>Ga0207952_1000169_pt1 | contig 66472 bp, 74 predicted proteins | sample SubbioR12Aug_8Ca_FD_184831 | JGI IMG/M metagenome (GOLD analysis project Ga0207952, IMG submission 184831) | Serpentinite rock and fluid subsurface biosphere microbial communities from McLaughlin Reserve, California, USA - CR12Aug_8Ca (SPAdes) | ecosystem: Environmental > Terrestrial > Deep...
TGGCGGCCGGCGGTCCCGCCAAGCCGGGCGGTGCCAAGGCCCGGACCAAGCGCGTGCTCTTCCTGCTCACCGCCGAAGGTTATGCGCGCTACGACATGCAATCCGGCTCGGCTGAAGCGCCGACGCCTCGCAATCGGCAGACCGGCCAGGCCATCTTCGAGAACTCGGTGGCCTTTGCCGCCAATCTCAACTTCAACATGCGCCAAAGGCTCAACCTCGACTACGATCCGTTCGAGATCCGCTACTTCACATCGCTGCAAGACATACTGGGCGCGATGCCCGGCAAGGATGTGGCCGGTGGCAGATGGGCGGCGGCTGCCATCGTGACCCATGCAACGTTCCGCACGGAGCAGGTCAGCGAGACGGACCAGGGCAGCGAGAGGCGCCAGGTCACCAAGACGTTTGCGGGTCTCTGGGTCACGCCGGACGGCGTGTTCTCCGACGATTTGCGTGCCTTTGCTGCCGATAGCGACCCCGAATTCAGCACCATTCGCGACCGCTTCGACCCGGCTGGAGCGCTGGATATTTATGCCTGTAGCGGCACCAAGGGCGATCGCGAACTCGCCTGCGCTGCCCGCGCGTTCTTCGGCCTCGGCGGCAACGTCTCCATCCCGCGCAACAGCATCCAGATCCACGACGGCGGCGTGCTTCATCTGAAGGTCGGCGACACGACGTACCGTCCGTTCGATCCGGCGCGCGACATACGGACCATTACGGCCGCCGATTGCGGCGGCTGATCGTTATGCCAGCGCCAGCTTGTAGACGCGCGCCGCGGTGCCGCTGAACAGCGCCGTCTTCTCCGCCGGCGAGCTTCCCGTCGCTAAAATCTTGAAGGCGTTCCACAGCACGGCGTAGCTGCACATGCCCTTGTCGACCGGGAAGTTGCTCTCGAACATCGCCCGCTCCGCGCCGAACGCCTCGATCGAGGTTTCGATATAAGGCTTCCAGGCCTCGGCCAGCTCGGCCGAGGTCGGTGGCTTGGGTCGTCCGGGAAAATCGAAGCCGCCGAGATGCATGCCGAGACCGCCCAGCTTCACCGTGACGTTGGGGCAGCGCGCCAGCTCGAACAGTTTCGGCTTCCATTCGGCGAAGGCTTCCACACGACGGCCCGCGTAGGGGCCGATGCCGATCGGCCCGCCGACATGGTCGAGCACGATGCTGGTGCCGGGAAAGGCGCGGGCGAGATCGATCAGGTCGTCGAGTTGCGTGTGCAGCAGCCAGGCATCGAAGCTCAAGCCAAGCTCGCCCAGTGCTGCAAAGCCGCGACGAAACTCCGCGTCGCGCAGCAGGCCTTCGGGCGGCGTGGCCGAACTGGCGCGCAGCCCGCTCGCATGCCAGGGCGAGACGTTGCGGATGCCCTTGAAGCGGCCGCCCGCGAGTGCCGCGTGCGCTTCGAGCGCCGCCTTGGCGCGATCGCCGAAGCGCAGGTCGACGTTGCCGACGATGCCGAGGCAGGCCCTGGTCGCCCCGTAGCCGCCGCTGGCACTCATAGCGGCGATGCCGTTCACGAATTCGGTCTCGCCCAGCGAACGGCGCGTCTCCTCGCCATCGGCGCGATACATCGCGCGGCATTCGACGAAGACGGTGGCCACGATGTTGTGGCCGCTCGACGTGTCGGCGATCAGGTCGGGCAACAGATAGCTGTTGCCGGGACGGTCCCAGAGATGGTGATGCGGATCGACGATCGGCAGCGCGGGCTCCAGCATTGCCTCATGATGCTGCGCCAGCCACTCCGGCCGGACCGGCAGAAAGCCTGGAGCGATTCCCTGTGCGGCCATTCGTTCCTCCCTTGTCGCGATGACGCTATCATAGTGGCGGAGGTCGCAAGCGATGACGATCCGGCTGTCCGAAAATTTCCGCGCCCTGTTCTACGCGCCGTTCTATGCCACCCAGGCGACCGGCGCTTTCGCGGCGGCCGGCGTCGAGGTGGCAATGATCCCCTCGCCCAGTCCGGGGGCTGCCGTCAGCGTGCTGCGCGCCGGCGAGGTCGACGTGATGTGGGGCGGGCCGCTGCGCGTCATGATGCTGCACGACCAGGAGCCCGGCTGCGACCTCGTCTGCTTCTGCGATGTCGTGGCGCGCGATCCGTTCTTCGTCGTCGGCGCGAAATCAAAACCCGCCTTCCGCTTCGCGGACTTGAAGGGCCTGCGCTTCGCCACCGTCTCGGAAGTGCCGACGCCCTGGATCTGCCTGGCGAACGACCTTCGGCAGGCCGGCGTAGATCCGGCCGCGCTCGACCGCGTCGCCGACAAGTCGATGGCCGGGAACGAGGCCGCGCTCGCGGCCGGCAGGCTCGACGCCATTCAAGTGTTCCAGCCCTATGCCGAGCGGCTGATCGCCTCGGGGGCAGGCCATGTCTGGTACGCCGCGGCCACCCGCGGCCTCACCGCCTACACGACCTTGGTGACGCGCCGCGACGTTCTCACCGAGCGCGCCGAGGAGCTGCAGCGCATGACCCGCGCCATCCATCGCACCCTGCAGTGGTTTGCCAAGACCCCCGCGCTCGAGATCGCCGGCCTCCTGAAAGACTATTTCCCCGACCTGCCGACGCCCCTCTTCGCCGCCTGCATCGATCGCTACCGGGCGCTCGGCCTGTGGGGTCCCGACCCCGTCATCCGCCGCGAGGGTTTTGTGCGCCTGCACGCCGCGATGCGCGCCTCGGGGGCGCTGTCGCGCGACATCGCCTTCGAAGCCTGCGTCGACACCGCGATGGCCGAAAAGGTCGCGCGCGAGTAGAATGCCGGGCCGATGCACCTCCACCTGCCAACGCTCGATATCGTCAGCGTCTTCACGACCGTGGTCGCCGCCGGCGTGTCGCTGCTCGCCTGGTACCTCTACCGCGACGCCGGCGCGCTGCGCAGCTGGGCCGCCGCGCTGGTGCTGAGCAGCGTCGGCGCCCTGCTGTTCAGCCTGCGTAGCCCCATGACGTCGGCGGCCGTCTTCGTGACGGCCGACGCGCTCTGCGTCGCAAGCTTCGCCACCATGTGGGTGAGCATGCGCCGCTTCAACGGCGACACGGCGACGCCGCTGCGCATGACGATCGCCGCCACCGCGATCACCTGTGTCTTCGTCCTCCTGGCCACCTTGAGCTGGCAGATGGGTGCTGCGCTGCGCGCCCAGTCGCTGCTATTCTCGCTGTTCGTCGGCGGCCTGGCGCTGGCCACCGCCTGGGAGACCTGGCGCGGCGGCCGGCAGGACGGCCTGCAGAGCCGCCGCATCGCCGCCCTCGCGCTCGCCGGCATTGCCGCCACCCGCCTGATCCGCGTCGGATTGCTGGCGCTCGACTGGTTCGACGTCATCGATCCGATCACCGCCGACGTCGCCTGGGGCTACGGCATGTACTTCAGCATCGTCTGCGTGCTGGTGGTGACGTTCGGCCTGGTGCTGATGGCCAACGAACAACAGTACGTCCGCCAGACCGATCCCTACGGCACCTAGGCGCCGGGATCGAGCAGGAGGGACTGATGGAGATCTGGGCAATTGTCATCGGCATTGCCGTCGCCGTCGGCGTGGGCGCCGTCCTGCACCGCACGAAGCCGGCCGGCATGGGGCGGGGCCTGCAGGGGGTGGCGGTCGTCGCCGCGGGCGGCCTGTCGGCGGCCGTGGCCAGCTTCGGCCTCGGATATCTCGCCTCGTCAGACAAGGCGGCGGCCACCGAAGAGGCGCTGCAGGTCGTCCGCGAAGCGCCGCTGGTCGGCCTGGTGCTGAAGGAAAATCCCGAGCTGGAAGCGAGGTTTCGCGACGCCGTCGAGGCCGAGCTGCGCAGCCCGACCAAGAACGGCCCGCTGCGCACCTACGTCGTGGGCGCCGAGGTGCGGCAGAAGCTGATCGTTCCCGCGCTCCGAAGCGCCGACGACACCACCACGCTCAAAGCCATAGAAGCCATGCAGGACTTCGTGAAACACCTGCAGGTCACCAACGCGGCGCTGTGCAAGAAATTCGGATTGACGGGACTTCAGGACCCGACCCGTCTGGACAGCGCCGGCGCCACCCTCTTCAAGCGCGCCCTGATGGCGCAGGAGCAGGCCTACCTCAACGGCAAGTCGCGGCCAGCCGCGGCGCCGATCACCGACCAGGATGTCTCCCGCCTGCTTGGCGAGGCAGGCTACACCGCCGCCGATTTCGAGAAGGTGGCCGGCCTCGCCAACGCCTCGGACACCGACGGCTGCGCGGTCGTCGTCAAATTGTACGCAGCACCCACGCTGCTGCCGCCGCAGCGCGGCGGCCTCCTGGCGCGCTACCTGCTCACGGTGTCGTAGGGTGATGAAGAAGACTCCGCCGGCGACCAGTCCCGAGGCCTATGTGAGCGCGCTCCGCGGCTGGCGCCGCGACTGTGTCGAGACGCTGCGCACCGCCGTTCGCTCGGCCGCGACCCTGGATGAGGCGATCAAGTGGGGCCATCTCGTCTATTTCGCGCGCGGTCCTGTGCTCCTGATCCGCGCCGAGGAGGAGCGCGTGCTGTTCGGCTTCTGGCGCGGCCAGCGCCTGCGCCTGATCGAGCCCAGGCTGAAACCCGGCGGAAAGTTCGAAATGGCCACGCTCGAGATCGCCAAGGGCACGACCATCGACGCCTTCACCGCCCGCCGCCTTGCCGCCAAGGCGGTCGCCCTCAACAAGACGCTCGGCGATCCGACCAAGGGTTGAGTCTACCTGACAGCCGCCTTCACGCCGGCCAGTCGTGCCCGGAGGCGGCCCACCGAGTAGCGTCGAGGGTTCCGGTTGATCTGGTGCTCCCGCCACGGCGACCGCTCGTCGGCCGGCAGGACGCAGTCCTCCAGTTGCTTGACGGCACGGTCGTAAAGCCCCGCTTCCAGGAAGTTGAGGGCAAGAACCAGGCAGGTTTCCTCCCAGCCATCCGGCGCCCGCGGCATCCCGTCGAGGCGATCGAGGATCGCCTCCAGGGTCGCGTGCACCTCCATCTTCTGCTCGGTCGAAAAGCGCATCGACTCGAGCGTGCTGGAGGCCTGGTGAATGTCGGCGCGAATGTCGGCCCGCCTCATGCCGCCGGCGCCGGCGCTCTGCGAAGGCAAACCGGTAAAGCTCGCAATCATCGGCGATCCCCCTTCAGTTCTGGATGGTTTCGATGCGGTGGCACCCCCGGCGCCGCCGCCGCACCCTTAACCCATGGATCGGCGGCACGCGGTGCATGACTTCATGGTCACCCGAATGCCACAGCGGCTGTCTGGCTCATGTACTGGCTCGTGTACATGCCGAATCAGGCCGCCCGAAGCTGTGTCGCCCCGGCTTTTTTCAGCGCCGACTTCACGGTTGTCCATTTATCGCCGTGGCAATCGACCGACACCTCGATCGGTCCGGACAGCTTCGGCGTTCCGTGCGCCCCGACCCCGGCGTGGCCGCTCTCCACATCGGCCCCGGCAGGCCGGACGCCGGCCGTATTGGCATCGACGGCCGAGCGAATGAAGACGTCGGAGCGATCGATCTCATGCTCCTGGACGAGATGCTCCACGGCTGTCTCGGCATCGCGACGGGTGTCGAAACAAGCGATGACGGTTCTATCCACGTGTCCCTCCCTTGAATGCGGGCGACATGACTCTCAACCGATCAGCCGCGGATACGTTGCCTCGGCGGCGCCCCCCTTGAACCGGAACGCCTTGCCTGCCGAACGCGTTACTTCTCCCCGCCGACGGAGGTGGCCGTGCTGACGTGGAACGACATGATCGACCTTTTTCCGGCCGGACATTTGGTGACGGGCGTTCACCCCCCGGACAAGCTGAACAGGGTCAAGCTCTTGATCCGATTGGTCGATGCGATGGAGCCCCATGGCGAGTGGGCGATCCGAACGTCAATCGATCCGCACGGCGAGAACATCGTTCAAGTCTTGTTCGAGCGGAAGGAAGACGCGGAACGTCTGGGCGAAGCGGTCCAGGCCAGGCAATCGGGCACCTATCCAAGGTGGGCCAGTCAACGGGTGTTCGGCTTCGACAAGCCCGTGGCCAGGAAGATCGCGGCCGTGCTGGGCTAGCCCGCCAGGACACTACTCCTGCGGCGGGTAGCGCCGGGACCAAGTCAGGATCGTCGTAGGTCGCGCTCTGAACATCGATGATCCCGGCAGCACTTCCGCATTTTCGTAGAAGAGTCCGGTGCCGCACGTCAGGGCTTGCGACACACTTCGAAGGGCAGGCCCCCAGCATGGGCAGCGGTCAGGCAGTCGGCGACGCTCCTGTAGTTTGCGGCGTTGAAGTATAAGCCATGCAGCGAATAAAAGCCGTGCGGCGAGCACGGTTTGCCCTGCCGCTGGTCCCTGTCGCACTCGGCGGCCTGCTGCGCCGATGGCACGGATCCGATCGCGATCCCGCCGGTATTCCCGGCGCTTCCGCCCGCGCCGGACGACGTGCCAGGCCCCAAGCCGCCGACAGGACCGGAGCCAACAGGATCTGCCGGTGCGGCACCCGGCGCACCCGAGTCGGCGCCCGCAGCCCCGGCGGCGCCCGAACCACCGGCGCTACCGCCGCCACCAGCACTCGCTCCGGCACTGCCGCCGCCAGCGCTCGCTCCCGCACCACCGCCACCAGCGCTCGCTCCGGCACCGCCACCGCCAGCGCTCGCTCCGGCACTGGCGCCGCCAGCGCCAGCACTCGCTCCCGCACCGCCAGCGCCAGCGCTCGCTCCGGCGCCCTGGCATTCAGAACCGCCGGGAAGGTCGCTTTGGCTTGTCGTCATCGACAACAGCGGACGGGAGGCAATGCGCGTCGGATCGATCGCGTTCGCAGCCGACAAGGGAAGCGCCGAGACCAGAACGAGTGCTACTGAAATGATTGAAGATGAACGTGCGGGCATCAACCCGTCTCTCGAAGGACACATCCCTGTCGAATGCCGCTATCGAGGTCGGGTTACTGTGGTTAAAAAAAATGTCCGCCGCCCCCATGCCTTCCGGACCCGCTTCGGGCCGGGCGCGCCAGCCTAACCGACCGCAGAAGACTGGACCTCCAGCGAGACGAGCCGACCCCGAGGCGCCGTCAGGAACCCCGATAACTTGCCCCGGCGATAAAGCCGTCGATCTGGGCATCGGTGATCGTCCTGCCGCGCGGATCGCAGCTGACGCCGTAAAGGATCCACTTATAACCATCGCCTTGAGACGGGCCGTAGCGACGAGTGCCGACGCAGGAATTGCCCGCCCCGGTCATGAAGGTCATGTAGTCGGCGCCGCCGCGATTCCCCATGGGCGAGAATTCGTGGATCATGTTGCCGTCCTTCATCTCGGAGCGGATGTCCTTCACGAGCGATGCGCCTTCCATCACCGACGCGCCCAGGCTGGTCGCCTCGGCCAGATAGTAGAAGACGCCGGCGCCGTTCATCCGGCCGCTCGCCAGGAAACGCCTGAAGGTGCCGCCCGCACTTCCGGTCGAGCGGTCGCCGCCTGCATAGTTCTGGGTGGCCTTGCACTGCAGGCCCGGCGGGGCGGAGAGCCGCGACTGGGCGCAATCGATGTCGGACCACTTTGGGGCGTCCTGGGCAACGGCCGCTCCGGCCCAGCCCAACGCAAAGCCCGCGACCATCAACGCCTGCACAGACCTGATTGCGACCATGAAAAGCAGCCTTTCCCTTTTCCCAGGAGCCTCACCCCTCCAACTTCATGAGCGGCCGGTGGGGCCATTCCAATTTCCGGAACGGCGACCGATTATGCTCAAATCAGACGACGCCGGCGCGCCCGAAACTGCCCAAAATGGGCGATTGGCGCTCAAGCCATACTTCGAATGCGCGCGGCCTTCCTGGTTGATCCAACCCTCTGCCCCCTATTGCGGGCGCGAGTGATCTTCATAGGGCGCCCAGTGGCTATCGACGGCAATGCCTTTAGGTCGAGCTTGAGGGTCTTGAGAACGCTCACAAACGTCGTGAGCTTTGGGTCGCCACTTTTGGTGAGCGACTTGTAAAGGGCCTCCCTGGTGACACCAGCACCGCGAGCCACTTCCGACATGCCGTGGGCTCGGGCGATGGTTCCAAGAGCATTGGCGATGTACGCGACATCTCCGGTCGCAAAGGCATCATTGAGAAGGTCGACTTGATCCTCGGTGGAGCGGAGATGTTCCGCCGGATCGAAGGGTAGGGTCTTGATGGCCATGATGATAACTTCAGTTCACAGGCGCTCACGTGTCAACTGCGGTTCACAGGCCGGCCGCGCCATGAGGCGATGAGATGGCGTGTCCTAGCAGGCCCCGCCGCGCTAGCTGCTCATGCTATCGTAGGGATCGTATACCGCCGCTCGTCTTTGGGCTCGCGAGGCCAAGCCATGAGGCTCTACTTAATCGGACGGAACTGCTTAGCCAACGCCAAGCCTTGGCCTTGGTAGTTTGACTTGATGCCTCCACCGTAAATTCGATCCGGTCGGCCAGCCATTTGCTCATAGCGCAGCCACCCAATTGTCTGTCCGTGTTCCAGCATGAACGGAACCTCGTGGGATCGAACCTCAAGTACCGCCTTGCTTTCTCCAGAACCAGGCCCCCACCCAAAGCCGGGATCAAAGAAGCCGGCGTAGTGAACTCTGAACTCACCAACACCAGTGTCATAAGCCAACATCTCAGCGGCAAGATCGGGGGGCACTCGCACCGCCTCTTTCGTCGCTAGAATATAGAAATCATCCGGGTTGAGGATGATCGAATCATCCCGATGGTTGTAGATGGGCTCCCAAAAATCGAGGGGATCATAGGCGTTTACTTTGTCTATATCGATGCGATCGGTGTGCTGAACAGCTCGCCAGCCAACTAGCGCATCACGTCCTGTACCCTTCAGATCAATCGATACACCGATAAGCTTTTCGCGGACGTTGGGATTCTCACTAGGTTCGCTTAACAGCTCGCCACTCTCATAGAGGCGAGTAAGTTCACTACCGGCAATATTGGGCGAGCCGCGACGAAATCGAATTTGATTAAGCCGAGAGCCTGAGCGCACCACGATGCTAAATGTACGAGGCGCTACTTCAACGTAGAGCGGACCTTTGTAGCCTCGGCCGACTTGATCAAATGAAGTACTCTGATCGGTGATTAGCCGCGTCAGCACATCAAGCCGACCTGTAGAGCTCTTAGGATTTGCCAGACCGGTAATGCTATTCTTGAGGTTCAACGACTCAAGAAGGGGAATCACATAGACGCATCCGCGTTCTAACACCGCACCCGCAGAAGCGGTGAGGTCAATCGGATAAGCATCAAGCTGCTCAATCCGAGCTCTAACAGTAGAATTGCGTCCCGGGAGAAAACTCGCTCGCACGCGAAAGGCAACATCGCCCAGCCGAAGATCCAAACTTGCGGGTTGGATTTGATCAGGTCGAATGTCACGGGTCGCAACTATCTCGCGTTCTCGTAACATTGCCGAAATGGCTTGATACGGCAGAAGGCCAGTCTTGCCGCTATTGCGGGCGCCTTCCGGGAACAGAGAGGCTAACGGAACGAGTTCAACCATCAGGGTTCTCCTTCCGCATTCTCTCTTGATGTCGCCTTTTCAATGCCGCCTCATGCCATTCCCCATAACAGCTTAGCGAACAAAAGACGCCATCCTTGAATTGACCACTACCAATCCTGTCCACGAGAGGCTTCTGGCACTTTGGGCAGATTTCGTCGTTCAAACATTTGCGAAGGTAGTCTTTCTCATCGTCTGCCATGGAGAACCCACCACAGTGGAGGACAATTGTGCCCAATTTCCCAACGAATTGGATTCACATAAGTTCCACAAAGATATACACCCTGAGCGTCCTAAGGGCTGCCGAACATCAGCAAAACCAACCTATTTTGAGCGGGCGCGGCATCGCCGCTCCATCACGATCTGGTCTTGCCAAGCACACGAACGTCGTGATCGGCAGCCATTTTGTCGATGATAGCTTTGACCACTTTGTCCAAGTCACGCTTGTCCCGGTAATCAGCGGGCAAGGCAAAATGTACACGGCCGTCTTTGATTAGTTGCTCGGAGAGTTTCTTGGCCTTCCCACTATGAGGCCGATAGACAGCAATGGCATGACCGCCTTGGTCTTTAACTAGTCGAAAGCAAGGGATATCCGTCTCCCCATCCCCTATGAAAATCATATTTTCGAACGGGATAGGCCGCCTGTCTTTCGGCACATATTCGTTGATCTTTGAATGATCGTAGACGTGCAAACTTCCCTTATTGATTCGAAATAGATACTGCGTCTTGGTCGTATAGTTGAGCGCGAGTGCGGGCCATTGAGCCACACCGTTGTGCTCATACATGTACGACGATGCAAACACCGCCTCGAATTTTCTAGCAATCGGACTGCCGAGCACCATTTCTCGAATTCCAGACGAGATCACGTAATGCTCAACTCGAACGTTCGCGGCTCTACCGTATTTAGTTATGCGATCGAACCAGTCTTGGACCCCGATGAACAACTTCAGCGTCTTGCCAAAATTCTCGAAGTCGGACTTGTGGACCGGCACCTTGGCTTCTCGCGCCTTTTCAAGCATGAGGTGCATGTAGACCAAGATGTTGTCGGCTTCGTGGTGCTTTGCCAGCTGAGCGACTTCGCTCCAGAATGCTTTTCTGGACATGCGGATTTTTGGAATAAAACCTTGCTCTTGCATGTTGCCGGGAACGAGCGTCCCATCGAAGTCGTACGCTATAGCAAGTGGAACTAGCTTCCGAGGCATCGATTACTCCGCGCTCTGCTGCGTCGACCTCTTAGCGAAAGCAGGCAGAGGCCCAAGCTGGAAACACTCTACATCAGTTAGTTCCATTAGGCGCAGCTATTCATGCGCTTCACAACGCTCCAATAAACGGCGATGCTACCTAAGATTGCGTCAGACGAGTAATAACGTTGAACCGTCGCCCGGCGTGCCGACTTGCACTGGACTGTCGAAGGTTCGCAACGGAGAGACCTATGGAAGTGGCGAAGCCGGAGCCAACCACAGATGACGCCGCCAACAGGACACTGGATGGCTTTGAAGCAACTGCTTTCGAGTATTCTTGGAAGTACTTCCAACTTCACGCGGACCAGCGTCTCAAAGCGTTGCAATTCTACGTTGCTATTAGCGGCGTCACGATAGCCGGCCTTGCTACCTCATTCTCGGGCGCAACCTACCTCACTACACTGGCTGTATCTGTAGTGGGCATGGTTGTGACTATCGTATTCTTCCGCATCGACCGACGGACAGCCCAGCTAATCAAGGTTGGCGAGAACGGACTTTGTGCGATCGAAACCCGCCTTTGTCAGAATCTTGGTTCTCAGGAGTTTTTTCATACGATGGAAGCGGACAGGATCAAGAATTACCGGACAGGCTCCTACAGCTCAAACTTCCGAATACTTTATGTTGCATTCTTCTCGCTCTACTTACTTACGGCAGCCGCGGCCCTTCTCCGAGCTGACGCTCCCATGGGTGGCATCATTCGTTCTGCTGTGTGTCTTTAGAGATTGTGGATTTCTTCGGTCCCGATGCAGACCACCGCTTCCCACTAGACGACGTCGAACCGGCTTTCCCGTTTGCAGCGTAGCTCCTATTCGAACTTGATCCCCTGCTCCTTGATGATCTTGCCCCACTTGGCCGAATCGGTGGCCTGGTGCGCGGCAAGATCCGCGGGCGGGCCGCCGACTCCCGAGATGCCCTGGCCCAGCATCCACTTCTTCACCTCGGGCGTCTCGAGCGCCTTGTTCACTTCGCGGTTCAGCCGCGCGATTACCTCCGGTGGCGTACCGGCGGGCGCGAACATGGCGAAGGTCGTCATCGATTCGAAGCCGGGCAGGCCCGCTTCCGCCAGGGTCGGCAGGTCGGGCAGCAGCTCGGCGCGCTTGGTCGTGCTGACGGCGAGCGGGCGCAGGCGGCCGGCGGCGGCCTGGGCGCCGGCGATCGAGAGATCGACGAACGCCACCTTGGTCTCGCCCGCCAGCAGCGCCTGCAGCGAGGGCTCGCCGCCCTTGTAGGGCACGTGCGTCAGTTTTATGCCGGCCATCGACATCAGGAGCTCGGTGGCGAGATGGCTGGTCGAGCCCACGCCCGCGGTCGAGAAATTGAGCTTGCCGGGCTCGGCCTTGGCCAGCGCCACCAGCTCGGCGTAGCTCTTCACCGGCAGCGAGGGATGGACCGAAAGCACTTGGGCGTTGAGCGCCACCCACGCCACGGGCGCGAAGGCGGTGGCGGTGTCGTAGGCCAGGTCCTTGTAGAGATGCGGCGCGATCGCGAAGGTGCTGTTGGAGGCGAGCAGCACGGTGTAGCCGTCGGGCGCCGCGCGCGCGGCGATGGCGTGGCCGATGGTGCCGGTGGCGCCCGGCTTGTTCTCGATGATGAAGCTTTGGCCCATCTGCTCCGCCATCTTCTGCGTGAGCACGCGGCCGATCGAATCGGTCGGCCCGCCCGCGGCCCAGGGGATGATCATCTTGATCGGCTTGTTGGGGTAATCCTGGGCGACCGCGGTGAGCGGCGACAGGACGAGGGCGAGAGCGGCGATCAGGAAACGACGGGACATGCGTGGACTCCGATCATCTGAAATTGGGGACGCCGGCTCTCTTCGTGCGGAGAGTATGCCTTTTATATGCATACTTTTGCGGTATGTGGCCCATTTTGAACGGAATAACCTCTGGGGAAACATCGAGAAGCAGAGCGACCTGAGACTGCGCTAGCAGGTTCCGCGCCGAACGGAGACGAAAATGGCACCGCGATGTTACTGGGCGATCGTCGAGAAGAGCACGGACGGCTTCCATGCCTTCCTGCCCGATCTCCCGGGCGCCACCGCGGCGGGCGATTCGGTCGAGGAGGCGCTGCGCTGGCTGGCGGAGATCGCGGCCGATCATATCCGCGACGGCAAGGAACGCGGCGGCGAGAACCCGCCGGAAGCAACGAAGCTCGAAGACATCGCGCACGACCCCGAGGCCCCGGAGTACGGCCGCGTCCTGCTGCCGGTGGAGCTGCCGGCGAAGGCCGTCAAGATTTCCGTCACGGTCGACGAGGGAATCCTGGCGCGCATCGATCGCGCCGCGTCGGAGGCCGGCACCAACCGCAGCGCCTTCCTGACCGACAGCGCGCTGCGCCATCTGCGCGAGCTGCAGCCCGCCGGCGCGGATCGATCCGAACCGGCGAGCCGCGCCTTCTCGGAATCGCCGGCGGTCTTTTCCGGCAAAGGGGAAACCGTCGAGGTGCCGGCCGCCCTGTTCGATTTCCTGGGCGAGCAGATCCTCAAGAGGCGCAAGCGCTGAGCGAACACGATTCGAGGAACCTTCCGTGCCCAAAGTCCAGAAGACCGCATCGACGAAATCTCGCACGCGGCGCATGCATCCGGATCGCGTGCGTGTCGACGTGCATGTGCGTAAAGAAGATGCCGCGCTCGTCCACCGCATTGCCCGGATGCTGACCGACCCGGCTAGCCAAGCCCGAACGCGCACGATTTTGCGACAGAGCTTTGTCGTGCCCCCTGTAACGGGGCTGAAGGCACTGCTCGCCGCCGCGCCGCTCGACGGCATCGACCTCAGGCGCGACCGCGGACGGCAATGAGCGGTCGAACGGCCCTCCTCATTTCAGCGTCTTCGTGAGCGTGACCTCGGCGTTGAAGAGGCGTGCCAGCAAAATGACGGCATCGATAGGGGGCAACCCCCTAAATAGGCCTATTGAAACTATAATCTTATTCCTATATATCCTACTCCTGACTTGAAAGGAGTTTCCCGATGAACCCCACCTCGCCCTCCCGCCCCGCCGGCGATGAGAAGCGCGTCGTCTTCCTCTACGAGCTGCTGCGCGGCACCAACGCCAGCCTGGCCGCCGTCCGCGCGGGCCTCAGCCGCGGCACGGCCTATCGCTGGAAGCTCGAGGATCCGGAGTTCGCCACGCTATGGACGGAGATCGTGGCGTCCCGGCCGCGCCGCCGCGACCTCCGCCGCCGCGTGCTCGAGCGCGCTCAGCGGGGCGCCCAGGGGCGCGTCCCGGGACGCAAGGCCCGATTTGAGTCGAGTCAGTTGGCGTCCCACGGCACGCTAGCCGACCCCTCGCCAGAAGCCGCATGGGACAAGGATTTAGGCCCCGCCTTCAAGGTCCGGTGGTGACGCCAGGCACTGTCCCACTGACTCGCCGCTCCATCGCCCCGGTGTTAGGGTCCCCGCGTCATTCAGCGGGAGAGTTTTATGCGGGGACTTTGGGCGGGATTCGGCTCGGCGCTGGTGGGGTCGGCACTGATGGTGGTCGGACTGGCCGCAAGTGCTTGGGCCCAGGGGGCCCAGGACGGGCTGCTGCGCTTCGAGAAGGAGCTGAAGCCGCAGCTCGAGCTGAAAAGCTTCACCTACAAGACCGGTGCGGCGGTGGGCACCTCGGGCTTCGTGCTGACCGACGTGGTGGCGGTCGTTCCGGCCAATCCGGCGACCGGCGACAAGGAGCACACGGTCAGGATCGAGAAGATCGCGGTCGACGCGCTCGACTTCGACCGCCTGAAGAAGGACGCCAAGGACGACGAGGCGCCGCGCTTCGCCAAGCTCAAGATCGAGGGCATGACGGGCGACGACGAGATGTTCAAGGCGCTGGCGGCCTACGGGATCCCCAAGGTGCCGGTCGACATCGCGCTCGATTACGAGATCGACGGCAAGGCCAAGGTGCTGACGCTCCGGACGCTGGAGGTCAACTTGCGCGGCCAGTCGAAGATCACGGTGGCGCTGGTGGTCGACGGCATCAGCGACAAGTCGAGCGCCATGGACGACGGCAAGCTCCGCACCGCCTCGCTCACGATCGACGACACCGGCCTGATCGCCCAGGTGTTGCCGGCGGTGGCCAAGGAGGAAAAGACCGAGGCCCAGGAGATCGCCGACACCGCGCTGGTGCTGATCGCGAGCTTCGCCGCCGAGCAGGGCGCGCCGACCTTGAAGGCACTCGATGCCGTGGCCTCGTTCGTGTCTGACTGGAAGGCGCCCAAGGGGCCGCTGGCGCTGGGGCTGAAGCCGACCGAGGCGGCGGGGATGGAAGACCTCGACAAGATCACCAAGCCCAACGCCCTGGTCGACCTGTTCGGTTTTAGCGCGACCTATCCGGGGACCCGGCCCGGCGCGGCCAAAGCAGGGCCAGGGAAGTAAGGGAGAAGCAGGATGAAGCGGCGCACGATCCTTGGAGGAATGCTGCTGCCGGCCCTCTCGTTTGAAGGTGGGCCGGCGGCGGCGCAGGAGGCCTATCCGTCGCGGCCGATCCAGATGATCGTGCCGTTCCCGCCGGGCGGCGTGGCCGACATCACCGGCCGGCCGACCGCCCATGTCATGGGCCGGCTGCTGAAGCAGTCCGTCGTGGTGCAGAACAAGCCGGGCGCCGGCGGCTCGGTGGGCGCGGCGCTGGCGGCGCGCGCGGCGCCGGACGGCTACACGATCCTGATGGCGCTGTCGTCGATCTCGGTGCTGCCGGTGGCCGACCGCCTGCAGGGACGGCCGCCGGCTTATGAATTGAACCAGTTCGCGCCGATCGCGCTGATCAGCGCAGATCCCACCGTGCTCGTGGTGAGCGCCGAGGGTCCCTACAAGACGCTGAAGGATTTCGTGGCGGCGGCAAAGGCCAAGCCCGGCACGATCAACTACGGCTCGTCGGGCGTCTACGGCACCTTGCATGTGGCGATGGAGATCTTCGCCGAGGCCGCCGGCATAAAACTGTTCCACATCCCCTACCAGGGCGGCGGACCGGCGGTGGCGGCGTTGCTGGGCGGACAGATCGACGCGCTGGCCTCGGGCCCGTCGGCGGCGATCGGCCAGATCAAGGCCGGCAAGATGCGGGCGCTGGCGGTGTGGGGCGACAAGCGGCTCGCCTCGCTGCCCGACGTGCCCAGCATGAAGGAGCTGGGCTACGACGCCACCTTCTACATCTGGTCGGGACTCTTCGCCCCGGCCGCGACACCGGCTCCCGTCATGACAGTGCTGCGCGATGCAGTGAAGCGCACGGTCGAGGATCCGGAGTTCATAGCGGCGATGGCCAAGGTCGAGACGCCGATCGCCTATCTCGACGCGCCGGCCTTCGCCCTCTTCGTCGCGTTGGACGCCAAGCGGCTGGCGACCGCGGTCGAACGCATCGGCAAGGTGCCGGAGAAGTAGGCAAAACCGTGGCACGGGAGCCGGCAACCCGTCGGCGGCGGCGTGCGTTCCGCTCACAGCGGCCTCGTGTCGGGGTCGCTGCGAGCATGGAGTCCAGCCATGAACGATCCGAACAAGCGCAATCCGCCACAGGAACGTGAGCAGCAGCAGCGCCAGCAGCCGCAGCGCGAGCAGCAGCAGCGCCAGAACCAGAAACCGAAGCAGAAGCCCCGCCAGGACGACCTCGACCAGGCGGACATGGATCTGGGCGAGCCGGATATGGACTACGAGGATCGCGATCGCGACCGCGGATAGCGGCATCGCCAATCGAGACGGAATGCCCGCCATCTGGCGGGCATTCTTTCTCTCATGTGTCGAGGAGAGTGCAATGACCGACATCCCCTCCGACGTTCCCGTCGTGCCGCCCGAGCCGGTGAAGCCGAACCCTCTGCCGCCCGAGCTGCCGCAGCCGCCGGTGCCCGAGGACGTGCCGCCGCCGCCGCAACACCCGCCGGGACCGCCCCAGCCGGTTGCCAAACGGTGAGCAGGTAACGCAGGTGTTGCTTGTTGCCGCGACAGACCGCCGGCAAGATGATCGTCACGAGTCATCCGATTGGGGGAGTCACCACGATGAATTTCGATGCGATCGCGACGGCCTGGGCGCCGCGCCTGCTCAGCATCCTGCGCATCATGTCGGGGCTGCTGTTCCTGCAGCACGGCACCGCCAAGCACTTGAAGATTCCGGTCGTGCCGATGTTCGCCAAGCTCGAGCTGATGACCCTGCCGGGCATCGCCGGCGTGATCGAGATCGTGGGCAGCCTGCTGCTGATCGTGGGCCTGTTCACGCGCACGACGGCGTTCGTGCTGTCGGGCCTGATGGCCGTGGCCTATTTCATCGCCCATGCGCCGCGCGGCTTCTATCCGATCCTCAATGCCGGCGAACTTGCGGCGCTCTACTGCTTCGTCTTCCTCTATATCGCCGCCGCCGGTCCCGGCCCGTGGAGCTACGACGCCATGCGAAAGAAGCAGTAGCGGCAATGGCGCTGAAACGCGTGGCCCTCGAGATCGGCATGGGCACCGATATCCGCGGCGGCGACTACACCAAGGCCGCCGTCCGGGCGCTGCGCGATGCGCTGTGGCACAACTCGCTCACGGTCGCCACGGCGCTCGGCAAGTCGAGCGACGACATGCAGGTCGAGGTGCTGATCGGGGTGCCGAAGCCCGATCAGGTCGACACCAGGCAGGTGCTGGCGGTGCTGCCGCACGGCACCGGCACGGTGAAGGTGTTCGAAGGCGGCCTCGAGATCGCCAACGAAGCCGGCACGGACAAGACGGTGATCGCCCAGGCGGCTGCCATCGTCCGGCTCGACCTTTAAGCGGAGCAGCGTCATGGCCGCCAAACGCGTCATCCTCGAGCTCGGTACCGGCAACGACCTGCACGGCGGCGACTACACCAAGGCAGCGCTTCGCGCCGTGCAGGACGCGCTCCATCATTCCTCGCTGGCGATGATCCGCACGCTCAAGATCAATCCGAAGACGGACATGTTCGTCGACGTCACCATCGGCGTGCAGCAGCCCGACAAGGTTGACGTCGAAAAAGTGCGCGCCTCGCTGCCGCACGGCATCGTCACGGTGAAGGTGGTGAAGGGCGGGCTCGACGTCGCCGATCCCGACAACAACGACCCGGCGGTGATCGCAAGTGCCGCCGTCGCCGTCCGGCTCGAGCTGCCCTAGCTGCGAGCCCCGCGGCCGTAGAACAGCAAACCGGCGCCGACGGCAACGGCAATGATGCCCGCGATGGTCGGGATCGGAATGTCGCGCTGCTGATCGGCCGTTATCTTGAGCGGACCGGCGTCGACAATCACCTTCTTCTCGGTCAACGAGACATTGGCGATCACGAGACCCGCCACGCCCAAGGCGATCAGGAGTGCGCCCAGGATGGAGATGGGTTTCATGTCGGTTCAACGCCCGAGTTGACGGCAGGTTGCGCCCGAAAACCCCGCTCTACGGGCGCAGCAGCAGGCGGCGACCCTGGTCGATCGCGGTCCGGGCCATGGCGCGCAGGTCGTCGTCGGTGGCGCTGCTGACCGGATGGCCGATGGTGGCGAAGGCGTAGTCGGGCATGCCGAGCACCCGGCTCATCATCTCGGCCGCACTCACGAAGCGGGTGGTCATCACGCTGAAGGCGGGAACGCCGTGGCGTTCAGCTGTTACCGAGTCGTGCAGACTGCACGATGAACAGCTGCCTCAATCGCCGATGCCGGAGACGACGGCGTCCCAGCCCCTGATCTCGTCGACGATGTGCTTGTCGGCCGGCGCGCTATAATTCGACTTGGCGCGGCTCACGACCCTGGCGACGCCGTACTCTTGGCGCAGCATCTGGTCCAAATGCTTGAAGAAGCCCTTCGTCCCCTCCTTGCCGTTGGAGATGAAGCCGATGGTCTTGCCTTCGAGCGTGTCGAGGCGCGGCGCCAGCTTGCCGGCGGGAGGTGCCTTCTCGGTGGTGGGATCCAGAACGCGGAAAGTCATGACGTACCTCTTCGTTACTTCTTTGGCGGTTCGCAATCGATGCAGACGCCCAGGGGCAAGGTGACGGCGTGGCTTTTGTTGCCGAGCCACGGCGGAATGACCGCGCCGAAGCCGCCGGCCGGTCCGCCCGCGGCAACGACCAGGAGCTGGTCGGGCGATTCCATCGCCGGATAGACGCTGTCGCCGCGGTCGCGCACGACCGCGCCCTTGCCGACCTCGGCCCATTCGCGGCGGTGGATGCGCGCGCGCTCGTGGATGAACTGGGCGATATCGGTCTTGGTCCAGCCCGCGACCTGCAGGTGCTCACGCAGCTGCTTGGGAATGATCAGCGCATAGTTGCCGGGATGGATCGAGTAATGCCGCAGGTTGGCGCGCATCTCGGCGGCGAAAGTCTCGAGGATCTCCTCGGGCTTGGTCGTCCACTCGTTCATGAGCTGGCGCGGCGCACCGGCCGCCATCACGGTGACGGCCGATGCCGCACGCTCGACGCCGCGCTGCTCATGCAGCGGCAACCAGGACGAGTCTTCCTCATCCTCGGCCAGGCAATAGCTGTACTTGCCGGGATGGCCCAAGGTCGAGCGGTCGATGACGCCGGGACGCACATCCATCAGGTTGATCAAGCAGAGCCGCACGGCACGGCCGATGACCGCTGTCGCGCGATCACTGTTGCCCAGCGCATTGAAAGTGCCGTTGGCGCCGAGTTCGAGCCGAATGGGTCCGTTCAGCACCACCAGGACGGCGCAGCCGCCGGTGCTGGCGGTGGCGCCATGCATCAGGAACTCGTCCTGCATCATGGCCATCCAGGCGGTGACCACGACAGGAAAATGCATCGGCAGGCAGCCCGCCATGACGGCATTGATCGCAAGCTTCTCGGCGGTGATGGCAAGGCCACGCACCGGCTCGATGCCGATCAGCTGGTCCGGCGGCATCATCGCCCAGTCGAGGCAGGCTTCGACGGCCTCGGGCGTCGGCGGCACGATCGGTAGGCCGTCGGTCCAGCCGCTGCTGTGATAGAGCTCCTGGACGGCCGAGATGCTGTCGGCGTCGTAGACCCTGGATGCCAGCTGCACGTTATACCTCCAGTCCAAGCATAGCCCGTGCCCGCGCTATGCCAAGATCAACCTGATAGACGAGATTGTTGCACAATCCGCATCAATCCGATTTGGGCCATTCGCGGCGCAGCAAGGCCATGAAGCCCGACGCGACGGGTGTAGGCTCGCGCTCGCGCAAGGCGATCAGGCCGAGGCGGCGCACCAGTTTCGGCTCAGCGAGCGGTATGAAGCGCAGGCCCCGGACCAGCGGACCGCGGGTGGCGCCTCCAGGCACCACGCCAACACCGACGCCGGCGCCCACCAGGGCCAACAGGGTCGCGATCTGGTTCACGACCACTCTCTGGTGAAGTTGCAGACCCGCCGTCACGGCCGCGGCATCGATCGTGCGGCGGGTGCGCGATTCGGTCGGCAGGGCCACGATCGGATGCGCAGCGAGCTCGGCCAGGCTGACGCTGCGCCGGCCGGCGAGCTTGTGCCGAGCCGGCACGACGGCATGGAAGGTCTCGCGGCCCAACGCCGTGCCGACCGCGAAGTCGGGCAGCTCATCGACATAGCTGATGCCGAAATCGGCGACGCCGCTCCGCACATCGTCGAGGATCGACGCATATACGCCCTCGCGCACATGGATTTCGACACCCGGCCGGTCGCCGCGATAGGCCGCGATCATCCGCGGCAGCCGACCGACCGCCACCGACATCACGCACGAGATCACCACCAGCCCGCGTCGTTCCTGTGCCACCTCGCGCACGCTTTGCACCGTGATGCCGAGATCGTTCAGCATGCGCTCGGCGACAGCGGCGAACTCCCGCCCCGCCGCCGTGATCTGGACCCGGCGTGTGCTGCGCTCGAACAGACGCACGCCGAGCTGCATCTCGAGCCGCTTCAGCATGCGAGTGAGCGCCGGCTGGGAGATCCTGAGCCGCGCCGCGGCGGCGACGAAGCTGCCGTATTCCGCCAGCGCCAGCACCGCCTCGAGCTGGCGGGCGCCGACATCGGGCAACGCGGCGCGCGCCATCAGGCCGCCAGCATGCGCTCGCGATTGCGTTCGCGCAGGAGCGGCATCACCCACTTGCCGAAGCGCTCCGCCTCCTCGTCGTGCAGGTAGCCCGACAGGCAGAAGGAGTGGCAGCCGAGGTCGATGAACTTCTGCAGCGTGTCGGCGCACTGCTCGGGATCGCCGACCACGGCGATGCCGGCGCCCGGCCGCACCTGGGTGATGCCGGTCCACAGATGCGGCTCGATGGTCTCGCCGATCGCCGCCAGCTCGCGCACGCGGCGATTGGCTTCCGAGGTGGCGAAGCGCTCCTTCACGAAGGCCTTCTGCGCCTCGCTCGCGTGGCTCACCAGCTCGTGGGCGAAGTCCCAGGCCTCTTTCTCGGTCGGCCGGCAGACGATCTGCAGCCGCATACCGAAGCCGATGTCGTTTTCCCGCCCGTGCCGCGCCGCCATCCCCTTGATCTCGGCCATGTTGGCGCGGATGCGTTCGTAGGTGTCGCCCCAGAAGAGATGGACATCGGAATGCTTGGCCGAGATCTCCCAGGCCTGCTTCGAACCGCCGCCAAGATAGAAGCGCGGATAGGGTTGCTGCAGCGGATGGGGCCGGATCTGCGCGCCCTTCAACTGATAGAACTTGCCGTTGAAATCGACCGGGCCACGCGCGGTCCACAGCGCCTTCAGGATCGAGACTTCCTCGTCCATGATCTCGTAGCGCTCTTCCTTGCCCCACTTGACGCCTTCGGAGGCGTTCTCGGCCTCGCTCTGGCCGGCGATCAGGTTGATGCAGATGCGGCCACCCGAGAGCTGGTCGAAGGCGGAGATCATCTTGGCCAGCAGCACCGGATTGATGTAGCTCGGCCGCGCCGCCACCAGCATGCGCATCGATTTCGAGCGCGCCACCATCATGGCGCTGGAGATCCACGCTTCCCAGCACGCGGTCTGCACCGGCACCAGCATGTATTCGAAGCCCGCCGCCTCGGCGGCGGCGACGATCTTGTCGAACAGCGGCAGGGAGGGCGCCACCTGCGCACTCGCCAGCCCGTAGGCCGTGGTATCTCCGGCGGTCGGCAGGAACCAGCCGAATTCCAGTCTGCGCATCCGTCATTGCCTCCTGCTGGGCAGCTTAGCGCAAATCGCGGTGGTCGCGACGACCCGAAATCGGCACGATCCCGCCTCCGCAGGGGGAGATCAGATGTTGCAGCACGGCAAGCGCCCGACCATCACATCGCGTCACGGAATGGTGGCGGCGGCCCATCCGCTGGCGGCGGCGACCGGTGCCCGCATCCTGGCCAACGGTGGCAACGCCTTCGACGCCGCCGCCGCCACGGCAGCGGCGCTGAACGTCGTCGAGCCCTACATGTCGGGGCTGGCCGGCCAGGGCATGGCAACTTGCTATGTCGCGGCCGAGAAGCGCGTGCGCTCGCTCAACTTCATGACGAAGATTCCGCGTAAATTCCCGCTCGATCGGCTGAACGCGCGCGCGCAGATCCTGCGCGGGCCCATTCCAGTCGGGGCGCCCGGCAATCTTGCCGGCTGGTGCGAGATGGTGAGCACTCACGGCACGAAGAAGCTGCCCGAGCTTTTCGCACCGGCCGTCGCGATTGCCCGCGACGGCTTCGCGTTGATCGAATTCAACGTCGAGGAGATCGGTGGCGTCGCGCCGGAACTGCGGGGCCAGTCCAAGCTCTATCCCGAATGGTCGCGCGTCTATCTGGAAGGCATCGGCGGTGGCAAGCCGGCACTCGGCGCCGTGCTGAAGCAACCTGAGCTCGCCAAGACGCTCGAAGCGCTCGCGGCCGAGGGGCCTGGCCTGCTGTATGGCGGGGCGCTGGGCAGGAAACTGATCGAGCGGCTCGACGAACTGGGTGGCTGCCTCACCATGGACGATCTGATGGATGCCAAGACGGAGTGGATCGATCCGGTGTCGGTCACCTATCGCGGGCGCACCGTGCACGTGCCGCCGCCGCCCTGCGAGGGTTTCCAGTACCTGCTCACCTTGCGCATCCTCGAAGGCTTCGATCTCGCCGGAATGCCGCGCAACGGCATCGAGCATGTCGACACCGTGCTGCGCGCCATCCGGATCGCCGCGGGAGTCCGCATCGCCAATGGCGTGCCGTCGCCGCAGAAGCTTGCCGAACTCCTGTCTGACGGCCATGTCGAGAACCTGCGTGCCCGCGTGCGCGACGGCAAACCCGTCAGCGGTCCGACCGAGCAGTGGACGCCGCCGCCGAACAATGAGGCGGCGGGAAGCCACACCACCTCGCTCTCGATCGCCGACAGGCACGGCAACATGGTCTGCGTAACCCAGAGTCTCGGCGCCGTGTTCGGGTCGGGTGTCGTCGTGCCGGGCACCGGCGTCTGCCTCAACAATTTCCTCTATTGGGCCGACGTGACCCCCGGCAGCCCCAACCGCGTGAAGCAAGGCGACGCCATGCCGATCTGCGTCGCCCCCTCAATCGTGACGCAGGATGAAAAGCCGGTGCTAGCGCTGGGTACACCCGGCAGCTACGGCATCCTGCAGACCCAGCCGCAGGCCTTCGTGCAATATGCCGACTACGGCCTGCCGCTGCAGCAGGCGATCGAAGCGCCCCGCGCCCGCCTGACCGACGGCCGCGCGGTCTTGCTGGAGTCCCGCGTCGACGCCGGCGTCCATGCCGAACTGCGCAAGCGCGGCCACGACCTCACCAGCGGCCCCGACTGGACGATGAAGGTGGGCGGCATGCAGGGCGTGTCGGTCGATCCCGCGACCGGCACCTTCACCGGCGGCTGCGATCCGCGTCGCGACGGCTACTGCGTGCCGGCCTAGAGAAAGCCGCTAGCGGAGGCCGACAACGACCCGGGTCTGCGAGCGGACGTGCGGCGCGAAGCGGTCCCAGCCACGCATGGCTGCGAACTCCTTGGTTTCAACGGCGGCGGGCGATTCGAGTTCGTAGACCGTGGTGTAGAGCGTGGCGCGGCGGCGGCTGCTCCGACCGCGCTCGCTTTCGGCGATTTCGCCCGAGGACACGTAGCGGCGGCCAGCCAGCACCCCGGGACAAGCGAGCGCATCGGGCAAGTGGACGTCGTCGTACCATCGGCTCCAGTCGGCCTCGACCTCGGTATCGACTTCGGCAGTCACGATCAGGAGGCAGTTCGGCAGCGTGCTCATCCGGCATTCCCCTTGCATGCGAGCTTCGGGCACGATGGAATGTCTGCCAACACAAATATGAGTCCATGAAAGACGTCGACATCGTCCGTATCGCCGGTTGGGTGGTTCGCCGCGGCCTCGCCGGCGTGGCGGAAGAGGATCTGCTGCGCGAATTCTGCGAGAAGTGCCGCACCGCGGGCCTCCCCCTGTCGCGTGGACTCGCCCTCATCGACACGCTGCATCCCGTCCATGAAGGCCGCGTCTTCCGCTGGCGCGACGACGAATCGAATGACGCCGCCATGGTCGAATACGGCCGCAGCGATCAGGGCGAGTTGGCCGAAACCTGGCAGCGCAGCCCATTCTTCCATCTCCTGCAGACCGGCGAGGAGGAGCTGCGCCGGCGTATCGGCTTCGGCGACGCTGCTGATTTCCCGGCCATCCAGGAGATGAAAGACGCCGGCCATACCGACTATCTCGTCTTCGTCCATCGCTTTGCCGACGACAACACCATCGGGGAAATGGATTGCGTTTATTCGTCCTGGATGACGCGCCATCCCGAGGGTTTCAGCGACGCCGGCATGGTGGCGTTGCGCCGTCTGGTGCCGCCGCTGGCGCTTGCCATCAAGGCCGGCGCGCTGGCACGCGTCGCCAGCACGCTGGTCGACGTCTATCTCGGCCGCGATGCCGGCAAACGCGTGCTGAGCGGCCGTATCTTGCGCGGCGTCGCCGACCGCATCGACGCCGTCCTGTGGTTCTCCGATCTGCGCGGCTACACCAAGATCACCGACACCGCCCCGCCGGACGAGGTGATCCCGCTCTTGAACGACTATGCCGAGGCCGTGATCACGGCGATCCAGCAGGCTGGCGGCGAGGTGCTGAAACTGATCGGCGACGGCACGCTCGCGATCTTCCGTGCCGAGGATCCGGCAAAGGCAAGTGCCAAGGCACTGAAGGCCGAGACCGACATGCGCAAGCGGGTGCAGGCGCTGAACGAACGGCGCCGGGCCGAGGAACGGGCAATCACCTCGGTCTATCTCGGCCTGCACATCGGCGAGGTTTTCTACGGCAACGTCGGCAGCATCGACCGGCTCGACTTCACCGTCGTCGGGCCCGCGGTCAACGAGACCAGCCGTATCGCCTCGATGTGCCGCTCGGTCGACCGCCCCGTCCTCGTCTCGACGGCCTTCGCCGAGGCGCTGCCGGCCGCCGACCGGGCGCGGCTGGTATCGGTCGGCCGCTTCGCGCTGCGCGGCGTCGGCCAAGCCCAGGAGCTTTTCACCGTCGATCCCGGCTTGATGTAGCCTTTCGTATATATTGGTCCCGCAACACTGACTTGGTACTGTCCGGACACACCGTCCTTACGGAGCAGTCATGGCAAAGAACGTGCAGGCACCGACCATCTCCATCGGCATCACGGAAGCAGACCGGCTCAAGATCTCGCGGGGCCTCAGCCATCTGCTGGCCGACACCTACACGCTGTACCTGACCACGCATAACTTCCACTGGAACGTCACCGGCCCGATGTTCACCTCGCTGCACGCGATGTTCATGACGCAATACACCGAACTGTGGAACGCGGTGGACCCGATCGCCGAACGCATCCGCTCGCTCGGCCATGCCGCGCCGGGCTCCTATGCCCAGTTCGGCAAGCTGAGTTCCCTCGCAGACGTGCCTGCGACGCCACCCAAGGCGATGGACATGGTGCGCATCCTGGTCACCGGACACGAGGCCGTGGCGCGCACGGCGCGCGGCGTCTTTCCGCTCGCCGACAAGGCCAACGACGAACCGACGGCCGACCTGCTGACGCAGCGCCTCACGGTCCATGAACAGACGGCCTGGATGCTGCGGTCTCTGCTGGAGTAGCCGTCCACCCGACGCGCAGATCAGCCATCTGCTATTCGGCTTGCGCCGCGAGCCCCCAGATGCCTACGATGGCTGCAATACAACGAAGCCGCATAACATGGCGGCAGTCCTTGGGAGGACAATATGGCCAAGACGAAGCGTCGTAGCGTGCTCAAACTTGCCGGTGGCGCAGCCGCCGCGTCGATGGGTGGCATGGCTGCCATCCTTGCAACCGGCCGCATGCCGGCTTTCGCCCAGCAGCGGACGGTTCACTGGCTCAAGTGGGTCGACTTCGTGCCGGCCACCGATACGCTCTTGAAGAGGGAAATGATGCCGGAGGCCGAAAAGGCGCTGGGCATCAAGATCAACCTCGAAACCGTGAACGGCAACGACCTGCAGCCGCGCATCACGGCCGGCATCCAGTCAGGCTCCGGCGCCGACCTGATCATGTCGTTCAACAGCTACACCCATCTCTACGCCAACAGCGTTGTCGACGTCTCCGAAATTGCCGAGGAAGTCGGCAAGCGCGAAGGCGGCATCTTGCCGTACGCAAAGGCGATCTGCAGCAACGGCAAGATCTACATGGGCATGCCGTGGGCCGTGATCGGCGGCATGATCGCCTGGCGCAAGTCGTGGTTCGAGGAGATTGGCCTCACCAAATTCCCCGACACCTGGGACGGCTACCGCGAGGCGGCAAAGAAGCTGAAGGCCAAGGGCCGGCCGTTCGGCCAGACCCTGGGCCACACCTTCGGCGACGCGCCGGGATTCAGCTATCCGTACCTGTGGTCGTGGGGCGGCAAGGAGGTCGATGCCAGCGGCAAGGTGGTGATCAACTCCAAGGAAACCGTCGAGTCGGTCAAGTTCATGCAGGGTCTCTGGAAGGACGGCATGGACGAGGGCGGCCTCGCCTGGGACGACACCAACAACAATCGCGCGTTCCTGTCGCAGACCATCTCGGCAACACTGAACGGCGCCTCGATCTACATCGAAACCCTGCGCAAGCCCGACCAGTACAAGACGGAAAAGGGCCTGCCGATGAGCAAGGACATCCTGCATGCGCCCCTGCCCAAGGGACCGGCGGGACAGTTCGGCTTCCATCTGCTGCAGTCGAACATGCTGATGAAGTATCGAAGAACCAGGATGCCGCCAAGGCGTTCCTCAAGTGGATCCACACCGAAGCGAACTACAGGAAGTTCTTCGAATCGCAGAAGGGCTTCGCGACACCATGCACGGCCAAGTGGGAGTCCGACAAGCTGTGGGACGTCGATCCGGTCATGACGCCGTACAAGGTCGCGGCCCGTCTCGGCCAGGCCATCGGCAATGCCGGACCGCCCGATGCCAAGGCCCAGGAAGTGCTCTCGAAGTACATCGTCACCGATATGTATGCCAAGGCGGTGCAGGGCATGCCCGCCGAGGACGCGGTGAAGTGGGCCGACGCCGAGCTCAAGAAGGTCTACGTCTGAGTCCGGGAAACTGCGTTTAGGGTAAACCGTCCATGGCGGTGACAGCACTTTCGGCGGCGGAGAGCAAACGGCTCTCCCCGCGCTTGCGTAAGCTCGAGGACGAACGCTGGCTCGCGATGGCGCTTCTGGCGCCAACCGCGATCCTGCTCGGCCTGTTCATTGCCTACCCTTTCTTCGAAGGCGTTCTGCTATCGCTCAGCAGCACCCGAGTCGGTCAACCCGGCGAATTCGTCGGGTTGAAGAATTTCCACAAGATCTGGGACGACAGCATCTTCCGCACGACGGTGTGGAACACGTTCTGGTACACGGGCGTGACGACGGTGTTCAAGCTGGCCTTAGGCCTCTGGCTGGCGATCCTGCTCAACCGGCATTTCAGGGGCAAGGCGATCATCCGCGCCTTCATCCTTCTGCCCTTCATCATTCCCACGGTGCTCTCGACCTTCGCCTGGAAGTGGATGTTCGATCCCACCTTCAGCGTCATCAACTGGACGCTGTTCCAGCTCGGCCTGATCACCACCCGCATCAACTGGCTGGGCGACCCCGACCTCGCCATGACGTCGATCATCGTCATCAATATCTGGCGCGGCGTACCGTTCTTCGCCATCACCCTGCTGGCCGGCCTGCAGACCATCAGCCCCGAGCTTCACGAGGCTGCCGCGATCGACGGCGCCCGCCCATGGGCGCGCTTCTGGCACGTCACCTGGCCGCTGCTCATGCCGGTCACCCTGGTGGTGGTGCTGTTTTCGGTCATCCAGACCTTCGCCGACTTCCAGCTGGTCTACGTCATGACCGGCGGCGGACCGGCCAACGCCACCCATCTCTTCGCCACCTACGCCTACCAGCTCGGCATTGGCACCGGACTGCTATCCGAGGGGGCTGCGATCTCGCTCGCGATGTTCCCGTTTCTCTTCATCATCGTGGTCGTGCAGCTGCTCTATATACGCCGAGTGGAGACCCGCTGACATGATCGAGGGCGCACTCTGGAGACGATGGGTCTTCTACAACCTTCCGCTGATCCTGTTCGTCTTCGTCCTGCTGTTTCCGTTCTACTGGATGATCGTCACGACCTTCCGGCCGGACGGCGAGCTCTACCTGCCGTGGAACGCGCCCAATTACATGCCGTTCTGGACCAACAACCCGACGCTCGAGCACATCCTCTATCTGTTCGAGGAAACCAACTTCACGCGCTGGATGGTGAACACGATGTTCATCGCGCTGGTGTCGACGGTGATCTCGCTGTTCTGCGGCGTGCTGGCCGGCTACGCGCTCGCCCGGCTCAACTTCCCCTACGCCGGCGGCCTCGGCACGGCGATCTTCATCACCTACCTGGTGCCGCAGACGCTGCTGTTCATTCCGCTGGCGGAGATCATCCGCAACTTCCAGCTCGGCGACACCCCGTGGTCGCTGATCCTGACCTACCCGACATTCCTGATCCCGTTCTGCACCTGGCTGATGATGGGCTACTTCAAGGCCATCCCGAAGGAACTCGAGGAGTGCGCCCGCATCGACGGCGCCTCGCGCTGGAAGGCGATGGTCTACATCATCATCCCGGTCGCGGTGCCCGGCATCCTGTCGTCGGGCATCATCGCCTTCACGCTGTCGTGGAACGAATTCATCTACGCCCTGGTCTTCCTGTCCTCGCCTGACCAGAAGACCGTCCCGGTCGGCGTCACCTCGGAACTGATCCGCGGCGACGTGTTCTTCTGGGGACCGTTGATGGCCGGCGCCCTGCTGGGCTCGATCCCGGTGGCAATCGTCTACTCGTTCTTCGTCGAACATTACGTTTCGGGCCTTACGGGCTCGGTCAAGGGGTAGTGCGTCATGGCCGAGGTCAGCCTCCATAAGCTCAACAAGAAATTCGACACTACCCATGTCGTGAAGGACGTCGACCTCAAGATCCGCGACAAGGAATTCATGGTCTTCGTCGGACCGTCGGGCTGCGGCAAGACCACGACCTTGCGCATGATCGCCGGCCTCGAAGCCATCACCACCGGCGAGATCCGGATCGACGACAGGGTGGTCAATGAAGTACCGCCGATGGATCGCGACATCGCCATGGTGTTCCAGAATTACGCGCTCTACCCGCACATGAGCGTCGCTTCCAACCTGGCGTTCGGCCTGAAGATGAGGAAGTTCGAGAAGGCCGAGATCGAAAAGCGCATCAACAACGCCGCCTCCATCCTCGGTATCGAGAGCCTGCTGCAGCGCAAGCCGCGCCAGCTTTCGGGCGGTCAGCGCCAGCGCGTGGCGCTGGGCCGCGCCATCGTGCGCGACCCCAAGGTGTTCCTGTTCGACGAGCCGCTTTCCAACCTCGACGCCAAGCTGCGTGTGCAGATGCGCGTCGAACTGAAGAAGCTGCACGAGCGGCTGGCTGTGACCTCGGTCTACGTCACCCATGATCAGGTCGAAGCCATGACGCTGGGCGACCGGGTGGTGGTGATGAAGGATGGCGTGGTCCAGCAGGTCGGCGAGCCGCTCGAACTCTACAACACCCCGGCCAACCGCTTCGTCGCGGGCTTCATCGGGTCGCCGGCGATGAATTTCGCCGACGTGACCCTGGTGGAAAACGGCGGCAAGCCCGTCGCCGAGGCGCCGGGACTGCGGATCGGGCTGCCCGGCGAACTGGCCACGCGGGCCCGCGCCAAGACCGGCCACAAGGCCACGCTCGGCATCCGGCCGGAGGACATCCACATCGCGACCGCGGCCGATGCACCGGAATACTGCTTCGACGCTGTCGTCGAGGTGGTCGAGCAGCTTGGATCCGAGATCCTGCTCGACATGCGCGCCGGACCGGCCTTGATGGTGGCGAGCGTCGAGCCGACGCTACGCGTCCGCGCCCACGACAAGCTCAAGATGGCGCTGAAGCCCGAACGGCTGCACCTGTTCGACGCCGAGACCGAAGCGGCGATCTAGGGCTTAGGCCCGGCCCAGCTCTCCAGCACGTCCCACTTGGCCTTGCGCTGCTCCTCGCGCGGCTTCTTGAAGTCGTGGCCGAACGGCGCGGTGTCGAACGACCCGTAGGTCGGATTGGCGATCACCAGCCACTGGCGGCCCCAGTAGGCCATGTCGGCCTCGAAGGCTTTTTGGCGCTCGGCATCGCTGGTGCGGTAGCGGTCGTCAAAGTCGCCGAAGTTGTCGCCGATATTGAGCAGGACGCGGTAGTCCTTGGTCACCACGGCGCGGCGCGTCCCCTTGGCGCTGGCCCACTCCGGCTTCTCATTCTGCATCAGGAAGGTGTCGACATTGCCGCCCATCGGGAAGCCGAACTTGGCCATGTTCTCGCGCGTGTCCTTCTCGGTCTCGGCGCCACGGTTGGTGATGTAGAAGACCTTCACGCCCTTGGAGTCGGCATACTTGGTGAACTCGACCGCGCCCGGGATCGCCGTCGAGATCTGGGCGGCGCAGAACTGGTTCCAGGTCTTGGTGCTGAAGGTCTGGTTGTTCCGGAGCATCCAGACCTGATAGCGCGAGTTGTCGAGCAGGGTCTCGTCGATGTCGAGAATGACGGCCGGCGGCAGGGCCTGATAGTCGCCCTTCTGTTCGACCGGGGCCGCCGTCCACTTCTTGTCGGCCAAGGCCTCGTCCAGCCGGATACGTGCCAGCGCGAAGACCGTGAGGGCATTGCCCTTGAATTCGACCGAACGCTGCGTCCACAGCGTCGCCAGCAGCATGTCGTTCGGCTGGACTTCCTGGGCCCGCGCAGCGCCCGACGACAGGAAGGCGGTAATGACGGCGCCGAGCGCCAGGGTGGTCCGTGCGATCATGGCTCGATCTCCTTCAACAACTTTCGTTTGGTCGCCTCATCGGCAAAAGACGCCTCGACCGCCGTCCGGGCGATCCGCCTCAACGCCGCCTCGCCAAGACCCGCCTTGTCATACTCGTTGCCGAGCGTCGTGTGGAAAAACGGCGGATCGTCGGAATTGAGCGTGACCCGGACACCGGCGTCGATCAAGCGATGCAGCGGATGGGCTTCGCGGTCCGGATACAGACCCAGTGCAATGTTGCTGCCGGGGCAGACTTCGAGAACGGTGCCGCGACGCGCCAGCTCCGCCATCAGCGCGGGATCGTCGGCCGACCGCACGCCGTGGCCGATGCGAGTCACCGGCAGGGCCTTGATCGATGCCCAGACGCTTTCCGGGCCGAGCACCTCGCCGGCATGGACGGTGCAGCCGTAGCCGTGGTCGCGCGCCAGACGGTAGGCCGGTGCGAACTCCACTGGCTCGAACTTCGCCTCGTCGCCGCCCATGCCGAACCCCACGACATAGGGGTGCGGCTCGGCGATCATTCCCTCGGCCATCGCGAGCGCCCGATCGGGCCCGAGATGGCGGATGCAGATGATGATGATCCGGCCCGTGATGCCGAACGCGCGTTCGGCGCGGTCGATACCCTCGGCCAGCGCCTCGAGCCAGGCCGTATAGGAAATGCCCAGTGCAGCCGGCCGCTCAGGCGAGCAGAACATCTCGACATAGACCGCTCCCTCGGCCGCCACCCCGGCGAGGTAGGAGTAGATCACATCGCTGAAATCCCGCGGCGTGCGCAGCACCGTGCAGACGCGATCATAGGCGACAAGAAAACTCAGGAAATCATTCCAGACATAGTGGCCATCGGCGCCGAACAGGCCGGCGGGCAGATCGAGGCCGTTACGGGCCGCCAGTTCGCGGGCGAGCGAGGGCGCGATCGAGCCTTCGAGATGGCAATGCAGTTCGACCTTGGGAATCACGCAAAACCTCGCAGCGGCAGATCGGGCCTTTGCAGCCAGTTGTCGGCCGGATAGTCGGCCCGGCCGTCGATCAGATGCAAGGCATAGGCGTGGCGGGCCCGGGACGAGCGGTTGGGCGCGCTGGCATGCGGCAGCAGGCCGTGAAGGACGACCAATGTCCCGCGCCGCGCCTCGAGCGCCACCGGCGCGATATCGGGCCATGGCGCGGCATCCAGACACCGGGTGACCATCCGGTCGTCCTCGCGCAGGAACCGCTCGCGCAACGGCCCGCGATGGGCCCCCGGCAATGCCATCAGGCAGCCGTTGTCCCGGTCGGCATCGTCGAGGGCGATCCAGAAGCCGGTCACGGTCGAGGGCCGCGTGTGCAGGTAGGCGGCATCCTGGTGCCAGCCGACCTCGGCGCCGATCTGCGGCTGCTTGAAGAGATACATGGATTGCAGCAGCAACGGCTGGGCGAGGCCGAGGGCACGCGCCAGCCCGGCCAGACGCGGCTGGCGCGAGAAGCGATCGAACACGGGATCGAGATCGTGCAGCGCATGGCCGATCTTGTTCAGGGCCAGCGCCACCGGTTGGTCGGTCGCCGCCTCCTCGAAGAAGAAGCGGATCGCCCCGCCCGATTCCTGGAAATAGCGGTCGCGGGCATGTCCCTGGTCGCGCGCGGAAAAGACCGTGCGTGCCGGGCCGGGATCGAAGGCGGCCACCAGCGCCGCCGCGCGGGCCTGCAGGGCGTCGCAGTCTTCCAGCGACACGAAGCCTTCGAGGATGAGGAAACCGTCGCGCGCATAGGTGGCGAGATCGGGAGCCGTCACGCGACGCGGTCCATGATGATGGGCCTGTCCGCCGGTGCCGCGTCGCCGATACGGATGGCCCGGCGCACCAGAGCGATCGCCTCGTCGGCAGCGGCATCGGTTGCAGCGTGGACGATGCAAAGCGGACTGCCGGCCCGGACCACAGCACCGACGTCGATCATCTCGGTTAGGCCCACCGACGTGTCGATGGCATCGTCGGCATGGGTGCGACCACCGCCCAGAGCCACCACGGCGATGCCGACCTCGCGGGCGTTCATGCCCACGATATGGCCGGAGCGTTCGGCCGTGCACGGCCGGATCACCGGTGCACCCGGCAGGTAGCGGGCGGCATGCTCGATGAAGTCGGCTGGCCCGCCTAGCGCGGCCACCATGCGGCCGAAGACCTCCGCCGCCCGCCCGTCGGCCAACACCGCCTCGGCGTGCGCACGGCCGGCCGCCACGGTGGGGCTGAGGCCGCCCAGGGCGAGCATCTCACCGGCGAGCGCCATCGTCACCTCGTGCAGGCGCGGCTCACGCGTGCCCGCGCCGGTCAGGTAGGCCACGGTCTCCATGACCTCGAGCGCATTGCCGACGTCGCGGCCCAGGACCCGGTCCATGTCGGTGATCAGGGCGATGGTGGGAAGGCCCGCCTGGTTGGCCACCTCCACGAGGCTTTGCGCCAGATCGCGCGCCATCGGCTCGGTGTCGCAGAACGCGCCGGAACCACATTTGACGTCCATCACCAGCCCGTCGAGGCCTTCGGCAACTTTCTTGGACAGGATCGAACTCACCAGAAGCGAGATCGACTCGACGCTGCCGGTGACGTCGCGAACCGCGTAGAGTCGCCGGTCGGCCGGCGCCAGATCGTCGGTCTGGCCGATCACGGCGCAGCCGACCTCGCGGACGACGCGACGAAAGGTTTCGATGTCGGGCTGGGTCTCGTAACCCGAGATCGACGAGAGCTTGTCGAGCGTGCCACCGGTGTGGCCGAGGCCACGGCCGGAGATCATGGGCACGAAGCCGCCGCACGCCGCCACGATCGGCGCCAGCATCAGGCTCACCTTGTCGCCGACACCGCCGCTCGAATGCTTGTCGATCACCGGGCCGGGCAGCGCGAGGTCTTGCCAGTCGAGGGTGACGCCCGAGCCCGCCAGGCCGAGCGTGAGCGCCACGCGCTCCGGCACGGTCATGCCGCGGAAGAACACCGACATGGCGAAGGAGGCCACCTGGCCCTCGCTGAGGCTGCCATCGTGGATGCCCTGCACGACGAAAGCGATCTCCTCGGCCGAGAGTTCGTGGCCATCGCGTTTCCGGCGGATGATCTCCTGCGGCAGCATGATGCCTAGGCGTACTGCTCGAGAAAGATTCGCAGAAGGCGGCGTACATCGCCCGCGGCGGAGTTCGCAACGGCGATCGTCTGGTCGTGGCCGAGCGTGCCAGGGACGAGACCCGCGGCGTAGTTGGTCATCAGCGACAGCGCCACCACCTTCATGCCGGCGTGGCGTGCCAGGATCGTCTCCGGCGCCGTCGACATGCCCACGGCGTCGGCGCCCAGGGTGCGGGCGGCGCGGATTTCCGCCGGTGTCTCGAAACTGGGTCCGCTGAACCACATGTAGACGCCGTCATGGCAAAGGACATTGGCCTGCTTGGCGACCATCAGCAGCTTCTTGACCAAGGTGGGGTCGTAGGCGTCGACCATATCGACGAAGCGACTGTTGCCCGATCCCGCGCCGAACAGCGGATTGACCCCGGTGAAGTTGATGTGGTCGGTGATGGCCATCACCGAACCTGGCGGCATGTCGAGCCGGAGGCTGCCGGCCGCGTTGGTCTGCAGCAGGGTCTCGCAGCCGAGCTCGGCCATCGCCCGGATGGCGCCTTTCATCTCGTCGGCCCGGCCGTTTTCGTAGTAATGCGCGCGACCCTGCAGCACGGCGACCGGAGTCGGGCCGACATGGCCCAGCACCAGTTTGCCGGCGTGGCTGCTGACGCTCGTCCGGGGAAAACCCTCAAGCTCGCCATAGGGAATGGCGGCGACGGCCTTCACCTCCTCGACGAAGCCGCCCAATCCCGACCCCAGCACCACGGCCACCTTCGGCCGGAAGCCCGGGGCCGCACGGGCGATCACGTCATTCATGGTTTGCCGATATGGTGCGGGCCAAAAGACAACGGCAGGAGCTGGCCCAGGGTAACCGTGCGGTGCAGGCCGTCGGGGCCGCAGAGATGGACCGGCAGGTCGTCCGAGGCGAACTCGCGCAGCTTCTGGCGGCAGCCGCCGCAGGGCGTGATGACCTCGGGACCGGGGCCGATGACGACACATTCCAGGATGCGCCTGTGGCCGGCCGCCACCATCGCGGCGATCGCCGAAGCCTCGGCACAGAACCCTTGCGGATAGGCGGCATTCTCGACGTTGCAGCCGCCATGGATCGAGCCGTCCTCGGCACGCAGCGCGGCGCCGACATGGAACTTCGAATAGGGCGCATGGGCGTGCAGCATCATGCGGCGCGCCAGATGGAGCAGATCGTCCATCTCAGTGCTCCTTCTCATAGGGCACGCCGGCCGCCTTGGGAGCGACGGCGCGACCGATGAAGCCTGCCAGCAGGAACATGGTGAGAAGATACGGCATGGCCTGGATCAGTTGCACCGGAACTTCGCCAAGGCCGGGCACCCGCACGCCTTGCAGGCGGATGGCCATGGCGTCGAGCAGGCCGAAGATCAGGCAGGCGCCGAGGGCCGGTAGCGGCCGCCACTTGCCGAAGATAATGGCCGCCAACGCGATAAAGCCCTGCCCCGCCGTCATGTCGCGGCTGAAACCGGCGTTCTGGCCGATCGACAGATAGGCACCGGCGAGGCCAGCCAGCAGGCCGCAAAGCAGTACCGCGCGATAGCGCAGCCATGCCACCGAGAGGCCCGCGGCATCGACGGCGAGCGGCATTTCGCCCACGGCGCGCAGGCGGAGGCCGAAGCGCGTGCGGGCGATTATCCACCAGGTGAGCGGCACCGACAGCAGCGCGGCATAGACCAGGATGTTGTCCCCCGCCCCCGGCAGGAAGAGCGGCGCCAGCCGCTGGTCGCCGACCAGCGGCGGCGTCTGGCCGCCCCGCGCGAACCAGGCCGCGCCGAGCACCACGGTAAGACCGGCTGCCAGGATGTTGATGGCGACGCCGCTCACCACCTGGTTGCCGCGATAGGTAATGCAGGCAAGGCCATGCAACAGCGCCAGCGCCTCCGCCGCGACGATCGCGGCCGCCACACCCGCCCAGGCCGAACCGGTCACGGACGCCGTGGCGGCGGCGAAGAAGGCCGCCATCAGCATCTTGCCTTCCAGGCCGACATCGACGATGCCGCCCTTCTCCGAGAACAGGCCGCCCATGGCGCAGAGCACCAGGGGTGTCGCCACCCGCAGCGTCGACGCCAGCATCAGGAAAATGAAGGAGAAGGCCTCGTCCATCACGAGGCCCGGCGCGCGAACAGGATCTGCAGCCAGGGCCGCGGCAGGTGCGCCAGCGCTCCCGAGAACAGGATGATGAGGCCCTGGATCACCACCACCATCTCGCGCGTGATGGTCGGGATCTCGAACGCGAGCTCGGCGCCGCCCTGCTGCAGAGCCCCGAACAACAGCGCGGCCAGCACGATACCGAGCGGGTGGTTGCGTCCCATCAGGGCGACGGCGATGCCGGCAAAACCGTAGCCGGCGGGGAAATCGAGCACGATGCGGTGGTGGACGCCCATCAGTTCATTGACGCCGACGAAGCCCGCCAGCGCGCCCGAGAGGCACATGGCGAGCATGGTCATGCGCCTGAGGCTGGTGCCGGCGTAGACCGCCGCCTCGGGATTGTGGCCCATGGTGCGCAGCGCATAGCCCCATGGCGTGTGCCACAGGAACACCCAGACGGCGACACAACAGGCGAGCGCCAGCACGATCGACAGGTTGAGCGCCGAGGGTGCCACGGTGATGCCGATGGCCTGCAGCGCGTCGTGCATCGCCGGTATCCGGCCCGACGGCGCAAAGGTGCGGCTTTGCGGCGTCATCGAGCCCGGCGCGATCAGCACGTTCACCATCAGATAGACCATCAGCGCCGAGGCCACGAAATTGAACATGATGGTGGTGATGACGATGTGGCTGCCGCGCCAGGCCTGCAGCCACGCCGGCACGGCGGCCCACGCCGCGCCGAACAATGCCGCCGCGGCGATGGCGATCGGGATCATGAGCCAGGCCGGCAGCCAGCGGTCGAGCGCCAGCACGGCAAGCCCGCAGCCCAGGCCGCCGATATAGGCCTGGCCCTCGCCGCCGATATTGAACAGGCCGGCATGGAAGGCCACGGCCACGGCAAGGCCGGTGAAAGTGAAGTTGGTCGCGTAGTAGAGCGTGTAGCCGATCGACTCGGAGGAGCCTACGGCGCCCACGACCAGGAACCGGAGCGCGTGGAACGGATCGACGCCGATGATCGCCACGATCAGGCCGACGACGATGAAGGCGAGCGCGATGTTGACCAGTGGCAGCAGCGCGATCTCGGCCCAGACCGGCAGAGCGCCGGACAAGGAACGGCGCGGCGGCCTCATGCCGCGTCGGCGCCGGCCATCATCAGGCCCAGCGTGCGTTCGTCGGCGCGTCCCGGTTCGACCTCGCCCACGATGCGGCCGGCGAACATCACCAGGATGCGGTCGGCGAGCGACAGGATCTCGTCCAGTTCCACCGACACCACCAGTACCGCACAGCCCGCGTCGCGCGCCTTTACCAGCTCGCGATGGATGAATTCTATGGCGCCGATATCGACGCCGCGCGTCGGCTGGCCGACCAGCAGCACCTTGGGCTTTCGGGCGATCTCGCGCGCCAGCACCAGCTTCTGCTGGTTGCCACCGGAGAAATTCGACGACCGCAGGCCGGGCGATCGCGGACGCACGTCGAAGCGCTCCATCAGCTGGGCGCAATGGGCGCCGACGGCCGGGCCGTCGAGCAGATAGTGGCGGGTGAACGGCGGGCCGTCCTGGTAGCCCAGGATCGACGTCTCCGAGGCCTCGAACGCCGCGACCATGCCCTGGCGCAGCCTGTCCTCCGGCACGTGGGCGAGCCCGAGCGTGCGCATCTTCGCGGGATCGCCGGGATGATGGGCGTCGAGGACGTAGCCGCAGACGGTGAGTTGGCCGCCGCTCGGCGCGCGGATTCCCGCCAGCACCTGCAGCAGTTCGCTCTGCCCATTGCCGGTGACGCCGGCAATGCCCACGATCTCGCCGGCGCGCAGCTCGATCCCGACATCGTCGAGCAGCCGCACGCCCCGGTCATCGACCAGCGAGAGATGCTCGGCCCTGAGCAGGATCTCGCCCCGCCGCGTCGGCGCCTTGTCGAGGTCGAGATGGACCTTGCGGCCGACCATCAGCTCGGCCAGTTCCTCGGAATTGGTATCGGCGGTGCGGCGCTCGGCCACCATCCGGCCCTGGCGCATGACGTAGACACGGTCGGTGGCCGCCATGATCTCGCGCAGCTTGTGGGTGATCAGCACGACGCTGACGCCGCGTTCCTTCAGGGTCTGCAGGATGCGAAACAGGCGGTCGGTTTCCTGCGGCGTCAACACCGCGCTGGGCTCGTCCAGGATCAGGATGCGGGCGCCCCGGAACAGCACCTTCAGGATCTCGACCCGCTGCTGTTCGCCGACCGAGAGATCGGCAATGCGCGCATCGGGATCGACCGACAGCCCATAGTCGCGCGCCAGCCGCGCCAGCTCGGCCCGTGCCGCCGCGAGACCGCCGGCCAGCAACGGACCGCCCTCGGCGCCCAGCACCATGTTCTCGAGCACGGTGAAGGTGTCGATCAGCATGAAATGCTGGTGGACCATGCCGATACCGTGGGCGATGGCATCGCGCGGACTGGCCATCTCGACCGGATGGCCATCGATCCATATCTCGCCGGCATCGGCGCGGTAGAGCCCGTAGAGAATGCTCATCAGGGTCGACTTGCCGGCGCCGTTTTCGCCGACGATGCCGGTGATCGTTCCCGTCTCGATCCGGAGCGACACGCCGCGCACGGCGTGGACGCTTCCGAACGACTTCTCGATCCCGCGAAGCTCGATTGCCGCCGCGTCCGACGTCAGGGCTTGCACGAATTGTTGCTCATGTAGTCGTGGACGACGATCTTGCCCGACACGATGTCGGCCTTGGCGGCGTCGACCTTGGCCTTCATGGCGGGCGTGATCAGCTTCTCGTTGTCCTTGTCGAGCGCCCAGTCGACGCCACCGTCCTTGAGGCCGAGCACCTGGACGCCACCCTTCCACGTGCCGGCCTGCGCCGCCTTGAAGCTGTTGTAGGTGGCGAGATCGACCCGCTTCAGCATCGAGGTCAGCATCGTGCCGGGGTGCAGGTGGTTCTGGTTGGAATCGACGCCGATGCCGAGCTTGCCGCGGTCCTTGGCGGCCTGCAGGATTCCGATGCCGGTGGAGCCGGCAGCGGCATAGACCACGTCGACGCCGCGATCGAACTGGCCCTTGGCGAGCTCGGCGCCGCGGCCGGGGTCGTTCCAGGCGGCGGGCGTCGTGCCGGTCATGTTGGAGATCAGCTCGGCGTTGGGATTGGCGTACTTGATGCCCTGCTCGAAACCGCACTGGAAGCGGCGGACCAGCGGGATGTCCATGCCGCCCACGAAGCCGATCTTGCCGGTCTTGGAGGCGAGTGCGGCCAGCACGCCGACCAAGAAGGAGCCTTCCTGCTCCTTGAACACCACCGACTGCACGTTGGGCAACTTGACCACGCTGTCGATGATGGTGAAGCGGATGTTGGGGAACTCCTTGGCGACCTTCTCCAGCGCCACCGCCTGCGAGAAGCCAACGGCGATGATGGGATCCTGGCCGCGTTGCGCAAACCGCCGCAGCGCCTGCTCGAACTGCGTCTCGTTGCTGGGCTCGAACTCGGCGACGGCAATGTTGGTTTCCTTCTTGAATTTTTCGGCGCCCGCGCTCACGCCTTCGTTGAAGGATTTGTCGAACTTCCCGCCCGTGCTGTAGACGACGGCGGGCTTGATGGTTGTCTGCGCCATGACCGGCGCCAGCACGCTCATGGCAATCAAGGCGATTGCCGATCCCAACCAGCGCTTCATGGCGGCTCCCTTGCCTTTTTGGATTCCTGGCTCAAGTGTGGACCGGCCCGGTTCCGCGGTCTAGGCGGGTATCGCGGCACGGGCCTTGCAACCGTCGGGCCAGGGAGGGAAACATGGCCGAATACGACCTCGTCATCCGCAACCCGACCATCGCCACGGCTGCAGACGTCGTGAAGGGCGATATCGGCGTCTCCGGCGGCCGCGTGGTGGCGCTCGGTGAAAGGCTCGACCGGGGCCGGCGCGAGATCGACGCCACGGGTCTTATCGCAGTGCCGGGCGGCATCGACGCCCACGTCCATTTCGACCAGGACACGGCCGACGGCTCGGTCTTCTGCGACGATTTCGAGAGCGGCAGCCGCGCGGCGGCGGCCGGCGGCACCACGACCATCATCCCCTTCGCCTACCAGAACAAGGGCCAGCCGCTGCGCGACGCGGTGAACAAGTACCACCAACGGGCCGAGGGCAAATCGCTGATCGACTATGCCTTCCACGTCATCCTATCGGATGCCAACGAGAAGATCATGGGCCAGGATTTCACCGCCCTGGTCGCCGACGGCTACACCTCGTTCAAGGTCTACATGACCTACGACGACGTGAAGCTCACCGACCGCGAAATGCTCGACGCACTGGCCGCTGCCCGCCGCGAGCAGGCGATGCTGATGATCCATGCCGAGAATTCCGACTGCATCGCCTGGCTGACCGAACGCCTGGAACTCAAGGGCATGACGGCCGCGAAATTCCATGCCACGTCGCGGCCCTTCGTGGTCGAACGCGAGGCGACGCACCGCGCCATCTCGCTGGCCGAGCTGCTGGACGTGCCGATGCTCCTCGTCCACGTCTCGGCCAAGGAGGCGATGCACGAGATCCAGCGCGCCCAGGCACGCGGGCTGCGGGTCTACGGCGAGACCTGCCCGCAATACCTGTTCCTGAGCGAGGAGGACTTCGAGAAGCCGGGCGACGAAGGCAGCAAATGCGTGTGCTCGCCGCCGCCGCGCGGCACCGACAACCAGGAGCATATCTGGACCGGCCTCGCCGCCGGCACCTTCCAGGTGCTGTCGTCGGACCATGCCGCCTTCAGGTACGACGACGTGCGCGGCAAGAAGCTGCCCGGCGCCGACAGGAGCTTCCGAAAAATCCCCAACGGCGTGCCGGGCGTAGAAACGCGCCTGCCGCTCCTGTTCTCCGAAGGCGTCAACAAGGGCCGCCTCACCATGCAGCAGTTCGTGGCGCTCTCCTCCACCAATCCGGCCAGGATCTACGGCCTGCATCCGCGCAAGGGCACGATCGCGGTCGGCGCCGACGCCGACATCGTGCTGTGGGATCCCACCCGCAAGGTGAGCCTCACCAATTCGATCCTGCACCACAATTGCGACTACACACCCTACGAGGGCCGCGAGCTCACCGGCTATCCCGTGATGACCCTGTCGCGCGGCGAGGTCGTGATGGACGAGGGCAGGATGAGCGGCAGCGCCGGCCGCGGCCTCTTCCAGAAATGCGACCGCCCCGAAGCCGCCCGTCCGCGCGGCCGGCCGCTGATCGATCCCTCGATCTTCAACTGACTCGGCGAGCGCCTGCTGGCCGGCCGGCGCGCAAAAGTGGACCAAACCGAGCCACGGCTGAAGCGGTGTTGTTTGTTCGGGATTGGTGTTCTGAAATTTCATCCAACACCTTGATCGGCCTGCGATATCCAGCCGGCGCCGACCACGGATTCCACCTACCTGATCTCCGAAATGCGTGTGCCGATCGCGTCACCCATCCCTGACGAACGTGGACCACCTGCCGCCGCCATTGCCTCCCGCCATTCTTCGGCGAAGTCCGGCAGGGCCTCCCGCCACTTGTAGGGCGTCGAGCGCGGCAGCTTGGCCGCACGGCAGGCGGCCCGCGCCGACCCCAGCCGCTGCAGACAGTCGAGAAAACGGTCGCGCTTCAGCGCTTTGGCGACATCGTTCGTGGCAGTTGCTCCATTCGGACAAAGAAAAACGCCCGGTCGGAAGATCCGCCGGGCGTTTTTGAGGCTGGGAACATATGCCCCAACCTGACAGAAAATGTACCAGATATCGGCTAAACCTGCAAATTTCAGAATGTGCGCGATCGGGTACTGCACGTGGTACGATCCGAGCATGATCAGGAGCTTTGCCGGCCAGAAGTTTCGTGGCCTGAGATTTCTGCCTTTGTCGCTGATCCTCCTCGCAGCGGTAAATGTCGCGCACGCCGACTCTGTCTTCAAGGTCGGCGTCACCACGCGGGATTTTGTCCCGGCCGAGCCCTACGATTGGCGCGGCGCCAAGACACACACGCTTCGCACGATGATCTGGTACCCGGCCGCAGCCAACGCGCGCGAGGAACCGCAATGGATCGGGCCACCCATCGTCCCGTTCTTCAGCATCGGTCGCGCCGCGCGCGATGCCGCGCCCGCGACGGGGCCCCGGCGTCCGCTCATTGTCCTGTCCCACGGCAACGGCGACAGGGCATCCGCACTCGCCTGGCTCGGTACGGCCCTAGCGGCGCACGGCTTCGTCGTCGCCGCCGCCGACCATCCCGGTAGCAACGCGCTCGAGGATTTCACGGTCGAGGGCTTTTCGCTGTGGTGGCTGCGAGCCGTCGATCTCGGCGCCCTCATCGACGCCGTGCTCGACGACAAGACCTTCGGCAGCCGGATCGATCCTGCGCGTATCGGCGCCGCCGGCTTTTCGCTCGGCGGCTACACCGTCATCGCAGCCGCCGGCGGCATCAGCAATCCGGACCAACTCCAGGCGTTCTGCCGCTCGCCCGCCGCCGATGCATCGTGCAAACCGCCGCCGCCGACTTCCGAGATGCGCCAAAAAGCCTCGGCCCGACTGAGTTCCGATCCCGATTTTCGGCAGCGCTACGAGCGGGCCGACAAGTCCTATCGTGACCAACGCATCCGCGCCGTCTTCGCCATGGCGCCAGGGCCGGGGCAGATCTTCACGCCGGAAAGCCTCGGCAAAATCCCGATCCCGGTGGCGATCGTCGCCGGAAGTGCCGACGAGATCGTACCCCCGGCCGCCGCCGCCGAGGCGCTGACCAAAGCCATCCCGCATGCCACCCTGAAACTCTTTCCGCGCGCGACCCACTTTGTCTTTTTTGCCACGTGCACCATGGTGGGCGGCGTGTTCTTTCCAACCCTGTGCTCCGATCCGGCCGGTGTCGACCGCGATGCTGTTCACACCGAGACAATCAGACTGGCGCTCGATTTCTTCACCAAGACTCTACGCTGAGCGAACGCGGCGAACGGCAAATCACCGTTCGGCTTACTTTCCCTTCGGGGTCGCAGCGATGCCCGGCACATGGTTGAGGATCGAGCGCGTGAGGCCGCCATCGACCAGCAGCGACTGCCCGGTGATGTAGCTCGCCTCCGGGCTCAACAGAAAGGCGATGGCGTCGGCGATGTCGCCCGGCTTGGCGACCCGACCGAGCGGCACCAGCTTGGCGCGGCCACGGGCCAGCTTGGGTTGGCTGTAGATCGCGTCGGTCATCGAGGTGTGGACGAAGCCGGGGCACACCGAATTGGCGCGGATGCCGTCGGACGCCCATTCCATCGCCATCATCTCGGTCAGCATGATCAGCGCGGCCTTGGCCGGGCTGTAGGCGCCGGTCGGGAGCTGCGGCATGACGCCGGCCATCGAGGCCAGCATCACGATGGCGCCCTTCGATTTCCGGAGATGGGGATGGGCCGCCTTGGCGAGCAGCCAGTTGGCCCTGAGATTGATGTCGAAGATGCGATCCCAGGTCGCCACGTCGAGATCGACCAGCTTGGCGGGTGCCGCGATGCCGGCGTTGCCGACGATGCCACTGATGCCGCCCATGGCCTTGGCGGCGGTTGCGATCACCCGGGCGGGCTCGTTGGGTTTGGCCATGTCGGCCCGGAGCGTGTGCACCTTGCAGCCGGAGGTGCGCAGGTTGGCGGCCAGCGCCTCGAGCTCGTCGAGATAGGCCACATCGCAGAGCGTCAGCGCCTCGGCACCGTCGGCCGCGAGCTTCAACGCCGTTGCGCGGCCGATTCCCCGGCTCGCGCCCGTGATCACGACTCGCATCGCGTCTCCCCCCGTCTTCAGGGGGATGGTGGCACGGTTCCGGGCCTGGGGTCGATGGGCAGCAGGCGATCGAGGCCGACCAGCTTTTCGTAGAGTGCGGCGGCCTGCAGCAGCGCCGCCTCGCCCCGGGGCCTGCCGACCAGCTGCAGGCCGACGGGCCGGCCATGCTGGTCGAAGCCGCAGGGCACGGCGATGGCGGGGCTGCCGGCCACGGTAATGGCCGAGTTGAGGGTCGAGCCCGCCATGTAGTTCTCGAGCTTCTTGCCGGCGATGGTTGCCGGCGCGCGCAGATTGACGTCGAAGGCCGCGGTCGGCGCGCCCGGTGTCACGAACAGGTCGTACGTCTGGAAGAACTCGACCATGCGCCGGAACAGCGCCGCCCGCTCGCGCTCGGCCCAGGCGAGCTGGCTGGTGGTCTGTTTCAGGCCAAGCTCGGTATTCCAGATGATGTCCGGCTTGAACTTGTCGCGATGCTCCTGGATCTGCAGTTCGCGATCGACGACGAACTGTTGGCTGCGCAACGCCATGAAGATCTCGTCGACCGGACCGAAGTCCGGCGAGACCTCCTCGACGATGCAGCCCAGTTCCTCGAAACGCCGCGCGGCCTTGGTGCAGATCTCGCGGATATCCTTGTCGAGTTCGAAGCGGCCGCCGAAGTCCGCCGTCCAGGCGACCCGCCTGGGGACGACGGGGTTGGCGACCGCCGCGCTGAACGACACGGCGGGCGCATCGAAGGTCATCGGATCCTGCGGGCAGAAACCTGCCATCGCGTCGAGAAACAGCGCGAGATCCGGCACGTTGCGCGCCATCGGCCCCTGCACCGACTGCGGCGAATAGAGATTGTTCGAGGTGCCGCGCGTGACGCGGCCGGGCGACGGCCGGATGCCGACGGTCGAGCAATAGGTGCCCGGCCGGCGCAGCGAGCCGCCATGATCGGAGCCCTGCGCCAGCCAGACCTCGCCGGTCGCCACGGAAACGGATCCGCCGCCGGTCGAGCCGCCGCAGGTGAGCGAAGTGTTCCAGGGATTGCGCGTGCGGCCGAACACTTCGTTGAAGGTGCTGCCGCCCGCGCCGAACTCCGGCGTGTTCGACTTGCCCATCACGATGCCGCCCTTGCGCTCGATGCGCTCGACCAGGGGATTGGACCTGGCCGGCACATGGTTGGCGAAGATCGGCGAACCGTAGGTGGTGCGCACGCCCGCCACGTCGGTGAGATCCTTGATCGAGACGGGGAGACCTGCGAGCCAGCCCGCTTCGCCTTCGGCCTCGCGGTCCTTGTCCGCCATCAAACGCCTGGCGTGGTCGCGCGCCCGGTCGAGACAGAGCGTCGGCAGGGCGTTCACGGCGGGTTCGACCTCGGCGATGCGCCGGGCCGAGGCCTCGACCAGATCGAGCGGCGAGATTTCCCGCTTCTTCAGGCGTGCCACGGCCTCGACCGCCGTCAGCTTGCAAAGATCGTCGCTCATGACTTACTCCGGCATCAAAGCGGATTGAGGAAAGCGCGGCGGCGGCGCTGGGAAAAGAGCAGTGCCCCCAACAGCATAAGGTTCAGGAGATTGAAGGCCAGTGCCGCCTGGAAGGCCGAGCGGTAGGAGAGCGTGGCGTCGAAGATCGCGCCGCCCAGCCAGCCGCCCACGGCCATGCCCGCCATCGCGAACAGCATGACCACGCCCAGCCGCCAGCCGGCGATGGTGGGTCCATAGAAGTAGCGCAGGATGAGCGCATAGCCCTGGACGATGGCGATATAGGGAATGCCGTGAATGACCGAGAGCGTATAAATGCCCGACAGGCCTTCGACGAAGACGAAGCCGACCAGCGAGGCGATCTGGATGAGGGCGCAGAGCAGGCTCACCTTGATCGGATCGATATAGTCGGAGAGCCGGCCCATGGCGAAGGTCGCCGCCACCGCCGTCAGCAGGATCAGCGCGATCGCCTCGGAGCCGCGCGCCGGCGAGAAGCCGAGGTCGCCGCAGAAAGCCACCATATGCACGAACGGCACGGCCATGGCAGTGCAGCAGCAGAAGCCCGCAGCCGAGAGGAGCACCATGATCGAGGATGACGACATCGGCAGGGCCGAGTGGTCCTCGGCCGGCCGCGCCGCCTTGCTGCGCGCAATCGGCGAGGGCCGCACGTAGAAGGCGCAGAGGAACAGCAGCACGCCGGCCGTGACGCCATAGATGACCAGTGTCTCGCGCCAGCCGACCTCGGGCAGCAGCCAGCGATAGACCTGCGGCCAGAAGAAACCGGAGATCGCCGGCCCGACCGAGATGATCGACACCGCGGTGCTACGGCGGCGTTGGAACCAGCCCTGGATGTTGTTCATGGCCGGCGTGAAGGTGGCGGAATTGCCGAGGAAGCCCAGCGGAATGGCGTAGCCGGCGTAAAGCGCAAGCTCGCCGCCGCTGCTGGCGAGCCAGCCACCGGCCAGGATCGAGACGCCGGCGATCAGCAACGGCACCCTTGGGCTGGTGCGGTCGGCCAGCCAGCCCATGAAGACGCCGCCCACGCCCATCGCAAAGAAGCCGATCATGTAGGCCATCGACGGCACGGCACGGCGGTCGCCGAACTCCGCGGCGATTTCCTTCAAGCCGACGACCGGCAGGTAGATCGCACCGCCGCCCAGGCCGATGCAGAACATCGACACGAAGGCCAGCCGCCAGGCGTAGGGGCTGTCTACGCCCGGATGATGGCCCGGATGATGGACGGCAGCGGTCATTCGCGCGCGAGGGCCGCCTCGGCCGCTGCGTTGGCGTCGAGTACCTGATCGTCATCCATCAGCACCGTCACCTTGCGCAGCTTGCCCGTGAAGGCGAACGGCGCGTCGTAGTGCGACACCGGGCTCGACCGATCGCGGCCGATGTCGAGGCCCGACCACGAAATGAAACTGACGAAGCCGTTCTGGGTATCGAAGCTGCCCGCCGCGTCGCCGTCGATCAGCAATGTCGCCAGGTTGCGGCCATTGTTGCGCCGCATGCGCACGCCCAGCCGCCGGTTACCGGCCGGCACCGCCTGGTCGGAGACGATCAGGTGATGCTCGCCGCCGATGTTCATGTCGTAGGTGAGTTTTCCGTCCTTCATGTAGAGCGAATAGCCGGTGGTCGCGTCGCCGTGGGCAATCAGCACGCCCTCGGTGGTCGGGCCGTCGACGTGGGCGTCGGCCTCGATCGTATAGGTGCGGTTGCGCACGTCGGGCGCCACGTCGGTCGGCACGTGACCCATGCCGGCGTGGAAGACGAAGTGCTTGCGCGGCCCGTGGAAGCGCTTGGCATTGTCGCCGAAGCGCTGCTGGAAGCGATCGTCGAGCGGTAGCACCTTGCTCTTTTCGGCCTGCCGCCACCATTCCTCGATCATCACCTTCAGCCGTTCGGGCTCGCTCTCGGCAAGGTCGTCGACCTCGTTGAAGTCCTTATCGAGGTGATAGAGCTCCCACTTGTCCTGTGCGAAGTCGCTGCCCGGCGGATGGAACGACACCGCCTTCCAGCCGTCCTGCACCAGGCCGCGGTGGCCGAACATCTCGAAATACTGCGCCTTGGACTTCGACTTGGCCCGCTTGTTCTTCAGGCTTCTCGCAAAGCTGGTGCCCTCAAGCGGCATCTGCTTCACGCCGTTGATCTCCTTGGGCGGCTTGACGCCCACGACGTCGAGCAGGGTCGGCACCAGATCGCTGGCGTGGCAGAACTGGTGACGCAGCTCGCCCTTCGCGGCGATGCCCTTGTTCCAGGCCATGACCAGCGGATCGCGAATGCCGCCGCCGTGCGTGTTCTGCTTGTAGCGCTTGAGCGGGGTGTTGGCGGCCATCGCCCAACCGAGCGGGAAGTTGGAGTGGGTGTCGGGCCCGCCGATGTCCTCTATGCGCGCGATCTTCTCGTCCAGGGTCTCGCGACGGAGATTGTAGGGACCCATGGCGTTGATCATGCCGAAGGGACCGCCCTCCTGGCTGGCACCGTTGTCGGACATGACGACGACCAGCGTGTCGTCGAGCTGGCCCGCCGCTTCCAGGAACGCCATCAGCCGCGCGATGTGCTGGTCGGCGTGGTCGAGCATGGCGGCATAGGCCGCCTGCAGGCGCGTGAACATCCGCCGCTCGCCCTCCGCCACCTCTGCCCACGGACGCACGACGTCGTTGCGCGGCGGCAGGCGCGTGCCCTTGGGCACGATACCCAGCGCAATCTGGCGGGCGAGCCGGCGCTCGCGCTCGACGTCCCAGCCGTCGGCGAAAATCGCATCGTACTTGGCGATCAGGTTGAAGGGCGCCTGGTGCGGCGCATGGCAAGCGCCGAAGGCGAGCCAGGTCAGCCACGGTGTCTCGGGGTTGTCGCCGACATGGTCGGCGATATAGCGGATGCCTTGATCCACCAGATCGGACGTCAGGTGATAGCCGGTGGCGAAGGTGCCCGGCGGATCGACCGGCGTGTTGTCGCGCACCAGCTCGGGCGCGTACTGGTCGGTCTCGGCATCCATGAAGCCGTAGTAGCGGTCGAAGCCCCGGCCGAGCGGCCAGCCGTCGAACGGGCCGGTGGCGCCCGATTCGGTGAGCGGCGTCACATGCCACTTGCCCAGCATGTAGTTGCGATAGCCGTGCGGGCGCAGCATCTCGGCGATGGTGCCGGCGTCCTTCGAGATCTTGCCGCGGTAGCCGGGGTAACCCGAGTCGAAGTTGGCGAGGCAGCCGACGCCGACCGAATGATGGTTGCGCCCCGTCAGCAGGGCCGCACGGGTGGTCGAGCACATGGCCGTCGTATGAAAGGCGGTATAGCGCAGGCCGCGGCTGGCGATGGCGTCAATGGCGGGGGTGGCGATCGGCGAGCCGTAGCAGCCGAAGTCGGAAAAGCCGACATCGTCGAACAGGATGACCAGGATGTTGGGGGCGCCTTTCGGCCGTGTTGGCGCCTTTGGCCAATAGGGCTGAGACTCCTGAACGGTTTTCCCAATCTTGCCGTGTCCTTGGCCCGTCATGCGTTTCCCTTTTCGTTAAAGCGGTTGTCCGACACTTGGCCCACTGGATCAACCTTGTCGCAATTCATGGCCCGGGTTAGGGAAAGTCATGGCTCAGTTCACTTCCGACGGGCTCTCGCTGGCCTACGACGAGTTCGGTCCCCGCGACGCCAAGAAGGCGATCATGCTGGTGCACGGCTTCTCCGCCAACCGGTACGAGAACTGGAAGCGCATGGGCTGGTACGACGCCATCGCCTCAAAAGGCCTGCGCGGCTTCGCGCTCGATAATCGCGGCCACGGCGAAAGCGAAAAACCACACGACCCCGCCAGGTACGGTCGCGAGGCGATGGCACGTGATGTATTTGCACTCATGGACCACGCTGGCGTCGAGCGCGCCCATCTCGTGGGCTTTTCCATGGGCTCGCACATCGCGTTGACCGCCGCCCTCGTGGACGGCGGCCGCATCGACCATCTCGTGGTGGCGGGTGTCGGCGCCAGGATGTTCGATCCGACGCGCGAGGAAGGCGCCATGGCCGAAGCCATGGAGGCGGCCTCGCCCGACTCGATCGCCGATCCGATGCTGAAAAGCTTCCGCCACTTCGCCGACGAGCAGAAGGAGGATCGCCTCGCGCTGGCCGCCTGCTCGCGCGGCGCCCGCACTCCCCTCACGCCCGACAGCCTGACGGCCGTCCGCCGCCCGACCCTCGTCGTTGCCGGCGCCCGCGATCAGCTCGCCGGCCCGCCGCAGGGCTTGGCCGATGCCATCCCGGGCGCCAAGGCGGTGACCCTGCCGGGCTGCGATCACTTCTCCTGCATTGGCCATCCATTGTTCAAGGCGAGCGTCTTCGATTTCTTCGACGGCTGGCTGGAGTAGCTGCGATGGCAAGAGTGTCCTTCAAGCGCATTCGCGAGCGCGCGGCCAAGCGCAAGGGCGGCGAGAAAGTGCTGGCCTCGCTCCTTCCAAAGAAGCGCAACAACAAGGACCTCGCGAAGCTCGGCGATGATCGCGTGCTGGCCGAGATGGCGCGGCGAGTCTTCTCCGCCGGCTTCGTGTGGAGCGTCATCGACAACAAATGGCCGGGCTTCGAGGAGGCCTTCCTGGACTTCAACCCCAAGCGGTTGCTGTTCCAGCCGGCCGAATTCTGGCACGACCTCGCCTCGGACAAGCGCATCGTGCGCAACCCGCAGAAGATCAAGTCGGTGCGCGACAACGCGAAGTTCGTGAGCGATATCGCGGCCGAACACGGCAGCTTCGGCAAGTTCCTCGCCACCTGGCCCGTCGACGACCAGATCGGCCTGATGGAGGTTCTCGCCAAGCGCGGCTCGCGGCTGGGCGGCAATACCTGCCAGTACCTGCTGCGCTTCCTTGGCCGCGACTCCTTCATCCTGACCAACGACCTGATGCTCTGCCTGCGCGATTCCGGCGTGCCGATCAGCGAGAAGGGCACGTCGAAGAAGGATCTCAAACTGGCGCAAACACAGCTCAACGAATGGGCCAAGGAGACTAGCCTGCCGCTCACCCACATCTCGCGCATCTGCTCGATGTCGATCGGCGAGAACTATCCGACCGAGCGGCTGCGCGAAGTGATGCAGACATGACCGACATCCTGCTGATCAATCCCAACACCACGGCCTCGATCACCGACCTGGTGCTGAAGACGGCCAAACGTTTCGCCCGACCCGACACCAAGCTGCGCGCGCTGACCGGCGCTTTCGGCCCCCGCTACATCGCCTCGCGCGCGGCCTATGCCATTGCCGGCCACGCCGCCCTCGACGCCCTGGCGAACGACAGGCTCGCCAAGGACGCCGTGGTGCTGGCCTGCTTCGGCGACCCTGGCCTCGCGGCGCTGAAAGAGGTCAGTCCGGTGCCCGTCGTCGGCATGGCTGATGCGTCGATCCTGCAGGCCTGCGCCATGGGCAACCGCTTCTCGATCGTGACCGGCGGCGAGCGCTGGAAGTCGATGCTCGAGGAATTCGTGGCAAGCCACGGCCTCTCCTCGCGCCTGGCTTCGGTGCGCACCGTGGCGCCCACGGGCGCGGACATCGCGCGCAACCCCGAGGCCGCGATGGCGCTGCTCGCCAAAGGCTGCACGGCCTGCGTGCGCGAGGACGGTGCCGATGTGGTGATCCTGGGCGGTGCCGGCCTCGCGGGCCTTGCCGCCAAGTTGAAGACCATGGTCGATGCCCCTCTTCTCGATGGGGTTGCTTGCGCGATCTCCATGGCCGAGAGCCTGGCGCGGCAGAAGCCGGTGAAGGCCACCAGTGGTTCCCTCGCCCGGCCGGCGCCGGTCGAGAGTGTCGGACTCTCCAAGGGCCTCGCAAAGCTGCTCGGATAATCCTAGGCTCGCGGCCATGCGGTTGGTCAGTTTTCGCCATGCGGGCGCGCAGAAATTCGGCGCCGCCGTGGACGGTGGCATTGTCGATCTGTCGGAGCGCACCGGCGCGCGCTGGCCCAGCCTGCGTGCCGCCATCGCCGGCAAGGCGCTGGGCGAACTCGCCGCGACGGCCAAGGGCGCGACTGCCGACTTGAAAATGGACGAGGTCGAGCTGCTGCCGGTCATTCCCGATCCCGAGAAGATCCTGTGCATCGGACTCAACTATGCGAGCCACGTCGGCGAGGTCGGCCGCCAGATGCCGACGGTGCCCAGCGTCTTCTCGCGGCTGCACAACACGCTCGTGGCCCATGGCGGCGACATCGTGCGGCCGCGTGCCTCGATCGATTTCGACTTCGAGGGCGAGCTTGCGGTCGTGATCGGCGAGCGTTGCCGTCACGTCTCGCGGGCCAGCGCGCTCTCGGTGATCGCCGGCTATACCTGTTTCCTCGACGGCAGCGTGCGCGACTTCCAGAAACACTCGGTGACGGCCGGCAAGAATTTCCCCGCCACAGGCCCGCTCGGCCCCTGGATGGTCACATCGGACGTGATCGCCGATCCGCAGCGGCTCGAGCTCACGACCCGCCTCAACGGCACCGTCGTGCAGCACGACACGACGGAGCACATGATCTTCGACGTTGCCACCATCATCGAATACCTCTCGACCGTGACGTGGCTGGAGCCGGGCGACATCATCGCCACCGGCACGCCCGACGGTGTCGGCGCCGGCCGCAAGCCGCCGCTCTGGATGAAGGGCGGCGACAAGGTCGAGGTCGAGATCTCCGGAATCGGCATATTGGGCGTCAATGTCGTCAACGAGTGAACCGATAGGCCTGCCGGCCGAGGCCGCCTCCGGCCCGAAGTGGAGCCGCGAGACCAAGGTGATCGCGCTGATCGCCGTGGCGCATTTCGTCAGCCACGTGCACATCATGCTGCTGCCGCCGCTGTTCGGCGAAGTGCGCGAGGCCTTTGGCGTCAGCTACATCCAGATCGGCCTGGCGCTCACGGCCTTCAACGTCGCCTCGGCATTGCTGCAGACGCCGGCCGGCTTCCTGGTCGATCGCATCGGCCCGCGCGCCATGCTGACCGGCGGGCTGCTGCTGGGCGCCGCAGCGATTGCCGCCGCGGCATTGCTGCCGGGCTACTGGTTCTTCGTCATCTCCTACGCCTTCCTCGGTGTCGCCAATACCGTCTACCACCCGGCCGACTACACCATCCTGTCGGCCACCGTCGACCACCGGCGGATCGGCAAGGCCTTCTCGATCCACACCTTCGCGGGCTACCTGGGCTCCGGCGTCACGCCGGCCCTGGTGCTGGGCTGCGCCGCGGTCTGGGGCTGGCGCGGCGGCTTCCTGTTCGCCGCCGGTCTCTCCTTCGCCATCGCCCTGCTGGTGATCGTGGCCGGCAGCATCCTGCCGCGCGTCGTGCACAAGCCTGCGGCGAAGGGCGAGTCCGGCGGCACCAAGGTCGGGCTCGACCTGCTGCTGAGCACGCCGATCCTGCGCAACCTGCTGTTCTTCTTCTGCCTCGCCATGGCCAACAGCGGCATCCAGACCTTCACGGTGGTAGGCATGGAAGCCATTCACGGCACGACCTTCTCGGCCGCCAATGTGGCCCTCTCCGGCTTCCTGCTGTGCAGCGCAGGCGGCGTGCTGCTGGGCGGCATCATCGCCGACCGCACGCCGCACCACGAGCGCGTCGCGGCCGTGGGCTTCGCCTTCACCTCGACCATGGCGATCCTGATGGCCTGGGTGAACATGCCGGCGGCCGTCCTGGTCGGCGTGATGTCCTTGGGCGGGCTGCTGAACGGCATGATCCAGCCCTCGCGCGACATGATGGTGCGGGCCGTCACGCCGCCGGGTTCGTTCGGCAAGGTGTTCGGCTTCGTCAGCACCGGCTTCAACCTGGGCGGCATGGTCTCGCCCCTGCTCTTCGGCTGGCTGATGGACCGCGGCGAGCCGCGCGCCATCTTCATGATCATCGTCGGATTCATTCTTCTGGCACTGGTGACCGCGATCACCCGCGCCAAACCACAGGGAAACGCCGCATGGACTCGCTAGCCCCCACCACCGGCAACAAGGCCGATGCCCTCACGCAGCGCTACGGCGTCGATTCCCTGCCCCCGGCGGGCCCGTGGAACGAGACCATCGCCGTCATGCTCGATCACCGCTCGGTGCGCGGCTACAAGCCCGATCCGGTGCCGCCGGGCGCACTCGAAACCCTGATCGCCGCGGCGCAGTCGGCGGCGACCAGCTCCAACATGCAATGGTGGTCGGCGATCGCCGTCAGCGACCCGGCCAAGAAGAAGGTGCTGGCCGAGATCGCCGGCGGCCAGAAGCATATCGAGCAATGCCCGCTCTACATCTGCTGGGTGGCCGATATGTCGCGCAACCAGCGCATCTCGGACACCACGAAGACCGAGTTCGAGACCATGCCCTGGCTCGAAACCTTCATGGTCGCCTGCATCGATGCAGCCCTGGCCGCCCAGAACGCCGTGGTGGCCGCCCAGTCGCTCGGCCTGCGCACCGTCTATATCGGCGCCATGCGCAACGACCCGATCAAGGTCGCCGAGCTTTTGGGCCTGCCGCCGCAGTCCTTCGTCGTGTTCGGTCTCTGCGTCGGCTACGCCGCCGACGGCAAGGCCGAAGGCGAGGTGAAGCCGCGCCTGCCGCAGTCGGTCGTGCTGCATCACGACCGCTACGATGCCACGAAGGAAGCGGCCCTACGCTCCACCTACGACGCAGAGATGGCGAAATTCTCGGCCCGTCACGAGCTGCAGGCCGCGACCTGGACACAGCGGGTGCTGAACCGCCTCGGGCCCATCAAGTCGATGAACGGCCGCGAGACGATCCGCGCCTCGCTGAAGAAGCTCGGTTTCGAGATCAGGTAGGGCTTCGGCTCTCCGCACGCCGGAGAGCCGATATCCTGATCGCGTGTCACACGCTCGTGTCACACCAAGTTGTGACAAATGTTGTGACAGTGACATACCCGGACTCCGGGCCGAGCCCGGTTTCACGGGCTTTTACGAAGTCGTTTCTTCTTCGCGTGTCACAAGCCCAGCGCGCCTGCCGCAGGCAGCGCCATACGTCCGTTCCGACCTTATTCTTCGGACTTCGGTAGGGGACGGGCTCAAAACCGGACTCAGACGGCCTGGCGTGACGTACCATCCGTGGCGAGCTCCACCCTCGCTTACGCGTCAACCCGCGGCGTGCGCGGGCGGGTCATGCTCATGTAGGAGAACTGGCGCGGTCCAACCGCCAGCCTGCCGGAATCCATAGCGGATTCCCGCTGAACCTGCTCATCACATTCACGTGAGTGAATGCTGGCAGTGCAAGCACTCTCAGCCGGCGAGCTGCTTGTCGTAGAACACCGACCACGTCACGTCGGGATAATCGAGCACCGGCCCGCAACGCGTAAAACCCGCGCGCTCGTAGACCTTCCAGGCGGCGTGGTGGCGGTCGCCGGTCTCCAGCACCAAGCGCTTGAGGCCTTCGGACCGTGCCAGCGCCTCGATGCGCGCCACGATCTGCTCGCCGATCTTCCGGCCCCGGTGCGAGGGCCGCGTGTACATGCGCTTCACCTCGCCGACCCCGTCGGTATGGCGCTTGAGCGCGCCGCAGGCGACGGCCTCGCCGCCGTCGCGGGCGATGAAGACCGTGGTGCTGTCGTCGGCCATCTGCTCGACGGTCAGGTGATGGCAATGCTCGGGCGGCGTCAGCTCGAGCAGGACGGCATTCAGCTCGGCAACGAGCGTGCGGACCTCGTCTTGCAGCGGCGTCTCGACGGCGATCGCCAGGCTCATCCGTGCGGCACCAAAATCTGCCGCACCGTGGCCACGTCCTGCAGCCGGTCGAAGCCCACGTTCAGCTCGTCGAAGCCGATACGCTGGCTCACCATGCGGTCCACGGGGAGCTTGCCCTGCTGGTAGAGCGCGATGAAGCGCGGGATGTCGCGCACCGGCACGCAGCTTCCCATGTAGCTGCCCTTGATGGTCTTCTCCTCGCTGACGAGCGCGCTCTGCTTGAAGGAGAAATCGGCGGCGATGGGAGAGAGGCCCGCCGTCACCGTCGTGCCGCCCCAGCGCGTCACCAGATAGGCCGTCTCCATCGCCTTGATGGTGCCGGCGAGATCGAAGGCATAGTCGACGCCGCCGTTGGTGAGGTCGCGCACCTGTTTCACATGGTCGGCGTCCCTGGCGTTCACCGTGTCGGTGGCGCCGAGCTGGCGGGCGAGACCGAGCTTGTCGTCGGAGAGATCGATGGCGACGATGCGGCCGGCGCCCGCCAGCACCGCGCCCATCAGGCCGCTCAAGCCGACGCCGCCCAGGCCAACAACGGCCACCGAGCTGCCGGGCTGGATCTGGGCGGTGTTGATCACCGCGCCCACGCCCGTCACCACGGCACAGCCGAACAGCGCCGCCACGTCGAGCGGCAGGGTCTTGTCGATCACCACGATCGAACCGCGGTCGACCACGGCATATTCGGCGTAGCAGGAGACGCCGGACTGATGGTTCACCGGCTTGCCATCCATATGGAGGCGATGGTTGCCCGACAGCAGCTGGCCCGCGGCGCGCGGCGTCACCGAACGCTCGCAGATGTAGGGCCGGCCTTCGAGGCAGCGCCGGCAGCGGCCACAGCTCACGTTGAAGGTGAAGCAGACATGGTCGCCCACCTTCACGTCATGCACGCTCTTGCCCAGTTCGACGATCTCGCCCGAGCCCTCGTGGCCCAGCACGATCGGCACGGGACGCGGCCTGTCCCCATTGATGAGAGACAGGTCGGAGTGGCAGAGCCCGGCGCCACCCACCTTGACCAGCACCTCGCCCTCGCCGGGCGGATCGAGATCGACTTCCACGATATGGATGGGCTTCGACTTGGCGAAGGGCCGCGGCGCGCCGCAGACCGTGAGAACGCCGGCTTTCATCTTCATTACGCTATTCCTCCGTCGACCCGGACCAATGATCCGGTGGTGAAACTCGATTTGCTCGAGGCGAGATAGAGCGCCGCCGTCACGATCTCCTCCGGCTGGCCGCTGCGCTTGAGCGCCGCCGTCGGGTTGGCCTTGTGTTCCTCGGGCCACGCCTTGGAGACGTCGGTGAGAAAGCGGCCGGGCGAGATGGTGTTCACCCGCACCTTGGGGCCGTACTCGAAGGCGAAGGCCTCGGTGAGGGCGTTGAGCGCCGCCTTGGCGCCAGCGTAGGGCGCGATCTGCGGTCGCGGGCGGAGCGCACCGGCGCTGGAAATGTTGATGATCGAGCCGCCGTCGCCCTTGGCCATGCGGCTGCCGACCAGCGACATCAGGCGGAACGGCGCCTTGAAGTTCAGCGACACGATGCGGTCGAACAGCTGCTCCGAGGTTTCCAGCGACGAGGGCGCGAGCGGCGAGGAGCCGGCGTTGTTGACCAGGATATCGACCTTGCCGAAGGCCGCATAGGCCGCCTCGACCAGGCCGTCCAGTTCCGGCCAGTTGGCCACGTTGCAGGCATGGGTGGCGGCCCTGCGCCCCAGCGCGCGGACTTCGGCGGCGGCCTTGTCGCAGGCCTCGAGCTTGCGGCTGGTGATGAAGACGTCGGCGCCGTGGGCGGCGAAGGCCTTGACCATCTGGTAGCCCAGCCCGCGGCTGCCCCCGGTGACGAGCGCGACTTTGCCGGTGAGGTCGAAGTAGTTGCTCATGGGGCGATCCCACCACAGGGATGTGCCCAAGGCGAGACTCAAACTCCGCCCTGCGAGGCCGCACGCACTACCTCATGGCCCATCCTTCGAGACAGCGCTTCGCGCCTCCTCAGGTAAGGGTGGTCCTTGGCCGCACCTCACCGGATTGTGCTATTCTCCTCGTCATGCCCCGTCCCCTGATCGGCGTGACCCTGGATGCAGAAAAGCCCGGCGGTTACTCCAAATTCCCCTGGTATGCGCTCCGGCAGAACTACCTCGACGCGATCGACGCGGCGGGCGGTCTGGCCATAGCCCTGCCGCACGAGCCCGACCGGGTCGCCGACTATCTCGAGCGCATCGACGCCCTGGTGGTGACCGGCGGCGCCTTCGACGTCGACCCCTCCTACTATGGCGGCGGCGCGCGCCACGCCACGGTGATCACCAAGGACCGCCGCACCGCCTTCGAGTTTGCCGTGACGCAAGGCGCGCTCGACCGGAACAAGCCGGTCCTGGGCATCTGCGGCGGCCAGCAGCTGCTGCACGTCGTGCTGGGCGGCAAGCTGATCCAGCACATTCCTGATTCGATCACCGATTCGCTCGCCCACGAGCAGCCCAATCCGCGCGATGAAGCCGGCCATCTGGTCAAGGTGGCGCGCGGCACGCAATTGCACGGCATCGTGGGGACCGACGAGCTACCGGTGAACAGCGCCCATCACCAGGCGGCCGCCGATGCGCCCGAGGGCGTGATCGTGAATGCCACGGCACCGGACGGCGTCATCGAGGGCATCGAGGCGCCGCGTTACCGCTTCTGCATCGGCGTGCAGTGGCATCCGGAGTTCCTGATCTCCGAGGGCGACGCGAAGCTCTTCCGCGCCTTCCTGGGAGCGGCGGCCACAAAGTGAGTGAACCGGAGAGGATTGCCAAGCGGCTGGCGCGCGCCGGTCTTTGCTCGCGCCGCGATGCCGAGCGCTGGATCGAGGCCGGCCGCGTAAAGGTCGACGGCCAGGTGCTCACGTCGCCTGCTTTCAACGTCGCCGATCAAAGCGTGATCGAGGTCGACGGCAAGCCGTTGCCCCAGGCCGACCGGGCCCGCCTGTGGCGCTATCACAAGCCCCCCAGCGAGATGGTGACGGCGCGGGATCCCGAGGGCCGGCGCACGATCTTCGACTCCCTGCCCAAGGGCATGCCGCGCGTGGTCACCGTCGGCCGGCTCGATTTCATGTCGGAAGGGCTGCTGCTGCTCACCAACGACGGCGGTCTCGCCCGCCGCCTCGAATTGCCGGCCAACGGCTGGACCCGGCGCTACCGCGCGCGAGTCCATGGCACGGTCGACGAGGCGCGCCTCGCGGCACTGGCCAAGGGTGTCACGATCGACGGTGTGCGCTACGGCGCCATAGAAGCCAGCATGGACCGCCAGCAACGCTCCAACGCCTGGCTCGACATCGCGCTCGGCGAAGGCAAGAACCGCGAGGTCCGCCGCGTGCTGGCCCATCTCGACCTGCCGGTGGTGCGCCTGATCCGCGTGGCGTTCGGGCCGTTTCATCTCGGCGAATTGGAACGCGGCCACGTCGAGGAGATTCCCACCCAGGCGATGGAGAGCCTGTTGGGCGTCAAGCGGCCGCCGCGCAAGCAGGGCTGGGCCAAGCCCAAGCCGCGCGGCCGCTGATGCTGAAGATCATCGGCGGCAAGCATCGCGGCCGGGCGCTGGAAGCGCCCGACGGCCAGGACGTGCGCCCGACCTCGAGCCGCGCCCGCGAGGCGCTGTTCAATATCCTGGCGCACGCGAGCTGGCACGAGGACGGCACCTCGCCGCTGATCGACGCCCGCGTGCTCGACGCCTTCGCCGGCTCCGGCGCATTGGGGCTGGAAGCGCTGTCGCGTGGCGCCGCCCATGTCACCTTCCTCGACAACGACGCGCGCTCGATCAAGCTGATCGGCGAAAATCTGCGCCTGCTTGGCGAAGTGGCCGCCGCCAAGGTGGTGCGGGGCGATGCCACCCGCCCGCCGCCTGCCCGCGAGTTCTGCGATCTCGTGTTCCTCGATCCGCCCTACCGCAGCGGCCTCGCAGCACCGGCGCTGGCGGCGCTGGCCGAGGCCGGCTGGCTGGCCCCCGGAGCGATCGTCACGGTCGAGCTCGCCCACAACGAGGATATCGTGCCGCCGGGTGTCCCATTGGCTAGGGGGTTCGAGCAGATCGACGAGCGCCGCTATGGCGCGGCCAAGATCGTGATCCTGCGCCGGACATGACAACGGTGCCCGGCCTCGTGGTGCCGCTCTACATGCTGCGCCATGGCGAGACGGCGTGGAACACCGAGCGCCGCATGCAGGGCACCAAGAATTCCGACCTCACCGAGCGCGGCCGCGCCCAGGCACTCGCCATGGGCCGGGCGCTGAAGGCCGAGCTTGCCCGTGAGCCCGGGCCGACGATCTTCCTGCGCAGCCCGCTCGGCCGCGTGCGCGAGACCTCGGAAATCATCGGCCGAGAGCTGGGTCTCAATCCTCCGGAATGGCGCGACGACCCGCGGCTGGCCGAACTCGGCTACGGCGACTGGGAAGGCTTCAGCTGGAAGGAGATCGAGATCACGCATCCCACGGCGCTGGCCGACTGGCGCGCCGACCCGCACGGCTACTGCCCGCCCGGCGGCGAGACGCACGTCGAGCTTCGCCGGCGCTCGGCCGCGGTGCTGGCCGATATCGTGGCCTCGCGGACGCGCACGGTGGTGGTGGGTCATGGCGTCAGCGGCGCCGTCGTGCGCGGCCTCAACCTCGGCCTCGACGCGCAGGCCATGTTCGTGCTGGAGAAGCCGCAGGACGCCTTCTTCCGCCTGCTCGCCGGCCGCGAGGAGCGAATCGAGGCGGTGTTCGACTAGGCCGCGAGCAGCTACAAGCGCCGCCATGAGCGACACGGTTCCCGGGAGGACGGAAACGCGCCAGGCATGGGCGGCGGAAGCGCGCGCCACGCTGGCGCTCGGCTGGCCGCTCATCCTGACCAATCTCGCCCAGACCGCCATGACGGCGACCGACGTCGTGATGATGGGCTGGCTCGGTCCCGATGCGCTCGCGGCCGGAGCCCTCGGCGGCAATCTTTACTTCGCCACCATGATCTTCGGCCTCGGCCTCACGACCGCCGCGGCACCGATGATCGCCCGCGAACGCGGCCGCAAGGGCCATTCGGTTCGCGACGTGCGGCGCACCGTGCGCCAGGGCATGTGGACCGCCGTGGCGATCGCGGTGCCGATGTGGATCCTTCTCTGGCACAGCGAGGCGATCCTGCTGGCGATGGGTCAGGAACCCGCCCTTGCGGTGCAGGCGAGCCACTACATGCGCACCCTGCAGTGGTCGATCCTGCCGTTCTTCTTCTTTCTCGTGCTGCGCTCATTCGTCTCGGCGCTCGAACGGCCGATGTGGGCGCTCGCGGTCGGCGGTGGCGGCGTGATCGTGAACGCCGCGGCGGCCTGGTGCCTGATCTTCGGCCACCTGGGATTGCCGGCGCTCGGCCTGGCCGGCGCCGGGATCGCCACGACGCTGGCCGACGTCCTGATGTTCGCGGCGCTCGCCGTCGTCGTCTACACCGACCGCAGGTTCCGCCGCTATCACCTGTTCGGCCGCTTCTGGCGCGCCGACTGGCCGCGCTTCCGCGAACTCTGCCGCCTCGGCCTGCCGATCGGCGCCATGATTGCGCTCGAAGTCATCGTCTTCAACGCGGCGACCTTCCTGATGGGCCTGATCGGCACCGCGTCGCTCGCCGCCCATTCGATCGCCATCCAGATCGCCTCGCTGTCGTTCATGGTGCCGCTGGGTCTGAGCCAGGCGGCGACGGTCCGCGTCGGCCGCGCCTACGGCGCCCACGATGTCGACGGCATCCGCCGCGCCGGCTGGACGGCCTTCGCGCTCGGCGTCGGCTTCATGGTGCTGACCGGGCTCGTGATGATCCTGTTCCCGCGCCCGCTGGTCGGCGTCTTCCTCGATCTCGATGCGCCGGTCAATGCCGTCGTCGTCGACCTTGCCGTGTCCTTCCTGGCGGTCGCGGCCCTGTTCCAGGTCGCCGACGGCGCCCAGGCAGTGACGGCCGGCATGCTGCGCGGCCTGCACGACACACGCGTGCCGATGATCTACGCGGCCCTGGGTTATTGGGGCATCGGCCTGCTGCTGGGCATCGTTCTGGCCTTCGCTGCACGACAGGGCGGCATCGGGATCTGGATCGGCCTGGCAACGGGGCTTGTCGTGGTGGCGACCCTGCTGGTGGCGCGCTGGCTGCGCCGCGACCGGCTCGGCCTCCTCCGCCTGGCCGTCGACTAGCCGCGGGCGAGGCGGGCAGTGCGGCGGCAGCCGGCGGTTTCGCTGATGGTCAAACTGCCGCCGTCGCCGCGTGCGGACAGCTTGCCCTCGCGGTGGCTCCTGCCCTTCACCGAAGCGACGGCGATCAGGGAAAACGCGCCGGTGTTCCTGGCGACGCCATGGATCTGCCACAGGCTGGGCGTCGGCTCGGGCGGCGTCGCCCTGGTGGTGTTGGGCACCGGACCGCGCGCCGTCGTGTCGTAGGACGAGCCGTCGACGAAGCCGTTCTCGATGGTGAGCACATAGTCGAGCGGGGCGTTGCACGAACCGCCGTCGCTGGTGCCCTTCCATTCGCCGTCCAGCGCCGAGACCGGCGCCGGAGTCGGGTTGGCCTGGGTGGACACGGGAGGCGCTGGTGTCGGCGCGCGGGTCTGGGCCGACGCCGTCGACGCGGCACCGAGGACCAGCAGCAGGGACAGGAACTTCTTCATCGTCTTCCGAACAGCCGCTCGATGTCGGCCAGCTTGAGTTCGACGTAGGTCGGGCGACCATGATTGCACTGTCCGGAGTGCGGCGTCGCCTCCATCTGCCGGAGCAAAGCGTTCATCTCCTCGACGGTGAGGCGGCGGCCGGCCCGCACCGACGTGTGGCAGGCCAAGGTGCCGCAGACCTGCTCGACTTTCTCCTTCAAGGCGAGATGATCGCCCATCTCGGCCAGCTCGTCGGCAAGATCGCGCACCAGTCCCTGGAGATCGACCTCGCCCAGGACCGCCGGCGTCTCGCGCACCACCACGGCGCCGAGGCCAAACGGCTCGAGCACCAGGCCCATCTCGGCAAGTTCGGTGGCGCGGGCAGCCAGCCGTCGTGCGCCGTCCTCGCCCAGTTCGACCACTTCGGGCAGCAGCAGCGCCTGGCGCTTCACGCCGTCGGCCTCGAGCTGATTTTTTAGCTTCTCGTGCAGCAGCCGCTCGTGGGCGGCGTGCTGGTCGACGATCACCACGCCTTGGTCGGTCTGGGCGACGATATAGGTCTCGTGCAATTGGGCTCGCGCGACGCCCAGCGGATAGTTGCCGTTGGCGATTTCCCCCGTCGGCATCTCGACGCGCGCCGAAAGACCATCAAGGGGCGCCATGAATTGTGCGGCGGCTTCGGCGAGGCCACGCGGGATGAAGGAGCCTCCACCGCCGCCAAGCGGCAGCGCATTCGTGTAGCCGGTGTGCGGCCGGAAGGCGCCCAGCGCCGCATCCGACACCGTCGTGCTGGCGCGATGGCCGGCGGCGGCGAGCGCGGTGCGGAGCGCGCCCACGATCAGGCCGCGCACGATACCCGCGTCGCGGAAGCGGACCTCGGTCTTGGCGGGGTGGACGTTGACGTCGACCATCTCGGGCGGCGCCTCGAGGAACAGCGCCACCATGGGATGGCGATCGCGCGCCAGGAAATCCTGGTAGGCGCCGCGCACGGCACCGGCCAGCAGCTTGTCGCGCACCGGCCGGCCATTGACGAAGAGATACTGATGCTGGCCGGTCGGCCGGTTGAGGGTCGGCAGGCCGGCGAAGCCGCTCAAGCGAAAGCCTTCGCGGTTGGCGTCGATGGCCAGCGCATTGTCGGCGAACTCGCGGCCCATGATGGCGGCGAGCCGTTCGAGGCGAGCGGCATCCCCTTCGAGCAGCGACGGATTGGCCGCCGCCAGGTCGATCAGGGCGCGTTCCTCGCTTTCCAGGCGAAAGGCGATCGCGGGATGGGCCATCGCGAGGCGCCGCATCGCATCGGCGACATGGCCCGATTCGGTGCGCGGCTCCTTCAGGAACTTCAGGCGGGCGGGCGTGGCAAAGAAGAGGTCGCGCACTTCGACACGCGTGCCGGCAGGATGCGCAGCAGGCTTGGGTTCACCCTTGAGACCGCCATCGATCTCGAGACTCCAGGCGGTGTCCGCCCCTGCAGGCCGCGAGGTGATCGCGAAGCGACTCACCGAGGCGATCGACGGCAGGGCCTCGCCGCGGAAGCCCAGGGTTCGAATGTCGGTCAATTCATCGTCGGGCAGCTTGGACGTGCAGTGCCGTTCGACCGCGAGCCGCAGTTCGTCGGCGCTCATGCCGATGCCGTCGTCGGCCACGGAAATGAAGGTGCGACCGCCCTCCTTCAGCGTGACGGCGATGCGATGGGCGCCGGCGTCGATGGCGTTCTCGACCAGCTCCTTCACGGCACTCGCGGGACGCTCGACGACCTCGCCCGCGGCGATGCGATTCACCAGGGTCGTGGGAAGGCGACGGAGGAGAGAGGCGCTCATGGCGCCGCCATCTTAGGGCTTACGCCCTGTGGACGGTATGCGGGCGGAAAGATACTGGCGGGTCAGGACCTTGCCCTCCTCGACGGCGGGCTGGTCGAAAGCGTCGATCTTCCAGAGATGGGCGGCGAAGATCGTCTCGAGGATGAAATGCATCATCAGCGCACCGATCGTGCGCTCGTCGACCTCGGCGACGCGGATGACGCGCGTCGGCCGCCCGGCCTTGATCGTGGTCGCCGCCGTGGCATCGGCCTCGGCCTGGAGGAGATCGCCCATGGTCCGGCCGGCCAGATAGTCGAGCGCCTTGTCGGAGCCCGGTTGCAGGGCCGTTCCCTGACCCGCCGTGTCCTGGATCAGGAAGGTGAAGAGCTTGTCGGCCGGCCCGCCGAGATAGAGCTGGACCTGGCTGTGCTGATCGACGGTGCCCAGCGCCACGGCCGGCGTCGTGCCGTTGCCGTCCTTGCCGAGACTCTCGGCCCAGATCTGGCGGTACCAGAAGGCGAAGGTGTTGAGCCGGTCGACATAAGGCATCAGCACCGTGATGTTGATGTCCTTCTCGCGCGCCAGCCCGACGGAGAGCGCGGCCCCGATCGCCGGCGCAATACCCGTGACGTCGTTGGCTGCCAGCACCGGGTCGAGGACGCTGGCCGCGCCCTCGCGAACCGCGGCGCAATCGAGGCCCGCGATCATCGCCGGCAGCATACCGACCAGCGACAGCGCCGAGTAACGCCCGCCGATCTTCGGATCGTGCTCGAGGATCGTGGCGCCGATGCGCTTGGCGAGTCGGCTCAAGGGATTGTCCGTCGCCTCGGTGATCGCGATGACATGTTGGCCAACCGCCGCCTTGCCGACCTTGGCTTCGAGGGAGTCGAGAACGGCGAGGAGCTGCACCAATGTCTCGGGCGTGCCGCCCGATTTGGAAATCGGAATGAATCCGGTGCGCTCCAGCGGCAGACGCGACAACAGCTCGGCGTAGGTGGCTGGATCGACATTGTCCATGAACCAGAGCCTGGGCCGCCCCTTGAGCGGACCGAAACCCTGGTCCTTCAGCGCCACCAGCGTCTTGCCGCTGAGGCTGGAGCCGCCCATGCCCATGACGACGACGTGTTCGAACCTGGCGAAGCGTTCGGCGTGGGGCTTGAGCGTCGCGAGGTCGTCGCGACGCGCCGGCAGCTTGAGCAGCGGCAGCTCGTTGCTGTCGTGCCAATGGCGGATCTTGTCGAGCGCCGGCCGCAGCTCGGCCATCGCGCGGTCGAGGCTGGCGCGGGAAAGTCCCTTGGCGCCGACTGAAGTATCGAGGGCATCGTCGATCGAGTGACTGTAGAACATGCAGCCCCTACTCTTTCGGTTCGGAAACGACGCCGACGGGCTTGCCGACGACGACGGTCGTCATCGCCTCGTCACGCAGCAGGCGGCGGGCGACGCGGCGGACGCTGTCGAGCTTGACGGCGGCGATCAGCGCCTCGCGCCGGATCAGGTGGTCGGGCGCGAGGCCGTCGATCTGCAGGGAATGCATCAGGCCCGCGACCGAGCCCGACGAATCGAGCGACAACGCCAGCGCGCCGCTGAGATAGGTCTTGGCGTCGGCGAGTTCCTGCTCGGTGATGCCGTCGGTACGCAGGCGCATCAGTTCGGCGCGGACGATGCGGATGGCCTCGGCGACGCGCTCGTTGGCGCTCGCCGTCGAGATGACCAGCAGCGCGGCCCGCTTGTAGGTACGCAACCCGCTTGAGACACCGTAGGCCAGGCCGCGCTTCTCGCGCACCTCGTTGAACAGCCTGGACTGCTGCCCGCCGCCGCCCAGGACGTGGTTCATGATCACGGCGGCGTACCAGTCGGGATCGTCGCGGGCGATGCCAGGCAGCGCCATCAGCGCCGTGCTCTGCGACACCGGCCGTTCGACGACGATAGTGCGCGGCTTGGTGGGCGGCGTCCATTCCGGCGGCAACGGCGGCACCGTGCCGACGACGAGACCGCCGAAAGCGCGATCGAGCTGGCGGGCGAGCTCGGCCTCGCCGATGTCGCCGACCGCCGACACGATCAGGCCGCTGCGTACCAGCAGCTCCGCGGCGCGGCGCTTGAGCAATGCCGGCGACAGCGTCTTCAGATCCTCGCGCGTGCCCTCGGGATCGTTGGCATAGGGGTGGCCCGCGAACAGGGTGGTCATCAGGGTGCGGCCGGCGACCGACCGCGGCCGCTGGTCCGCCTGATTGAGCTGAGCGATGGTCTGGGCGCGCCGCTGCTCGACCATGTCCGGATCAAAGCGCGGCTGGGTGAGCGCCAACCGCAGCAGTTCGAAGCCTTCGTCGCGGTTGGCCGAGAGGACCCGCAGCGTGCCGCTCAGCCGGTCGAGCGAGGCGCCGAAGCCAAGCGAGGCGGCGGCATCCTCCTGGCGACGGCGGAACGCCTGGGCGTCGAGCGTGCCGGCGCCGTCGGTCAGCAGCGTCGCCATGAGATTGGTCACACCCGACTGGCCGGCCGGATCCGATGCCGTGCCGCCGGCGAAGGAAAAGGACAGCGCCACCACCGGCGCGCTCTTGTCTTCGACCAGCCAGGCCTTGATGCCGAGCGGCGTGGTGATTTCCCTGATCTCGATCGCGCCGGCGCCGGCTGCGGGCAGCCAGGCCAGCACGGCGGCGAGCACCAGCGCAGCGCTGCGGCGAAGGCCGGGCGTCATCGGCTGCCCTCCGCCGGCGTGAGGAGCGAGATCACCGCACCCGAGTCGCGCCACACCGACTGGGCGGCGGCCACGACTTCGGCCGGCGTCACCGCGGCGATGCGCTCGGGCCAGGCGTCGATGTCGGCCATGGTGCCGCCGGTGCTCAGCACGGCGCCGTAGAGGCGCGGGCCGCTGGCCAGCGAATCCTGGGCGTAGATCGCCGCGGCGAGCAGCTGGTTCTGCGCCCGCTCGACTTCGCTGGCGGTCACGCCGCCGTCGATCAGCTTCTTCATCTCGAGGTTCACCGCCGTCTCGATCTCGCGCACGGTGCGCTGCGGCGCGGGATGAACGCCGACGTCGAACGAGGTCAGGCCGAGACTGGTCGGGCCGTAGCCGGCCGACGCCGAGAGGGCGAGCTTGGCGTCGATCACCAGCGCCCGCCACAGCCGGCTGGTCTCGCTGCCGCCGAACAGACGCGCCAGCACCTGGAGCGCATAGGCGTACTTCGTTTCGCCGACACGGTAGGACGGCGCCAGCCAGTCGCACGACCATCGCGGTTCGACGACACGGGCGTCGGCGCGGCTGACGCGCTGCGGCAAGTCGGTGCCGCCTTGGGCCGGCCGGCGACGCGCCTCGACCTTGCGATTGGGGATCGGGC
>Ga0207952_1000170_pt1 | contig 66259 bp, 77 predicted proteins | sample SubbioR12Aug_8Ca_FD_184831 | JGI IMG/M metagenome (GOLD analysis project Ga0207952, IMG submission 184831) | Serpentinite rock and fluid subsurface biosphere microbial communities from McLaughlin Reserve, California, USA - CR12Aug_8Ca (SPAdes) | ecosystem: Environmental > Terrestrial > Deep...
GCCAACAATCCGAACCCGCAAATCTGATGAACTGCTTCTGCCCATGATCCACCTCCAAGAAGGGTGAATCACACTTCAATCCAAAAGGGAATCCCAAACGATTCAGATTTCACGCTCGACGCTCTAACCAAGTTCCGTTCGTGTCGAGCGAAGTCGAGACACAGTGCGCGGCATCTCGACTTCGCTCGATGCGAACGGAGCTTGTGTTATTTCCCGGCAAATACCGCCGGGCGTTTCTCCAGAAACGACTTCACACCTTCGGAAAAGTCATCGCTGGCGAACAGCGGCAGCAGCTGCAGATAGACATGCTGGACGTGCGTCTCGAAGGTCTCTTCCAGCCCCATCCGCATCAGCCGCTTTGACGCGCGCACCGCCAGCGGGGCGTTGGCGGCGATTTCCAGCGCCATGGCGCGGGCCGCGCTGGCTACTTCGTCCGCTGGCACCACTTTGTTGGTAAGCCCTTCGGCGAGGCATTCCGCCGCGCTCAGCGTCCGCCCGGTGAAGATGATCTCCGCCGCCTTGGCCCAGCCGAGCATACGCGGCAGGAACCAGGTGCCGCCGCTTTCGGGCACCACCCCGCGCTTGACGAAAGCCGCGGCCAGCTTGGCATTGTCGGCCATGATCCGGATGTCACAGCCGAGCGCGAGGTCCATGCCATAGCCCGCGGCCGAGCCGTTGAGCGCGCAGATTACCGGCTTGTCCATCGCGAACAGCACCGTGGGCGGCGTGTTGCGGAGGTCAATCGTTTCGGGCGCGCGGCGGTCTTTGCCGCCAATCCCGGTGCCGCTAGAAGCCTCATTGAGATCAAGCCCGGCGCAGAACGCGCGGCCCGTTCCGGTCAGCACCACCACCCGCACATCGCGGTCCTCGTTGGCGCGGACCAGCGTGCTGGTCAACTCGTTCAACATGGCCGAGGAAATGGTGTTCATCCGCTCGGGCCGGGTGAAGGTGATCGTGGCGACGTAATCGGCCACTTCGTAAGTCATGTCGCTCATGCAAGCTCTCCTATCTCCCCCCCACCTCCGTTCGCATCGAGCGAAGTCGAGATGCCTCGCGCGGTGTCTCGACTTCGCTCGACACGAACGGGAGGGGCTGTGATTTGTCAGGCCAGGACTTTCCCCGGGTTCAAGATGCCCTTGGGATCAAGCGCCCCCTTCAATGTCTTCATCAGCGCGATCTCGTCGGCCGAGCGGCTGAGCGCCAGCCAGTCGCGCTTTTCGATGCCGATGCCGTGTTCGGCTGAAACCGACCCGCCCAGTGCCTGCAAGGGCGTGTAAACCAGCTCCTCGATCCGGTGCTTGGTGGCTTCCGTAAACGGCTGAGCACCCATCAGAATGTGCAGGTTGCCATCGCCGATATGGCCGAAGACCACCAGCTTCAGCGTCTCGCCGAATTCGGCCTCGGCGGCCTTGGTGAGGTCAGCAACATAGCGGTCCATTTCGCGGATCGGCAGGCTGACGTCGAAAGTGACGCTGGGCATGGTGAACATCATCAGGCCAGGAATATCATCGCGGATCGCCCAGATCTGGTCGGCCTGGGCCTGGCTGGTGGCGATCACGGCATCGACCACCAGTTCGCTTTCGATCAGCCCCGCCAGCACCGTTTCAAATCGCCCCGGATCGGCCTCAGGATCGGTGCCGCTCATCTCGGTGATGACATAGCAGCCGTGGCCGCCGGGCAGCGGCGGGGTGTGGCGGCCTGAGGCGACCATCGGTTCGTAGAAGCTGGCCCACATCACCTCGAACGCGGTGAGGCCCGGGCCGAACTGGTGCCCGACCTCGACAAACAAACGCTGCACCGCGGCGAAATCGGCGCAGGCCAGCATCGCGGTCTGGGTGGTGAGCGGCGCGGGCTGCAATTTCAGCACCGCGCGGGTGACAATCCCCAGCGTCCCTTCGCTGCCGATGAACAGCTGCTTGAGGTCATAGGCGGCATTGTTTTTCAGCAGCACGTTCATGCTCGAAATCACCGTGCCATCGGCCAGCACCGCCTCCAGCCCCATCACGTTGTCGCGCATCATGCCATAGCGGACTACCGAATTACCGCCCGCATTGGTCGAGATGCCGCCGCCGATCGTGGCACTGCCGCGCGCGCCCCAATCGACCGCGAACTTGAGGCCTTGCTCTTCGGCCTTTTCCTGCGCGTTCTGGACCACGCAACCGGCCTCGACCACCATGGTCCGGCCAACTGGGTCAATCTCCCCAATCGCGCGCATCCGTTCGAGCGAGACCTGGATGTCGGCGGGATCGCAAACCTGCCCCTGGACCAGCCCGGTGTTGCCGCCCGCCGCGACCACGGTCTGCCCGGCAGCGTGGCACAGTTTCATGACAGCTGAGAGCTCGGCAGTGCTGGCGGGGCGCACGATCGCCTGGGCCTGGCAGCGGGTGAACCCCATGAAATCCGCCGCGCGTTCCTGCACGTCGGCGCCGGTGATCAGGCCTTGCGGGCCGACGATTTGGGCGATCTGGTTGAGCAGGTCGGTCATGAAATCTCTCCCTCAACCCACCCTAGCCGTTCGCATCGAGCGAAGTCGAGATGCTGTGCGCGGTGTCTCGACTTCGCTCGACACGAACGGAGGTGGGGAGAGAGGGAGTGGAAGGCTATCTTAGTCCAGCCGCTCGATCACGATCGCCGGGGCCATGCCGCCTGCGGCGCACATCGTGATCAGGCCGTACTTGCCGCCGATCCGCTCCAGCTCGTCAAGCGCGGTACCGATCAGGATCGAGCCGGTCGCGCCGATCGGGTGACCCAGCGCCATCGCGCCGCCGTTGATGTTGACCTTGTCGCGATCAAGCTCGAGGTCGCGGATGAACTTTTCGGCCACCACCGCGAAAGCCTCGTTGATTTCCCAGACGTCGATGTCCTCTTTGCTCAGGCCGGCCTTGGCCAGCACCTTCTTGGCCGCCGGAACCGGGGCGTTGAGCATCAGCGTTGGGTCATCGCCCTGGTTGGCATAGGCGACGATCTTGCCGCGCGGCTTGAGCCCGTGCTTGTCGGCATAGGCCTTGCTGGCGATCAGCACCGCGGCCGCGCCGTCAACCACGCCCGAGCTGTTGCCGGCGTGGTGCACACCCTTCCAGTCGAGGTCGGGATAGCGGCGCTGGATCTGTTTGCGGAAGGTGGTTCCGCCCAGATCGAAATCGGCGATTCCGTCAAAGCTGGCCTTGAGCCCGGCGAGCCCTTCTGCGGTAGTTTCCGGGCGCGGGAACTCTTCACGGTCGAGCGCGACGGTGCCGTCTTCGTTGTAAACGGTGACCAGCGACTTGTCGAAGCGGCCTTCGCGGATCGCGCGCGCAGCACGCTCCTGGCTGACCAGCGCCAGCGCGTCGAGCGCCTCACGCGGGATCCCTTCCATCGCCGCGATCGCATCGCCGCAGACGCCCTGGTGGCTCTGCGGGTGCAGCGCGTCGAGTTCGCGGTTGCCCGAACCCATGCCCAGCGGGCGGATTCCGGCATTGGCCTCTTCCGCGCCCATCGCCGAAGTGTAGCTCATCATTTCGGTGCCGCCGGCGATCACGCAGTCTTCCATGCCCGACATCACTGCCGCGGTAGCCAGGTTGACCGAGGTGATCCCACCGCCGCAGAACCGGTCAAGCGTCATGCCGCTGGCCCCGGTATCGAACCCGGCCGCCAGCGCCGCCATCCGGCCCAGATCGCCGCCCTGCTTGCCCTTCTGGGTCGAAGTTGACCAGATCACGTCGTCGACGGTCGAGGTATCGAGATTGTTGCGCTCTTTCAGCGCTTTCAGAACGGTCGCGGCCAAATGCTGCGGATGCAAATGCGAAAGCGCGCCCTTGCCGGGCTTGCCCACCCCGCGCGGGGTGCGGACGGCGTCGATGATATAGGCTTCGGCCATGATTCAGTTCCTCTTGGTCTCGATTTGCAAACTACACTCGCCCCCCACCCCCGACTACCCTGAGCTTGTCGAAGGGCTGTCCTGTTCTTCGTGCCGCATGACAGTGTCGCAAGAAGGACAGTGCTTCGACAAGCTCAGCATAGTCGGGGTAAGGGGCAAAGCTGGTGTGTTCCTGATCAGGCCAGCATGCCGGCAAGGCGCTGGCGGATGATGCTTTCGGCGTCGGACACGATCCGGCTGACCAGTTCCTGGCAGGTCGGGATATCATGGATCAGGCCCTGGATCATGCCCGCCGACCAGACGCCGTGGTTGGTATCGCCGGTGGCCAGGCCTTCGCGGCCGCGTGACCCCTTGACCAGATCGGCAACCGCGGCGAAGTCCTTGCCTTCGCGCTCGGCGGCGACAACGGCCTGGCTGATCTCGTTCCGGGCTACGCGGGCGGTGTTGCGGAAGGTGCGGAAGATCAGGTCGGTTGCGCGTTCGTCGTTCGCGACCATCGCGTCCTTGAAGGCCTGGTGGATCGGGGCTTCGACTGTGGCGGTAAACCGCGTGCCCATGTTGATCCCGTCGGCGCCCAATGCGAGGGCAGCGGCGAGGCCCCGTCCATCGCCGAAGCCGCCGCTGGCGAGGATCGGGATCTTGACCTTGTCGGCCGCAGCCGGGATCAGGATCAGCCCCGGGATATCGTCTTCGCCTGGGTGCCCGGCGCATTCGAACCCGTCGATCGAGATCACATCGACCCCGGCGCGTTCGGCCGAGAGTGCGTGGCGCACCGCGGTGCATTTGTGCAGGATCTTGATCCCGTGGGGCTTCATCATTTCCCACAATTCGCGCACCGCAGGGGTGCCGGCGGTTTCGACGATCTTGATCCCAGAATCGATGATCGCCTGGGTATAGGCCTTGTAATCGGGCGGGTTGATCGTGGGAAACACGGTCATGTTAACCCCGAACGGCTTGTCGGTCATCCCCCGGCAGCGTTCGATTTCGGCGGCGAGCGCTTCGGCGCTGGGCTGGGTCAGCCCGGTCAGGATGCCGAGGCCCCCCGCATTGGAAACCGCGCTGGCCATTTCGGCCACGCCCACCCATTGCATCCCGCCCTGGACGACCGGGTGTTCGATCCCCAGCATTTCGGTGATCCGGGTCTTGATTGCCATCCGCCGTGCTCCCTCGCAAATTTGACTCGCGAGTCAGCGTTTAACCGAACGGTTAAATATGGCAATCGCTAAGCTGCGGAAGCGATCCTTGCGGCGTTTTCGGCCAGCCGCGCCTCGATGGCCGCGACAATCGGTTCCAGCGGCGCGGGATCGAAGCCTTGCGCGGCCAAGAGGCGCATAATCAGCAGGTCGATCCGTTCCACCCGGGTCGCTCCATTGGCCAGCGCGCGGGCCAGCGAGGATGGGCGGGTCAAGCCTTGGGCGGCTTTGGCATAGGCGGCGAAGGGCACCAGATCGGCTTCGCGCGCACCGAGCGAGAGCGCCAGCTCAGTAACCGCAACATAGAGCTGCTCGCTGGTGGCAAGATCGGCATGCACCGCCTCGGCAATCGGGCGAATGCCGCCCTCCACCAGGCAGCGGCAGTTGCCGGCGATCAGCATCGGCCATTTGGCCAAGGGGACATGGAGCGAGTGCTGGGCCAGCAATTGCACTGGCGGGCGCTGCCCTTCGTGCTTGTAGGCCGCCCAATCGCGCGACAGCTGATCGAGCAGCGCCTGATCCTCGGCCCGGGCAAAGGGCGCAGCCTTGAAGTTGGAGGCCAGGGTCACTGTCAGCACACCCGGCTGCGCCGGATCAAGCCGCACCGCCTGAGCGTCAGGACTGGCCAAGGTGACTTGTTCGGGCGCAAAGCGGCTCCACACCGCCGCGCTGGCATAGACCCCCTCCAGCGCCGCCGGGTCGATCCCCAGCCGCGCCAGGAACGGCGGCGGCGGCAGGTTCATGATCGAGAGGCATGGGCGGCCCGATGCGGCGACGCGGCCCATCAGTTCGGCCACCACCGGATCGGCGTACTGCGGCTCTTGCATCGCCAGCAGCACCATGTCCGCCGCGCCGGGATCAGCTTCGGCCGAAGTGGTGAGCGATATCCCCTGCCCCGGCGGCAGCGTCAGCACAATCGGCGCGCCATCGCGGCGTCCGGCCAGTTCAAGCCTCAAGGGCTCGCGCCCCATCGTGGCGATCTCGTCGGCCCGGCCAACCAGCGTCACGCGGTGCCCGGCCAAGGCCAGCCGCATCCCCGGCAGCAGGCCATAACTCGCCCCCAGAACCAAAATGCGCGCGCTCATTGCCCCCTCACGTCGATGTAGATGATCTGCGCCAAATCGTTGCTGCTGGCGATCAGCACGGTGATCAGCATGACGGCATAGCACAGCGCCAATACCGGCCCGACCGCCCAGCCCGGCACCAACCGCGCAATGTATTGGGCCAACGGGGTCACAGCAGCAGTCCAATCACCGGGCGGGCCAGGGCCAGCCAGGCCAGGATCGCCAAGGGTGCCAGCATCCGGCGCAAACCTGGCGGGAGCGGCGAAGCAAGGTTGGGCATGATCGTCCGGCTGAGCACCACGCCCAGCGTCTGCCAGAACGACCACAGCACGTAATAGAACGAAATCTCGTGCCACAGGCCAATCGCCAGCATCGCTGCGACAAGGCCCGCCAAGGTCGATCGGGTCAGCGCCATCACCGGGCGATAGATATAGTCACGGCACCAATTGGTCAGGCTCATGTGCCAGCGCGACCAGAAATCGAGCAGGTCTTTCGCCAGCCAGGGCCGGTTGAAGTTCTCTTCCAGCCGCACACCCATCATCAGTGCGATCCCCAGCGCGATCGCGGTCATCCCGGCGAAGTTGAAGAACAGCATGATCCAGTCCATCGCCGAAATGGCCCAGTCGCGCAGGAACGCGTTGCTGTCTGCCATTGCGTGCCCCACCCGCGCGCGCAGGTTGGCAATCATCACATTGCCGATGAATTCGGCCGAGAATGCCCCGATCAACACTCGCTCGGCCCCGTTGAGGAAATCCGGCAAGTCCCAGCGGCGGCGCTGGCACTGACGCTCAAAGGCCGGCAAGTGGTGGACCGGGCCGACAAAAAGCGCAGGCAGGAACAACTGGTAACGCAGATGCGATGCTACAGACGGTGCCGCAATCCGGCCCATCCACCATTCGGCGATCACATGCAGCTGGCGCAGAGTGAAGAACGCGCCGCCGATCCAGACGATGCCCGGGGAAAGCTGGGCCGCGGCAAAAACCCCCAGCACCACCAGCGCCGTCACCCCCGCCAGCGGCGCGCGTCCGCCGTTCCGCTCGGCCAAGCGCATCGCCAACGGCAGGCCCACGCCGAGGCCCACGACCCATGCGGCGCTGAGCGGCGAGATCCAGGCCAGCACTGCCGCACAGACCAGCGCGACCAGGTCAATCCCGCGCTCGCGGCCCAGCCAGGCCAGCGGCACTGCCAGCAGCGCGGCCAGGATCACCAGGGTCGATAGCGCGGTCATCGCGGCAGCTCCAGCCAAGTGCCGAGTTCGCGCATGAACCGCGCCCGCCCCCGCGCGTTGAGGTGCGCGTGATCGGTGAATTCGGCGTCGCTCCACTGCGCGGTGGAGCCAAGAAGCTCAAGCCCAAGCCGCGCCGCGAGCTGCCGGGTCGCCTCGGCCAGTTCCTGCTCCTGCCGCGCGCCCAGCCGGGCCTGGCCATAAGGCGAGCGCGGGTAAGCGATCAGTTTGACGCGAATGCCTTGAGCCTTGGCGCTCGCAACCGCCCGCTCCAGCCGCTCACCCAAACAGGGCTGGTGGATGGTCAGCGGATAGAAGGTCGCCATGACCATCGGGTCGATTTCCTGCGCCCGGTTGAGGTGGAACGGCTCGCGCATGCCATCAAGGCTGGTTCGCTGGCCGAACAGCCGCCGTAGGCGGTCAACCACCGAGAGCTGACCGCTGCGCAGCGCCTGACGCAGTCCGCGTGCCGGGACCTGGCAGCCTTTGGGCTGTTCAAAGGCAAAATCGGCCAGAAACGGCGCGGCTTCGAGCAGGATTTCCTGCGGGCGCTCGGCAATGGCCGCGTCGAACAGTGTCAGCAATTCGTCCTCGCCCGGCACCGACAGCCCGATCCGCCGCACATGCCGCCCGTCGCTCAAGCGGAACCGCACCGGCATGGCATGGACGCCGAGCGAGGAGCCGATGACAACGACCTCAGCCCCGTCGAACCGCCGCGCCGGCTCAGGTGCCCACAGCGCCGCGCAGACCAGCGCCACGCCCAGCGCCAGCGGCCCCAGCAGCCAGGCCAGCCAGAGCTGCCGCAGCGTCATCGGCGCAGGCGTTTGATCGCGCTGACCATATCGGCGATCGTTTCGATCTGCGCGACCAGCGAGGCCGGGATCGCAACCTTGAACCGGTCCTCCGCCGCCATCAGGAAATTGAGCTGCGAGAAGCTGTCCCACCCCGCCACTGATCCGCCGCACGACCCAAGCGAGAGTGCCGCCGGATCGACCCGGAACACGTCGGCCGCCAGCGCGATGACCTGGCTTTCGAGGTCTTCGCTTTCGTTGGCCTCGCCGCCGCCAGGTTGCTTTGCACCCAGTAGGTCGCGCAGTTCCTTCAGCCGCGGCTTGCCGCTGTCACCGCGCGGGATCGCGTCCATGGCGACGATCCGCTTGGGCACTTTCTGACTTTCGAGGTAAGCGCGGGCATGCGCGGTCAGCTCTTCCTCGCTGGCCTTGTCCTGCAAGACCACGGCAGTGACCGGCACCTCGTCGAACATCGCGTCCTCGATCCCCACGGTCACGCTTTCGCGCACCGCCGGGTGGCGCAGCATTGCCTCGTCGATTTCGTCGGGGCGGATCAGGAAGCCGCCCATCATGATCACCGCCTTGATCCGCGCGAGCACATCAAAACTGCCGTCTTCGCGCAGCCGGGCAAGGTCGCCGGTCTTGAGCCAGCCATCAGTGGTAAAGCTCTGCGCGGTGCGCTCCGGATCCTGCCAATAGCCGGGAAAGATGTGCGCGCCTTTCAGCTGCAATTCGCCCTCAGGCCCGCTGGCTTCGGGATCGATCCGGGCTTCGCAATCGACCGGCTTGCCGACCGTCCCGAAGGCGCCCATTTCATGCTGCGGTCCGGCATAGAGCGCCGAGGCGACCGTCTCGGTCAGGCCGTACTGGTTGTAGACCGGCCGCTCGAACCGGCCCTCCAGCCGCGCCCACAGCTCCTCAGGCAGCTTGGCCGCAACCGACATCAGGTGAGTGCATTCAGGCGCATCGAAATAGTCGTCGTGGGCGGCATAGGCGTCGATCATCGCCCAGATCGTCGGCACGGTGATGACATGGCTTGCGCGGCTCTGGCGGACCCGGCCAAGCCACTTTTCCATCCCCGCAATGGTGAACCCGCCCGAGCGGATCACCGCGCACTTGTTGGCCAGCGCCATCACCGGCCCCTGAATCATCCCGTCGGCATGGGCCAGGATCATGTCGTTGAAGATCCGTGAGCGCGGGCCATAGTCGAACAGCCGCGACAGGGTGGCGAGATTGGCGAGCAGGTTGCCGCGGGTGATCTGCACCCCGCTGGGACTGGCGGTGGTGCCCGAAGTGAACAGCACATAGGCCAGGCCATCGGGACCCTGCGGCAGCCGCGGATCGCGGCCCGCAGCGGGCAGCCCGCCCAGCGGATCGACTGTTTTGCTGAACCAGCCGCCGGTGGTTTCTGGCCCGACTGTGATCCCCGGCTGTCCCTCGGGCAGCTGATCGGCGGCGAAGGCCTTGGCCGCCACCGTGTGCGCCACCACCAGCGCACGCAGATCAGGCGTATCGCCGGTCATCAGCACTGGCACCACCCCGTCAAGCATCGCCGCGATAAACCCGGTTGCGGCGATCACATCGTCGCTCGTGCGGATCAGCACCCGGTCGCCCTCGCCCGCTCCGGCCGCGTCGAACCAAGCGCACCAGCGCCGCACCGCCTGGACCAGCGCGGCGTAGTCCATGGCTCCACCGGGCATGGTCATCCATTCGGCCTTGCCGCCCGCCCTGGCATTGTCCCACAGCGCGGCCAGGTTCATTCGCCGTCCTCGACATTGAGCGAGGATATGCGCGGGTTGAAGCGTCGCTCTTCGGCCGGGTTGCCAATCACCAGCACCCCGTCGCCCAGATGCTTGCGCACTACCGCCCCCGCCGAAACGATCGAACCTGCGCCGATCCGGACATTGGGCAGCACCACTGCCCCGGCCCCGATAACCGATCCCGCGCCGACATGGATATTGCCCGCAAGCGTCGCGCCGGGTCCGACGCTGACCAGATCGCCCAGCACGGTATGATGCCCCAGCGAGGCCGCGCGGTTGACCAGCACGCCCTCGCCCAGCATCGACATCGCCCCGATCACCACCCCGGCGTTGATATAGCTGCCCGCCCCGATCCGGATCGAGCGCGGCAGCACGGCGGTGGGATCGACCAACGCCTGGGCCTTGGCCAGCCCCATCGCCTCGGCCTGCGCGATCAGCTCCGCCCGGCGCATCGGCGCGAAAGCCGGGGCCAGAAACTCTGCCCCCACTTCAGCCACAAAGTCTGCCAGTTCGACCAGCCGCGAGCGGTCTAGCACCCGCGCCGCCCCGCTGACGCTAACCGCTAAGGCCACGGCAATACCGCGCCGCGCCAGCGTTTCCTCAAAATCGACAACCAGCGGTGACCGGGCCCCAAACAGAATCATGCCGCTATCCGTGGGGCAGGCGGCGGGCTTGGGGAAGGCTCATCCCGGGCTTAATCCACGGCCACGGCGCAAATGATTGTATGATTTGGTCGTGTCTCGCCGCTTGGCCTCTCCCCAAACTAGGCCGCCAGCTCCACGCCGTTCACTCCGGCCTGTTCGGCCAGGATCGCGATGTATTGCGCCACGGCGCGGCGGTAGCTGGCTTCTTCGAGGTATTCGGCGATCAGCGCCCGCACGGCCTCGAAGGGTAGCGGTTTGGCTTCGATCCGGTGGCCCGAGCGGATCACATGGACGCCGAAGCGGGTGCGCACCGGATCGGGGCAAAGCGTGTCGGACGGCAGTGCAAACAGCGCTTCCTGGAACGGCTTGACCATCTGCCCGGCCTGGACCTGGCCCAAATTGCCGCCCTGCTCGCGCGAGGGGCAGGCCGAATGGGTGCGGGCCAGTTCATCGAAGCGCGCGGGTTCGGCTTGAAGCTGGCGGATCAAGGTGCGGGCATCGCCGGTGGCGAGCCCCAACGCGAAGTCATCGGCCGGATCGGCTTCGATCAGGATATGCGCGGCCTCGACCAAGAGCGGGGTAGTGAAGCGTTCGGGGTGGTGATCGAAGAACCGGCGGCAGGTTTCTTCGTCGGCCTTGGGGGTCTGGATTTCGCGCGCCAGCAGCGCGTCGATCAGCGCGTCCTCGCGGGTCAGTTCGGGGCCTTCGCCGCTGTCCGGTTCAAGCCCCAGCCGCTCGGCTTCATCGACCAGCAATTGCCGCACCGCCAAGGCCTCTGCCGCTGCCTGCCAGGCCGCTTCGGCGCTGGGCGCGGGATGGTTCTGCGCTTCGGCAGCGATCACTTCGGCGGGAATTTCGCGCCCGCCGACCATCACGGGATCGGGGCTCATGCCGCGAGCTTCCGCGAACGCACGACCTGATAGCCCGAGCGCCAGACATAGCGGACCGGCGCGCTGAGCATGTGGACCAGCCGGGTGAAGGGGAAGATCAGCAGGATCGTCAGCCCCAGGAACAAGTGCAGCTTGAACACCGGGGCGACGTCGCGGATCAGGTCCGATGCCCCGGCGCGAAAGGTGAAAATGCCTTGGGCCCACTCCATGAACTTGACCATTTCGTGCCCGTCAAGGTGCTGGGCGGAGACCGGGATCGTCGCCAGCCCAAGTGCAAGTTGGACCCACAGCAGCAGGATCACCATATTGTCGCTGAAGCTGGAGGCCGCGCGCACGCGGGCATCGAAGAACCGGCGGTGAACCAGTAGCGTCGCGCCGATAATCGCGATCACCCCCGCGATGCCGCCCGCGACCATCGCCAGCAATTGCTTGGCCCCATGCGGCACGCCCAGCGCGTCCCAGATCGCGATCGGCGTCAGCAGCCCGCCGACATGACCGAGGAAGATCACCAGCACGCCCAGGTGAAACAGGATTGATCCGATCATCAGCTGCTTGCGGCGCAAGAGCTGGCTGGATCCCGCGCGCCAGGAATAGGGCTCACGGTCATAACGGATCACCGATCCCACCGCGAGCACGGCCAGCGCGATGTAGGGATAGATCCCGAAAGCCAAGTGGTGGAGGAAGTCAGCCATGTGCGGGGCTCCTGACAGGTTCGGGATTGAGCATGCGATCGACCATGGAGGCGACTTGCGGGCAGTCGGCAGTGCCGGGGGCAACGGGAGTGTCGAAACGGACCTGCTCTTCTTCCCAGGCCGCATCGAGCGCGGCCAGGTCGTCGGGATCGTCCGCCGGAGCGATCTCAAAGGCTTCGCCCCCGGCCCCGGCGAGATCGGCCAGGATCCGCATCGGCGCGGCATAAGGAGTGTCCTTTTCCTCCAGCCGCTGCGCCAGCGCGGAGAGGATCACACCCGGCTGGGCCAGCTCCTCGGCGGCCTGCGCAGGCGGCAGGACCGAGAGGTATTCGAGGAACAGCGGCAGGTAATCGGGCAATTCGCTCGCGGTGATTTCCAGCCCCTGCGCTTCGTAACGATCACGCAGGTCGACCATCGCCTGGCCGCGATCACGGCTTTCGCCGTGGACGTGTTCGAACAAGTGGAGCGACAGCGCGCGGCCGCGGTCGAACAGCACGACATAGGCTTCCTGGCTGTCGAGCAAGTCGTCGTCGGCCAAGCGTTCGATCAGCGGGGCCAAGGCCGCGCGCTGGTCGAGGGTCAACAGCCCTTCTTCGGCCAGCAGCGCCGAAAATACCGGTGCGGTCTGGTGGACCGCTTCATCCGGATAGCGCAGCAGCGCGGAAAGCACGCGCAGGGTCGTGTTCATCAGAATACCTCCGAAGGGGTCTGGAGCTTCTTGCGGGCCGGCGCACCGAACAGGTTGGCACCGGTGCTTCCGCCCGAGCAGCCATTGCCGAGCGAAAAGCCGCAGCCGCCGCGCTCCTCGTACATGTCTTCGGCAACTTCGCGGTGGCCGCTGGGAATGACGAAGCGGTCCTCGTAATTGGCGATCGCCATCACGTGGTACATGTCCTCGATCTGCTGACCGGTCAGGCCAACTTCGCGGGCGATCTCCTCGTTGACCACACCGTCCACAGTCTTGCCGCGCATGTAGGCGCGCATCGCCAGCATCCGCTCAAGCGCATCGGCCACGGGCGCTTCCTTGCCGGCGGTGAGCAGGTTGGCGAGGTACTTGAGCGGGATCCTGAGGCTACGGACATCGGGCATGCCATTGCGCGCCGAAATCTTGCCCGCGCTGGCGGCATTGTTGATCGGCGAGAGCGGCGGGACGTACCAGACCATCGGCAGGGTGCGGTATTCGGGGTGGAGCGGGAAGGCGACTTTCCATTCCATCGCCATCTTCCAGACCGGCGAATGCCGCGCGGCTTCCAGCCATGTTTCGGGCACGCCGTCCTTGCGGGCTTGCTCGATCACCGCCGGGTCGTTGGGATCGAGGAAAATGTCGAGCTGCTCCTGGTAGAGGTCCTCGACGTGTTCGGTGCTGGCCGCCGCCTCGATCCTGTCGGCGTCATAAAGCATCACGCCCAGATAGCGGATCCGCCCGACGCAGGTTTCACTGCATACGGTCGGCTCGCCCGCTTCGATCCTGGGGTAGCAGAAGATGCACTTCTCGCTCTTGCCGCTTTTCCAGTTGAAGTAGATCTTCTTGTAAGGGCAGCCCGAAATGCACATCCGCCAGCCGCGGCACTTTTCCTGGTCGATCAGGACGATCCCGTCTTCCTCGCGCTTGTAGATCGAGCCCGAGGGGCAGGCCGCGACGCAAGTCGGGTTGAGGCAGTGCTCGCACAGCCGCGGCAGGTACATCATGAAGGTGTTTTCGAACTCGCCGTAGATTTCCTTCTGGACGCCTTCGAAATTGTAATCCTGCGACCGCTTGGAAAATTCGCCGCCGAGGATTTCCTCCCAGTTGGGACCGCCTTCGATCTTCTCCATCCGCTGCCCGCTGATCAGGCTGCGCGGGCGCGCGGTGGGGAAGGCCTTGCTTTCGGGCGCGCTTTGCAAGTGGCCGTAATCGAAAGTGAAGGGCTCATAATAGTCGTCGATTTCGGGCAGGTCGGGGTTGGCGAAGATCTTCGCCAGGAGCCGCCACTTGCCGCCCATCTTCGGCCGGATCGAGCCCGCCGCAGTGCGCTCCCAGCCGCCGTTCCAGCGCTTCTGATTTTCCCAATCCTTGGGATAGCCCACGCCGGGCTTGCTTTCGACATTGTTGAACCAGGCGTATTCCATGCCCTCGCGGCTGGTCCAGACGTTCTTGCAAGTCACCGAGCAGGTGTGGCAGCCGATGCACTTGTCGAGGTTGAGGACTTTGCCGATTTGCGCGCGGACCTTCATGCTGCGTGCTCCCCTTCGGCCAGCTCGCCTTCAAGCCAGTCGACCTTGCTGAGTTTGCGGACGATCACGAATTCGTCGCGGTTCGAACCGACGGTGCCATAGTAGTTGAAGCCGTAGGCCTGCTGGACGTAGCCGCCGATCATGTGGGTGGGCTTCAGGATCGCGCGGGTCACCGAATTGTGGATCCCCCCGCGCTGGCCGGTCAGCACCGAGCCCGGCACGTTCACGTGCTTTTCCTGGGCGTGGTACATGAACAGCGTGCCCTCTTTCATCCGCTGCGAGACCACCACGCGGGCGACCAGTGCGCCGTTGGAATTGAAGGTTTCGACCCAGTCGTTATCGACCAGGTCCGCCTTGGCGGCGTCCTTCTCGCTCATCCAGACGATCGGTCCGCCGCGCGACAGGGTCAGCATCAGCTGGTTGTCGGTATAGGTCGAGTGGATCCCCCACTTCTGGTGCGGGGTGATGAAGTTCAGCACCACGTGCGGCGCGCCATCGGCCGCATCGAGCATCGGCTTGACCGCCTTGGTATCGATCGGCGGGCGATAGACGCACAGCGCCTCGCCAAAGGCGCGCATCCATTTGTGATCCTGGTAGAGCTGCTGTCGCCCGGTCAGGGTGCGCCAGGGAATCAGTTCGTGGACGTTGGTGTAGCCGGCGTTGTAGCAGACATGCTCGCTTTCCAGCCCCGACCAGATCGGCGAGGAGATGATCTTGCGCGGCTGGGCCTGGACATCGCGGAAACGGATCTTTTCGTCTTCCTTGGGCAGCGCCAGATGGGCGTGCTCGCGCCCGGTAAAGGTCGAGAGCGATTCCCATGCCTTGACTGCAACCTCGCCGTTGGTTTCGGGGGCCAGCATCAGCAGCACTTCGCAGGCATCGATCGCGGTTTCGATTTTCGCCATGCCTTTGGTCGGGCCCTCTTCGGTCACCGTGCCGTTGAGCTTGCGCAAGCCTTCCACTTCGTGCGCCGTTTGCCACGACATGCCCTTGCCGCCATTGCCAAGCTTGTCCATCAACGGACCCAGCGCGGTGAAGCGCTTGTAGAGGTTCGGATAGTCACGCTCGACCAAGGCGACATTGGCCATGGTCTGGCCGGGGATCGGCAGCAGGTCTTCCTGGCCCCAGTCGGACACATCGAAAGGCTGGGCGATCTCGTTCGGGCTGTCGTGCTGGATCGGCACCAGCACCAGGTCCTGCTCCACCCCCAGCACTTCGGGGGCGACTTCGGAGAAAGTCTTGGCGATCCCCTTGTAGATTTCCCAGTCGCTCTTCGATTCCCACACCGGGTCGATCGCGGCCGACAGCGGGTGGATGAAGGGGTGCATGTCTGAGGTGTTGAGATCGTCCTTTTCGTACCACGAGGCGGTCGGCAGGACGATGTCCGAATAGACGCAAGTGGTGGACATCCGGAAATCGAGCGTGACCAGGAGGTCAAGCTTGCCCTTGGGCGCTTCCTCGTGCCACTTCACTTCCTTGGGCTTCTGGTGGCCCATTTCGCCCAGGTCCTTGCCCTGAACCCCGTGCGCGGTGCCCAGCAGGTGCTTGAGGAAGTACTCATGCCCCTTGCCCGAGCTTCCGAGCAGGTTGGAGCGCCAGACGAACAGATTGCGCGGCCAGTTGGCCTCGTCATCGGGATCGAAGCAGGACATTTCCAGATCGCCGGCCTTGAGCGCCTGCGCGACATAGTCCTTGGGCTCCATGCCGCTGGCCTTGGCGGCCTTGCCGACTTCGAGCGGATTGGTCTTGAGCTGCGGCGCTGAAGGCAGCCAGCCCATCCGTTCGGCCCGGGCGTTGTAATCGATCAGGCTGGCATCCCAGTCGCCCTTGGGCGCGGTGGGGGAGAGGATTTCGCTCACCCCCAGCGTTTCGTAACGCCACTGGTCGGTGTGGGCATAGAAGAAGCTGGTCGAATTCATCTGCCGCGGCGGGCGGCTCCAGTCGAGCCCAAAGGCCAGCGGCAGCCAGCCGGTCTGCGGGCGCAGTTTTTCCTGTCCGACATAGTGCGCCCAGCCGCCGCCCGACTGGCCCACGCAGCCGCACATCACCAGGAGGTTGATGATCCCCCGGTAATTCATGTCCATGTGGTACCAGTGGTTGAGCCCGGCCCCCAGGATCACCATCGACTTGCCATTGGTGGCCTCGGCATTGGCGGCAAATTCGCGCGCCACGGTGACGATCGTATCGGCAGGAACGCCGGTTATCTTTTCCGCCCAGGCCGGGGTGTAGGGCGAGCTGTCACCAAAATCGCGGGCGACATGTTCGCCGCCCAGACCGCGGTCGAGGCCGTAGTTGGCGCAGAACAGGTCGAACACGGTGGCGACGAAAGCGCGGCCCTCTTTCAGTTCCAGTTCGCGCACCGGCACGCGCTTGAGCAGCACATCGGGGTGGTCGGTGCCCTGGAAGTGGTCGTGTTCGCGGTTGCCGAAATAGGGGAAGGCGACCTCGACCACTTCGTCGTGATCCTTGTCGAGGATCGCGGTCATCCGCAGTTTGACATCGCGGCCCTGGCCGTCCTTTTCCTCAAGGTTCCATTTGCCCTTTTCGCCCCAGCGGAAGCCCGCGGTGCCCGACGGCGCGACCACATCGTCGCTGGCCTCGTCGATGGCGACGCATTTCCATTCGGGGTTGTTGCTTTCGCCCAGCTCGCCTTCGAAATCGCTGGCGCGCAGCAGGCGTTCGGGGATCAGCTTGCCGTCCTGGAGGGTCAGCCGGACCAGCATCGGCATGTCCGAGTACTGGCGGCAATAGTCCTCGAAATAGGGCACCTGCCGGTCAAGATGGAACTCGCGCAGGATCACGTGGCCCATCGCCATGGCGAGCGCCGCATCGGTGCCTGCCTTGGGGTTGAGCCACAGGTCGGCGAATTTGGTCGCCTCGGCATAGTCGGGGCTGACCACCGCGACCTTGGCCCCGCGATAGCGCGCCTCGGTCATGAAGTGCGCGTCCGGCGTGCGGGTCTGGGGGACGTTACTGCCCCACATCATCAGGAAGCCCGAATTGTACCAGTCGGCACTTTCAGGAACGTCGGTCTGTTCGCCCCAGGTCATCGGGCTCGACGGCGGCAAGTCGCAGTACCAGTCATAGAACGACATGCAGGTCCCGCCGAGCAGCGAGAGATAGCGCGAGCCCGCCGCGTAGGAGACCATCGACATCGCCGGGATCGGCGAAAAGCCGATCACCCGGTCCGGGCCCCATTTCTTGGCGGTATAGGCATTGGCGGCGGCGATGATCTCATTCACTTCGTCCCAGGTCGAGCGCACGAAGCCGCCGTGGCCGCGGATCGCGGTGTAGCTCTTGCGCTTGGCCGGATCGGCCTGGATCGCGGCCCAGGCCGCGACGGGCGGCATGCTCGCCCGCGCCTCGCGCCACAGCTTGACCAGCCGCTTGCGGATCAGCGGGTATTTCAGCCGCTGCGCCGAATAGATGTACCACGAATAGCTCGCCCCGCGCGGGCAGCCGCGCGGTTCGTGGTTGGGAAGTTCCGGCCGCGTCCGGGGATAGTCGGTCTGCTGGGTTTCCCAGGTGATGATCCCGCCCTTGACGTAGATCTTCCACGAACACGACCCGGTGCAATTGACCCCGTGGGTGCTGCGCACGATCTTGTCGTGCTGCCAGCGCTTGCGGTAGCCATCCTCCCAGTCGCGGGCTTCGGCGGTAGTAACCCCGTGGCCGTCCGAGAACGTCTCTTTCTTCTGGGCGAAGAAGGTCAGGCGGTCGAGCAGATGGCTCATGCGGGGGCTCCTTGAGCGGTAGTGGCAGGCGCGGTGGCACCGCGTTCAACATCGTGCAGCAGCCCGCCCTTGCGGGTGTAGGCGTACCAGGTCAGCGCGGCGCAGCTCGCGTAGAAGACCAGGAAGCCATAGAGCGCAGCATGCGGCGTACCGGTGGCGCTGATCGACATCCCGAAAGCGCGCGGGATGAAGAAGGCGCCGTAGGCCGCGATTGCCGAAGTGAAGCCGACGATCGCCGCCGATTCCTTTTCCGCCTGGCGGGTGCGCTGCGCGCTATCCAGCTCGGGCATCAGCCGCGGCACTTCCTGGCGCATGATCACCGGGATCATCTGGAAGGTCGAGGCATTGCCCACGCCGGTGACAAAGAACATGAACACGAAGCTGGCAAGGAAGCCGGTGAAGTCCTTGGCATTGAGGAAGTAGATCACGCTCAAGGTGCCCAGCATCATCCCCAGGAACACCCAGAAGGTCACCCGGCCGCCGCCCCAGCGGTCTGACAGCCAGCCGGTCGCCGCGCGGCTGATCGCGCCGACCAGCGGACCCAGGAACACATATTTGAGCACGTTGACGTCGGGGAACTGGCTCTTGGCGAGCAAGGGCAGCCCGGCCGAGAAGCCGATGAAGGAACCGAAAGTGCCGGTGTAGAGCCAGCACATCAGCCAGTTGTGCTTGCGCTGGAAGATCACCGACTGTTCGGCAAAGCTCGCCTTGGCATCGGCAATGTCGTTCATCCCGAACCAGGCCAGCACGGTCGAAACCATGATGAACGGCACCCAGATGAACCCGGCGTTCTGGAGCCACAGCTGGCCGCCGTCCTTGGTCGTCTGCGCTTCGCCGCCCAGCGCGCCGAACACGCCCGCGGTGATCAGCAGCGGAACCGCGAACTGCATCACCGAAACGCCCAGGTTGCCGAGACCCGCATTGAGCGCCAGCGCGTTGCCCTTTTGCGCCTTGGGGAAGAAGAACCCGATGTTCGACATCGACGAGGCGAAATTGCCCCCGCCAAAGCCGCACAGCAGCGCCAGCACCAGGAAGATGAAGTAGGGCGTATCCGGGTTCTGCACCGCATAGCCGATCCCGAAGGCCGGGATCAGCAGCGAAGCGGTGGAAAGCGTGGTCCACAGCCGCCCGCCGAAGATCGGCACCATGAAGCTGTAGAAGATCCGGAACGTCGCCCCCGACAGCCCCGGCAGCGCGGCCAGCCAGAACAGCTGGTCGGTGGTATAGTCGAAGCCGATGAGGGGGAGCTTCGCCACGACCACCGACCAGACCATCCAGACCGAGAAGGCCAGGAGCAGCGCCGGGATCGACAGGTAGAGGTTGCGGTTGGCGATCTTCTGCCCGGTTTCTTCCCAGAAGGCCGAATCCTCGGGCCGCCAGTCGGTCAAGAGCTTGCCCTTAACCTCATGTTCGCGGTGCACTTCGGCATCGTGGATCTCGGCCATTTCGGGGAACTGCGGCAACGAGCGGTTGTCCAGCCCGGCAGCCTTCTGTTCCATCTGGCGGATCGCGAAATGCATCCAGGCCAAGGCCACCGCAACCAACGCGAACAGCACCATGAAGCAGCTGGTCCAGATGCCCGTCAGGTCGCTGATTGCGCCGAACACGATCGGCAGCACGAAGCCGCCCAGCCCGCCAACCAGTCCAACCAGCCCGCCGACCGAACCGACATGGTCGGGATAATAGACCGGAATGTGCTTGTAGACCGCAGCCTTGCCCAGCGACATGAAGAAGCCGAGCACGAACACCGCGATCACGAAGGGCACCAAGCTCATCGAGGTGGCGAAGTGGATGTCGCCCTTGATCCCGTGGATGACATAGTCGGTCGCCGGGTAGGACAGCATGAACAGCAGAATCATCGAGACGCCGAAAGTGGCGTACATGATCTTGCGCGCGCCATAGCGGTCGGAGAGAATGCCGCCGTAAGCACGGAACAGCGAGGCCGAGAGCGAGAAGGTGGCCGCGAGCATCCCGGCGACTTTCACATCGACCCCGTAAACCCCGATCAGGTACTTGGGCAACCACAGCGCCAGGGCAACGAAAGCACCGAAAACGAAGAAATAGTAGAGCGAGAAACGCCAGACCTGCTCGTTCTTGAGCGGTTCAAGCTGCTCTTTCAGCCCCTTGGGCTTTTCCCCGCTGAGCTTGCGCGCGGCGAGATCCGGATCGTCCTTGGCGAACACGAAGAACAGCACCGCGGTCAGCGCCAGGACCGAGGCCCAGATCAGCGCGACTGCCTGCCAGCCCATCGCCACCATGATCCACGGCGCGACGAACTTGGTCACCGCCGCGCCGACATTGCCCATCCCGAAAAAGCCCAGCGCCGAGCCCTGCTTTTCCTGCGGGTACCATTTGGAAACATAGGCGATGCCAACCGCGAAGCCGCCGCCGGCCAGGCCAAGCCCCAAGGCCGCGACCAGCATCAGCAGGTAACTGTCAGCGAAAGTCAGCAGGTAGGTGGATAGCGCCGAGGCCAGCATGGTCAGCGGAAAAACGATCCGTCCGCCGTACTGGTCGGTCCAGACCCCCAGCATCAGCCTGACCAGCGATCCGGTCAGGATCGGCGTGCCGACGAGTAGGCCAAACTGGGTATCATTGAGCCCCAGATCCTGCTTGATCTGGATTCCGATGATCGCAAAGATCGTCCAGACCGCGAAGCAGATGGTGAAGGCGAATGTACTGAGTCCCAGCGCCCGGTTTTGTGCTCCGGTGCTGACTGTCTGCTGAAGTGGCATGGCTATGTCCCCGCCTGTTGAATTGGCATGTCGCGGGCATGGACCAGCCGCGGTCAATCTGATTGACCAGGATCAAATCGGACCAGGCCGGGCGGCGAATGTACGGTGCGGCTGATCCGTATGGGAATTTGACCAAACACAGATCAAGTCAGCGATTGATACACATCAAGTGGCACGCTAGACGGCAGGTGTAACAAAGGAGCCATGTCCAACGTGCGTCCCGGTGAGAAACCCGAAATTGCCGGCCTGCCGCTGTTCCGCGAAATGCAGGAAGAACAGCGCGAACGGATCTTCTCGGGCTCGTTCCTGCAGGTCTTCCCGCCGCAGCTGACGCTGTTCGAGCTGGGCCAGCATCCCGATTTCCTGCACGTACTGATCGACGGACTGGTCGAACTTTACGCGACCAGCGCCGGGCGCGACACGACGATGCGGATTGTTGAGCCGGTGACCAGTTTCATCCAGGCTGCTGTGGTCACCGACATGCCCTATCTGATGTCGGCGCGCACCCTGACTTCCTCGCGGATCCTGCTGGTCCCGGCCGCGCTGGTGCGCGAAGTGGTCAAACAGGACTGCGCGCTGATGCAGGCGACGATGCGCGAACTGGCGCTGGCCTATCGCGACATGGTCCGTGCGCTGACCGACATGAAGCTGCGGCAGTCGGCCGAGCGGCTGGGCAATCTGCTGCTCCAGCAGGAACGCCGCCAGGGCGGCAAGGGCACGGTCCAGCTCAAGGCCGAAAAGCGGCTGCTGGCCTCGCTTTTGGGCATGACGCCGGAAAACCTCAGCCGCGCTTTCGGCGTGCTCGGACAGCACGGGCTGGAGGTCGATGGCGCGCAAGTGCGAATCACCGATCGGGCAGCACTCGAAGTGTTTGCCCGGCCCGATCCCGTAAAGGACGACGATTAGCCCCCTAGAGCCTGTCTTGATCAGGTTGAATCTCCCCTCCCCGGCGGGGAGGGGTTGGGGGTGGGGGCTCCACGCCCGAGAGGGCAGAACCCCCATCCCAACCCTTCCCCAGCGGGGAAGGGCTTTCCGGTCAAATCCTGGCTGGATAGCCTAAAATCTCGCTTCAATCTGCAACCAGAATTTGGTCGTATCGGTGGCAAAGGCATCGGCGCTGTAACGCGCGAACTTGGCGGTCACGCCGATCTGCTTGGTCACCGGATAGCTGACCAGCGCATTCCATTCGCTGCCGTAGCCGATGCCGAGCCGCGTCGAATCGTAATCGTGCCAAACGGCGCGCACCGTCAACCCGGCCAGCGGTCCCTTGCCCGGCACCTTGTAGCCTGCGTCGAGGTAAATATCGCGCAGACCATTGGCGGGCGTGGTCAGGAACTTGTCGGCCCAGCCGTTGAAGGCATGCAGCGTGGCGAGCGGCGTTTGCAGCGCCGAGGTGCCATTGCCTTCCAGCCGCTCGTAGCCGCCCTTCAGCGTCACCGGCCCGAACTTCACCCCCGGTTCGACCAGCCAGTAGTCCAGCCCAAAGCTGTTCGGGTTGGCCCCGAATGGTTGCTGGCGAGCGTACTCGGCAGCGTAGAGGAGGGAAGCATTTGCGCCCACCTTGCGCTCGCCAGCGATCCGCACGCCCAAAGTCCGCGAGCTACCGGCCGGCGAGGAGGGTATATCCAGCCAGTAGCCGTAAGCCGTGATCGTGCCGACATTCTTTACTGCATAGCCCAGCCGCAGCGCGTCGATCTGGTTATCGCGCCAGATGCCTTGCGGCGAATCAGGCCCGAACACCCGGTTGACCCGCCAGGCATGCATGTAGTCGAGCGTCACGGCCCCGAACGGCTTGGTCGCCAGCCGTACGGCGTCGAACGTCTGGTCGTTCTGCCGCCAGCCGACCGAACCGATCCAGCGCTGGTTGTCATAGTTGACCGCCTGGCGCCCCACCGTCGCTTCAAAGCGCGGATCGGGCCGCCACCGCAGCCAGGCCTGGTTGAGCAGCACGTCCGAGGGATCGGCCACCACCGGGTAAGCGACTTTGCCGTTGACCGTGTCGTTGTAACTGGTCTCACCAATCACCGCGATCGCCTCGCCTTCGACCAGCGCGGAGAACCCGTGCCACTCGGCGGTCTTGATCCCGGCGCGCAGCCGCAGCGTCGATGCCGTAGCATCGTTGGGCAGGCCGGTCTGATCGACCACTTCGATTCGGTAGCGGATGTCCGCATAGGGCGTGATGGGCTGCGGCTTGCTTTCGGCCTGGGCAGCGGTGGCGGGGATCAGGCTGACAAGGGCAGCGGCGAGCAGGAGTTTGGCTTGATGCATGTGGCCATTTCGCTGAACTTGCCTCGCCTGTAATTGATAAGTGTCAAGATAACCGCGATGCGAAGCGCTATGTGAATGGCCATGACCACGCCCCCGCTCTTGCTGGCTGCACCGCACCGGCTGCCTTTCCTGACCGGCAGCTTGGGCCTTGGCTCGGCAGCGACCTGGTGGCTCTATGCATTGGGGCAGCTGGATGGCGGGGCAGCCATGGCGATCGCGCCCGCCGTGCCGGCCGCTTTGCTCCATGGCCCGGCGATGCTGTTTCTGGGCTTCACGCCGTTCGTATTCGGCTTTCTGCTGACGGTTGTTCCGCGCTGGTTGGGCTATCCGGACCTCGCCTGGCAACGCTTTGGCCCGGTTGGCGTGCTCTTGGCGTTGGGGGTGGCCTGCGCGCAAATCGGCCTGTGGTCAGCCCAATCGTCGCTGCTGCTCGCCGGCCTGGCGATACTGGGTACCGGATGGGGCCTGGGCCTGCTGCTGCTTGTCCAGCTGGTGCTGGTCAATCGCCGCGATGACAAGCCGCCGTGCTGGCATGCGGCCTCCGCGCTGGCGGCACTGGCGCTGGGGCTGCTGGCCTTGCTTTGCGCGACCGGCTTTGTCACCGCCAGCGACCCGCGCGTGCTGCGCTGGTCCAACCTGCTGGCGGTCAATGGCTTTTTGCTGCCCGTGTTCCTGACCGTGGCGCACCGCATGGTGCCGTTTTTCGCACGTATGGTTGTGCCAGACTACCAGCCGTGGCGACCCGATTGGTTGCTGGCCTTGATCTGGGCATTGCTAGGCCTGCGCCTGCTGGGCGAAGGGTTTCACCAGACCGCCGTGCTGGCGCTCGGCTCGGCCGGTCTGGCGCTGCTGACCGCCGTGCTGGCCTTCAGGTGGTGGCCGCGGCACCCCGCGCCGGGCTTGCTCAATGTGCTGCTGTGGGGCTTCCTGTGGGCTCCGGCGGGCTTTGCGCTGTCCGCCCTTGAGGCGTGGGGTTGGGCATTGGGCCGAGCTCCGCTCCATGCCCTGCTGATCGGCTTTGCGGGAAGCATGCTGGTCGCGATGGTGACTCGCGTAACCCAGGGCCACTCGGGCCGCCCGCTTGCCATGTTCGGCCTGGCCTGGCTCGCCTTCGCGGCGATCCAGCTGGCGGCGGTCTTGCGGGTCTGGGCTGCGCTAAAGGGCGAGGATACGGCGATCCTGCTGATTGCGGGCGGAGCGTTCCTGCTCGGACTGGCACCGTGGCTGGTCCGCAATGCGCTGGTCTATTCCCGCCCCCGGATCGACGGCCGCCCAGGATGAGCGAGCAAATGACCACCACCCACAACCCGATCACGCCGCAAGAAGCGCTTGAACTGCTCAAGGAAGGCAACCGCCGGTTCCTGGCCGACGCGCCCTACAACCCGCCGATGGACCGCCTGCACCGGCTCCACCTGGCCGCGGCGCAGCAGCCTTTTGCGGCCTATCTCAGCTGTTCGGATTCGCGGGTCCCGCCCGAGCTGCTGTTCGAACGCGGGCTGGGCGAGCTGTTCATTGTCCGCAACGCCGGCAACACCTTGTGCGCCACTGCCTTGGGCAGCCTGGAATTCGCCGTCACTCAATTGCAGGTCCCGCTGATCGTGGTGATGGGGCACGAAGCCTGCGGTGCAATCCGCGCCGCAGTATCGGTCGCGCGGGGCCAGGCGGCCTATACCGGCAATGTCTCGAAAGTGCTGCAATCGCTGCTGCCCGCGGTGCTCGAAGCCGACCCCTGGGCCGAAGACCTCTGCAACGCCGCGGCGCTGTGCAATGTGCGCAAAGTCGTGCGCGAACTGCGCGAGGAAGCCTCCCCCGCCCTGCTCGAACCCCAGGCTGCCGGCTCGCTCCTGGTGGTTGGTGCCTACTACCATCTCGATTCCGGGCGCGTTGAATTCTTCGAATGACGCGGGTGCGCGGGCGGCTCTGCGGGTCTTGCTGCGAGCGGGATCCATTCCCCAATTAAGGCCGCGGGGATGGGATATCTGGCGGAGAGGGTGGGATTCGAACCCACGGTACGGTTACCCGTACACCGCATTTCGAGTGCGGCGCATTCGACCTCTCTGCCACCTCTCCGCGAGATAGGATCGTGAGCCGGCGCGGGGCCGGTCCGGTCGAAGAAGCGCGCGGTTAGCCGATGGCGGGGCGCTTGCCAAGCCCCTAGCGGCGGTTTTTCGGGGACTTGGGCGCTTCGTACATTGTCTGGCAAGGCTGCTGCCCCTATATTGCGGCTCATGGACCGTGCTTCCTTCTTTTCACCCCAGGCCGGACGGTTGATCGATGCGCCGATGAAATCACGCGCGCGCTATGCGATCGGCGATGTGGTGCGCCACAAGGTGTTCGATTTCCGCGGGGTGGTGTTCGATATCGACCCGGTCTTCGCCAACAGCGACGAATGGTACGATGCGATCCCCGCCGAAGTGCGCCCGATCCGCGAACAGCCGTTCTACCACCTGCTGGCCGAAAACGGGGATTCCAGCTACGTCGCCTATGTCAGCCAGCAGAACCTGCTGGAAGACGGAGACAGCGGCCCGGTGGACCACCCTTCGGTCGAAGAGCTGTTCGAGGAATTCGCCAAGGGCCGGTATCAGCTGCGGCGCTCGATGACGCACTGAGCGACTGGGTTCCCTCTAAGAACTCTCACCAACCTCCGTTCGCATCGAGCGAAGTCGAGATGCCATGCGCGGTGTCTCGACTTCGCTCGACACGAACGGAGGTGGGGTTTAGCCCCAAAGTTCGGGCGGTGGAGGGAGCGCAAACCCGCCTTCAAACTGCATCCGCACTTCCCGATCCCGGCTGAACAACAAGGGCCCATCAAGGTCCGCCCAGCGCGCCTGCTGTGCCACCACAAACGCGGGCGCCATGCCCAGCGAGGTGCCGCACATGTTGCCGGCCATCAGGTCCAGCCCCGCCGCCCGCGCCGCTTCGGCCAGCGCCAGTGCCTCGGTCAGCCCGCCGGTCTTGTCGAGCTTGATGTTGATCGCCTGATAGCGGCCCAGCAGCGCCGTGAGGCTGGCGCGGTCGGTGCAGCTTTCATCGGCGCAGAGCGGGATCGGGCTGGAGATGCCCGCCAGCGCCGCATCCTCGCCGCGCGGCAAAGGCTGCTCGACCATTTCGACCCCCAGCGCGGCCAGCTCGGGCAGGATCCGCTCCAGCAGCGGCAGGTCCCAGCCTTCGTTGGCGTCGATCACGATCCGCGCCGCGGGGCGGACCTGACGCACCCAGTACACGGCATCGAGATGCCGCGTGCGATCGACCTTGATCTTGACCAGCGCATGCTCCCGCGAGAGCGCGGCGGCTTCCTGCATCGCCTTACGCGTCCCCAGCCCGACGGTGTAACACGTCTCGACCGGCGCAAGCCCGTCACACAGCGGGCCTCCGTCGCGCTTGGCCAGCAAATCCCACCAGGCGCAATCGAGCGCATTGCGCGCGCCGCCTGCGGGCAGCGCATCGATCGCGGCGCGAGTGATCTCTCCCCCCAGCGCGGTGATCTGGGCCGCCATCCCGGCGGGCGTCTCACCGTCATAGTCGATCCCGACCGCTTCGGCCTGCCCGGCATGGCCCGCATCATCGCGCAGCCGGACACGGATCATCGGCACCTCGGTCTGCACCTCGCGCGCGACTTCGAACGGGCGGGCGAGCGGCCATGTTTCGCGCGTAACTTCGGCGCGGATCACAGCGCGTCCACCACCCGTTCCACCCCGAACCGCATCGCATCCATCGCGGGCACTCCGTGTTCGGCCTCGAGCGCAGCCAGCACCTTGCGCGCCTCGCCTTCGTCCAGATGCGCGGTGTTGACCGAGATTCCCGCGATCCGCGCTGCCGGGTTGGTCAGCCGTGCGGCCTCAACCGTGCGGGCAAAGCCCTCGGCATAAGTGGGCATGGCAAAGCCGGGCATGTCATCCAGCTCGGTGCGGGTCAGCGAATGGCACCAGACAATCGCATCGGGCTGCGCGCCGTGGATCAGGCCCAGCGTGACCCCGGCGTAAGAGGGGTGGAACAGCGATCCCTGCCCCTCGATCACGTCCCAGTGGTCCGGCGCGGCGGCGGGCGTCAGCGCCTCGATCGCGCCGGCGAGGAAATCGGCGACCACCGCGTCCAAAGGCACCCCGCCGCCGGCGATCATGATCCCGGTCTGCCCGGTGGCGCGAAACGTCGCCGCCATGCCGCGCCGCTGCATTTCGCGGGTCAGCGCCAGCGCGGTGTATTTCTTGCCCAGCGCGCAGTCCGCGCCCACGGTCAGTAGGCGCTTGCCGCTGCGCTTCTGCCCGGTGCCGACCGGCAAGCCCGGCGGCGGCACCCGCACATCGACCAGCCGCGCCCCGCCTTCTTCCGCCGCAGCAACCAGCTCGGGCCGACCCGCCAGCTTCGAGTGCAACCCGCTAACCACATCGATCCCGGCCCGCGCCGCCTCCGCCAAGGCCGCAGCCCAGTGCGGCGGCAAGCGCCCGCCAAAAGGTGCCGCGCCGACAATCACCGAGCGGACACCCGCCGCTGCCGCGCTCTCCGCATCCATATCGGGCAGGCCCAGGTCGATCGTCTGCGGCGAAGTCCGCCACTGCCCGGCCACCTTGTCTCCCGCCCAGTCGCGCAGACCGCAGGCGGTCTTGGCGGTGACCATATCGGCGACATCGCCCAGGAACAGCAGGTAGGGGGGCTTGAGTTCGATCATCGCCGAGCGCCCCTCAGCTCTTGAGCTTCCACCCGCTCTTCAACAGTCCGTAAAGCGCCCCAACCAGCACCACATTGAGCACGCCGACATAAATCGCGCCGTTCAGCACTGCCATGTTGGTATCGCCGATGTCGCTCTGGCCCAGGAAGCCAAAGCGGAAGCCGCTGATCACGTAGAAGAACGGATTGACCCGGCTGACCGCCTGGAACGCGGGCGCAAGGTTGCTGATGACATAGAAGGTGCCCGACAGCATGGTCAGCGGCGTGATTACAAAGTTGGTGATCATCGCTGCGTGGTCAAACTTTTCGGCCCAGACCGAGGTGATCAGGCCGATCACTGCCAGCATCACCGATCCCATCAGCCCGAACCACAGCACAGCCCAGGGATGCGCGACGCTGAGGTGCACGCCGGGCCACAGCAGCATTGCCGCGGTGATTGCCAGGCCCACCAGCACCGCGCGGGTTACCGCCGCGCCGATCAGGCCGAGGATCAGCTCGGCGTTGGACAAGGGCGGCATCAGATAATCGACGATGGTCCCCTGGATCTTGCCGGCCAGGAAATTGAAGCTGGTATTGGCGAAGGCATTGTTGACCATGCCCATCACGATCAGCCCCGGCGCGATGAAGCTGGCGAAAGACACGCCCAGCACTTCGCGGCCATCGCGGCCCATGGCGACGGTGAAGATCATCAGATAGAGCAGCGTGGTCATCGCCGGGGCCCAGATCGTCTGGGTCTGGACCTTGAAAAACCGGCGCACTTCCTTCATATAGAGCGTCCACAGCCCCAGCCGGTTGAAACCGCTGAAAATGGGCACTCCACGCGTCGGAAAACCGGGAGCCAGCGCCCTTGCGGCGGCGACAGGGATTTCGGGTGCGGGAACGGGTTGATCGGCCATCGCATGGCGACTATCGCCGGGCGGGTCGGCTTGCAAGCATCCGGCGCATTTGGCCGGTTAAGAAAGAGAAGACACAGGCATGAGCTGGACCGACGAACGGATCGAAAAGCTGACCAAGATGTGGGAAGGCGGCGCCACCGCCAGCCAGATCGCCGACGAACTTGGCGGGGTCAGCCGCAATGCCGTGATCGGCAAGGCACACCGCCTGGGGCTGAAAGCACGCCCCAGCCCGGTCAAGCCGAACGAGAAAGAGGCCGCTGCGCCCGCACCCAAGGCACCCAAGGCCGATGCGCTGCCGCGCCCGGCCCCCGCGCCGCGCGCTGCTCCGCCGCGTCCCAGCGCCCCGGCGGCCGCACCAGCACCTGCCGCCGATGGCTCCACGCCCCCACCCGCGCCGATGCCGCGGATCGTCTCGGTTGGTCCCGGCGGGTTCCTGCGCCAGGGTCCGGGTGACCAGCAGGCCCCGATCCCGCCCGCGCCGCCGCGCCGTCTGGTTCCGGCCAAGCCGAGTCCGGAAATGGCCGACAAGACCAGCCTGCTTGAGCTGAACGACCGGATCTGCCGCTGGCCGATGGGCCACCCGGGCGAACCGGACTTCCACTTCTGCGGTGAGAAAGTGAACCCCGGCTTCCCCTATTGCGTCGAGCATTGCGGACGCGCCTATCAGGCGCAGCTGCCGCGCGGGCATCGCCGCCCGCCCCCGCCGCTGCCGTTTGGCGGACCACGGGTCCGCTGATCGTGCGCCGCTTGCTGGCAGGCCTGGCGGCGCTCGCTGCCGCGCTCACCAGCAGCGCGGCACAGGCGTGGTCGGAGCCGAGCCATCAGGTTACCGGGGCGATCGCCTGGCAGGACCTGAAGGCCCGGCATCCGGCTGAGCTGGCCGAATTGCTGGATCTGATCCGCCAGCATCAGGACTTTGCCAGGTTCCAGCCGTTCTTTGCCCGGCTCTCGCCCGAACAGCAGCAGCGCGCCGCGTTTGAAGCGCTGGCCCGCTGGCCTGACGATATTCGCGGCGGGCCCGAGGATCGCCCGGACTGGCATTTCCAGCTGCGGGTGGTTTCGGGGCGGATCTGGCTGTGGCCGTTCGAGAATGGCAATGCCGCGTTCGGGTTCGGCGCCAATTATGCCAAGCTGGCCAACCCCTGCGCCCCGGCCTCCGAACGCGCCAAGGCGATCGGCTGGCTGATCCATATCATCGGCGATGTGCAGCAGCCGCTCCACGCCGGGCACCAGATGACCGAGATCTTTTCAGGCACCGACCGCGCGGGCCAACTGGCTTTCGTCAAGCGGCCGGACGGTCAGGTTACCGATCTGCACCAGTTCTGGGACGAAACGCTGGACAAGAGCGGCGTGCGCCTGCCCACCGGGCAAGACAGCTGGGCCGACGCCCTGATCGCGCTCTGGCCGCGCGAGCGGCTGACCAGGGAGCTGTCGCGCGAGGGTGAGCCGCAAGCCTTGTTCGCCAGCTTCCTTGACGAAAGCGCCGAACTGGCGCGGTTGGTCGGCTATCAGGGCACGTTCCTCAGCGCCACTGCCGATCCCGCGACCGCGCCCACGGTGACGCCTGCCGAACAGGCCCAGGGCACCGCGCTGGCCCAGCGCCGGATCGTCACCGGGGGCTACCGCATCGCCGATCTGCTGGCCCGCGCGATCAAGGATGCCAAGGCCGCGACCTGGACCTGCCCGGTCTGACCGCCCCTTAATTCTCGCTCCAACATGCCGTTAACCATGGCATGACCGCGCACGATCCCTCACTTGGCCGCTCTCCGGGCGGCTTGCTTGGCTGGCTGGGCTTTGGCCGCGGCCACATCGATCCGTCCACCAAGCAGGAAGACGATCAGCCCGATCGCCGCGAGAACCTGCGCCTGCGCCAGCTCGACGAGGTCGCCCGGTTCCTTGCGGCCCATCAGCTTGAGGTCAACGCCGCGACGCTGACCATCGGGTGGAATTACCTGACCGGCGCCGACAGCCAGCTGGTCCGCGCAATCGACCGGCAGGTCCAGGCCCGCAAGCAGGTGACACTCGAGTGGCTCGACGAGGAACTTGGCCGAAATGGCCGGGCAGACGAAGTGGCCGCGCTGGCCGACCTGATGCAGCGGCTCGAAAACTCGATCGACGAATTCGGCAAGGCCAGCCGCGATGCCCATACCGCGACCAGCGAATACCACACCGCGCTGGAAGGCCACGTCAACGAGCTGGAGCAAGTTACCCGCGCTGGCGAAGTGATCTCGGACCTGGCCAATATCGCCAAGGTCATGCTGCGCCGCACTCGCGACATTGAAAAGCAGATGCTGCGCAGCGAAGCCCAGACCCGCGCCTTGCGCCGCCGCCTCGACGAGGCCCGCCGCAGCGCCGAGGAAGACCACCTGACCGGCCTGCCCAACCGCCGCGCGTTCGAAGCCGTGTTCGAGGAACAGTTCCGCCAGGCCCGCGCCGCCACCGAGCCGCTGTGCCTGGCTTTCTGCGACATCGATCATTTCAAGAAAATCAACGACGAACACGGTCACGAGGCCGGCGACCGCGTGCTCAAACTGGTGGCCGATAGCCTGGCGCGGCTGTCCAACGATTACTGCCACGTCGCGCGGCATGGGGGGGAGGAATTCGTCGTGCTGCTGCGCGGTGAAACACTGGAACAGGCGCGCGCGCAGCTCGATCACTTGCGCGAGCAGCTCGCCGCGCGCCGGCTGGTCAACCGCGCCAACGACAAACCGTTCGGACAGGTTACCTTCTCGGCCGGGGTGGCCGACGTCTTTGCCTGCGGCGATCCCCGCACCGCGCTGCGCGCCGCTGACATGGCACTTTACCGAGCCAAGCAGGAAGGCCGCAACCGCGTGACCGAGGCCACCGCCGAGGATTGCCTGCCGCCCCAGCTGGGCGCGGCGGCCTAGAGCCTGTCCTGGTTGGGTTGATGCGCCGTGACGGAGCCGATTTTGGCCGAGTGCGAGGATCGAGGAGGGAGCCATGCCATCGCATAGTGACCGACGAGAGACGCGGCAATCGGCCAAAATCGGCCCGCCGCTTCGCGGTTTCCGCAGGAAGCCCCTCGGACTGCGTCACGCTACTTGAACGGGCTACCAGCCCGACCAGCGCAGCGCTCCTTGCCGAGAAGCTTCCTGCGGCAATCACGACGTATCAACCCAACCAGGACAGGCTCATGAGCAAAAAGGGCCGCGATTGCTCGCGGCCCCATTCGTTAGGTCTGTAGCCGAAGCTTAGTCGTCGTTCTTGAGGAACGCCGGCAGGTGATCGGGGTTGCCGCCTTCTTCGCGCTCGCGGCGCGGGCCACGATCACGATCGCCGCCGCCATCACGACGCGGACCACGGTCACCGCCATCACGGCGCGGACCGCGATCACGGTCACCGCCGCCCGAGCGCGGACCACGGCGATCGCCGCGGTCGCCGCCGGGACGGTCACCGCGCGGTTCGCCCCGGGGCTCTCTGGGCGGGCGGGTGTCTTCCAGCTCGGCACCGGTTTCCTGATCGACAACGCGCATCGACAGGCGGACCTTGCCACGCTGGTCGATCTCGAGCACCTTGACCTTCACGGCCTGGCCTTCGGAAACGACGTCGGTCGGCTTTTCAACCCGCTCGTTCTTCATTTCGCTGACGTGGACCAGACCGTCCTTGCCGCCCATGAAGTTCACGAAGGCACCGAAATCGACGATGGTGACAACCTTGCCGTCATAGACCTTGCCGACTTCCGGTTCCTCGACGATGCCCAGGATCCAGTTCTTGGCGGCTTCGATCTGGCTGAGATCGCTCGACGAGATCTTGATCAGGCCTTCGTCATCGATGTCCACCTTGGCGCCGGTTTCGGCAACGATCTCGCGGATCACCTTGCCGCCGGTACCGATCACTTCGCGAATCTTCGACTTGTCGATCTGCAAGGTTTCGATCCGCGGAGCGTGAGCCGACAGCTCGGTCCGGGCCGAGCCCAGCGCCTTGGTCATTTCGCCCAGGATGTGAGCGCGGCCGTCCTTGGCCTGATGCAGCGCGGCTTCGAAGATCTCGCGGGTGATCCCGGCGACCTTGATGTCCATCTGCATCGTGGTGATGCCTTCGCTGGTGCCAGCCACCTTGAAGTCCATGTCGCCCAGGTGATCTTCGTCACCCAGGATGTCGGACAGCACGGTGAACTTGTCGCCTTCGAGGATCAGCCCCATCGCAATGCCCGAAACCGGGCGCTTGATCGGCACGCCGGCGTCCATCATCGACAGCGCGCCGCCGCAAACGGTGGCCATCGAGCTGGAGCCGTTGGACTCGGTAATGTCCGAGACCACGCGGATCGTGTAAGGGAACTCTTCCTTGCTGGGCAGCACCGCCTGCAGCGCCCGCCAGGCGAGCTTGCCGTGGCCGGTGTCGCGGCGGCTGGGAGCACCAAAACGCCCCACTTCGCCGACCGAATAGGGCGGGAAGTTGTAGTGCAGCATGAAGTTCGAATACGAAAGGCCTTCCAGCCCGTCGATCATCTGCTCGCTGTCCTTGGTGCCGAGCGTAGTGGTGCAGATCGCCTGCGTTTCACCGCGGGTGAACAGCGACGAACCGTGGGTCCGCGGCAGGAAGCCGACCATCGCCTCGATCGGGCGGACCTGGGTGGTCGAGCGGCCGTCGATGCGCTTTTCACCTGCGATAATCGCACCGCGAACGATGTCGCCTTCGACCTTCTTGACCGACTTCATCGCGACCATCTGGGTCTGCGCATCTTCGCCAGCGAAGGCTTCCTTGGCCTTGGCGCGGGCGGCGTTGAGCGCGTTCGAACGCTCGGACTTGTCGGTCAGCTTGTAGGCTGCGGCGATGTCCTTGCCGATCAGCTTCTTGAGCTGGTCCTTGATCGCGGTGTTATCGCTGATCGCGATATCCCAGGGATCCTTGGCCGCCTTTTCGGCCAGATCGATGATCAGGTTGCAGACCTTCTTGCACTCGTCGTGCGCGAACAGGACGGCGCCGAGCATGATCTCTTCGCTCAGCTCGCGGGCCTGCGATTCAACCATCATCACCGCGTTGCCGGTGGCGGCAACCACCAGGTCGAGATCGCCGGCGGCGGCCACGTCCTGGCGCGGGTTGAGGGTGTATTCACCGTCAACGTAACCAACGCGCGCAGCGCCGATCGGGCCCATGAACGGCACGCCCGAGATGGTGAGCGCAGCCGAAGCGGCGATCATCGCCAGCACGTCGGGCTCGATTTCACCGTCATAGCTCATCACGTGGCAAATGACGTTGATTTCGTTGTAGAAGCCTTCGGGGAACAGCGGACGGACCGGACGGTCGATCAGGCGGGAAACCAGCGTTTCCTTTTCGGTCGCGCCGCGTTCACGCTTGAAGAAGCCGCCTGGGATGCGCCCGGCGGCGAAGAACTTTTCCTGATAGTGGACGGTCAGCGGGAAGAAGTCCTGACCTTCCTTGACGCTCTTGGCGGCCGTGACGGCGCAGAGCACAACAGTTTCGCCATAAGTGGCGAGGACCGCGCCGTCAGCCTGACGGGCAATGCGGCCGGTTTCCAGAGTGAGGGTCTTTCCGCCCCACTCCATCGATACGGTTTTGACGTCGAACATGTGATTTCCTTCAGCCCGCGGCCCAATTGCCAGCGGGTTTTTCTGCCGGGGATTCCGTCCCGGTCCGGTGCGGGGCCTTGTGCGCCCCAATGGCCCTTCACCGAATTGCGAAGGTAACCTGAATGCGAAAAAGCGGCCCGCTCCCTGTCTCTTTGGGGGGCCGCTTCCTCAGTGTTACTTGCGAAGACCAAGCTTGGCGATGAGCGCGTTATACCGGTCAACGTCCTTGCGCTTGAGATAGGCCAGCAGGCTGCGACGCTTGTTGACCATGGTCAGCAGGCCCCGGCGCGAGTGGTTGTCCTTGTGGTGGTCCTTGAAGTGACCCTGCAGCGTGTTGATACGGCTGGTCAGGATCGCAACCTGGACTTCCGGCGAACCGGTGTCACCCTTGGCGCGGGCGTTGTCCTGAATGATCTCAGCTTTCTTTTCGGCACTTACCGACATATTTCTTACTCCGCGACATCATGAAAGGTTGAACCCCCGGACCACGCTGACGTTGCCGTCAGAAAGCTGCACCAGTGCGAGCGGGATCGATCCCTCTCGCGCCACGTACAGCCCATCGCCCTGAGCCAATCCGGTGAGAACGCGGCCCTGTCGGACCGCCCTTGCCGCTTCCGGATCGAGAGATAGAGCCGGGATGTCGTCCAGCCCTGCCTCAAACGGCAAGAGTACCTGTTCAAGCGCCGCGCCCTTACCCACTTCGTTCAATTTGTCCAGCGAAATCGCCTGTGAAAGCGTGAACGGCCCGGCCTTGGTCCGCCGCAGCATGGTGACGTGCCCGACCGTGCCCAAAGCGTGGGCGATGTCGCGGGCAAGGCTGCGGATGTAGGTGCCTTTGGAGACGTGGGCGTGGAGGGTGATTTCCTCCACAAGATCCTCCCCCTTTGGGGGAGGTGGCAGCCCGCCAGGGCTGACGGTGGAGGTCTGTGGCAAGGGCAGCGCCCCCACCGTCACGCCTTCGGCGCGCCACCTCCCCCAAAGGGGGAGGATTTCGAGCGAGTGAATAGTCACTGCCCGCGCCTTGAGCTCCACCGCCTCCCCAGCCCGCGCCAGATCATAGGCCCGCTTGCCATCCACCTGGATTGCCGAAAAAGCCGGCGGCACCTGCTCGATCGGCCCGGTAAAGCGCGGCAGCACCGCCTCGATTGCCGCCAGCGAGGGCCGCACCTCGCTCTCCGCCACCACCTGCCCCTCCAGGTCGAGCGTGTCGGTCTCGGCCCCGAAAGCAATCGTGAAGCTGTATTCCTTGGCCCCATCGAGCATCCGCCCGGTCAGCTTGGTCGCCTCGCCCAGCGCAATCGGCAGCACCCCGGTGGCGAGCGGATCGAGCGTGCCGCCATGGCCGACCTTGACCTTGCCCAGCCCCGCCTCACGGCAGATCCGCTTGACCGCCGCCACGCCCTGCGTGCTGCCAAGCCCATGCGGCTTGTCGAGGATGATCCAGCCGTTGGGCAAGGGCTCAGCGTCCGGAAACGGCCTGCGCCAGATCGAGGTAGAGCCCGGTCAGCCATTCAACCGGCTGACCGATCAGCGCGCCGACCGGATTGAAGCCCGGGATCAGTTGCGGCAGCACCACGATCAGACCGATCACCAGTAGGAGGCCGTAGCGGTGCATGCTGCCATAAATCGCGGCGGCGCGCGCTGGCAGCAGGCCTTGGAGGATGTGCGAGCCATCGAACGGCGGGATCGGCAGCAGGTTGAACAGGGCCAGGAAGATATTGATGAGGATGAAGTTGAACAGGTTGAGCGCGACAAAGGCCATTACCGGGCCAAGTTGCTCGACATTGCCTGTGCTGCCAATCAGCAGGCCCAGCATGACCGCGCCAACTGCCGCCAGGACAAAATTCATCCCCGGCCCGGCAGCGGCCACCAGCATCATGTCGCGGCGCGGGCTGTGCAGGCGCTGGGCATTGACCGGAACCGGCTTGGCCCAGCCGAACACCGGCAGGCTGGCCAGCGCGAGGAACCCGGGCAGCACCACCGTGCCAATCGGATCGACATGGCGCAGCGGGTTGAGGCTGAGCCGGTTCATTTCCTGCGCGGTCTTGTCTCCCAGCGCCCGCGCGGCGAGGCCATGCGCGACTTCGTGGAACACAATCGCGATGACCAGCGGCACGATCAGCGCGGCGGCCTTGAGCAAGGTTTCGTTCATAGGCCCAGTTTCTCCCGATCGCGCTCTACCACCGAAAAGATCGCGCTGTCGCGCTCATATCCGGTCCAGGTGATCATGTGGTTGCGCAGCACGCCGTCAAGCTGGGCCCCGGTCTTGCGGCAGGCCGCCTGACTGCGCTGGTTGCGGGTATCGACCGAGAAGAAGATCCGCTTGAGGCCGCAGTCAAACCCGTGCCGCATCAACATCCGCTTGAACGGCCCATTGACTTGCCCGCCGCGGTGGCGCGGGCGCAGGTAGGTGTTGCCGATCTCTGATGTGCGCCACTCGGCATGGGTGCCAATCCAGCAGGTCATCCCCGCCAGTTCACCATCGACGAGCACCGCAAAGGGCAGTCGCTCCGGGTTGGCGATCAGATTGCCGAAGCTCGCATCGAAGTGGACGGGATCATAGGAAATGCCATACATCTCCCAGATCGGCAGGTCCTCAGCGCAGGCCTCACGCAGCTCTGCGCGGTGGCGTTCCTCCAGCGGTTCGAGCCGCAGCGGCCCTTCTTCCAGCACCGCGTGCAAGCCCAGCGGGTCGGCCTTCAGCATCCCAGCGCCTCGGTGAAATGGCGGCGGCACAGGGCAACATAGCGGTCGTTCCCGCCAATCTCGGTCTGCGCGCCCTGTTTCACTGCGGCGCCGCTTTCATCGACGCGCAGGTTCATCGAGGCCTTGCGGCCGCAGTGGCAGACCCCTTTGAGTTCGACCAGGTTGTCCGCCAGCCCCAGCAAGGCGGCCGAGCCGGGAAACAGTTCGCCCTGAAAATCGGTGCGCAGACCATAGCAGACCACCGGAATTCCTGCCTTATCGACCACATTGGCGAGCTGCCAAACCTGTTCCTTAGTGAGAAACTGCGCTTCGTCCACCAACACGCAGGCCAAGGGCTCGACGCGGGTAGCCGCATTGATCCGCTCCCACAGGTCAGTCCCGCCCTCGAACCGGTGGGCCTCGGCATGAAGCCCGATCCGGCTTTCGATCGCCTTGTCCCCGCCGCGATCGTCCAGCGCAGCGGTCCACAGCATGGTGGTCATGCCGCGTTCGTGGTAGTTGAAATTCGCCTGCAGCAGCGTGGTCGATTTGCCCGCATTCATGCTGGCGTAGTAGAAGTAGAGCTTGGCCATGTGGCGTTATCTAAGGCGTCATCCCCAAAGCGCCAGTGCGATTGACAGCAGCCCTGTGGATCGGCAGTGCATTCAAACATGCGCGCGCGAAACAGCAGAGAAACGGGTCCACGTGCGAATTGTTCTTTCCCTGCTGCCGCTGCTGACCCTGGCCGCCGCCAGCCCATCCTATCGCTATCAGCTCGACGGCGCCAACAGCCGGGTCAGCGCCAAGGTTGCCTTTATGGGCGTGGGCAGCAAGACCGCGCGGTTTCCGGCGATGAAAGGCCACATCCGGATCCAGCCCGACCGGCTCGACGCGATCGACCTTGAGGTTGAGCTCGACGCCCGGTCGCTGGACGCCGGCAGCAAAACCGACACGCAGTATTTGCGCGGCAAGGCCTTCTTCGATGTCGCGAACCACCCCACTGTCAATTTTTCGGGCAGCCGCATGGCGATGACTGGGCCGACCACCGCGCGGATCGAGGGCCAGCTGACCGCGCGCGGGATGACCCGCCCGACCACGCTAAATGTCACCTTCCGCGATCCCCCGGCCCGCGCCACGGGCCGCGAGCCGGTGCAATTGAGCGTCCGCACCACCATCAACCGCCGCCAGTTCGGGATGACTTCCTATGGTCTGGTGGTGGGCAAGAACGTGAAGATCACGATCGAGGCGCGGCTGGTGCCGGGTTAGTCCTCAAGATCCCGCACGACCTTGGGATCGCGCAGCAGGGCTTCGATCTTCTCGGCCACGTCAAAGCTCTCGTCGGGCAAGAACTTGATCCGCGCGGCATATTTGAGCTTGAGCTTGCCGGCCACTTCCTTCTGGAAGAACGCAGTGTTGGTGCGCAGCGCCTTTAGCACCACTTCCTCGTCCTGGCCCAGCAGCGGCTTCACGAAGACCGTGGCGTGGCGCAGGTCCGGGCTCATCCGCACTTCGGTCACGCTCACCGCGTGGGCGGTCAGCACTTCGTCGTGGACCATCTGCCGCGACAACAGCTCGCTGATCACATGGCGCACCTGCTCACCCACCTTGAGCAGGCGGACCGAGCGGGTTTCGGGGGTGGCGGGACCAGCCATCTAAGGCGTAGCCCACAAGGCTTCTTTAAGGCTTCGGAGTTCTCGGTCTGCATTCACAGTATTCACGTAGGCTTTGCCGAGTTGAAATATCGAGGAATCACTTCGATCCAACGCCTTTCCTCCAACCTCTCGCAAAATCGCATCAAGTACATCGAAACGGCGTGTTACCGCGATCAGGATCAAGAACCGGTGCGCCGAAATCGTGTGACTGCGACGAGCCGGACTGGCGTAAGCATCAAGCATGCTGGCCGGAACATCTGCCCCAAGCATCAGGGACATTAAACCAGCGATCGTAGCTTTACTGTCCTCATCCTCAGACAAGCAACGACTGACCGCGGATGAAATGAGCATATCAAAATCCTTTAACTCGTCCTCCGCGTAGTCGAGTGATTTTATGTTCCAAACATCAGCCAAAATTTCATCTGACAGTAGAGGTTTTCGTTTTCCCATTTCTGCCTCGATCAAATAGTTCGCCAGCTCCGCGATCAAATAATGCGACCTAGAGGGTCCGCTCGCGCTCTTCCACTTCGAACACTTCGAGGTGATCGCCTGCCTTGATGTCGTTGGTATCGGCCAGCACCACACCGCATTCCAGACCTGCACGCACCTCGGGGACATCGTCCTTGAAGCGCCGCAGCGAAGCGATCGTGGTCTTGCTGATGATAACATCGTCGCGGGTAAGACGGGCGAACAGGCCCTTCTTGATCCCGCCTTCGAGCACCAAGAGACCAGCCGCCTTGTCGCGTTTGCCCGAGGTGAAGACATCCTTGACCTCGGCGCGGCCGACCACGTGTTCGATCCGCTCCGGACCCCAGATCCCGGCCATTTCCTTGGCGACATCGTCGGTCAGGTGATAGATCACGTCGAAGTACTTCATCCGCACCTTCTGGCGCTCGATCAGCTCGCGCGCCTTGGCGTTGGGACGGACGTGGAAGCCGATGATCGGCGCGCCGGTGGCGGCCGCCAGGCTCACGTCGCTTTCGGTGATCGCGCCGACCCCCGATTGCAGCACCTTGACCTTGATCTCGTCGTTGGAGAGCTTGTTGAGCGCATTGACGATCGCTTCGGTCGATCCTTGCACGTCGCTCTTCACCACTACCGGGTATTCGATCACATCGGTCTTGGCCTTGAGCGCCGAGAACATGTTTTCGATACTGGCCGGCGCAGTGGTGGTGCGCTTGGCGGTGGCCCTTTCGGCGCGGAAAGCGGCGACTTCGCGGGCGCGGGCCTCGCTTTCAACCACGGTCAGTGTATCGCCGGCCATCGGCACGCCGCTGATCCCCAGCACCTCGACCGGCAGCGAGGGCGGTGCCTGCTTGATCTGGCGGCCCTTGTCGTCAAGCATGGCCCTTACACGGCCCGAATGCGTGCCCACAACCAGCACATCACCGACCTTCAAAGTACCCCGCGTGATCAGCACAGTGGCCAGCGGGCCCTTGCCCTTGTCGAGCTTGGCCTCAACCACTGCGGCTTCGGCCGAGCGGTCGGGATTGGCTTTCAGTTCCATCACCTCGGCCTGAAGCAGGATCTTCTCGATCAGCTCGTCGAGGCCAGCCTTGCTCTTGGCCGAAACTTCGACGTCCTGGACATCGCCCGACATCGCTTCGACCACGATCTCGTGCTCAAGCAGACGTTCGCGGATCTTCTGGGCGTTGAATTCGGGCTTGTCGCTCTTGGTGATCGCCACGATCATCGGCACGCCGGCCGCCTTGGTGTGGTTGATCGCCTCGATCGTCTGCGGCATCAGCCCGTCGTCGCCCGCAACCACCAGCACCACGATATCGGTGACATTGGCGCCGCGCTGACGCATTTCGGTGAAGGCTTCGTGGCCCGGGGTATCGAGGAAGGTGACCAGATCGCCGCCCTTGGTCTTGATCTGGTAAGCGCCGATATGCTGGGTGATCCCGCCAGCTTCACCGCGCACCACATCGGTACCGCGCAGCGCATCGAGCAGGCTGGTCTTGCCGTGATCGACGTGGCCCATGATCGTCACCACCGGCGGACGAGCCTGCAGCGTGTCTTCAGCATCGACGTCATCCGAGATGTCGATATCGACATCGCTTTCCGAAACGCGCTGGATGTTGTGGCCGAATTCCTCGACCAGCAGTTCGGCGGTATCCTGATCGATCGTCTGGTTGAGGGTGACCGGCGTACCCAGCTTGAACAGGGCCTTGACCAGGTCGGCGCCCTTTTCGGCCATGCGGTTGGCCAGTTCCTGGACGGTGATCGCTTCGGGCACGATAACATCGCGGACCTGCTTTTCGCGCGGCTGGGCGCTGCCGCCAAAGTGCGCGCGCTTTTCCTTTTCGCGGGCACGCTTGAGCGCGGCGAGGCTGCGGGCGCGGGCGCCTTCGTCCTCGTTGAGCGCTTTGGAGACGGTCAGCTTGCCGGCATGGCGGCGCTGATCGCCGCCGCTCTTGTCGCGCGGATGGGCGGCCTTCTTGGGAGCCGGTTCTGCGCGCTTGGGCGCGGCGACGGGAGTGAAGCGGCGCGGTGCGGGCGAACCGCCGCGCGGGGCTTCTTCGCCGTCAACGCCATCGGCCACTTCGCTGGGCTCGTCAGCAGCCGGAGCTTCTTCGGCCGGTGCGGGCGGGGCGGCAACTTCGGCTTCGGCCTTGCGGTTGTTTTCGGCGCGGCGACGCTCTTCTTCGTCGATTGCCTTCTGGCGTTCCTCGGCCTCGCGGCGAGTCTGCTCTTCCAGCACCGACAGGCGCGCTTCTTCGGCCTCGCGCTGGAGCCGGGCGACGCGTTCCTGCGGGGTTTCGCCAGCCGGTGCGGAAGGCTTGGGCGCGGGCGGCTTGGGCGCAGGCGCAACCGGCGCGGGCGGCGGCGGCGGCGGCGGCGGAGCAGCCTCGGCCGCGCCGGGCTTGCCGAGCAGTTTGCGGCGCTTGACCTCGACCACCACCTTGTTGGTGCGGCCGTGGCTGAAGGTCTGCTTGACCTCGCCTGCCTGAACCGAAGTCTTCAGGCCCAGCGGCTTGCGGCCCAGAACCGGTTTGTTTTCACTGTCGCTCATGCTCAAATTCGTCCTTCAAATCTCAATTCGTCGCAGACATCGACGCAGCCGGTTCAGCCGCATCATCGCCAGAATCCTGTTCACTCGCTTCGGCCAGCCCCAGATAGCGCAGCAAGCGCCCCAGCGGGACTTCGAGGCGCGCCGCCGCATCGCGGTCGGTCAGCGCCAGGTGCACGACGTTGTCGCGGCCCAATGCCACAGACAGCGCCGCCCGGTCCAGTGGCAAGGTTAACCCCTGCCGCCCCGATCCTTCTTCATCCAGCCCGACGCGCCAGGCCTGATCGAGCTTCCTCGACCCGTCCTCGCCCGCGTCGCTGGCATGGGCCAGCCATTCGACCGCGCCGCCGCGTGCGTTCTCGGCAATCCGGTCAGAGCCGACCAGCAAGCGGCCGGTCTTCATTTCCAGCCCGAGCCGGTCGGTAAAGGCGCGCAGCAATGCGGCCTCAATCCGTTCGGGTAGGTCGTCCGGAATGGTCAGCTCGGCGCCCTTGAAGGCCCGCGCCAGCGCGCCCTTGAGCTTGCCTTTGGCCAAGGCCGTTTCAAGGTCCCCGCGCGAAACGCCGATCCACGCACCCCGCCCCGGCGCGCGGGCCAGAGCATCGGGCAGGACCAGTCCTTCGGGCGAGATCGCCAGGCGCACCAGATCGTCCCGGGACCCGTGGACCCCGGTCAGGATGCAGCGCCGCTCAGGTTCATCCTTTGCGCGCGCTTCAGAGGCTGCGGAACCTAGCGGCTCATTGTGAGGAATCCGCATCGGCGGCCTCCTCTGATGCTGGTTCATCTTCGAACCAGTGCGCACGCGCGGCCATGATGATCTCGTTGCCCTGCTCTTCCGAGAGGCCATATTCGCCCAGCACCCCGCCGCGGTCCTGCTCGCGTTCCTTGCGGGCCGGGGCGCTGCCATCGCGGCGGCGCTGTTCGGCGCGCTTCTTGGCGATCAGCTCGTCGGTGGCGAGGTCGGCCAGGTCGTCAAGGGTCTTGATCCCGGCCTTGCCCAGCGTGACCAGCATCTGCTCGGTCAGGTGCGGCATGTCGGCCAGAGCATCTTCAACGCCCAGACCGCGGCGTTCCTCGCGGTAGGCTTCTTCGCGGCGCTCAAGCGCTTCGGTGGCACGGCTCTGGAGTTCTTCGGCCAGCTCTTCGTCAAAGCCTTCGATCGTCGCCAGTTCGGCGAGCTCGACATAGGCCACTTCTTCCAGCTCGCTGAAGCCTTCGGCGACCAGCAGCTGCGAGAGGGTTTCATCGACGTCGAGTTCTTCTTCGAACATCTTCGAGCGTTCGGCGAATTCCTTCTGGCGCTTTTCGCTCGCTTCGGCCTCGGTCATGATGTCGATCTGGCTGCCGGTGAGCTGGCTGGCGAGACGGACGTTCTGGCCGCGGCGACCGATCGCCAGCGAAAGCTGATCGTCGGGAACCACCACTTCGATGCGGCTTTCTTCCTCGTCGATCACCACCCGGCTGACGGTGGCGGGCTGCAGCGCGTTGACCACGAACGTCGCGGTGTCTTCGCTCCAGGGGATGATGTCGATCTTTTCGCCCTGCATTTCCTGGACGACCGCCTGAACGCGGCTGCCCTTCATGCCAACGCAAGCGCCGACCGGATCGATGCTGCTGTCACGGCTGATCACGCCGATCTTGGCGCGGCTGCCCGGATCGCGGGCGGCGGCCTGGATGGTGATGATCCCGTCGTAGATTTCGGGCACTTCCTGCGCGAACAGCTTCTTCATGAATTCGGGGTGTGCGCGGCTGAGGAAGATCTGCGGCCCGCGATTGTTGCGTTCCACCTTGAGGATCAGCGCGCGGACACGTTCGCCGACGCGGGCAACTTCGCGCGGGATCTGCTGATCGCGGCGGATCACGCCTTCGGCGCGGCCCAGGTTGACGATCACGTGGCCAAATTCGACCGACTTGATCACGCCCGTGACGAGCTCGCCGCCGCGGTCCTTGAATTCTTCGAACTGGCGCTCACGCTCGGCATCGCGGACCTTCTGGAAGATCACCTGCTTGGCCGACTGCGCGTCGATCCGGCCGAGATCCACCGGGGGCAGCGGATCGACGATGAAGTCGCCCAGCTTGGCGTCCGGGTCCAGCTTTTGCGCGGCCTTGAGGTCAACCTGCTTGAAATAGTCCTCGACCACTTCGACCACTTCAACCACGCGCCACAGGCGCAGATCACCGGTGCGCGGATCGAGCTTGGCGCGGATGTCGTTTTCGGCGCCATAGCGATTGCGCGCACTTTTCTGGATCGCTTCTTCCATCGCCTCGATGACGATCGCCTTGTCGATCAGCTTCTCGTTCGCAACCGAAGTAGCGATCGCAAGCAGTTCAGCGCGGTTGGCGGAAATCGGACTGGCCATATTCAGTCTTCCTGTTCTTCAACAATTTCATCGGCCCCTTGGGTGTCGAGGGGACGGGTGGCGGCAATCAGCTTGTCCGTCAGGACCAGCTTGGCGGATTGGACATCGGCATAGGGGAAAGAAACCCGGCCCGACTTCTTGTCTTCAAGGCTGACTTCGTCGCCGTCGATCCCGATCAGATCGCCTTGCAGCGACTTGCGGTTACCATCAACCGGGCTGGTCAGCGAAACGCGCGCTTCGTGGCCGGCCCAATTGGCAAAGTCTTTGGGCCGCGTCAGCGGGCGGTCGATCCCCGGCGAGCTGACTTCCAGCCGGTAGGCGTCGTGGATCAGCACTTCGCCCTTTTCTTCCAGCGCGTCGATCGCATCGGAAATGCGGCGCGACAGCGCGGCGCAGTCTTCGATCACCAGCTGGCCGGTTTCGGGCCGTTCGGCCATGATCTGCAAGGTGAATTCCTCGGCTTCGGACAGCGGGCCGATGTCGCCGCCCTTGAAATAGCGCACGCGCACCAGATCGAAGCCGAGGGCCTGGGCCTCCGGCTCGACAAGTGCAGTAATGCGCGCGATATCCGTCACTCGAATTCCCACTTCCTTCCTCCCCCTTGATGGGGGAGGGATACCGTAGCTTGGCGGCAGCGCCGCCTAGCGAAGGTTGGGTTGGGGTGATCTGGCAACCAGGCGCATCGCCTTGCCGCACCATCACCCCCATCCAACTGCGCCTAGGTTCGCTAAGCTCACCAAGGCTTCGTATCCTTCCCCCATCGAGGGGGAAGGTATTCCGGCCTTGTGACAACGCCGTTTCGCGCCGGCCCCTTTCGGCGCCAGCCCCTTCGTTGTGTCACAATGTCGGGATTGAGCGGCCAGATAGGCCCAGGCCCGCGCAAATGCAAGGGTGGAATCGCGCACCATTGCTTTATCCGCAGCCTCGGCCTATATGAGGCGCGCTAACGTCGCCTGCGACGGAACTTTTCGGCCTACGCCTCATTCGTTCCCTTTCTCGCTTCTACGCTCCGCCGACCGCTCTTGGCCGGCGGGTCAATACGTGTTTCGTGAAAGGAACAGATCATGCCAGTAGGCACCGTAAAATTTTTCAATTCCGACAAGGGCTATGGCTTCATCGCTCCCGATGAAGGCGGCGGCGACGCTTTCGTGCACATCAGCGCCGTAGAACGCGCCGGAATGGGCACGCTTGATAAGGACCAGCGCGTTCAGTACGAACTGGAAACCGATCAGCGCGGCAAGACTTCCGCCGTCAATCTGTCGGCAGCCTGAGGCTGTGGCCAAAGAGGCACTACTGACCCTCGATGGCCAGATCGACGAGATCCTCCCGGACGGGCGCTTCGGCGTCATGCTGGAAAACGAACACCGGATCATCGCCTACACCGCGGGCAAGATGCGCAAGTTTCGCATCCGCTCGGTGGTGGGCGACCGGGTTCGCGTGGAGATGACCCCCTACGACCTCAGCAAGGGCCGCATCGTGTTTCGCGAGCGTGGTCCCGGCGGGGGTGGTACGGGGGTCCCTCCCGGAAAACGGCGGCATTAGCCTCCCAATAACAAAACCTGAAAGAAGACGGCGGCACAACGCCGCCGCGGAAATAAATATGACAATCAATACCCTGATACCGGCGCTGCGCCGCGGAATCGTCCGCGCTGCCTTTGCCCGGAACCGGGCCGGAAACGGCCCGCGGCTTCCCAGCCCGCCGCAGTTCTCCCCGCTAAGCCGCGAAGAGACCCGCCTGGCCGTCATCGAAGTGCTGGGCTGACAAACGCAGGAAGGCGAGCGCGCCCGATGATGTCCGAGAAATACTGCATCGAACAGGCCGAAAGCTGCGAACGCGCAGCCGAGGCCGCGCCGCTCGCCAACCAGCGCGAGACATTTTTGCGTTCGCGCGCGGTCTGGCTGGAAATGGCGGAGCGTCAGCAATCGCTACGCACCGCCCGGACCGAGCGCGAACGCAGCCGAACCGAGGAACCCAATCATGTCGGATGAACGCCTTCGCCCTTTCCTGATCCAGCGCCAGAGCGACGGCACGTACCGCCTGACGGTGCGCGATATCCGCTATAACTCGCAGGACTATCCGATCGTCACCAATGTGCTGCAGGACGAAGTGTTCGAAACCCAGGCCGCAGCCAAGAACTTCGCCCGGGCCAAGTTCGACGCCAAAGCAGGGCAATACGCAACCAAGTAAGGCCTTGTTCTAGGGGGTTTGCGGGGTAGCGGGTTCCTGATCCGCAGGACCAGCCTCTGCCGCTGCGCTGGCGGTAGCAGCCGGACTGGCCGGAGCGGGAGCCATCCGGGCGGAGTCCTCAGCCAGGTTCTGGGCCTCCTGCTGCGCGGCCATGCGGGCCTGCGCCTCGCGTGCGGCCGCCTTCTTGGCGGCTGCGGCGACCGCGGCCTTGTCGAAAGTCTCGCCCTGCTCGCCGCCCAGATCCAGCCAGCCGACCGAGTTGGCGGCCCATGCGCCGCCCGCCATGACCACCATCAGGCAGACCGCCAGATACCAGGCCGAGACGCTGGAATCCTGCAGTTCATCGGCGCGTTCAAGCTTCTTGCGGTTCGCTTTCATCGGCATTGCCTTCGGGACACCTGTGAGGTCCCGGATTCTGCGACCAAGTGGTAAATATCACGTATGCCAGGCGGCGAAGGCAGCGCCTATTCGTATTCCGAGCGGTCGAGCGCCTTGACGTCTTCCTCTTCGAAAATCACGTCGTCATCGTTCTTCCAGACCTTCTGGGTGGTCACGCCTTGCCCCGCCGCGGTCTTGCCATCGACCGGGCGAGTGCCATTGCCCCAGCCATCGTCAACTTGCGCCTGCGCGGAATAGCCAGTTGAGCTGGAGCCTTGGCTCCACGGGTTGGGCTTCTTCGCCTCGGCCTCGCGGTGCTTGATCGCACCGGAAATGCCGCCGAAAATCATCAGAAAAGCCGCGATTGTCAGCCGCGGCGAATGTAGCATGATGCGAAAGAACTGTCCCATGAGACCCCCGATTTGCCCGGAGAGGATATTATGGGCCGGTTACCAATCGGTTAGTCGGCGCTGCGATCGCTCAACCCATGCTTCTTCATCGCATGGCGCAGCTGGTCATAGCTCAGCCCCAGCGCCCGTGCAGTCTGGCGCTGGTTGTAGCGGTGCCGGGCCAGCGCCGCTTCGAGGATCGCCTTTTCGTGGGCATCGACCGCGGCCTTGAGGTCGCTGACCGCATCGAGCTCCACCCCCGGGGCGGCCTGCGGGCGCGGCGCGGCGGGGGCGGCTTCGCTGCGTTCCTGCGAATGCGCCATCGGCGCGGGCTTCCACGGGCTGTCGAACGGATCAAAGACAATGTGGGCAACCGGCTGGTTGAAGTCCTGCCAGCGATAGATCGCGCGTTCGATCACATTGCGCAGCTCGCGCACATTGCCCGGCCACTGGTATTCCTCCAGCGAGCGCAGCGCGGCTTCGGAAAAGCCCGGCCAGTGATCCCAGCCCAGTTCGGCTGCCATACGCCGTCCGAAATAGTCCGACAGCACCATGATATCGCCCTCACGCACGCGCAGCGGCGGCAGGGTGATCACTTCGAAGCTCAGCCGGTCGAGCAGGTCCGAGCGGAACCGGCCTTCATCGGCCAGGCGCGGCAGGTCCTCGTTGGTGGCAGCAACAATCCGGACATCGACCTTGATCGCCCGCGAAGATCCGATCCGCGTCACTTCGCCATATTCGACCGCGCGCAGCAGCCGTTCCTGCGCGCCCATCGACAGCGTGGCCAGTTCGTCGAGGAATAGCGTCCCTTTGTCGGCTTCCTCGAACCGTCCGGCCCGCGCTCTGGTAGCACCAGTGAAGGCCCCCTGCTCATGACCGAACAATTCCGCCTCGATCAAGGTTTCCGGCAAAGCCGCGCAGTTGAGCGTGATCAGCGGCTCGGACCAGCGGCGCGAGAGCTGATGCAGGCGTTCGGCGATCAGTTCCTTGCCGGTCCCGCGCTCACCAATCACCAGCACCGGGCGGTTGAGCGAAGCCGCACGGCTGGCGCGTTCGACCGAATCCAGGAAGGCTGTAGACTGGCCAACGAATTGCGATGTGCGGTCCATGCCCAAGTCTTAGCGAAAAACCCCAATAGTGCGCAATCATTCCCACATGTCGTTCGTCGATTTGCCCGCAGAGCCGTGCAATTCAGCCACTTTTGGCATTTGGCACGCACCTTGCGAAAGGATGAACAAGCACATTTTCCCGAGGTGTCCCATGTTCACCAAGTTCAATACCAAGCTCGACAAAGCAGTGATCCTGAGCCTGATCGCCATGGTCGGCTTCAACGTGGTCGTCCTGACCCAGCAGATGAACGCCGCTCCGCACTATGCGCTGACCCACAGCGTCAGCGCGGCGCAGGCTTGAGCCCGGCGGTGAGCCGCAAGATGGGCCATGAACCCCTTTCCCCGCTTGGGCCGGAATCCCAGGCATCCCCCGATGGCGGCCCCCAGTCCCCCCGCCGCCAGGGCATTCCGGCCCAGACCCCGCGCGCAGACTCCTTGCTAACCCCGCTTGGCGCAGGCAAATCGCGCGCTTCGCGGTTCGATGCAGAGGTTGAGCGTCTTCGCCAGTCTCCTACCCCGACCCTGTCCCATATCGGAGGGCCCTTGATGAGCATTTTCAGTCGTACCCGTGATATCATCGCCGCCAATTTCAACGACCTGCTCGAAAAGGCCGACGATCCCGAAAAGATGATCCGGATGATCATCTTCGAGATGGAGGAAACCCTGGTCGAAGTGCGGGCCAGCGCGGCGCGCACGATTGCCGACCAGAAGGAAATGCACCGCCACACCGTCAAGCTGGACCGGCTTCAGGCCGACTGGTCGGAAAAGGCCCAGCTTGCGCTGAGCAAGGGCCGCGAGGACCTGGCCCGCGCCGCGCTGGTCGAAAAGAAGAAGGCGGCCGACATGGCCGACCAGCTGAAGGAAGAGATCAAGGTGCTCGACGACGCACTGCGCGCCTATGAGCTCGACATCGAAAAGCTCCAGACCCGCCTGCGCGAAGCCCGCGCCCGCCAGGGTTCGATCGTCGCCCGGCTCGAAAGCGCCGAAAACCGCGTCAAGCTGCGCACGCTGCTGGCCAGCGAGCGGGTCGATGAGGCGATGGCCCGCTTTGACCAGCTGGAACGCCGGGTCGATTACGCCGAAGGCCGCGCCGATGCGCTGAGCCTGGCCGATGGCACCGGCAAGCCCACGCTGGCTGATGAGATCGCCGCGCTGGCCGGTCAGGACAAGATCGATGAAGAACTGGAAGCCATGAAGGCCGCGCTCAAGGGCGGCGACGAACAAAAGGACTGATCCCGTGGATGGAAGCGATATCGTGGCAGTGGTCGGTGTGGTCCTGATCGGCCTGCCCTGGCTGGTCCTGCACTACATCACCAAGTGGAAGACTGCCGCTACCCTGACCAATGACGACGAAACGATGCTGGAAGAGCTTTATCAGCTCGCGCGCCGCCTCGATGAGCGGATGGACACGGTCGAGCGGCTGGTCGCCGCGGACAACCCCGGCTTCGAACGCACCCGCCTGCTGAACGATTCCGCGATGGACAACCAGCAGATGGACGAACTCGAACGGCTCCGCCGCGACAGCAAGGCGAAGGTTTCGACAGGGAGGACTGCAAAGTGAACGGCGAACGCACCCGCTTTTATCGCGACAAGCAGAATGGCAAGATCTTTGGCGTCTGCGCCGGGATTGCCGACTACACCGGGGTCGATGTGCTGTGGGTTCGCCTGGGCGCGGTTGGCCTGACCTTGATGGGCATGGGTTTCATCCCGCTGGCCTATCTGGTGGTGGGGATGTTTGCGGCCAAGAAGCCGACGCACCTTTACACCGACCGGCAGGAACAGAAATTCTGGCAAGGTGTGCGCCAATCGCCGACCCGCACCGCCCGCGAAGTGCGCGCCCAGTTCCGCGATATCGATCGCCGCCTGGCTGAGATTGAGACGTTCTACGTTTCGTCAAACCCGCGCCTTTCGGCCGAAATTGAACGTCTGCGCTGAAACCGCGCAATCGGAGGGAAAGAAAGATGGGCGAACTCATTGGACTGATCGGCGTGATGATCCCGATCCTGGCGCTGAGCATTCCGATCGTCGCGATCTGGAGCAAGCACAAGCAGAAGATCGTCGAAATGGAAATTCAAGCGACCGCCGAAAAGGCTGCGCAATACGCCACGCAGAACACCGAACTGGAAGACCGCGTGCGGGTGCTGGAACGGATTGTCACCGACAAGGGCTATGACGTCGCGACCCAGATCGAGGCGCTGCGCGATGCCCGCAAAGTCGATGCCTTGCTTGAAAAACACGAAGGAAACTAAACGATGGATTGGGGAGATCCTGGATTTGTAATGGCGATCGTTGCCATCTCGACCGTTGGCTGGCTGATCAACAACTGGATCCGCGCCAAGCACGGCTATGCGCTGGAAGACGAATGGGGCGGCAAGAGTGCCCGCGCCGATAGCGATGCCACGCGCAAGCTGGCGGCCGAAAATACCGAACTGCGCGAGCAGCTCGATCACTTCGCCGACCGGGTCAAAGTGCTGGAACGGATCGTCACCGACAAAGGCCTGAACGTCGCCGCCCAGATCGAGGCTTTGCGCGACCAGCCGCAACTTGAGGAACGCAAATGAGCCCCGAAGCCCTTGAAGTCCTCCGCGTTGGCGGACCCATGATTGCCACGATCACGCTCGCCGGGGTCGGTGGCTGGGTGATCACCACCTGGATGCGGATCAAGAACGGTTACCCGCTCGACGGGGCATGGGGCCAGGCAGTCTATCCCAAAACCAGTTCGGAAGAAGCCGAGCGGATCAAGCTGCTCAGCCAGGAAAACGCCCAGCTGCGCGCCGAACTGGGCAGCATCAAGGACCGGCTTGGCAACGTCGAACGGATCGTTACCGACAGCGGCTACCAGCTGACCCACCAGATCGAGGCACTGCGCGCGGACAAGGACAAAGTACAATGACCGCCGCCGAAACTTTTGCCTTCTGCGCATTGGTCGTAGGATTGATCTGCGGCGCTGGCATCTGGCTCGGAGCGTACCAAAGTCGCCTGAAAAATCGCGAGCGCGAGCTGGAACTGCGAGCCCGGATTGCCGAAGCTGAGGCCCTGGGCAGCAAGTCCGAACTGGCCCAGCTGGAGCAGCGCACCCGCGTGCTCGAACGCATCGCCACCGACAAGACCAAGAACCTCGCAGCGCAGATCGAAGACCTGCGCGCGCCGACCAACTGACATTCGGAGACCGTCGATGGACATGGGAACAGCCCTGGTTGTGGTTGCCGGTATCGGGGCCTGGTACTCGCTCCGCTCGCAGCGGATCCGCAGTGGGGAAGGCCTGGGCCGGGGTTGGCACCGCAAGGGCGCCGAACCAACCGCCCAGCCCGGCCCGCGCGAGCTGGAACTGCAAAAGGAAGTCGCCGAACTCAAGGACCGTATCCACGTCCTTGAACGCATAGCCACTGACGGCCGCTCACCCAAGGCACTGGCCGCCGAAATCGAAAGCCTGCGCGGCGAATAGTTGCGCTAGACGAACGGAGAAACCGCAATGAACAGCGAAATGCTCCTCACCTCGGCCAGCTTGCTGCTGATGGTGACAATCGTTGCCATTGCCGCGCTGCGCGGCTGGCAGGGCTGGCTGAGGCTCAAGACCCGCGAGCTTGACCTGCACCGGCCCGAAATCGAGGGCGGCTCTGGTTCGGGCATGGCCCGGATCGAGATCGCCGACCTCAAGGAACGGATCCGTAAGCTCGAAGCCATCGCTGCGGGAGTGGACCTGTGAGGGACCAGGCCTCGCACGCCGCGCGGGCCGGGATCGGCCTGGGCAGCGCGATCGCGGTGGCGATCAGCTGGAGCCTCAACAAGTCGATCGTCTGGGCACTGATCCACGGCGTGTTCAGCTGGTTCTATGTGATCTACTACGCTTTCACCCGCCCGGGCGGGCTTTCCGGATAAATCAGTCAAAAGGTTTCCGACCGAAAAGCCCTTCCCCATTGGGGAAGGGTTGGGATGGGGGTTCCACGCTGGCTTTGAACCCCCACCCCCAACCCCTCCCCGCCGGGGAGGGGGGCTTGTGCCCTGCTCCTCGGAGACTAAATGCCCCCCATGCGCAGCCTGTCCGACATTCTCGACGAATACCTCTTCCTTGAAGGCGACGAACGTTATCGCCTGCTGATCGAGCTGGGTCGCGAGCTGGACCCGATGCCCGATGCGCTCAAGACCGACGCCACGCTGGTGCGCGGCTGCTCGGCCTCGGTCTGGGTCTATCCGACCCAACTGGAAGACGGCCGCCTGCACTTCCTGGCTGACAGCAATGCCGCGATCACCAAGGGGATCGTCGCGCTGGTGCTCTCCGCGGTGCAGGACCGCCCGGCTGGCGAAGTGGCCGCAATGGATGTCACTGCAGAGCTCGCCCCGTTCGACCTGGGGAACCAGCTCTCCTCCAACCGTACGCAAGGCGTGCCCAACATGATCGCGCTGGTGCGTGAACACGCCGCGCGGATTGCGGCGGGATGAGCGGGTGAAGCGCAGCCTCTATCTGGGCGCGGGACTGACCAGCCTGGCGGCGGGCTTGGTGGGCGCGGTGCTGCCGATCGTGCCGACTGTGCCGTTCTTGTTGCTGGCGGCCTTCTGCTTCGCCCGCTCCAACCCGGCCTGGGAGCAGAAGCTGCTCGACCATCCAACCTACGGCCCCTCGCTGCGCCAGTGGCGCGATCGCCGCGCGATTGCCCGCCCGGCCAAGATCGGCGCGATCGGGGCCATGAGTATCGGCGCGGTGGTGACCTGGTTCACGCTGGGCTGGCCCTGGGTACTGGTCTCGCTGGCGGTGCTGGTGCTGGCCGGCGGCTGGATCTGGACCCGCAACGAGTAGGCTTGACCCGCGCTTAATCCTCGCGCGGAGGGAAGAAGAACGCGGCGATCTCTTCGCCGATCCGCGCCGGACGCAGCGTTTCCATGTCGATAAAGCACCAGCTGGACTGGATTTCGGCCAGCACTTCCTCGCCGCGCTTGACCACGGTCTGGTAAAACGCGCGCGCGCCCTGGATCCGTTCGAGCAGCACCTTGGCGATCACTTCATCTTCAAGAAAGGCGGGCTTGCGGTAAGTAATCTCATGCTTGAGCGCGACCCAGCCGTGCGCCGCGATCGCTTCGGCCGGGGCCAGCTTGTGCCAGTGTGAGAGCACCGCTTCCTGCACCCAGCCCAGATAGCGGGCATTGTTCACGTGCCCCATGAAATCGATATCGGCGGGCTGGATCGTGATCGGGAAATAGTGTGCGGGAGCGGTCATGCCCAGCATATAGGCATGCCATTGTGACATTGCTATTAACAATGATGCCAGTAGCGACGAGTTGCTTGCCTTGTGCGCCCGGCTGGGGCTAACGCGCGGCTTATGTCCAGTCAGCCGCGCACACTCTACGAAAAGATCTGGGACGCCCACCTTGTCGAACGCCGCGAGGACGGGACCTGCCTGATCTATATCGACCGCCACCTGGTCCACGAAGTGACCAGCCCGCAGGCTTTCGAGGCGCTGCGCGTCTCGGGCCGCAAAGTACGGCGGCCGGACCTGACGCTGGCCGTGCCCGATCACAACCTGCCCACCACCGCCCGGCGCGACACAGCGGGGCAGCGCATCCCGATTGCCGACCTGGAAAGCGCGCAGCAGCTTGCCGCGCTGGAACGCAATGCGCCCGAATTTGGCATTCGACTGATCGGCGATGCCGATGCCGAACAGGGCATCGTCCACGTAGTCGGCCCCGAACAGGGCTTCTCACTGCCCGGCGCGACGATTGTCTGCGGGGACAGCCACACGGCCTGCCACGGCGGGCTGGGCGCGCTGGCCTTCGGGATCGGGACCAGCGAGGTCGAGCATGTGCTCGCCACGCAGACCCTGCTGCTGGGCCAGTCGAAGACGATGGAAGTGCGGGTCGAAGGCCAACTTGGCCCCGGCGTCACCGCCAAGGATCTGGTGCTGCACATCACCGGCGTGCTCGGCGCGGCGGGCGGGACCGGCTATGTCATCGAATATACCGGCAGTGCGGTCCGCGACCTTTCGATCGAGGGGCGGTTGACGGTTTCCAACATGGCGATTGAACACGGCGCAAGGGCCGGGCTGATCGCGCCGGATGAGAAGACTGTCGCATACGTCAAAGGCCGCCCCTATGCCCCCAAGGGCGCGGACTGGGACAAGGCGGTGGAATGGTGGCTCAGCCTGGCGACCGATCCGGGTGCCTCTTACGACAAGGTGGTCACGATCCAGGCTGCCGAGATCGCACCGACCGTCACCTGGGGCACCAGCCCCGAAGACGTCGTGCCGATCACCGGCGTGGTCCCCGATCCCGCCAGCTTCGTCGATCCCAGCAAGCAGGAAGCCGCGCAGAAATCGCTCGACTACATGGGCCTCACTCCGGGCCAGCGGATGCAGGATGTCGAGGTGCAGAACGTCTTCATCGGCAGCTGCACCAACAGCCGCATAGAGGACTTGAGGGCCGCAGCAGCGGTACTCAAAGGGCACACCAAGGCACCCAATGTGAAGTGGGCCATCGTCGTCCCCGGCTCAGGACTCGTGAAGCGCCAGGCCGAGTCCGAAGGGCTCGACAAGGTGTTCATCGAGGCCGGCCTCGAATGGCGCGAACCGGGCTGCTCGGCCTGCCTGGGCATGAACCCGGACAAGGTGCCAGCCGGTGAGCGGTGTGCCTCAACCAGCAACCGCAACTTTGTCGGACGACAGGGACCGGGCGCGCGAACGCACTTGGTCAGCCCAGCCATGGCAGCGGCAGCGGCTGTGACCGGCCGGTTGAGCGATGTGCGGGAACTTCTCGATTGACCTGGTTCAAGCGGAAAAAGCAGCCATCGGCGGCTGAAATACTCTCCGGAGCGCAATGGAATTGCAAGGGTTGCGGGCAAGCACACCAAGGCATGTTCGACCTGGCGGCGATAGCTCCAGACCCTTGGCCGCACCCGAAAACCTATGCCCCCAACAGCGACCTGCGCCTTGACGGTGGAGACTTTCTTTCGGAGGATTTCTGCATCCTAGGCAGGAACTATCTGGTTCGTTGCCAGCTGCCGGTACCGGTGCAGGACGCAGATGCGGTTTTCGCGTTCGGTTGCTGGGGTTCACTCTCGCGTGAGAACTTCGAATCGTATCTCGAGCGCTTCGATGACGGCCGCTACGAAGACTGCGGTCCCTGGACTAGCTGGCTGTGCAACGACCTGCTGGGACTGGTGGGAACCAGTCCGATTGGTTGCTTGATGTTTCCGCAGCCCAATCGGCAGCGTCCGGTGCTCGAAGTGCACGATGCCGAACATCCTCTCGCCCGGATGCAAGCGCTTGGGATTTCCGCCGAGCAGGTTGTTGAGATCTACAAACTGGCCGGACACGCCATTGCCTAGGCCCGACCTGTCTAATTTTGACCGCATCCACTTGAACCAACAGCCAGCGCGGCCCATACAGGAACCATGACCGACACTCCCGAAAAACCCGAGAAACCCGAGAAGGGCGACAAGACCAACTGGACCGGCAAGGCCGCGCTGGCAGGCGCGGCGATTGGTTCGGCTGCCCTTGCCGCCGCGCTGCTTTACAATTCGCGCCGCAAGGAACGCGCCGAAAAGGCCGCCAAGGCCCCCAAGCCCGACGACGCACCGGAAACCGATTGATGGAAGCCTTTCGCCAGTTGGATGGCCGGGCGATCCCGTTCGGCGCGAAGAACGTCGATACCGACGTGATCATCCCCTCGCACTGGCTTAAGACGATTACCCGCGACGGCCTTGGCAAAGGCGCGTTTGAGACGCTGCGCAAGGATCCCGCCAACCTGTTCGACAGCGCCGAATTCAAAGGCTCGCCGATCCTGATTGCGGGTGACAATTTCGGCTGCGGGTCCAGCCGCGAGCACGCCGCCTGGGCCTTGCTGGACCTGGGTATCAAGGCGGTGATCGCGCCGAGTTTCTCGGACATCTTTTCCGGCAATGCCTTCAAAAACGGCATTCTGACCGTGGTGCTGCCGCAAGAAGCCATCGACCGCTTGATGGAAGTGGCCCGGACCGACAAGGTCCATATCGATCTGGAAAACCAGGTCGTCACCACCCCGTTCCAGGACCGCTTTCCGTTTGAGATCGATCCGTTCCGCAAGCATTGCTTGCTCGAAGGGCTCGACGAAGTGGGGCTGACCATGGCCCGCGACACGGCGATCACAAGTTACGAAAACAAGGCCCGGGCCGAGCTGCCCTGGCTCTCCAAGGGAGTTGAACTGGCATGAAAGCATTGCGCAGCCACGCGGTTGGCGGACCCGAGACCCTGACGCTGGACGAGCTGGAAAGCCCGGTCCCCGGCCCCGGCCAGGTCCGACTGAAGGTCAAGGCCTGCTCGATCAACTTCCCCGACGTGCTGATCATCCAGGACATGTACCAGTTCAAGCCCGAACGCCCCTTTGCGCCGGGCGGCGAGGCTTCGGGGATTGTCGATGCCGTGGGTATCGACGTGACCGACTGGAAAGTGGGCGACCGGGTGATTGCCAGCACCGGCCACGGCGCGCTGTCTGAGGAAATCCTGGTCGATGCCGCGCGGCTGTGGCCGCTGCCCGAAGGGGTCAGCTTTGAAACCGGCGCGGCGCTGATCCTGACCTATGGCACCAACATGCACGGGCTGCTCGATCGCGGAAAGCTGAAGGCAGGAGATACCCTGCTGGTGCTGGGCGCGGCTGGCGGGGTCGGACTGTCGGCGGTGGAACTGGGCAAAGCCTATGGCGCGCGCGTGGTGGCCGCGGTCTCCAGCGAGGAAAAGGCCGAAGCCGTGCGTGCGGCCGGGGCCGATGAAGTGGTGGTCTATCCCCGCGCTCCGCTCGACAAGGACCAGTCCAAGGCGCTGGCCGAAGCGTTCAAGGCAGCTTGCGGGCCGGGCGGCGCCAATGTGGTTTATGACATCATCGGCGGCGACTATTCCGAACCGGCGGTGCGCTCGATCGCGTGGGAAGGCCGGTTCTGCGTGGTCGGCTTTACCGCCGGGATCGCGCGGCTGCCGCTCAACCTGACGCTGCTGAAAAGCTGCGATGTCTGCGGCGTGTTCTGGGGTGCCTTCGCCGCGCGCGAGCCCAAGGCCAATGCAGCGCACATCGCCAAGCTGTTCGAACTGCTGAAAGAGCACAAGATCAACCCGCGCGTTTCCGCCACGTTCCCGCTGGAACGCGGCGGCGAGGCGATCCAGATGCTGGCAGACCGCAAGGCAATCGGCAAAGTCGTCGTAACGATGGGAGAATAGCCATGAAGACTGCACGTCTGGTCCTTGCGGGCGCCCTGCTCGCTTCGGGTTATGCCCTCTATGCCAAGCCTGCGCCGCGCCCGACTGCGCCCACCGGCAAGGAACTGGTTACTGCCCGCCAGGCCGGGATGGACATGGCCGCTGCCACAATGATCCTGCTCAAAAACGCCAGCAAAAGCGGCGCTCCGCTCAAGACCCTGGTCTTCCCAGCCAGCGGCCTTGCCAAGTGGGCGGACGTGGCACCGGCACTGTTCTCCGAAAACACCAAGGGTCTGCCCAGCAAGGCCAAGCCCAACGTCTGGACCGACCGCGCCGGATTCCAGGCGAAAGCGACTGACTTTGCCAAGGCCACCAAGGCGCTGGCCGCCGCTGCCGCCGCCGAAGACAAGGTCGCCTTCGATGCCGCGCTTGCCAGCACGGGCATGTCGTGCAAGGGCTGCCACGATACTTACCAGGTCCCGCCTGCGGCCGCCAAGCCGGGCTGAGCGGACCTTCAACCGGAGCTGTCAGGAGAACCAATGACCGACTTCAATGATCGTGAACGCGCCGAAGAAGCCAAGTTTGCGCGCGACGAGGAAATGCACTTCCGCATCCAGGCCCGCCGCAACCGGCTGTTGGGCCAGTGGGCGGCCGAGCAGATGGGCCTCTCTGCGGTCGAAGCCGAAGGCTATGCCAAGGCGGTAGTCCAGGCCGATTTCGAGGAATCGGGCGACGAAGACGTGATCCGCAAAGTCCTGGGCGATCTGGTTTCGGCCGGGCTCGATGTCAGCGAAGCCGATGTCCGCGCCGCGCTCGAAGCCAAGGCGATCGAAGCCAAGCGCGCACTGATGGGCGAGGCCTGATCCCGTGGCGATGGCCGGGGCGGAAATTGTCGCCCGGATCAAGGCGGCGCTGCCCGATGCCGAAGTCACGCTGACTGACCTCGCCGGCGATGACAATCACTGGGCCGCGCACGTCGTTTCCGCCGCCTTTGTCGGCAAACCGCGGGTGGCCCAGCACAAGCTGGTCTATGCCGCGATCGGCGAAGACATGGGCGGCGCGCTCCATGCCTTGCAACTGACCACCGCTGTCCCCACTTGAAGCGGCGAGGAGATTCCCATGTCCGATACCAATGCCCGCATCGCCGAAATCGTCAGCGCCAATGACGTCGTGCTGTTCATGAAGGGCACTCCGCTGTTTCCGCAGTGCGGCTTTTCCAGCAAGGCGATCGCGATCCTCGATCACCTGGGCGTTGCCTATGACAGCGTCGATGTGCTGCAGGACATGGAAGTGCGCCAGGGGATCAAGGCCTATTCGGACTGGCCGACAATCCCGCAGCTCTATGTGAAGGGCGAATTTGTCGGCGGCAGCGATATCATGATGGAAATGTACCAGGCCGGCGAATTGCAGCAGCTGATGGCCGACGCCGGGCTTACCCCAGCTTCCTGACCTGTTCGCTGGCAGCATAGCCAGCCAGGGCGGCAATTGAATCCGCGCCTTGCGGCATGCCGGTCAGATAACCCTGGAATTCACGGCACCCGCAGGCCATCAACCGCTTGCGCTGGTCTTCGGTTTCGACTCCTTCGGCGATCACGCTGAGGTTGAGGCTGCGGGCCAGCTTGACCATGGCATCGACCAAGGCCTCGCCCTCGCCGCTGTCATCAAGCGCGCAGACGAACGAGCGGTCGATCTTGATCCGATTGACCGAGAAGCGCTGCAGCACCGAAAGACTGGAATAGCCGGTCCCGAAATCGTCGAGCGCGATCGAAAAGCCCAGCCGCTTGAGCGCTTCGACATTGCTGGCAGTGACTGGGTCGTCACCCAGCAGCGCAGTTTCGGTCAGCTCGATCTCGTAGCGGGTGGGATCGATCCCGGCCCGCGCTGCCTGCCGGGTGACAACCGCGGCAAAGCCTTGCGAACGCAGTTGCATCGCCGAGACATTGATCCCGACGCGCAGGCCGGCCCAGCCTGCTGTTTCGGTAAAGACCCGCCGCAGCACGAATTCGCCCAGCGCCAGGATCAGCCCGGTTTCCTCGGCCAGCGGCACGAAAATCCCCGGCGGGATTGCCCCGCGGCGGGGATGGTCCCAGCGCAGCAGGGCTTCAACCGCGGTGATCTGGCCGTTACGATCGACCTGCGGTTGGTAAACCATCCGCAGCGAGCCATCGCCCAGCGCCGCGCGCAGGTCTGCTTCAAGCGAGCGGCGCGCGCGCAAGGCATCGTCCATTTCGGGCTCGAAGAAAGTCACGCGTTTGCGCCCGCCGTCTTTTGAACGGTACATCGCCACGTCGGCCCAGCGCAGCGCTTCGGTCGGCTCAACCCCGGGATGGTCGATCACCGCAACCCCCAGCGAACAGCCCACTTCAAGCCAGCCGAACTCGCTCTCGATCCGCTCGGCAACCGCGGTCAGAATTCGCTCACTCATGCCCCGGACCTGCGCGTCCTCGGCAAATTCCAGCAGGACCACAAACTCGTCGCCGCCCAGCCGCGCGATCAGTGCCGCATCGCCGCAGGTTTCGCGCAGCCGCGCGGCGACGGTCTGGATCAGTTCGTCGCCGGCATGGTGGCCCAGCGTGTCGTTGACTTCCTTGAACCGGTCGAGATCGACGCAGATCACTGCCAGCTTGCTGCCGTCGACGCTGCGCGCAGCAAGCAATGCGCGCAGCCGTTCAAACAGCAGCGCGCGGTTGGGCAACTGGGTCAGCTGATCATGATAGGCCAGGTGCCGCGCCCTGGTTTCGCTGGCAATCAGTTCGTTGACGATCGCCTTGCCCCGGCCGCTGACCAGCAGCGCCAGTAAACCCAGCATCGCGATCCCGCCCAGCAGCGGCCATTGCAGCTGGCGGCGTAGCGCGGTCCCGGGCTGACGGGGTTCCCATGACAGCGCCGTCAGGCCGGTGCCATCAAGGTTGCGCAGCACGATCTGCTGACGGCCTTCGGGCAAGACGGTCGGATCCAGCTGCAGCAGGTTGTCGAGCAGGTAGCGGCCCGAAAAGGCCCTCAGCATAGCCGCATCGACCGGCTTGGCGGTGATCACGATCGGCGCGCGCGGCCCTTTGGGCAGGATCTTGCCAAAATCGGGCTGAACCAGGGTGGCGGTGACGATGTAGGTCGTGCCCTCCATCTGGACGATGGTGTTTTTCTGGATCGGCGGGATCACGACATTGTTCTTGCCCGGACGCGGCCGGATCGGACCGCGCGCCACTTCGGCCCGCCGAATGTCGGGAATCAGGCGGCGCGCGACAGCTTCGAACCTGGCGAATTCGCTCAGCGCACTGCGCTCGCCCTTGACCGCAGCATAGAGCGTCCGTTCATCGCGATCGAGTACGAACGAATGCGAAAATCCGTTGAACGTATAGAGATAATTGCCGACGTTGAAATCGGTCCATTCGGGATCGAATTTGTGGTCAAGCGCGGCAATGGCATCGTCCCAATCGACCTGGGTGGCAACCACGGCGTTGAGTTCGCTCAGCTGACGGGCAAAACCGTGCTCGACCATAGTCTGTTCCTGCTCGGCCGCAACCACGTCAAACCGCTGAACCAGGAAAATCGACAGCAAGACCAGCAAGGCCAGACCGCCAAAGGTCATGGCCAGGATCGGGCCAAACAGCCTCGCCCGGCGCCAGTCGCGGTTGCTGTCAGCCAACAGGTTCAAGAAAATCCCCCGCTATTCCAGAGGCCTGCCAGACACGGCTGGCAAGCGCAGCGAAGATAGCCTGAAGCGATGAAGAAACGCTTTAGCAGCGGTTAGGACCTTGTTGACCTAACTGGTGGCTATTCGTGGTGTGGGGAAAGAAGTTCTCGGGGAGGCGGGACCGCGGAGACCAGGGGGCGGCCCCGCCTCATTCGAGACTGCTTTGGGGGTATCGCCTACTATGCATGGGCCGTGCCAATTTGCATCGCAAACGTAAAATCAAACACTTAATTCATGAAGCCAGCATTCACCATAGGCCGATTGTAAAGCGATCCGACAGTTTCTGGGCGCTCGGCTCGCCCCTTGGCAAAGTGGTCCGGGCAAGGCAGGGTGTGGCCCCATGGACCTCAAAGACATGTTCGATCCCGAAGGCGAAATGCCGCCTGCCACCCCGGCCGCCACGCTGGTGATCTTTCGCCATGCCGCAGACGGCGGCGCGCCCGAAATTCTGATGGTCCAGCGCGCCAAGGAAATGCGCTTTGCCGGCGGCGCAGCGGTGTTTCCGGGCGGGCGGGTCGATGATGCTGACCGTGCGCTGGCGGCCAAGCTGGGCGCCAGCGACGAAGAGGCGGTCGACGAATTGGCCGCACGGATCGCGGCGGTGCGCGAAACGCTGGAGGAAACCGGTCTGGTCGTGGGCATCCACCAGCAGCCCGACCTCGCAACGGCGCGGCGCGCGCGCGATCTGGTGCTGCAGACCGGCGAACTGGCTCCGGCGCTCGATGCGCTGGGCTGGACGCTCGATCTCGATGCCTTGGTCCCGTTCTCGCGCTGGCGGCCCAAGCACCGCGAGATCAGGGTCTTCGACACCCGCTTCTACCTGGCCGACCTTGGCACCGGCGCGGTCGAGCTGCAGGTCGATGATACCGAGAACACCCACCTGTTCTGGGCCAGTGCCGAAGGCGCGCTGGACCTGGCCGAACGCGGCGAGATCAAGGTGATCTTCCCGACCCGCCGCAATCTGGAACGGCTGGCCCAGTTCGCTTCCTATGCCGATGCGCTGGCCCATGTGGCCGTGTTCCCCTCGCAAATGATCACCCCGTTCATGGAAATGCGGGACGGCCAGCCGTGGCTGCTGATCCCGGCGGATGCGGGCTATCCAGTCGATGGTGAAATTCTGGAAAGCGCGGCGCGGGGATAGTCCGAAAGGCCCTCGCGCCGCCGGGCGGCACGAGGGCAAGTTGCCCGGATGCCAAGACAACCGGGTCGGGTCGCATCACCGCAGTGCACGCTTGCCCGGTCGGACGCCGTGATGGGGATCACACCTGAAGGGTTTGCTGGCGCGCCCGGCAGGACTCGAACCTGCTGCCTCAAGATTAGAAGTCTCGCGCTCTATCCAGATGAGCTACGGGCGCGCAGCCGGGCTTCTCATAGGCAGGCTTTGCAGGGCTTGCAAACCCGGTTAGCGTGGGGCCCATGGACAAGCACCTGACCCCAATCGACGGCACCGCGGGTGCCCGCCGCCACTTTCGCTATTTTGACTATGTGATGGCGGCTTTCGTCGCGATCCTGCTGCTGTCGAACCTGATCGGCGCGGCCAAGCTGGCGACGCTGGGCGGCTTTACCTTTGGTGCGGGGATCATGTTCTTCCCGATCAGCTATGTGCTGGGCGACGTCCTGACCGAGGTTTACGGTTATGCCAATGCCCGCCGCTGCGTCTGGGCTGGCTTTGCGGCGCTGCTGTTCATGGCTTTCATGAGCTGGGTGGTGGTCGCCCTGCCCCCGGCCGCAGGCTGGGACGGGCAGGCGGCTTATGAAAGCGTGTTCGGCAGCACCTGGCGGATCGTCGCCGCTTCGGTGATCGCGTTCTGGGCGGGGGAATTCGTCAACAGCTTCGTGCTCGCCAAGATGAAGATCCTGACAAAGGGCAAGCACCTGTGGAGCCGCACGATTGGATCGACCGTGTTTGGACAGGCAGTTGACAGCGCGATTTTCTATCCAATCGCTTTCCTGGGGATCTGGAGCACCGAGCAGGTCCTGACCGTGATGGTCGTCAACTGGGGCCTGAAAGTGCTGTGGGAGGTTCTGCTAACCCCAGTGACCTATGCGGTGGTCGGCTGGCTCAAGGCCCGCGAGGGGGTGGAAGTGTTCGACCAGGGCACCGACTTCTCGCCGTTTGCCAAGGCCGAGGCGGTTTAGGCCCCGCTCACCTGGAGCGGGGCCTCACCGCGATTCTGCTCAATCGGCGATGAGGCCGATCGCGAGGTAGATGATCAGCAGCGAGCCGAACCCGAAGATCGTGCCGAGCGCGAAGCCGAGGCGGACCAGGGTAACGTCCCAGCCGAAGGTGTTGGCGATCCCTGAGCAGACGCCCATGAACTTGCCGCCCACTTTGTCGAGGCGGAAGCCGCGGCCGGTCACGCCCGATTCCGAATGCTTGATCTGGCTCATGCGATCTCTCCGACGACTTCGCTGCTGGCCTGGGCAGGTGCAGGGGTGGTGACAGTGGTGGTGATCAGCACCAGCGAGATGAAGAAAGCCGAAGCGGCGGCAGCAAGCTTGCTGGTGAAAGTGTTCTGGTGGGTCATCGTTTTTTCCTTCCTAAGATTGGGTTCCGCGGGATGATCCGCAGATGCAAGAATGATTGCAGGGACCGTGCCAGTTTGCAGAAACGGCAGAAAACCAAGCTTTCTGCAGAATGAACGAAAACTTTCGCGCAGGTGAATGCGAAACAGTTGGTGAAATTTCCCAACTTTCGGGATCAGTCTTTTGCGTGACAGCACGGCAAGGCCAACCTATCGCCGCACCATGGCGCTGAACCGCATCCTGCTGTCCCAGTTTCGCAACCACGCCGAGACAAGGCTGGACGATACCTGCGCGTTCAACCTGCTGGTGGGCGAGAACGGCGCGGGCAAGACCAATGTGCTCGAAGCCCTGTCGCTGCTCGCCCCGGGACGCGGGCTGCGGCGCGCAGCGCTGACCGATATTCCGCGCCAGGGCAATGCAAGCGGCTTTGCCGTCAGCGCCGAGCTGGCTGGCGGAGTGCAGCTGGGCACCGGCACTCGCCCCGAACGCCCGGCGCGGCGGGTGGTGCAAGTCAACGGTGCTGAGGCTCCGGCAGTGCGGCTGGGTGAATGGCTGAGCATTGGCTGGCTGACCCCGGCGATGGACCGGCTGTTCATGGAAGGCGCCGGTGCGCGGCGGCGGTTCCTCGACCGGCTGGTGCTGGCGCTGGAGCCAGGCCATGCCAAAAACGCCGCGCGGCTGGAAGGCGCGCTGCGCGAGCGCAATCGCTTGCTGGCCGAGCCCACGGAGCCTGACCCGCAGTGGCTCGATGCGATCGAAGTCCAGATTGCCGAGGCCGGGGCCCTGGTTGCCCAGGCCCGTGTTCGCCTGATCGAACGACTGGCGGCCGCGCTGGCCGCGCTGCCCGACGCGCCCTTCGCGCGGCCCGAGCTGGCCTATCAGCCCGGCGGCCCGCTGAATGAGGCGGACCTCATCGCCGCGCTGAAAGACAGCCGCCGCCGCGACCGCGCCGCCCAGCGCACTCTGGTGGGCCCGCACCGCGACGAACTGGCGGTGACCATGGCCCTGAAAGCCCAGAGCGCCGCCGAATGCTCGACCGGTGAGCAAAAGGCGATGCTGATTGCTATAACGCTGGCCCACGCCGGCTTGCTGGGCCCCGAACGCCCCGGCTTGCTACTGCTCGACGAAGTTGCCGCGCACCTCGATCCGCTGCGCCGCGAGGCCTTGTTCGAGCGGCTGAAAGGCGGGACAGCGCAAGTCTGGCTGACCGGCACCGAACTGCTCCCGTTCGAGGCGATTGCGGATGAGGCGGCGGTCTGGCGGGTCAGCGAGGGACTGGTCGAGCGGGTTTAGGCCAATAAGATCCTCCCCATTTTTGGCGAATGCCACAAATGGGGAGGTGGCATTTGCGCAGCAAATGACGGAGGGGCCTCTGCCCTCGCGCCATTACCCCTCCGTCAGCGGCCTTCAGCCGCTGCCACCTCCCCATTTGCCGCATTCGCGGAAAATGGAGAGGAACTAAGTCACTTCCCCTTCGGCAAAGCGCCCTCAACCTCATCCAGCGTATCGGCCACCAGCAGGTCGATCCCCTCCAGTGTCGGATGGATGCGGTCGGCCTGGAACAGCGCCGGTTTGCCGATCAGAGCCTGCAGGAAGAACGGCACCAGCGCGGCCCCGTGCTTCTTGGCCAGCGCCGGATAGATCGGGTTGAACTGGCCGGCATAATCCGCCCCTAGGTTGGGCGCGGCGAGCATGCCCAGCAGCAGCACCGGCACCCCCTCGGCCTTGAACTTGGTCAGGATCGCGTCGAGGTTCTTGCGCGTTTCATCGGGTGAAAGCCCGCGCAGCATGTCGTTTCCGCCCAGGCTGATCACCACCAGCGCGGGCTTCTTGGGCATGCCCGTCAGCACGAAATCGATCCGCTGCAGGCCGCCCGAGGTGGTATCGCCCGAAACCCCGGCGTTGATCACGCGCGCCTTGATCCCTTTGGCTTGCAGCGCCTTTTCCAGATGCGCGGGGTAGCTTTGCCCCGGATCGAGGCCGTAGCCGGCGAACAGGCTGTCACCCAGCGCGAGGATCACCTGCTCATCGGCGGCGGGCGCAGGAGCGGCAGCGGGCGAGGCGCTGGGCTGCGGCTGGGCAGGCGCCTCTGCCTCTTGCAGGCACCCCACAAGCAGCAAGGGGCTTGTAACCACAGCCAGCAGTTTCCATTTCATTTCGCAACTCCCTTGCCTTTCCCTCTAGCTATGGCATCCCCGCGCCGTGACAAGCCCCCTTCCCACAATCGCGGCCCGAAACCTTACCCTAACTCTTGGCCAGCTCGGCAGCGCGGTGGAGATCCTGCGCGGGATCGACCTGGACGTGCCGCTGGGCCAGACGCTGGCACTGCTTGGCCCCTCTGGCTCAGGCAAGAGCAGCCTGATGGCGGTGCTTTCCGGCCTTGAACGCGCCAGCGGCGGTGCCCTGACCGTCGCGGGCGAGGACTTTGCCAAGCTCAGCGAAGACCAGCTGGCGACCGCGCGGCGCGGACGGATCGGAGTGGTGCTGCAAGCCTTCCACTTGCTGCCGACCATGACCGCGCTGGAAAACGTGATGACCCCGCTGGAACTGGCCGGGCTGCCCGATGCCAGCACGCGCGCCGCAGAAGAACTGACCGCGGTTGGCCTGGGGCACCGCCTCAGCCACTATCCCGCACAGCTTTCGGGCGGCGAGCAACAGCGCGTCGCAATTGCCCGCGCGCTCGCGGCGCGCCCGGCGCTGGTCTTTGCCGACGAGCCAACCGGCAACCTTGATGCCAAGACCGGCGAGGCGATCATGGACCTGCTGTTCGCCCGCCGCGCCGAAACCGGCGCGACACTGGTGGTGATTACCCACGACGCTGCCCTGGCCGAACGCTGTGAGCGGGTCGTGACGCTGGCTGATGGACGGATTGCCAGCGACATAATTCCTCCCCGGCACGGGGAGGGGGACCATCCCGCAGGGATGGTGGAG
>Ga0207952_1000171_pt1 | contig 66219 bp, 68 predicted proteins | sample SubbioR12Aug_8Ca_FD_184831 | JGI IMG/M metagenome (GOLD analysis project Ga0207952, IMG submission 184831) | Serpentinite rock and fluid subsurface biosphere microbial communities from McLaughlin Reserve, California, USA - CR12Aug_8Ca (SPAdes) | ecosystem: Environmental > Terrestrial > Deep...
CATACCGTGCATCTAAATCCGGATCATGCCGAAACCCAAAACAAACCGACCCAGGAGATGGCTAACCAGGAGAAAATAGCTGCATAAGATTTTCACCTTGAGGCGACAACTCGCTTGAAATTTTCCGAAGACCCGTAGCCATTCACGAGCAAGATCCGAATGATGAGCCAGCGAGTGAGCTTTTGAAGCGGATTGATAGCAAGAAAACTAAGCAGTCAAAAGCGCATCAACCAAAATTTGCGTCCGATGAATTATCATTTCGGTTGCCTGGCGGATGGAGCGTGGCCCGATTCTGTGATGTCTTTTCGCTGGAGTATGGTGATAACCTTCCGGCAGACAAACATTCAAATACCGGTTGCCCAACATGCCGCAACTTCAATGAGATTGCCTTTAGCCGTCATTCCGGCATATCTTCTGGGGCACGAGTGGAATGCTGGAATCCAATCCACAGGGATAGCTCGAAGCTTACCGTCCATGGCACCGGATGCCCGTTTCCGGACGAGCATGACGGGCTTATGGATTTAGCTGAAACATCTTGCTAATCGGGTCAACTTTTAACAGCCACTTAGAGCGTATGAATATCTCAGCCCTTGCCGTCATCGCCACGCTGGTGTTATTGCTAACAATGCTGTGGCGCCGCTGGCGGCGTAGCGTCCGCGCCGACTATATCCGCACCTACACTTTTCCGCCGGCACTCTACGAAAAACTCCGCAAGCGGCGGCCGGAACTGGCGTTGAAAGACTGCCAATTGGTGGGCAGGGCCTTGCGGCAGTTTTTTTTGGCGTACTTGCAGGGCGGTTGCCGTTACGTGTCCATGCCGTCGCAAGTGACCGACGATCTCTGGCACGAGCTGATTCTGTACACCCGCCATTACGACAGCTTCTGCAAAAAGGCTTTCGGCGGCTTTTTGCACCATACTCCGGCGATGGTCTTAAGCCGGAACAAGCAAAACAACAGCGGCCTGCGCCGCATCTGGTGGCTGGCCTGCCGCGAGGAAAACATCGATCCCCGCAAACCCAGCCGCCTGCCGTTGCTATTTGCTATCGACAAAAAGCTCAACATCGCCGACGGCTTTGTCTATGTGCCGGATTGCCGTGGTGTGCGGCGAGCTGACGGCGATAATTCCAGTGGCACCCCTTATTGTGGTGGCGACTTTTCCAGTAGCGATTTCGACGGCGGCACCGACGGCTTCGGCGACTGGTCCGATAGTAGCGACAGCAGTGACGGAGGCGATGGCGGTTGCGGTGGTGGTTGTGGAGGCGATTAAACGTTATTGGCAGATCAAAATGACCGATATATTATCGGACCCGCCGTTTTGGTTGGCCAGATCGATCAACTGTCGGGTTTTTTGCTCGATATTGTCCTTGCAAATTCCTGTCAGCGTGGCGGCTATCCGGCTGTCTTCGACCATATCGGTCAGTCCGTCCGAACACAGTAAAAAACTATCGCCGGCGGCAATGTCCACAATCTGCACGGCAGGCTCGATCTCCGGCTTGGGGCCAATTCCTTGCAGGATGATGTTGGAACGCGGCGGTTCGCCGACTTGACCGTTATCCAGCCAAGTTTGATAGGCCGAATGGTCCTTGGTGAGTTGAATCAGCTGCTGGTCTCGCCAACGATACAGCCGGCTGTCGCCGACATGGAACGCCTGCATTTTGGGCAGCGTCGGGCAAAACCTACACCCAACCATTGTCGTTCCCATACCGTTGCCGTCGACCATTTGCGCTTCTTGATTCAAGCTATAGATGGCTTGATTGGTTTGCACCAGGATGTCGGCAATAATTTGACTGTGGGTTTCGAACAGCGGTGCTTGATCGGCGTGTTCGGGCTGGCGCCATAAAGCGGCCATTTTTTGCCAAAAACCGGGTTGAGTCCGTGGATCGCGGTCGTTAGGCAAATATTGCCGGATTAACCGGTTGACCAGTTGGGTAGCCTCGAAACTGGCTTTGTCGCCGTACTGGTGTCCGCCCATGCCGTCGGCCAGCAGCACGATACCGTCTGCCTCGTTGATCAATACGGTGTCTTCATTGTGATCGCGGCGGCGGCCGCAATCGGTTTGACCGGCCACATAATAGCGCTTGAAAACCTGGCTCACCGTCATGACAGTGCCTTTTCCGTGCGGCGGCACACCCTGCCGGTTGGCGAGGTTTTGCCCGGCCGAGACAGTAGCGGACAGCAAGTTTGGGCAAGAGTCATTATTTATGGACTGGTTTTCGGTTTGGCGTCCGTTCAGCTAAAGAACAGTTCCCGCATTTTTTGCCCGGGCGACTCGGCGCGCATAAAGGCTTCGCCGACCAGGAAGGTATAAATGCCGTTGTCTTGCATCAGTTGCACGTCGGCGGGGGTGTGGATGCCGCTTTCGGTGACGATCAGTTTGTCGGCCGGAATACTGTTTTTCAACGCCAGCGTGGTTTGCAAAGAGACTTCGAAACTGCGCAAATTGCGGTTGTTGATACCTATCATCGGGGTGTTCAGTTGCAGCGCCCGTTCCAGTTCGGCGGCATCGTGCACTTCCACCAGCACATCCATGCCCAGGCCGGTAGCGGTATCGGCCAATTCTTTCAGCATGGCGTCTTCCAGCGCGGCAACGATCAGCAAAATACAGTCGGCGCCCAGCGCGCGCGATTCGTGGATTTGATAAGGATCTATCATGAAATCCTTGCGGATCACCGGCAGCGGACATTTTTGCCGTACCATTTGCAGATTGGCTTCCGAGCCCTGAAAAAACTCCTTATCGGTCAATACCGACAAGCAGGTGGCGCCGTTCATCATATAATCGGCCGCGATGTTGACCGGCTGAAAGTCTTCCCGAATTACGCCCTGACTGGGCGAGGCTTTTTTGATTTCAGCGATAATCGCCGGCTTTTTCGCCTCGGCCTTGCCGCGCAGGGCATGGTAAAAGCCGCGCGGGCCGGGTACGCCGGTGGCGATTTCCTGCAGCATGGCAATGGGTGCGTTGGTTTTGCGGCGCGCCACTTCTTCGGCTTTTTTGGCCAGGATGGTTTTTAGAATGTCGGGAGTGTTCGTCATGATTCTTGCTTGGTTATTGTGTCGCTATCGCGACGGTTGTTTTAAAGTCGGGTCTCGGCCCGACAGCCGAGATACTTTCTTTTGCGTTGCCAAAAGAAAGTATCCAAAGAAAAGGCAACCCGGATGCCGCGTATTCCCTACGCTCCTCGGGTTTGAGCGGGGTTTTCCGAAGGGGCTTCCCAGCCCCTACGTAAAACGCGATGCATCCCTGCATCGCCCCTACCGGGCAAATCCGCTCAAACCCTCCGGTGCTCGGCGCGGCATAACGGGAGAAAAACCATCCCGTGTAGGATGGCAAATTTGCCCACCGTTGGCTTTCATTCCGCGTGGGCACTAAATCGAGCCCACCCTACTAGACTCGGCGCGGCGTAAGGGGTAGAAACCACTCCGGAATTGCAACTCGAAGGGCCGGGAACGGTCCGATTAGCGTGGATGCATTGAAAGCCACTCCAAGAGTTTATCGTACGACTTTATGATAATCTTTTTGGAATTCCAATCTGGATGTAAATATTCCTTTTCGTATCCGGTTGGAAAACCTGTGCTAGCAGAAACAATCCAGGAATCCTTATGACATTTCTGACGCCCATTCATTAACCCTATTGGAAGCCGTCCCAAAACCCCCGCAACCGCTCCATATGTTGCTTTCTGTCGATACTTATTCAAAGTATCGACAATATATTCTAAATCATATGATGCCAAATCGAACTCCGTTAAATTAATTTTGAAATACTAAATGAGCTTGAATAAATCAAATGTTCTGGCCAAATATCCAACCTTCAACGGATTTGATGGCATCATCATTTGGAAGTCCATCATCGCTGTAACCCATAATTACCGAAAGCATGCCTAATAGACCTACTAAGGCATCAAATTTATCTTCTCCTATAGCAGAGTTTCCAAAGCCTTGGCTTAGCTCTGATTCAACCATTTTCAAATCCACATCGATTTTATGTGCGAACTGTTTGATTGCGTGCATTTTATTGAGTCGATCAATTGCCTTGCGTTTACTCCAGCCTTTTCCCGGAGCGCCTATTCCTATTTGTACGCATGCATCGCCGGGATATGTTTCAACGATCATTGCTGTTTTAAATTCATTCATCTGATCTAACTGTGCATCGAAAGGCCAGATCACAAGTTCGTTGTTCAGTAAATTTATAGCCGGAACCAATATCTCTCTCCAACCAGATATTGCTGCTTTCCCAACTTGGTTTCCTCCTAATGTCCAAAATAATGAACAGGCATCATTTCGTTTTCCGACACCAAGTTCGCAACGGCGCAATAAAGCTTTTATATCATTCACACCAATTCCGTTGACTAGATGCTTTTGGTTGACATCTCCCTTATTAATGCATTTTCTTGGATAAAACGGTCTGTGAATAGATATTTCTTCAGGAGTTTCTGCTACTTTATAAAAATCAGACCAAATGCCGTGTCCAAACTCCGGCAATATATCCAAAAATCGGTGAATGTTTGCTTGATCTGCGTAATATTTTGGAATTCCAATAGGAAAATCAAATCCAAATATTACACCCCAATCGTTAGCCTCTCGAAGTGAAGAATAAATAATATTTTTAGTATCGACTGGCTCTGGTGGCAAAATCTTATAAATATTTTGGTGTAAAATTGCTTTACACATCCAACGTTTGTTTGTGTTCGTACTCCAGTCAGCGTGAACTACTAATTTCGGCAACATCTATTAATTACCAATTTAAATGGGTTATCGAATAGCTACTTTCTATCGCATTACTATTGATACGTTTCATATTGCTACAATCACGAATGATACATCTGCTATAAAATCAAATTACCAAACTATTTTCGATTTGCCGACAGTTTTCTCCCCTGATGCCGCGCCGAGCACCGGAGGGTTTGAACGGATTCGCCCGCAGGGGCGATGCAGGGATGCATCGCGTTTTTCGCGGGGGCTGGGAAGCCCCTTCGAAAAACCCCGCTCAAACCCGAGGAGCGCAGGATCAACGCGGCATGGGGTGTCGTTTCTTTTGGGTACTTTTCTTTGGACAAGCAAAGAAAAGTACCTCGGCTGTCGGGCCGAGACCCGACTTCTAAAAACCCCGTCGCGATAGCGACACAATGCCTGATGACGCTGGAGCGTCCGTCACTGCATTCCCACGCCGGAGCATGGGAACGATAAATAGCCGATTTGCATGTTTAGCACCCGCAGGGCGAAACACATGGATGTGTTTCGTGAAACCGACATTAGAAAAACCGTCGCGATAGCGACACCAAAAACCTCAAGCCGCTATCGTCTGCACCGTCAGCTTAACCCCAAGCGCCTTACAGACCTTGGCAATGGTCTCGAATCGGGGCTGGGCGTCGGCACGCAGGGCTTTATACAAGGCTTCGCGGCTGATGCCGGCTGCATTGGCAATTTCGGTCATGCCTCGCGCTCTGGCGATACTGCCGAGTGCATTGGCCAAGGCCGCCGGATCGTCCTCTTCCAGAACCACGGTCAGGTATTCGGCAATGGCTTGATCGCTATCGAGGTGTTCGGTAATGTCAAAAATGGGTAAATCGGCGATTTTGATTTTTTCGGTCATGTTCAATCCTCCAATAATGTCGCCAAGTGTTGAGCCTTGGCAATATCGGCGGCTTGACTGGATTTATCGCCACCGCCCAGCATCACACTCAACACCTCGCCTCGTTGCACATAGTACATTCGCCAGCCGGGGCCGAAGTGCTCACGCATTTCAAACACGCCCTCACCACTGGCCTTAACGTCGCCAAGATTACCTTGCTGGGCTTTTTCAAGTCGCCGCGCCAGACGACGGTGAGTTAAGCCGTCCTTCAAGCCAAGCAACCATTCGCTAAATACAGGTAGTTGTTTGATCGTATACATGCCGAAACTGTAATCGAACGATTACAGTTCGTCAATGATTTAACTGGCTTTGGAATACCCCACCAACGCCTCAAACTTAGCCAACGCACTCCCATCCGCCAACACCTCATGCGCCCGCTTCACACCGGCCGCCAGCGTGTCAACCAAATCTGCCGCATAAATTGCCGCGCCGGCGTTCAGCGCCACAATGTCTCGCGCCGGGCCGGGTTGATTATTCAATACCTGGCGGATAATTGCCAGACTGTCTTGTGCATTGCCGACCGCCAGACTGTCCAGGCCGGCGCGTTGCAGGCCGAATTGCTCCGGCGTGACGGCATAGCTAAAGACCTCGCCGTTTTTCAGCTCGGCCACGTCGGTCGGTGCGGCGATACTGATTTCATCCAGCCCGTCCTGGGCATGCACCACCAGCACGTGTTTGCTGCCGAGTTTTTTCAACACTTCCGCCACCGGCACCAGCCATTGTTTGTCGAACACGCCGATTAACTGATGCGGGGCATTGGCCGGATTGGACAGCGGGCCGATCAGGTTAAACAGGGTTCTGACGCCCATTTCCTTGCGCGGACCGACCGTATGCCGCACCGCGCTGTGGTGTTTGGCGGCAAACAGAAAGCCGACCCCGAGTTGATTGACGCAGTCCGCCACTTGTTCGGCGGGCATGTCCAGGTTGATGCCGGCGGCTTCCAGCACGTCGGCGCTGCCGCAGCTGCTGGAGACCGAGCGGTTGCCGTGTTTGGCGACCTTGCCGCCGGCCGCCGCCACGACGAAAGCGGCCGTGGTGGAAATGTTGAAGGTGTTGGCGCCGTCGCCGCCGGTGCCGCAGGTATCGATAACGTGATCCCCGCTGACCGGCACCTGCCGCACCAACTCCCGCAACACGGCCACGGCGGCGGCGATTTCCTCTATGGTTTCGCCCTTGCAGCGCAGGGCGATCAGAAAGCCGGCGATCTGGGCGTCGCTGAGTTCGCCGTTCATCATGGCCCGCATCACCGCCCGCATTTCGGCGCCGGTGAGATTGTGTTTGTCGAGCAGTTTCTGCAAGGTGGCTTGGATCTGCATAAGGTATAGAAGAGGTGAAGCTAAATTGAGGGTGAAACGGCGTTATTGGCCGGCTTTGTGTTCTGAAAAAACCTGAACCTTGCCGTCTTTATCGAACGATACCACCGCATAGTCTTCCTGCCGGCCGCCCATTTCCATGCCGGGGCTGCCCATGGGCATGCCGGGCGCGGAAATGCCGACCACCGCGGGTTTGGTTTGCAGCAGTTTTTCGATATCGGCGACCGGCACGTGGCCCTCGATCACATAACCGTCGACGATGGCGGTATGGCAAGAAGACAATTCCGACGGCACGCCGAATTTTTGTTTGATGGCCTGCATATCGTCGCTGACGATATCCTTGACCGCAAAGTGATGTTGTTTGACGTGGGCTATCCATTTACCACAGCAACCGCAGGTCGGACTGCGGTACACGGTCATCTCCCTGTCGGCCACGGCTTCCTCGGCAGCCGCTGCCATACTGGATGCCAACAGTAGCGCACTGAGTAAACATTTTAAGCGTTTCATAAATACCCCCGTATTCGGCTATTTCAAATAGCGGGGTATTGTACGCCGCCGCCGCCGCCATTGCACTGCCGGCCTACTCGCCATGCAGTGTCAGCACTAACGTACGGCCGCCGCCATGCTTGCGGTGTTCGCACAGATAAATCCCCTGCCAGATGCCCAGGTTCAGGCGGCCGCTATTGACAGGCAGCGTCGAACTGCAACCGAGCAGGCTGCTTTTTAAATGCGCCGGCATGTCGTCGCTGCCTTCGTCCTTGTGCCGGTAATAAGGCTGGTCTTCCGGCACGGCCCGGTTGAAGAAGCTTTCGAAATCCATCCGTACCGTAGGGTCCGCGTTTTCGTTGAGGGTCAGTGCAGCCGAAGTATGCTTGATGAACACATGCAGCAGGCCGATGTTGATCTGGCGCAGTTCCGGAAGCTGGGCGACGATTTCGTCGGTCACCAAATGAAAGCCGCGGCTGCGGGGTTTGAGGCGAATTTCTTTTTGTATCCACATCTGCGCGAAGTTAATCGGGTTATGAAGTTAGTTGTTGGAGAGATTGTAATCGATCAGAACGGTCGCGGCGGCACGCGCATTGGCGATGGCATCGGAATTCCGGTGTATTTGTTCGCCGACAATGGCGCCGGCAATCAGTAGCGTCAATTGCGCCGCCAGAGGTTTCGCGTTGCGGCTGCCGGCTTGTTCGGCCAGATCGGCCAGCAGCTTGCCGAATTCGGCATAAAATTCGGCGGCGGCTTGTTGCACCGGATTATTTTCCTCGGCAAATTCGGCGGCGGCGTTAATAAACGGGCAGCCGCGGAATTCCGGGGTGTCCAGCATGGCAGCGAAGACATCGAATACCGCCACCAGCTTTTGCCTGGGCGTGTCTCCGCCGCTGTCGATAGCGTTTTGAATGTGGGCCAACATGGCCGCGCGGCTTTGGCACAAATGGGCCAATACTAAATCGTCTTTCGACGGAAAGTATTTGTACAGGCTCATTTTGGTGGTACCGGCGGCTTTGACTATCGCATCGACACCGGTGGACTTGATGCCTTGGCGGTAAAAAAGCGCGGAAGCGGCCCGCAGAATGCGTTCTTGAAGATTTTGTGACATAAAGCAAACGGAATAAAACTTGCCACTATACCGACCGGTCTGTATTATTGCAACGGACTGACCGGTCGGTATAGTCTTGTTCGTTTCTTAACCAGAGGAGATAGCTCCATGATCACACTTTACGGCGTTGCCATTAGTAACTATTACAACAAAGTCAAACTGGCGTTACTGGAAAAACAGATCGCTTTCACGGAGGAGTCCTTGCCGCCCGCGCAGAGCGACGCGGTATTAAAGCGCTCGCCGTTGGGCAAGATTCCGTTCATCAAAACCGCAGAGGGCTATTTGTCGGAGTCGCAAGCGATTTTAGAGTATCTGGAAGATGCCTACCCGGAGGCCCCCAGACTGTACCCCAACGATGTCTTCGAACGGGCGAAATGCCGGGAATTCATCCAGCATATCGAGCTGAATGTGGAGCAGATTGCCCGGCGCATTTACTCGGAAGCCATCTTCGGCGGTAAGGTATCGCAGGAAACCAAGGACGAAGTATTGACCAAGGTCGAAAACGGCCTGCGCGGGCTGGCCCGGTTAATGACGCTATCGCCTTACGCGCTGGGAGAACATTTTTCCGCCGCCGACGTGGTGGCTTGGCCGCATTTGCAATTGGTTGGGTATGCTACGCAACAGATTTACGGCAGGGATTTGGTTGCCGAACATATTCCGGGTATCGCGGCCTACATGCAGCTAATCGAAAGCCGCCCGCATGCGCAGACTGTTGGTAAAGATAGAGCTGCGGCGTTGGAAGCGTTTTTTAAGAACCGTTAGCAGTTGAACGCGTTCGCACTGCATACCAACAAGGTTTTATATTACTTCAAACTTGAAAAGGTATGCGGTGCAAGCTCCTTTGATTATTTATCTTTGAACAAATAGTTGGCCACGATTGCAAAAAGGCCGACAATCGATGCAGTTGTTGTAGTGATTAAAGCTATCAATACAGAATCGGCCATTTTGAACCATCCGCATTTACTACCAAAACCGGCTAACAAAACTATAGTCACCACGCATATCAGCCAAATGCGAATCAGCTTAAAAATTTTATTTGCATACTCTTTTCTAGCCTCAATATCTTGCCGCTTTCCTTCATTATCTAAACGCTTGGATTCAGCTTCAAGAGAAGCGATTTCCTCTTTCGTTTTTTCATCTGGCTCAGAAGAAACATTCTGAGATGTGTCATGTATAGCGTTGAGATCCAACTCTAAAGATTTACGTGACACTTTGGCTATCTCGTATTTTGTCGAAATATTCTTTTATGTCGCTGTCGGGAATATCTGTATTTTTAGGGACACCGTTCTCTCCCCATACTTTGGCCCAGGGAGTATCTGGCTTATGGGTAATATTGGATAGTTGAATTCCATCGTATTTACCATAAACTTCCCATATTTTTTTGATAAACGCTGAAAGACTCTCGTCGTCAGGAAGATGTGGAGTAACAATCTCGAAATCCTTATCCATGTCAGTTGCATAATCTCGGATTGTTTTACTACCCAAGGATTTGAACTCATGATATAGAGATGGAACTACTGGGCCATAACGCCATGCTTCAATTTTCTCATCTATTAACGGTTGCCCTTTTGATAGAGATAGAAACCAGCCATGAGCAAAGTAAACCAATTTTTGTAGCTTCATTGGTGAAAGTGGTGAACCGCCCTCTTTGGCAAGATCGATAAATTTATTAGCTATTGCTTTAGTCTGATAGGTCATAACTAACCTCACTCAGTAAGTGATGTTGGGGGGTAAATCGCCAGAATACTTTTTTGAATGTACCCACAACTAATGCTAAAAGTCAATCGTTGCAAAATGAAGACTTGCAAAAATATTCAAACCGGGGCTTTCAATCGCTCCTACCCACACAATACTCATTTCTTGACGTATAAATCCGTAATCGTCCCCTCTATCATCTCCGCCGCAAACGCAAAAGTTTCCGACAAGGTCGGATGCGGATGGATGGTGAGGCTGATGTCGGTGGCATCGGCACCCATTTCCAGCGCAAGTACCGCTTCTGCTATCAGTTCGCCGGCGCCGGGGCCGGTCATGCCTGCGCCCAAAATGCGGCCGCTGGTTTTGTCGGTGAGAATTTTGGTCAAGCCTTCATTACGGCCCAAGGCCAGGGAACGGCCGCTGGCCGCCCAAGGGAAGGTGGCCTTTTCGTATTCCACGCCTTGTTCCTTGGCCTGGTTTTCGGTCAAACCCATCCAGGCTACTTCCGGGTCGGTATAAGCCACCGATGGAATGGTTAGCGCATCGAAACCGGCTTTGTGGCCGGCAATCACTTCAGCGGCGATTTTGCCTTCATGCGTGGCTTTGTGGGCCAGCATTGGATTGCCGACGATGTCGCCGATTGCGAAAATATTACCGACATTGGTGCGGCCCTGTTTGTCGACCGGAATGAAACCTCTGTCATCGACCGTCACGCCGGCTTTGTCGGCATCGATCAATTTGCCGTTGGGGCGGCGGCCTACCGCAACCAAGACCGCATCGAACACGGCCGATTCCGGCGCATCCTTGCTTTCCATGGTTACTTTAATGCCGGCATCGCTGGTTTCCATGGCCTTGACGCTGGTTTTCAGCCATAGGTTGTCATACTGCTTTTTGATCTTGCGTTGCAGCGGCGTGACCAAATCCTTGTCGCAGCCGGGGATGATTTGGTCCATCAATTCCACCACGCTGATTTTCGAGCCCAAGGCGTGGTAAACGGTGGCCATTTCCAGGCCGATGATGCCGCCGCCGACAATCAACAGGTTTTCCGGCACCGATTGCAGAGCCAGTGCGTCGGTGGAATCCCACACGCGCGGGTCGTCGTGCGGAAAGCCGGGGATTTTGGTCGGCTGCGAGCCGGCGGCGATAATGGCGTTGTCGAAGGTGACGATTTGAGTGCCGGACTCGTTTTCCACCGTCAGACTGTTGGCCGAAGCGAATTTGCCGACGCCGTGGATGACGGTGACTTTGCGCTGTTTGGCCAGTTTGCCCAGGCCTTGATTCAAGCCTTGGCTGACGCTTTCCTTCCAACCGCGAATTTTGTCAATATCGATAGTCGGTTTGCCGAAACTGACGCCGTGCTCGGCCATCGCTTCGGCTTCATGAATGATTTGCGCGGCGTGCAGCAGGGCTTTGGAGGGAATGCAGCCGACGTTCAGACAAACGCCGCCCAATACCGGATAACGCTCTACCAGTACCACTTGCTTGCCCAAATCGGCGGCGCGAAACGCGGCTGTGTAACCGCCGGGGCCGCCGCCTAAAACCAATACTTCGGCGTGTGTTTGTGTGTTACTCATGTAATTGAACTCCTAAATGCCTGAATCGTCTGTGCGCGCAAGCCGAGTGTCAACAAGGCGCGGGGATTGGCAAGCATTTTACCGGTTACTGTGAAGGATAGAAAATTAATCCTACTCGGCGAATATGATCGATTAAATCGGGATTGTCTATTTGTTGAAACAGCGACAGGTCGACAGTGTACGGGAGCAGCAAGTCGTCAATTTCAGTTTCGATGCGAGTTAACAAACGGTAATCCAGTTTGTCGCCGAGCAAGGTTAAATCGATGTCCGAGCCTTTGCGCGCCGTGCCCTTGGCTCGCGAACCGTAAAGCAAGGCCTGTTCTACTTCGGGATGGTTGGCAAACACCCGCTGCAGCGCCGCGATATTGCCAACACTTAAGCCGCTACGCTCAGCCAACGCCTCATGCGGCATCGACCAACCCCGCCATAGTTTGCTGCAAGCGATCGAACTGGGTAAAAAACCGCTCGCGTATGTTGCCGGCAATCGCTTGCGCGGTTTCCCGGTTATAGGTGTGGACTGTGCGGTTGCGGTCCCGAATCATGTCCATCCAGCATTCGCCATCGTCGATCAGCTCCAGTTTGAAAGCCTCGCGCGTGGCATCGCGGGAACCGTGAATGGCCTGCTGGCCCTTGGACAACAGATAGTCGCGCAACACATTCCAGGCCAGCTCGTGAGTGTATTCAAAAGCTTGAATCAAGCCCTGCTCCTCCAACTCGTTTAATTCACCGTGTTCGATGAACCGACGCAGCTGGTCCAGGGCTTTTTGGTAATTGGAAAAGCGTTGTTGCCAACGGATGTCTTGTTGCATGGGTTGGTAATTTAATTCGTCCGATTACGCTTTGCTTTTATGCACTTTAGGGTAAATCGGACCCACTTGGACTGAGTGAACAAACATGCTTACGCATCTTCAAGCTCAATTTTCATATGATAGGTTTTGAGAGAGACTTTCTCGGAGGTTTCACACGCTTGAACAAGACTCTCATCTATGCCGCCGGCGACAATGACACCTAAAATCTTTTTTTCAGGGAATTGTCGTTGAAGCAATCCTATATACATTGAGATTTGTCCAAAAACTTTATAATCAGCTTGACCGGATTTTAGCTCTACTACGACTAAGTTTCCGTCATATTCGTTCTCGAGCAAAACATCGATACGTTTACCTCCAATGGAATACTCAACCCCAATTGCTAAGCCACCAAATATTTTGTGATTGGGAAACAACTCTGATACTTGGGAACAAAGAGCAGTTTGCAAATCTTTTTCGTAAGCAAAATTATTCGGAACGTCAAGATTTTGTTCAGCATTCTCCATCTGTATGATTTCTTGACCGTCTCCGAACGTTTGAACAAAGAAATCAGAGTATCGGCCAATTGCTGCCCTGAAACGTCCGTGTTGCTCATAGCCAAATTCGGAAAACTTACCCGATTGACTGTAATCATGAGCTATCTCACTAATTTTGGTTTGATCTCTTATCATATAAATATCAATAGGAGTACCTGTCGATTTTGAATAATGCTCAGAAATTATGTTGATAGCTTTAGGATAGCTATTTGCGGCCCCCGGATGTCCTCGCGATGATAACCAGTTCTTAAACTTCGCTTCCATCATGCAATTGGTCTCTGCTATGCAAAAGGATTGATGATCTGCAACCCGCTTATTGCTAAGCCATTATGCATATCTTCCGAGTAAATGATTCGGCAATCGGCCATTATTGCAGATGCCACCACCAAACTATCCCAATAGGACAAACTGAACGATTCGCGTAACGCAGATGCTTGGCAAACCTCATCCACTGTTACGGTATGTATCGGATAACGTTGCCGGAAATTTTCCACGGTTTGCCGAATCTCTTGCTCGGTGTATCCGGCTTTACGCAGCAGATTGTTGCAGACCTCGTTCACGACTTGAGTGCTAAGCATTACGCCGGGCTGCGCGATAACCGTTAAAGCTTGCTGGTGTTTGGGCGAACTCTCATCCATGAAAGCATAAAGCCAGACATTGGAATCGACAAAACAGTTAACGCTCATAAACCGCTTCGCGTGACAGCGGCTCGAATGGTTTAACCAAGCGAGGCGCTAGCGGCACTGATTCTTTGGGGTCGTGTTGTTGGACGGCGTATTTTTGCAACAAAAATTGATAAAAATCCTCCAATTCGTGCCTGGCAAAGTCCGGTAGTTTTTCTAAATTCAATGTTTGCATATTAGGCCTCCCAAGGAAGTTGATCCTTGCTGCTTACAACAACAGCCGCCGAATATCCGCCAAATTGGCCTTCAACGCTTCCATAAACCGCGCGCCTTCCGCACCGTCAATGACGCGGTGGTCGTAGGTGATGTCCAGCGGCAGCATCAGTTTCGGTTCGAATGCGGAACCGTTCCAGACCGGCTGCACCTTGGCGCGGGTGACGCCTAAAATCGCCACTTCCGGCGCGTTTACAATCGGCGTAAACGCGGTGCCGCCGATGCCGCCCAGGCTGGAGATGGTCATGCAACCGCCCTGCATGTCGGACGGTTTCAGTTTGCCCTGTCTTGCCAATTCGCTGACTTCGGCCAGTTCGGTCGACAACTGGAAAATGCCTTTTTTATCCACATCGCGAATCACCGGCACCACCAGACCGTTGGGCGTGTCGACGGCAATACCGAGATGGAAATATTTTTTTAAGAAAAGCTTGTCGCCTTCCGGTGACAAGGAGCTGTTGAACGATGGATATTTCTGCATCGCCCCCACCAGCGCCTTCATGATGAAGACCAGGCCGGTCAGTTTGATGCCATCTTTGCCTTGGCCGGCGTTTGTGGCTTTGCGGAATTCTTCCATTTCGTCGATGGCGACTTCATCGTGGTAAGTCACCAGCGGCAGATTCAGCCAGACCCGGGTCAGGTTTTGCCCGGTCAGACGTTTGATTTTGCTTAAGGATTTTTCTTCGATCTCGCCGAACTGAGTGAAATCGACTGCCGGTATCGCCGGAATACCCGCGCCGCCAACGGTTGCGCCGCCGGACGACATAACTTGTTTGACGAAGTTTTGTACATCGCTTTTCAGAATGCGGCCCTTGCGGCCGCTGCCGGTTTGCACTTTACCGAGATCGACGCCCAGTTCGCGGGCATAGAGTCTGACGCTGGGGGTGGCGTGGGCTTTAAACGCTTCGCCGCTCGCCGCAACGGGAGCCGCTGGTGCCGGTTCGGGTTTTGGCGCTTCCGCAACCGGCGCGGGCGCCGGTGCCGGCTCCGTTGGCACGGCAGCAGCAGCCGGCACCGATTCGGCGGGCGCGGGCGCCGCGTCGCTGACTTCCACCGTGGCAATCAAGGTGCCTTCGGCGACTTTATCGCCGGGTTTGATATGCACGCTTTTGACGATGCCGGCCGCACTGGAGGGCAAGTCCATGGTGGCTTTGTCGGTTTCCATCACCGCCAGGGTTTGTTCCACGGCCACCACGTCGCCGGGCTGGATTAATACCTCGACAATGTCGATTTCCGGCACGTTACCGACGTCGGGGACTTTTACTTCGATTATAGAACTCATATCGTGATTTCCGTTAGATCAGCCGTTAAATCAACCAAGGCGCGGAGACATCCGGGTTGATATTGTATTTGGCAATCGCCACTTCGACCTTGGCGGCGTCGAATTCGCCGGCTTGCGCCAAGGCATGCAAGGCGGCCACGGCGATGTGGTGTCTGTCCACTTCGAAGAAGCCGCGCAAATTGGCGCGGGTGTCGGAACGTCCGAAACCGTCGGTGCCCAGCACGGTGTAAGGCCGATTCACCCAAGGCCGAATCTGCTCGGCAAACACCCGCATGTAATCGGTGGCGGCAATGACCGGGCCGGTGGTGTCGCCCAGGCAGCGCTCGACATGCGAGATCCGCGGTGTTTCGGTCGGATGCAGGCGGTTCCAGCGTTCGCAGCTTTGGCCGTTTCGGCCCAGCTCGGTAAAACTTGGACAGCTCCAAAGGTCGGCATCCACGCCCCAGTCTTCGTGCAGCAGTTGGGCGGCGAAGATGACTTCGATGAAGATGGTGCCCGAGCCCAACAGTTGTACTCTGGATTTATTGCTTTTCGGACCTTTCTTGAACAAATACATGCCTTTCAGGATGTCGGCTTCCGCGCCTTCCGGCATGGCGGGTTGCTCGTAGTTTTCGTTCATCAGGGTGATGTAGTAGAAAATGTCCTCCTGATCCACGTACATCCTGCGCAAGCCGTCCTGAATGATCACCGCCAGCTCGCAGGCGAAGGTCGGGTCGTAGGAATAGCAGTTCGGTACCGTGGCCGACATCAGATGGCTGTGGCCGTCTTCGTGCTGCAAGCCTTCGCCGTTCAAGGTGGTCCGGCCGGCGGTGCCGCCCAGCAGGAAGCCGCGGGTGCGCTGGTCGGCGGCGGCCCAGATCAAGTCGCCGACGCGTTGGAAGCCGAACATGGAGTAATAGATGAAGAACGGAATCATCGGTACGCCGTGGGTCGAGTACGAGGTGCCGGCCGCGATCCAGTCGCATAGGCCGCCGGCTTCGTTGATGCCTTCCTGCAGTACCTGGCCGTGCTTGTCTTCCTTGTAGAACATCAGCTGTTCGGCGTCCTGCGGGGTATATAGCTGGCCGACCTGCGACCAGATGCCCAGTTGGCGGAACATGCCTTCCATACCGAAGGTGCGCGATTCATCCGGCACGATGGGTACGATGCGTTTGCCGATTTGCTTGTCCTTGACCAGGATGTTCAGAATGCGCACGAAAGCCATGGTGGTGGAAATTTCGTGGCCTTCGCCGGTGCCTTCCAGCAAGGCTTTGAAGGTTGCAAGGGCAGGAATCTCCAGCGGATAAGCCTTGGTGCGGCGAGCCGGCAAATAGCCGCCCAAATCGACGCGGCGCTGGCGCAGGTAGTTCTGTTCGGCGGAATCCTCGGCGAAACGGATATAAGGCAGGTTGATCAGTTCTTCGTCGCCGATCGGCAACTGGTAACGGTCGCGGATGGCTTTGATCGATTCCATGCTCATCTTTTTTTGCTGATGGCTGGTGTTTTGCGCCTGACCGGAGTCGCCCATGCCGTAACCCTTGATGGTTTTGGCCAGAATCACGGTGGGCTGGCCCTTGTGATTGACGGCGGCGTGGAAGGCGGCGAAAACTTTGATCGGGTCGTGGCCGCCGCGATTCAATTCCCAAATATCGCGGTCGGTGTAATCCTTGACCAGTTCCTGCAGTTCGGGGGTATTGAAGAAATGTTCGCGGACGTAGGCGCCGTCCTTGGATTTGAAGGTTTGGTAATCGCCGTCCACGCATTCCATCATGCGTTTGACCACCAGACCGTTCTTGTCGCGGGCCAGAATCGGATCCCAGCGGCGGCCCCAGATGACCTTGATGACGTTCCAGTTGGCGCCGCGGAAATTACCTTCCAGTTCCTGAATGATTTTGCCGTTGCCGCGTACCGGGCCGTCCAGGCGTTGCAGGTTGCAATTGACCACGAAAATCAGATTGTCCAGTTTTTCGCGGCCGGCCATGCCGATCGCGCCCAGGGTTTCCGGTTCGTCCGACTCGCCGTCTCCCAAAAAGGCCCAGACTTTGCGGTTTTCGGTATTGGCGAAGCCTCTATCCTGCATATAGCGCATGAAGCGGGCTTGATAGATGGCCATGATCGGGCCAAGACCCATCGATACGGTGGGGAATTGCCAGAATTCCGGCATCAGCCAGGGATGCGGATAAGACGATAAGCCCTTATGGCCGACTTCCTGGCGGAAGTTATCCATTTGTTCTTCGCTCAAGCGGCCCAGCAAGAACGAGTGGGCATAGGTGCCGGGTGCGGAGTGGCCTTGCGAGAAAATCAAGTCGCCGCCGTGTTTGTCGGAGGCCGCGTTCCAGAAATGGTTTTGACCGACATCGTATAAGGTGATGGCGGAGGCGAAACTGGCGATATGGCCGCCGACATTGGTGTATTTATTGGCCCGCAGTACCATCATCATCGCATTCCAGCGCACGTAGGAACGGATGGTGCGTTCTATGTCGGTGTTGCCCGGAAATTTCGGTTGTTTGTCGATCGGGATGGTGTTGATGTAGGGTGTGTTGGCGGAGAAGGGAATATCCAGGCCGGCTTGTCTGGCGGTGTCGAGCAGGGTTTCGATCAAAAAGCTGGCGCGGTCGCTGCCTTCTTTTTCAATCACCGCTTGCAGCGCCTCCATCCACTCTTGAGTCTCTGCGGGATCAATATCGTGTTTGGCGGCAATATCGGTATTGTTGTTCATTAACGGAACCTAGAAAATCGTTGGCTTAGCCCGAAAAGGATACCCGAAAAGGCCGTTTTCAGCATGTTTTTTTGTTCTTCAAGAACTGCAAGACAGCATGGAGCAACCCGCGCGTTGTTTGGCCCAGTCCGGACGTTTTTCCGCGAAACGCTGCTTGCCGGCTTGTTCGGTATAGGGTTGGCGCAGCACCTCCAGCAATTCCCATACTTCGCCGAAGTCGCCTTGTTCCGCTAAATCAATGGCTTGCTGGGCCAGATAATTGCGCAACACGTAGAGCGGATTGACGGCGTCCATAACCTGTTGGCGCTCGTTTTGCGTCCGCTTATCGCGTCTTAAACGGGTTTGGTAGTTGTTGAACCATGCTTCCGCCAACCCTTGCGTTTCAACGGATAAAGGCGCATAGCTGCAGGCCTCGATATGGGTTTGAAAAGCCGCAACGGTATCGGTGGCTTCAATTGCGGACAAGCCGCGATAGAACAGCGTCATATCGGTTTCGGCGGCCTGTAGTAAGGTAGCCAAATCCGCTGCCAGTGTCTCGTCGCCGGCCGGATCGAAAGCGGTCAAGCCCAGTTTGTCCGCCAGCGTGCGCTGCCAAGCTTGCTCGAACGTGTTGGTAAAGGCCGTCAAGGCCTCTTGCAGGGGTTCCGCTTTCAGAATCAGCGGATAGAGGGCATTGGCCAGTTGCACCAGGTTCCAGTAGGCGATTTTGGGTTGGTTGCCGAAGCGGTAGCGCCGGCCCTGCGCGTCGGTGGTGTTGGGCGTCCAGTCCGGATCGTAGTTTTCCAGCCAGCCGTAGGGGCCGTAATCGATGGTCAAACCCAGGATGGACATGTTGTCGGTATTCATGACCCCATGCACGAAGCCCACCCGTTGCCAGTGAACTATCATTTCGGCGGTGCTGCGGCAGATTTCCGCAAACCATTGCAGATACACCGTTTTGTTGGGTTGGCCCAAATGCGGGAAGTCGGTTTCGATGGTGAAATCGACCAGTTGTTTCAAGGTTTCCAGGTCGTCGCGCGCGGTAAACAGCTGGAAATTGCCGAAACGGATAAACGACGGCGCCACCCGGCACACCACCGCGCCCGGTTCCAGTTGCGGATTGCCGTCGTAAAACATGTCGCGCACCACGTGCTCGCCGGTCAATATCACGCTCAGGGCCCGGGTGGTCGGCACGCCCAGATGGTGCATGGCTTCGCTGCATAAAAATTCGCGGATGGAGGAGCGTAACACCGCCAAGCCGTCGGCGCTACGCGAATAGGGGGTGGGGCCGGCGCCCTTCAATTGCAGAGTCCAGCGCCGGCCTTGCCGGTTGACGACTTCGCCCAGATTGATGGCGCGGCCGTCGCCCAGTTGCCCGGCCCAATGGCCGAATTGCTGGCCGCCGTAATTCATGGCGTACGGTTCCATGCCGTCCAGTAACCGGTTGCCGGCAAACACCTGGCAAAAAACTTCCGATTGGCAAGCGGCTTCCGGCAAATTCAATTGTTCCGCCATTTCCTTCGAATAAGCTACTAGGTGGGGTGCCTTGACGGTTTTGGGCAGTACCCGCGAATAACAACTTTGATACACCTGGCGGCGGTAATTGTCCGCTTCCGGGTCGCCGGGTAACTCGTGTACGAAGCGGTTATCGAAATGTAAAGCGTCGAGAGGATTGTCGTTGGCTTGAGTCGGCATGGGTTTTTGGCGAAAATCAGTTTCGGTTAGGGGCGGGAAGCGGCTAAGATAGAGTTACCCGGCACTTTATAACAATCACCCAGACAATTGAGGTTCATTTCATGAAAAAACTGTTTCCTAAACGTAGCGCGCGCGCGGCTAAACTGAGTCCGTTAATATTGATCGGCGGCTTGGCCAGCACTCAATTGACCGGTTGTTTTACCGTCGGGCAGGAGTTCGCGGGATCGCGGGTGCCGGAAATTAAAATCGGCCAAACCACCCGCCAGGAAATCACCGATATTTTCGGCCGGCCCTGGCGCACCGGCATGGAAGACGGTAAGACCACCTGGACCTACGGCATTTACAAGTATTCCTTGTTCGGGGCCGACGACACCCAGGATTTGCTGATTCGCTTCGACCCGCAAGGCGTGGTGCGTTCTTATACGTTTAGCTCTACCCGCAAATAGGTTTTGAGGCGGCGCCGGTCAGGAAGCGCCGGCTTTTCCGGATTTGACCGCGCGGGCCAGCAACAGCGTCACCAGGCAAAATAGCGCGCCGGCGTAAAAAGTCGCCGGCGCGCCGTGGCGGTCCCATAGCCAACCGGCCAGCACGCTGGCAACCAGCATGGCGATGCCGCCGACCAGATTGAAAAACCCGTATGCCGTGCCGCGCAAATCCGCGGGGGCGGTGTCGGCTACCATTTTGGCCAGCAGGCCTTGAGTCATGCCCATATGTATCCCCCATAGAGAAACCCCGGCCAAGAGTACCCGCCAATCGGCGCTAGCGGCCAGTACCAGGTCGGCGGCTATCAAAACCAGCAACCCCCAGGCTAATAAACGGGAAGGGCTGATACGGTCCGACAAGTGTCCGAAAGGATAAGCGCTGGCGGCATAAGCAATGTTCATGGCCACCATCGCCAAAGGCACCCAGGCGATGGAAATGCCGCTTTGCTGGGCGCGCAACACCAAAAAAGCTTCGCTGAAACGGGCCAGCGTGAATAGCGCGCCTATCGCCACTACGCCCCAGTAAGGGCGGCTCAAACGCCGCAGGTTCCGTTTGCGGATCGGATTGCCGCGTTGCCGGTCGCCGTGGCTGGCGGGTTCCTTGACGCCGATCAGCAGCAGCAAAACCGCCAGCAGACCGGGGATGACCGCCACCCAAAATACGGCGCGGAAATCGTCGGCCCACAACAGCATCAAGGCCACGGCCAGCAAGGGGCCGAGAAAGGCGCCCACCGTGTCCAGCGATTGCCGTAATCCGAACGCCGCGCCGCGGATCTCCGCGGGGGCAATGTCGGCCACCAGCGCATCCCGTGGCGCGCCGCGAATGCCCTTGCCGATCCGGTCTATCAACCGGGCCGCCAACACCGTGCCGCTGCCGGCGGCAATCGCGAACAAGGGTTTGGTCAGGGCGCCCAGGCCATAACCCAGCACGGCCAAGCCTTTGCGTTTGCCCAGGTAATCGCTGAGGGCTCCGGAAAATATTTTCACGATCAGCGCCGTCGCTTCGGCGGCGCCTTCGATCAAGCCGATGGTCAGGCTGCTGGCGCCCAGGCTGGCGACCATGAACAAAGGCAACAGGGAATGGATCATTTCCGAGGAAATATCCATCAACAGGCTGACGCAGCCTAGCGCCCAAACGCCTTTGGGAATGCGCCGCCAGACAGGGAGAGGTGTTGTATGCATGCAATGCCGGGCCAAGCGCGGTAAATCGTTCGACTTAACCCGGCGAGGGCTTAACGGGTTCCGAATACCACGATGGTTTTACCATGAGCGGTAATCAGGCCCTTGTCTTCCAGCTCCTTTAGCACCCGGCCGGCCATTTCGCGCGAACAGCCGACGATGCGGCCAATTTCCTGCCGGGTGATATGCAGCTGCATGCCGTCCGGGTGGGTAATCGCATCCGGCTCCTTGGTCAGGTCCAGCAAGGTGCGGGCGATGCGCCCTTCCACGTCCATGAAGGCCAGGTCGCGGTATTTGCGGCTAGTGATCAACAGGCGGGTGGAGAGCTGCTCGCCGAGGACAGTCAGAATTTCCACCGCGTGTTCGCGCAAGTCGGTGTTGAGCAGCGATTTGAAGCGGTCGTAACCTATTTCCGCCATATGGCTGCTGGTACGGGTTTTTACATAAGCGCTACGGATTTCGGCATTTTTGAACACGCCGATCTCACCGACGAAGTCGTGTTTGTTCAGATAGGCCAGAATCAGTTCATGGCCTTCTTCATCCTCGACGCTGACGCTGACCGAGCCGTCGACGACGAACAGGAGTTTATCGCCAACGTCGCCGGGCCTGACGATGGTTAATTTGGCGGGATAACTGCGTACATGGCAAACATGTAAAAACGCTTCGAGCGCTTCCTGGGAGATTTTATTATTTTTTTTAACCAAGCTCATTTGTCATAATCCAGTCCGATAGAGATTGATACCCTAACTAAATGGGAAGTATTTTGCAAAAAAAACAATTCAAGGCTGGGTATCGTTGTAAAATCCGCAGCATTTTTATTTTCCGGGATTCGAAATGCAAGCAACAGTGAAATGGATCGACGGCCGGTTATTCGTCGGCGAGTCCGGCAGCGGCCACGCCGTGGTGATGGACGGTCCGCCCGATCATGGCGGCCGCAATATGGGGGTACGGCCGATGGAAATGATTTTATTGGGCGTGGGCGGCTGTTCTTCGTTCGATGTGCTCGATATTCTGCAAAAAGGCCGGCATGACGTCATCGGTTGCGTTGCGGAATTGACGGCGGAGCGAGTGGATGCCGTTCCCGCCGTATTCAGCAAAATCCATTTGCATTTTAAAGTAACCGGCCGGAATTTGCCGGCGGCGGCAGTCGAACGCGCGGTTAAATTATCGGCGGAAAAATATTGCTCGGCATCCATCATGCTGGGTAAGGCCGGAGTGGACATTAGTCATGATTTTGAAGTGATAGAGGGTTGATCGGTTGAGCAAATTACAATTACACGGGTTTAACAACCTGACCAAATCGTTAAGTTTCAATATTTACGATGTATGTTACGCGCCCAAGGAGCAGGAAAAAGCTTATATCGAATATATCGACGAGGCCTATAACGCCAAACGGCTTACCCAAATCCTGAAAGATGTCGCCAACATCATCGGCGCGCAGATTTTGAATATCGCCCACCAGGATTACGATCCGCAAGGCGCCAGCGTGACCATGCTGATTTCCGAAGGCGCGGTGATACCGGCCGGGATGAATTCCGAATCGCCCGGGCCTTTGCCCGATACCATTCTGGCGCATCTGGATAAAAGCCATATCACCGTGCATACCTATCCGGAAAGCCATCCGGATACCGATATTTGCACCTTCCGGGCCGATATCGACGTATCCACCTGCGGACAGATTTCGCCCTTGAAAGCTTTGAATTACCTGATTCACAGTTTCGAATCGGATATCGTCATCATGGATTACCGGGTGCGCGGCTTTACCCGCGACATCTCCGGCGAAAAGCATTACATCGACCACAAGATCAACTCGATCCAGAATTACATCGCCGAAAGCACCAAAGAGCTATATCAGATGATCGATGTGAACGTCTATCAGGAAAACATTTTCCACACCAAAATGATGCTGAAGGAAACCGAGCTGGAAAACTACCTGTTTGAAAAGGAAAGTAATTTCAGCGACGATGAAAAAGTGGAAATTCAGGAGCAACTGCAGGAAGAGATGGCGGAGATTTTCTACGGCCGAAACTTCAGCTAGGGAAGATATTAAATTCGCGGCCGCGGGATAAGCCGGTATAACGAAAATAGGCCGAAATTTCGGCCTATTTTTTTGCGCCGGATTTAAGCCGTTTCTATATCGGTGATATTGATCTGCATGGCCTTGATGATGGCCAGCAATTCCTGGCGTTGTTGTTTCAGCGGCGCCAATTCGGCTTCCAGCTGAGCGATGCTTTCGCTGACATTGCCTTTGGATTCGTTGATTTTACGCAACATGATCAAGCGGCTTTCGATCTGTTTTTTGTGGTCCTTGATCTGGTGCATCAACGGCGTTAATACGCTATTGCTCCAGGTGGCGGCGTCTTTATGGGCTTGCTGCAAAATGGTGCGAGCCTTGGCGATCAAGGTGCTGTAGAGTTTGTTCACCACCAGGCTTTGTTCGGTCATCGTGGTTTTGGTGCTGTTGCGGAAAGCCTCGCCTTCTTCAAAAATCTGCTCCAGTTCGAACTGGTATTGCTTGATCGAAAACAGTTGCGGCTCGATTTCCTTGAAACCGTATTCGTCCTGGAATTTCTTGTGGATGGCCTTGATCAGGCGGCGGGTTTCTTCGGTAATATCGACGGAGTCCTGCAACAGGTCGCGCAATTCGTCGAACAGCTTGCGCATGTTTTGTTTCATACCGTAAGTGGTCAGGCTTTTGCTCATGTCCTGTTTGGTGCGCAGGATGATTTCATCGATTTTATCCTTGGAGAACGAATCGATCAGCATGCGGGCTTGCACGGCGAATACTTTACGGCTAGCCTGAAAGTTTTCGATATTGGCCATGTAAGTATTTTGCCGGTCGCGGGTTTCCGCCATCAGCTTGCCGGTCATTTCCTGGTTTTCGAAGTCGACCTGCTTGAATTCTTCCAACTGCTTGCTGGCGTTGACGACTTTGCTGTTCATCAATTTGATCGATTCGCTGACCAAAAAGCCGATGTCTTTTTCGACCACGCCTTTTAGAATTTCGCGGCGCTGGTTCAAGATGTCGTCCGACAGGTAGCTTTCCAGTTTATTCAGGCGGCTTTTTTCCAATAATGCCTCGTCGCCCTTCACCTTGGCCAGCAGGGCTTGCTTGGCGGAAACCGGGAAAATCAGTTCCTGTTTCAGGTTCAGGATGGTCGCCGAAGTTTCGATTTGTTTTTGAATCGCCGCGTCGTAGCCGGTTTCGCCGGCCAGGTCGTCCCACATCGAATCGATCTTGTTCATCACTACCGCCAGACCTTGGCGGCGTTGGCCCCTGGAGCTGCAGACGTGGCTTTTCCACATTTCCAAATCGCTTTTGGTCACGCCGGTATCGGCCGCCAATACAAACACGATGGCCTGGGCGCTGGGCAGCATGCTCAGGGTCAGCTCCGGCTCGGTACCCAAGGCATTCAGGCCCGGGGTGTCGAGGATGCACAAGCCTTCTTTCAACAAGGGGTGCGGAAAGCTGATCAAGGCATGCCGCCAGCAGGGCACTTCCACGAATTCGGGGTTGATGATGCCTTGCTCGGCCGCTTCGCGTTCGTTCCACAAGCCCAGCTTGTCGGCGGTTTCCTTGCTGACTTTTTTGGTGGCCACCAATTCCCGGAAGGCTTCCTGCATTTGGGTGGGCGAGTCGATATTCAGGCTGATTTGGGTCCAGCGGTCGGGATTGCGCTTGTAATCCATCAGGGAAATATCTTCCAGCCGGCTTTCGATATTCAACAAGCGGATATAGCTGCCGCCCGCTTCGTCCCAAAACAGTTCGGTGGGCGACATGGTGGTGCGGCCGGGCGATGAGGGTAGCAAGCGCACGCCGGTTTCGGCAAAAAACAGCGCATTGATCAGTTCGGTCTTGCCGCGGGAAAATTCGGCGACGAAGGCCAGGGTGACGCGGTCCATATTCAGGCCTTGGAGTATGTTCAGCAAGGTGTCGGTGCTTTGTGGGTCGCTAAAGTTATAGCGGGTTCGCCATTCCCGATACATTTCGATTGCCTGTATCAGATGTTCGCGCCAATTCGAATATTCGTGTAATTGTTCTTTAAATTCCAGATTTCTCATGGCAAGCCTTTCTGCTGACTGTACTCGTGGTAAGAGGGCGAATAGTAAGGGCTAATTGTAGACTAAATACAAATAAGCGGAAGATTGACAATAGCGATAATCCTAAATGCCGTATTGCCGGCGATAGCCGCGGATAATCGCCAGCTTGTCGGCAAATTCAGGGCTTTGTTCGATGAATTCGACGATTTCCGCCAATGAAATGATGGGCAGCACCGGTATGCCGAATTGTTGGGAGACTTCCTGCACGGCGGAGGTGCGGTCCTGGCCTTTTTCCTGGCGGTCAAGCGCGATGACTACGCCGGCCACCGTGGCGCCGGCGTGGCGAATGATCTCCACGGATTCGCGCACCGAGGTGCCGGCGGTGATCACGTCGTCCAATATCCATACCTTGCCTTGCAAGGGGGCGCCGACCAGTAGGCCGCCCTCGCCGTGGTCCTTGGCTTCCTTACGGTTGAACGCGAAAGGGATGTCCCGCAGCAGGCGGGAATAGGCGATAGCGGTGGCGCTGACCAACGGAATGCCTTTGTAAGCCGGGCCGTACAGCACATCGATATCCACGCCGGCGCTAATCAGCGTTTGGGCATAAAATTGGCCCAGTTTATCGAGCTGGGCGCCGGTGTTGAATAAGCCGGTATTGAAGAAATAAGGACTGATGCGACCGGATTTTAATTGAAACTCGCCGAATTTAAGTACGCCGCAGTCCAGGGCGTAGGCGATGAATTGTCTTTGGTAGTCGAGCATAATAAACGGTTTAAAACGGATCGGTTGCGGATTATAACCCGCCGGCCATTACGGGATGAACTTTTCCAGAATCTCGTCCAGAAAATCCCAACCCCGTTCGGAACAATAAATCTGTTGCCGATGTTCGGCCAGCAAACCCCGGGCTATGCACTCATCCAAGGCGGGTTGCAGGCTGTCCGCCGGCAGGCCGGTCGAATCGGCATAGCCGCGCAGATTAAAACCGCTTTTCAGGCGCAAATGGTTCATCGCAAACTCCAGCGGCAATTGAGCGAGGCCGATGGGGCGGCGGCTGGCCGAAGTGGGGTCTTTCAAATACTGTTCCGGACTTTTCGGCTTGGCGGTACGAATGATGTCCCGCGGCAAATTTCGGCTGATTTTTCCGTGCGCGCCCGCGCCTATGCCCAGATAATCGCCGAATTGCCAGTAGTTGCGGTTATGCCGGCATTGGTAACCGGCGGCAGCATAGGCTGAGATTTCGTATTGCCGATAGCCGCTTTCGGCCAATACCCGCTGACAGGCTTGTTGCAACGCGAAAATGCTCTCGTCTTCCGGCAGCTGCGGCGGGAATTTATAAAAGTAGGTATTGGGCTCCAGGGTGAGCTGATAAAACGACAGATGGCTCGGTTTTAGCGAGACGGCGGTGTGAATATCCGCCAGCGCTTCGGCCTCGGTTTGCTCGGGCAAACCGAACATCAGATCCAGATTCAAGTTTTCGAAGCCGGCCAGCCGGGCAATTTCAACGGCTTTAACCGCCTCTTCGGCATTATGCACGCGGCCGAGTTTTTTCAGGTGGCGGTCGTTAAAACTTTGAATGCCGATGGAGAGCCGGTTGATGCCCAGTTCGCGAAAAGCCTTGAACTTGGCGCTTTCGAAGGTGCCGGGGTTGGCTTCCAGGGTGATTTCGCAATCCGGACTCAGCTCAACCCGCTGTTTTACCCCCGTCAGTAGCGCGTTTAAGGCCTCCGGCGAAAACAGGCTGGGCGTGCCGCCGCCCATGAATAGGCTGTTAATCGGCCGGGGCGCATCCAGCAAATTCAAGTCGGCCTGTAAATCCGCCAACAAGGCGTCCACGTATTGCTGCTCGGGGATGCCGGATTTGACCGCGTGCGAGTTGAAGTCGCAATACGGACATTTTTGGATGCACCAGGGGAAATGAATATAAAGGCTCAGCGGAGGCAGCGGCATGCCTTACCAAACCCCGGTATTGGCCATGCTGGCCCAGGGTTCCCGCGCCGGCAGAGCTTGACCCTTTTGCAACAATTCGATGGAAATCCGGTCCGGCGAGCGGATAAACGCCATCCAGCCATCGCGCGGCGGCCGGTTAATCGTCACGCCCCGATCCATCAAGCTTTGGCAAACGGCGTAAATGTCGTCCACTTCGAAGGCCAGATGGCCGAAATTGCGGCCGCCGGTATAGTCCTCGGGATCCCAGTTATAGGTCAATTCCAATAGCGGCGCGTCGTGTTCCCGTGCCTGCCGGGTGTCGCCGGGCGCGGCCAGATAAACCAGCGTAAAGCGGCCGGCCTCGCTCTCCATGCGCTTTATTTCCGACAAACCCAGCTTGTTGCAATAAAAGTCCAGAGATTCCTCTAAATTGTGAACTCGAACCATGGTATGCAAATAGCGCATCTTGGCCTCCAATCAGTAAAAAAAGCTATTATGGTTGATAATAACCGGCTTGGCTAACCCAAATAGGACATCAGAATGACCGAATACCCCGCAAAAACCTGCCAGATAGATAGACTGCTTCGCCAGCCGAAACTGGTGGCCGCCGCGCTGAGCGGACAAAAAACCCAGCAGCGCCGCGACGGTTTATATGCCTACCCCGGCGAAACCTTCGAATTGGAAGGCGAGACTTTTGTGGTCACCGGCGTGGAGCGGCAGCGTATCGGCGACATGAGCGAAGCGGACGCACAAGCCGAAGGTTATCCGAGTCTGGCCATGTATAAGGACTTAATTTTAAAAATGCACGCCAATATGGAATGGAACGAAGACGGCCTGGTATGGGTGCATAGCTTTAAACGCCAACAGCCGGAATAAGCACGCCTTTCTCGGCCAGATCCCGCAGAGTTTGCGAGCCGAATTGCAATACGGTCGGTTGATCGATTTGCGGCGCCAGCTCCGCGGCCAGCATCCGCAAAGCCTGCCGGCCGACCACGCTGCCTTGTTGTTCGATCAATTGCAGCAGGCGAAAGGTTGGCGGCGTGGTTTGCATGAAATGCACTTCATCATGCCGATCGCGGTACACGATTAAATAACTGGGTTGTTCCGGAGCGGTTTGCGGTAAGAAATCCGGACCGATGTTGTGCACCGGGTATCGATAGGCCAGCGGCCAGACGACGGGAGACAGGCCTATGGCTTGTTCAAGCGCCTGTTCCGCAAACGCGGCATCGCCATATTCCGGCTCGGCCCGGGCTATGGACAGGGCCATCTCCACCCACTCGTAATGCGCCAGTTCCAGCAGGAACGGCAAATCGCCTTCCGCCCGGCGTTCGTTTTGCAGGTAATCTAAAAACTCCTCGGCAATTTCGGAGAAATGCGGAGTTCGGCACTGGTGGCGGGCGAAAAAATCCCGAGCCAATTCGTGCCATTGCGCTTCGCTGAGTATCCTGTGCAGCACCGGAAAGTTGCTGCTTAAAAAACCGTCGATGTTGTTGAAAAACAGCTCCCGGTACATAGCCATGCGTTGCGGGTCGACATCGGCCGGCGCGGGAACCTGTGCGGGATCGCGAATATAGGCGGCAAATTCGGCCTGTTTGGCTTTGAAATCGACGCCCATCAGGCCTCCCGCGGCGTTTGCCGTTGGCCGGCCTTGGCTTGGATGGCGCGGATGGTGTCGACTTCCTGTAACAATTCCGCCAGCGGCGGCAGGTTGAAATCGCGCTCCAGCAAGGTCGGAAACACCCCGAACTGTTGGTAGGCCTTGTCCAGCAATTGCCAGACCGGGTCGATAACCGGCGCGCCATGGGTATCGACCAAAAAATCCTCGGCCTCGACATAATGGCCGGCGATATGCGCGTAGGCGATACGCTGGCCGGGCATGGCCCGCAAAAAAGCCTCGGCGTCGTAACCGTGATTGACGCTGTTGACGTAAATGTTGTTGATGTCGATCAGCACATTGCAATCGGCCTCTTCGACTACCGCATTGAAAAACTCGATTTCCGACATTTCCCGGCCGGGGGCGGCATAGTAGGAAACGTTTTCGATGGCGATTTTGTGTTCCAGAATGTCCTGCACGCGGCGAATGCGGGCGGCGACGTGTCGGACGGCATCGGCGGTAAACGGAATCGGCATCAGGTCGTAAAGATGGCCGTCGTGGCTGCAATAACTCAAATGCTCGCTGTAATAGCGGATGCCGTGATCGGCCATGAATTTTTTCAGCTCCCGCACGAATTTTTCGTCCAGCGGGTCGCTACTGCCGATCGACAGCGACAGACCGTGGCAGATAAACTGAAAACGCTCGGTCAAGGCCCGGAATTGTTTGCCCAGCTTGCCGCCCAGGGTCATCCAGTTTTCCGGCGCCACTTCGTAGAAGCCGACGTTGGCGGGCGGATTAGCGGCGATCTCGGACAGAAAAGATCGCCGCAATCCCAAACCCGCGGCGTTAATTAACGGACGTTGGTCCATGAGCTGCAAATAACGGTACCGGCGCGCTTACTCGCCGGCGGCTTTATCGGCATCCATTTTGGAGCCGCAGCTGCCTTCGCCGCCCTTCATCATGTCGCCGCAGCTACCTTCCTTGGATTTTTCGGCGCCGGCGTCATCGCCATGTTTCATACCGCCCATACCGCCCATGCCGCCTTTCATCATGTCGCCGCAGCTGCCTTCCTTGGATTTTTCGGCGCCGGCCTCGTCGCCATGTTTCATGCCGCCCATGCCGCCGCCCATCATGCCGCAAGAACCTTCCTTGCCTTTCATCATGTCGCCGCACATGCCTTCCATGCCTTTTTTCATTTTACCGCCCTGCATCATGCCGCCGCACATGCCTTCGCCGCAGGAGCCTTCGGCTTTTTTGGTTTTTGGTTTTGACGCGGCTTCGGATTTGTCGATTTTCTTGCCGTTGGCATCGGCGACATTGCCGCCGCAGGCGCCGTGACTGGTTTTGTTGGAGGCTTCGGCCACCATGTAGCCGCCGGATAATTCGCTGACGGCGAATGGGTTGGCTTCCGCTTGCGCATTGGCGGCAAAACCGGATATTACCGCGGTACCCATGGCCAGGGTTAATGGAGTCTTGGTGAATTTTTTCATGATATATCCTCTGTAAGATTTTATTATGGGCTTCAGCCGACGGGCCGAGCGATTGCGACCAAGGTTCAATCCTTAAGTTCAGTCTGCCGCATTGTAAACGCTCTACCGGGTTTTTTCCTTAAACTCGCATAAATCGGCGATGCAGCAGTCCGGGCAGCGGGGTTTACGCGCCGCGCAGACATAGCGGCCGTGTAAAATCAATAAATGGTGCGCATCTTTCTTATGCCGTGGCGGTACGGTTTTATCCAGTTTTTTTTCCACCTCCAGTACATTTTTGCCGGGCGCCAGACCGGTGCGGTTGGCGACCCGGAAAATATGCGTATCCACGGCGATGGTCGGCTGGCCGAAGGCGGTGTTCAAGATCACATTGGCGGTTTTACGGCCGACTCCGGCCAACGCCTCCAGCGCTTCGCGGCTTTGCGGCACTTCGCCTTGGTGATGGCTGATGAGCGCTTCGCACAGCTTGATGATATTGGCGGCCTTGCTGTTGAACAGGCCTATGGTTTTGATATATTCCTTCAAGCCATCCTCGCCCAGCGCCAGAATCGCCCGCGGGGTATTGGCGGCCGGGAATAATTTCTCGGTGGCTTTATTGACGCCTTTATCGGTGGCTTGGGCCGACAATACCACGGCAATCAATAATTCAAACGGACTGCCGTAATTGAGTTCGGTGGCCGGCTCGGGTATGGCGGCGGCGAGACGGTCGAAAATGGCCAGTCTGGTTTGCTTGTTCATGTCCTGGGGTCTTGAGGTTGTCGGCTTGGGGCATTATAAAGCCGCAATCGCAAATGCGGGATCGGCCGTTGCGTCGAACCAGGCTATTGGGTTTACCGGCCGGCGTTTAGCCGGGCGCATTCGGCGGGCCGATTTTAAAGCCCGCGGCCATGAAACCGTTTTCGAGTTGCTCCGGCGCGACCGGTTTGCTGAACATATAGCCCTGCAGCGAGTCGCATTGTTGGGCTTTTAGAAAGGATAATTGCGCTTCGGTTTCCACGCCTTCGGCGACGACGAACAGTTTGAGTTCGTGGGCCAGCGCGATGATGGCACGTACCAGAGTCTTGCTGCCTTCGTCGTCCGGCAGATCGATCACAAAGGAGCGGTCTATCTTGACGCTTTGTACCGGAAACCGGCGCAGGTAGGTCAGGCTGGAGTAGCCGGTACCGAAATCGTCGATGCTCAGCCGCACGCCCAGTTGCTGCAATTGATGCAATACCTGCAGGGTGATCTCCGGATCTTGCATGACCGCCGATTCGGTGATTTCCAGTTCCAGCGCGCCGGGAGGCAGGCCGGTTTCGAGCAAGGTTTGCTTAATGGTGCGAAACAGGTTGCTTTCTATGAACTGCCGGGGCGACACGTTGACCGCCACGCAACTGAACGGGCCGTTTTGTTCCAGCCAAGCCTTGGCCTGCAGGCAGGCGGTACGCAGCACCCAGGCGCCGATAGGCACGATCAGCCCGGTTTCCTCCGCCACGTTAATGAAGCGGTCCGGATACACCAAGCCCCATTCCGGATGTTGCCAACGCACCAGGGCTTCGGCGCCGACCGCCGCGCCGCTGCCGGTATCGATTTGGGGTTGGTAGTGCAGCCTTAATTCATCATGGGCCAAGGCATGCCGCAAGCCGCGCTCTATGGTCATGCGTTCCAGCGAGCGTTCGGTCATTTCCAGGGTATAAAACTGGTAGTTGTTCTTGCCGCGTTCCTTGGCCAGATACATGGCGGTGTCGGCGTTCATCAACAAGGTATGGCTGTCCTTGCCGTCGTTCGGGTAAACGCTGATGCCGATACTCGCGGTTACGACGATGTCGTTGCCTTCCAGCGTGAACGGCTGCGTCAGCAGGTCGATGGTCTTTTCGGCGATTCTGGCCGCATCGTCGGCATGGTTGATGTCGTTCAGCAGCACGATGAATTCGTCGCCGCCCAGCCGCGCCAACAGATCGTGAACGCGGACCGAACTTCTCAGCCGGTCGCTGACGGCTTGCAGCAATAAATCGCCCAGCCGGTGCCCCAGCGTGTCGTTGATCAACTTAAAGCGGTCCAGATCCAGATACAGTAGGGCCAGCCGGGTGTCGTGGCGCTGCACCGAAGACAGGGCCTGGGTCAAGCGGTTATGAAACTGGTCGCGGTTGAGCAGGCCGGTCAAGGGATCGTGGTTGGCAAGATAGATTAACTGCTGCTCGGCGTATTTGCGGTTGGTTATGTTCTGGATTTGCACGATGAAATACTGCGGTTCGCCGTCCGGATCGCGCACCATGGACGCGCTCAACATCGTCCACACCCTTTTGCCGACAACTTTATGAAAGCATTCCACCTCGATTTGAAAGGTCGGCAGTTCGTCGGCCAGCAATTGCTTCATGTGCCGGTCGAGGTCGTGGCCTTGTTGATTGCCGTGGGTCAAGCCCTGCAGATTGGCTTTCAGCAATTCCTGCCGCGAATAACCGAATATGCCGCACAGCGCATGGTTGACTTGCAGGAAATTGCCGTCCAGGGCTACTAACGCCATGCCGATGGCGGCCAGCTCGAAGGCGCTGTGAAAACGTTCCTCGCTTTCCCGCAGCTGATGTTCCATTTGCCGGCGGGCGCTGATGTCGCGAAACACCAGCACCGCCCCCAGCAAGCTGCCGTCGTCGTCCAGGATAGGCGCCGCGCCGTCGTCGACCGGAAACTCCACCCCCGATTGGTTCACCAGCAAAGTGGCGCAATTCAAATGGGTGACTTCCCGATTCCTCAAGGTTTTAAGCACGGGGTTTTCAATGATGTCGCGGTTCGACTCGGCCAATAGGGTAATCAGGTCGCTGACAAGCGAGTTCTTGACCTGTTCCAGCCGCTGCTCGGTCGCGGTCTCGGCCGCCGGGTTCATGAAGCGGATCCGCCCTTCCGGGTCGGTGGCGATGACGGCGTCGCTGATACAGTGCAGGGTCTTGCCGAACCATTGTTCGCTTTCCTTCAGCTTGCGTTCCAGCTGATGTTTATACAGCGCGACTTCGATGGAGGCATGCAGTTCGTCGGGGCGGAACGGCTTGATCAAATAACCGTAGGCGCCGGTGGTTTTCGCCCGCCGCAAGGTGGCGGGGTCGCTATAAGCCGTCAAAAATATCACCGGGATATGCAGGGCGTCCTGTATGGCTTGGGCGGCGCTGATACCGTCCATGTCGCCTTTCAGCACGATATCCATCATGACCAGATCCGGCCTGTGTTCGTGGGCCAGGGAAATGGCTTGGCCGCCGGAAAAGGCGGTTCCCACCACTTCGTAGCCGAAATCCGTCAATTGCCGGCGGATATCCATGGCGACGATGCCTTCATCCTCGACGATCATAATTTTGCTGGCTAACATGCGGACTGCTCCTGTTCAAGGGGTTTAGGCAAAGCGCAAGGTAAAGGCGGCGCCGCCGGTTCTATCCAAGCTCATGTGCCCCATCAGTTGATTGGTCAGGGTGTCGACCAATTGCAAGCCCAGCGAGCCGGTATGTTTAAAGTCCAGGTCCGCCGGCAGGCCGATGCCGTTATCGCTTATGGTCAGTACCCATTCGCCTTGTTCCCGGACGAAGGTAATGCGGATTTCACCCGGCCTGTCGCCGGGAAATGCGTATTTCAGCGCGTTGGACAACAACTCGTTGATGATCAGGCCGCAAGGAATCGCGGTGTCCATATCCAAAAACACATTATCGATTTGCAGATCGATGCGAATTTTGCCGGCATGCGCGCCGTAGCCGTACAGCAAATGGTTAACCAGGCTGCGGATATATTCGTTGAAATCTATCCTGGCCAAATCCTTGGATTGGTAAAGCTTTTCGTGCAACAGCGCCATGGCCTTGATGCGGTCGGCGCTTTGCTTCAGCAGGTCCGAGGTCGTCTCCTCCTTGACGCTGCCGGCCTGCAGGTTAATCAGGCTGGACACCACCTGCAAGTTGTTCTTGACCCGGTGGTAAACCTCCTTCAGCAGCATTTCCTTCTCGTTGAGGGCTTGTTTCAGGGTATCGCTGGCGTTTTTGCGCTCGGTAATGTCGACGATGGAACTGAGCACAATGCTGCCGTTCTCGTCGTCGATCAGGCCCAGGCCGATTTCCACCGGAAATTCGCTGCCGTCCTTGCGCAGCCCATACAGGTCGCGGCCTGCGCCCATCGGCCGGGAAACCGGGTCGGCCAGATAAGCCCGGCGGAAACCGATATGCGCCTGCCGAAAGCGTTCGGGTACCAGCAGTTCCACTTCCCGGCCGACCAATTCGCTGCGGTCATAGCCGAACGATAGCTCGGTTTGCGCATTGACCATTAAAATCCGGCCGGATTCGTTGACCATGACGATGGCGTTCGGCGCCGATTCCACGGCCTGCCGGAACCGGTGTTCCAGCCGTTTGCGCGCGGTAATATCGACGATGGAACTGAGCACCAGGGTTTCCGCGTGGTTCTCGACCAGACCCAGGCCTATCTCCACCGGAAATTCGCTACCGTCCTTGCGCCGGCCGTAAAGATCCCGCCCCGCGCCCATGGGCCTGGATTCCGGCTTGGCCATATAGGCTTGTCTAAAGCCCATATGCGCGGCGCGAAAGCGTTCCGGTACCAACATCTCCACCGCCTGCCCCAGCATTTCGCCGCGGGCGTAACCGAATGAATGCTCGGTTTGAGCGTTGACCATGACAATCGTTCCCGACTCGTTGATCATAACGATGGCATTCGGCGCCGATTCCACCGCTTGCCGGAACCTGTCCTCGAGCTGTTTATGTTCGGAAATATTTTCGTGTATGACGATGACGCGGCCCAGTTCCCGGTCCGGGAACGGCACCACCTTACCGGCAAACCACAGCTGCCGCCCGGACGGCGTTGGAAAGGCATATTCCAGCGCGAAGCCGGCGCTGACGCCGGACAGCACCGAGCGGATGCCCTCGGCAAAAGCCGTGCCGCCCCTGTCGTTGGCCAAGCCGGCCTCCAGAAGCTCGAGATAGTTTTGGCCGATTTTCAGTCCCGGTCGGCCGCCGTTGTACTGCTGCTCGAAATCCAGCCAGGGTTTGTTGACCTCCAAGATAGTGGCGGCCGCGTCCAGCACGCAAAATTGCTTGGACAGCGCATCGAGCACGGCGCGGGTAAAGCGTTCGGATTGGTTTAAACGGGTAGCTGCGTCAGGATCGTGCAACATAGCGTCCCCCTTGGTTTAGCCGTAGGTTGCAGTATAGTAGTCTACATTTGAAGCTCGGTTCCAGATTTATATCCCTGTCGCATTGCAAATTTCGGCATATCCGTACCCTCGCCCTCCGGAGGCAGCCGGTGGGTTACGCTGCGCTAACCCAACAAAACCAAAACGTTGGGCTCTTTACGGTATTAAACCCAACCCCGTAATGGCGGGATGTTATGTTCGACGAAACCCTAGTCGGCACAGCGGGCGGCCTTGGATTACCCGGCACGGTGGAATGAGGCTCGAAATAAAATAATTGCGGTTGGTAGCGCGTATGCCGCCAAAGTTATTCGAAATTCAGAGTTTCTATACTGGCGGGCGGCTGCGTAGTGCCCCAGCCGTTTGGGTAACTGCCGTTGGCTTGATGGGCTAAAAATGACGACCATGGATAATCTGCGGGGTCGGACACTCGGCCATGCTTTACCGGATTGTAATGAATGTAGTCCAAATGTTGATGCAGGTCGTCTTGATCGAGAATCAGATGATCCCAAAAGCGTTTTTGCCAAAGCGTGACGGGTTGGGTAAGGTTTTGCGCCTGTTTGTAACGATGGGTAAAACGCAGTTTGACCGACTGCACAATAGCTGAAAACGCAACGCCAGATTCCGGCTTGATCAGCCAATGAAAATGATCGTCAAGAATCACATAAGCCAACAGCCGAAACGGCATTTCAGCTTTTACCTCCCGCATCACGGTTAGCAGCAGTTCTTTTTCCGATGCATTCGCCAATACCGGCTTGCGTTGATGACAAACCGCCGTGATGAAAACCGGCCGGTTGTCGGCGGGGTATCTACGAATGTCGGTCATGGGTATTCAGGGAACATTTTGAAATAATAAGAAGCCGCGAATATAAACCAAGCGATCGGGTCGGGGTGACGGGATTGCACCCGTCACCTCTCCCACACCACCGGACATGCGGTTTTCCGCATCCGGCGGTTGAACCCGGCGACTTCTTATAGCGTCGCAAAATCTGATGGCACCCATAGTCCCCAACGCCTGAGTCTGGCATTGTTCAGCACGGTTTGCAGCATCGGGCTATAGGCATTTCGCCATGCCCCTACCGAACCGCTCGCCTGTTTTAGGTGATACGGTTTGGCCTTCAGGCGCTTCAAGGCATTTAGCCGGCCTCGCCGGTTGTGCCAGCGCTGCCAGAAGTATTTGCGCATGTGCCGACGCATCCAGCTTTCCAACGCCTTGACCGTCCGCCAAAGCTGGCAGATGCTGAAGTAGTTCCACCAGCCTCGAATGTAACGCTGCCAGTTTAGAACGCGTTCTTCCAGCTTTACGCTGGTTTGTGCATCCCAATGGCGGCGCACTTGCGCTTTCAGCTTATTCAGACTCGCTTGTGCAGGCCCAATGCGCCCGTCACTGGTGATCCTAAACCCCAGGAATTTTCCATCCCACGGCCGGCCAACGCCACTTTTGTTGACGTTGACCCGCAGTTTTAGGCGCTTGGCTATCCAGGCTGTCAGGCTTTCCAGTATCCGTTCGCCGCTGCGTTCGCTACCGACGAAGATCACGACGTCCTCGGCGTATCGGCAGAAACTCAAGCCTCGCTGTTCCAGTTCTTTATCCAGTTCATCCAGATAGATGTTGGCCAATAGCGGGCTCAACGGGCCGCCTTGCGGCGTGCCTCGGCTTCGCTTTTCCTTCGATCCATCGCGTTGCATTGGCGCTCTCAGGTAGTTCCCAATCACTCTCAATACGCGCTTGTCCCGAATTTTCCGCCCGATTTTCGCCATCAGGATGTCGTGATTGACTTCGTCGAAGAATGCGCTGATGTCCAGGTCAACCATCCAGGTTTTCCCTTCCAGGACATAGCGACTCGCCGCTTGTATCGCGTCGTGCGCGCTGCGTCCCGGTCGATAGCCGTAGCTGTGATCGCTGAATTCCGCTTCGAAGATCGGACTCAGCACTTGGCTTATCGCTTGTTGGATGACACGGTCCTGAACATTGGGGATGCCCAGTAGCCGTTCGCCGCCTTGCGCTTTCGGGATACTGACACCCCGTATCGCCCCCGGCTGGTAGTCACCCGTTTGCAATTTGCCTGCTATCCCCGGCCAGTGCTGCCGGGCGTGTTCGGCAAAAGCATCTACGTTCATGCCATCCACGCCCGGCGAACCACCGTTGGCTTTGACGCGCTTATAGGCTTTTATCAGGTTGTCCCGGTTTAGGACATCTTCCATCAGATTTTCATTCAGCACCTTCTATTTCCTCTTCCGCCCAAGTCTCGACTCGTATTCCGCTTCCTCGCTACCAGCGGGAGTCCACCCGCCTCACTCGGTCACCAGCCCGGGTAGCTGCCGCAGTTGCAACGCCCGCCTGTTTCGAAATACTGCTCGCCGTTTCTCGGAGATGTTCAACATGGTCTGTTTCTTGGTTCTTCTGCCCTTCGCTCCATCCCCATTACAGAGACTTCCTCGCTACTACGGCTTCTGCTGACTTCTCCCAATCTCTCGTTCGGGAGATCTCCCCGGGTAAGGTGCTAAAACTGTCTGCCCGTGCCGCCAAGCTCTACCTGATGCGTCTTTCGGTAACGGTTGGATTTCGTGTTCCCTAGCACACTCATCGCCCACACCCGGCCTCAATGCTTGTTCGTGTTCCTGCGGTCGTGCTTTTGCTACGCGCTTCTTTCAGGCTAGCCTCGCGGTTTTCACCCTTGCGTTTCGCTACGGTTGTCGTTACTACTTCCGGTTATCTCCTTTCAGATAACAAGTTTTAGCCCATGCCGGGCACACTAGGTCAGGGTGCGCGATAGCGTTCCCTGACAAATTCAAAGCCACGAGCTCCGAATTGTCACGTAACCGCGATGCGGCAACGTGACCTACCGGGCTGCGCGGCTTTTCGCGCAGGTCCGGTGGAATGAAGGGTTAGCCCCGGATGCTCGTTCGGTGCAAAAATGAAAGCAAGCATTGTTCTCCTTCCTCACGTGCATCACCAATCTTTTGTGTTAGTTCGTCATCGAGATTCTCCGACGGATACAACTCTTGCTGGGCTTCCAGAACTTCGGGCGAGTCTGGCGAGACCGTCTGCGAGTAGCCCTGAATCACGACGATGTAGTTGTCAATTCTGTGAATTACCTCAGTAACTAGACGGCCGAATGGGAGGAAGCCGAGATAGATCTTGGAGCCCACCAACACTCTCACTTCAAGCAACGCGCTTTGGTATCTGTCAACGGCGAGGGACAAATCATCAATTCGTTTCCTATAGGCATCTGCTTCGGATAGGCGCCATCTTTCATTCTTCGTTGTGAGCTTGACATCTTCCTCCGAGAATGCTTTACGTTCGTAGTCTTGAATGGGCTGTCTTGCCTTGGTTGTGGCCCTCGAGAGTAAGTGGCTTTCCTTCACCAAGTTCTTCGTTGCCGCGTAGATTTCCTTTCCCGCTAATTCACGCTTCCACACTCTGGCGCCATAGATGGCAATGACGGTCGTTACCAACGCCGCAATGCCAAGCAAACCATCCTTAATCAGGGGAATCCATTCTTTTAGTTCAAGTGGCGGCATAGAGGTACCCGGGTTTAAGGGCTAACGTGAAGTTGAGGGGCGGCGCGCTTTTGCGCCGTCCCGCTCGAACGTAGGGTTAGCACTTTTGCTAGTGGAATGTATGGTAATCAATACTAACCCCCTTAGATGTTTTTTCGGCACGTATAACTCTCGCCAAGTCGTGGTATGCGATTTCTAAAATAGTATCCGAACCCCAGCGAAGTCGTACTTCTGGTCCTCTACTCTTTCCAGCAGGCGCTTGACCATGATTTGTATCAGCAGCGAAAAAGCTTTTGTTTCCAAAAAATCCAGGGGTATCGTCAGAGAGAGAACTATTGATTGGCATAATTGCCACATGGCTGTTGAAGTCAGTAGTAGCACCACAATCAGTTTGAAAGAGAACTGCTTTAAGTTTTCCATTCGGCGATGGTGATTCACCGATTAAAGTATCTGCGCACATATCGGAAGTGGACGGCCATAACCAAACTACACCCGCAAAACCAGCAGCCAGTAATAAGGCAAATGCTGCCAATACGCCAATTGTAATTTTCTTCCAGAGAACCATGTTTTGAAGTGCTAACGTAATATATACGACATCTGTTGTCTTATAATCCAGCGCATTTGTCGCATAAAAAAAATAATGACGTATAAGGCATTGTAAAATAACGCGTCTTGTATATCCAAAAGACATGTCGAGCAAGTAAATACGACATTCCAGAAAACCTGAAAAATCAGTTCCATGTTTTTAAACGCGATCTATCGGCTTGGCTACGCCGCATAGCCTAACAGACCGCCATTCCCCATAACAACCCAACCTCGCCAAAATTCATCGCACCCGAAAAACCCTGCCGCGTTAAAATTCCGCAACGCCGGGCCATTTGCCTTGGTCCCGATTCAACCGTTTTTTAACCAATACCATGCTCAATTTTAAAAACATCGCCATTCGCCGCGGCAGCCGTTTGCTGTTTAGCGAGGCTTCCTTCACGATTCATAAGGGCCAGAAGATCGGTTTGACCGGGGCCAACGGTACCGGCAAATCCAGTCTATTCGCGATGCTGCGCGGCGAGTTGCATGCCGACGAGGGCGAGTTTTCCATGCCGCCGAATCTGGAAGTGGCGCATGTGGCGCAGGAAACCCCGGCGCTGGCATGTTCGGCCATCGATTACGTGCTGGACGGCGACCGCGAATTGCGGGCCTTGCAACAGCAATTGCAGGCTGCCGAGCAGGCTCATGACGGCATCAAACTGGCCGAATTGCATGTGGCTTTGGAACATGCCGGCGGCTATACGGCGCAGGCCCGCGCTTCAAGGCTGTTGAACGGTTTGGGCTTTACCACCGAACAGGAAAACCGGCCCGTCAGTTCGTTTTCCGGCGGCTGGCGCATGCGCTTGAATCTGGCCCAGGCCTTGATGTGCCGTTCCGATGTGTTGCTGCTGGACGAGCCGACCAACCATCTGGATTTGGATGCGGTGATTTATTTGCAGGATTGGCTGGTGAAATACCCTGGCACGCTGTTGCTGATCTCGCACGACCGGGATTTCCTGGATACCATTACCGACCACATTATTCATATCGAACAAAACAAGGCCGAGATTTACACCGGCAATTATTCCGACTTCGAACGCATGCGGGCCGAAAAGCTGGCCCAGCAACAAACCGCTTTCGAAAAGCAGCAGCGGGAAATCGCCCACATTCAAAGCTTCGTCGACCGTTTCAAGGCCCAGGCCACCAAGGCGCGGCAGGCGCAAAGCCGCATCAAGGCGCTGGAACGGATGGAATTGATTGCCCAGGCCCATGTGGATTCGCCGTTCGGTTTCAGTTTTCCGCCGCCGAAAAAAATGCCCAATCCTTTGATTAAACTGGAAGACGCCGACATCGGTTATGGCGACAACGTGGTGGTGCGCAACGCCTCGCTGTCCATATCCCCCGGCGACCGTATCGGTTTGCTGGGGCCGAACGGGGCCGGTAAATCCAGCCTGATCAAAGTGTTGTCCGGGCAAATGCCGGCATTGCGTGGTAAGTTAACCAATGCCCAGGATTTACATATCGGCTATTTCGCCCAGCATCAACTGGAGCAGTTGCGGCTGGACGAGTCGCCGTTGTGGCATCTGCAGCAACTGGATAAACAGGCGCTGGAAAAGGATTTGCGCAACTTTTTGGGCGGTTTCGATTTTCGCGGCGACAAGGTCAACGACCCCATCGGGCCGTTTTCCGGCGGCGAAAAAGCCCGGCTGGTGCTGGCGATATTGGTGTATCAAAATCCCAATTTGCTGCTGCTGGACGAGCCGACCAACCATCTGGATCTGGAAATGCGCCACGCCTTGAGCGTGGCCTTGCAGGAATACCAGGGCGCCATCGTGGTGGTCTCGCATGATCGGCATTTGCTGCGCTCGGTGACCGATCAGCTATTGCTGGTGGCGGACGGCCGCATACAAGCCTTCGACGGCGATCTGGACGATTACAAGCAATGGCTGGCGGAACAAAAGAAGGCCGGCGACGAGCCGGACGCCCAAGCCAGCGCGAATAACGTATCGCGCAAGGATCAGCGCAAACAGGACGCCGAACGCCGCCAGCGCCTGAAACCGATGCTGGATGCGGTGAAAAAAGCCGAGGCGGCGGTGGAGAAATACCACAAGCAACAGCAGGAACTGGAGCAGCAATTGGCCGATCCGGCGATTTATAGCGAAGAGAACAAGGACGCATTGAAAACACTGTTGAGCCGGAAAGCCCAGGTCGATGACGCGCTGGAACAGGCCGAACTCGACTGGATGACTGCCGAAGAAAACCTGTCCCAAGCGGAGTAATGCATGTACGAATTGAGCCTGTTGTTTTTTCGAATCGCCACCTTCCAGAAAGGCCCGCAGGACGTGCCGGCCTCGCCGTTTGTGCTGCGGCTGTTGTTGCCAGTGTATGTGGCGATCAATTATCTGATTTTGTTTTTGAACGGCGCGCAGTCGACGGCTTTGTTGCAGATCGCCGTGGATTTCGGTTTGATAGTATCTTTCTGTTGGCCTTTGTTATATGCGTCGGGCAAAATCGGCCGCTTTCCGCAAACCCTGGCGGCCATGCTGGGTACCGATGTGGTGATCAGCTTTTTCGCCCTGCCCGCCATCGCCACCTTGAATACCCATGCCAACGACTTGGCCTATTTTGCCATGCTGGCCTTGGTGTTGTGGCATTGGCTGGTCAGCGGGCATATCATACGGCACGCGCTGGACCGCTCCCTGTTTTTCGGTTTGGGGCTGGCGCTTTTGTATATCATGTTGTCTTCCCAAATAATGGCGGCGCTGTTTCCGGAAATTACCGGCGCGCCGCAATGAGGTAACTATGCATAACTATAAACATATATTGTTGGCGGTGGATTTTTCGGAACACGGCAAACAGGTCTCGAGCAAAGCCCTGGACATGGCGCAACGCAATCAAGCCAAATTAAGCCTGGTGCATGTGGTGGAAAATCTGCCCATCACCGATGCCGCCTACGGGCCGATTCCCTTCGATGTCGATTTGACTCAGGAATGGCTGGACGCCTCCAAGGAGCGGCTGGGCAAACTGGGCGCCGATTTAGGCGTGCCGGCGGAGCAGCAGTGGCTGGAAATGGGCAGCGCCAAAATGGAAATCGTCCGGGTGGCGGATGAAAACGCCGTGGACCTGATCGTGGTGGGCTCGCACGGCCGGCACGGTCTGGCTTTGCTGCTGGGTTCCACCGCCAACGGCGTCTTGCATCATGCCAAATGCGATGTACTGGCGGTGCGCCTGACCGATGATTGAACTGGTGTTGGGCGGCGCACGTTCCGGTAAAAGCCGCTACGCCGAGCAACAAGCGGTCGACAGCGGATTGCCGGTGCTGTATTTGGCCACCGCCGAAGCCGGCGACGCGGAAATGCGGGCCCGTATCGCCCATCACCAACAACGGCGGCCAGCCGAATGGCAAACCCTGGAACAGCCCGTTGAACTGGCATCCGCCATTCAAACCCACGCCAATCCCGAATGCTGCCTGTTGATAGATTGCCTGACGCTGTGGCTGAGCAATGTGTTGTTCGACCGGCACGGCAACATCCAGGAAAATCAGTTCGCGACACAGCGCACCGCCTTGCTGGATGCTCTGCGCGATTGTAACGGCCGGGTAATCATGGTCAGCAACGAAGTCGGGCTGGGCGTGGTGGCGGCCGATGCCATGACCCGCCGCTTCGTCGACGAAGCCGGGTTCCTGCACCAGGATCTGGCGCAAATTTGCGGTCGGGTGGTGCTGGTCACCGCCGGTTTGCCGCAACAGCTTAAATAATGCAAACCCTTTACCTGCCGATTCCCGCCCCCGATACGGGGTTTTACCAGCGGGCGCTGGACAGGCAAACGCAGCTCACCAAACCGCCCGGTTCGCTGGGCATGCTGGAACAACTGGCGGTTAAACTGGCCGCTTTGCAGCGCCGCGACGATCCGCGACTGGAACACATTCACATCAGTATCTTTGCCGCCGACCACGGGATTGCCGCCGAAGGCGTGTCGGCGTTTCCGCAAGCGGTGACGGCGGAGATGGTGAAAAATTTCGCCGCCGGCGGCGCGGCGGTGAATGTGCTGGCCAGACAGGTCAAGGCCCACTTTGAAGTGGTGGATGTGGGCTTGCTCAAACCGGTCGATTTGCTGAACGTGATTCGCCAGCGGGCCGGCGCCGGAACGGAAAACTTTAAACTCAAGCCGGCGATGACCGAGGCGCAACTGGAGATTGCCCTGGCGGCGGGACGCGCAGCCGTCAGCCGGGCCTTGGCGGCGCAAGCGGATATGTTTATCGGCGGCGAAATGGGCATCGCCAATACCTGTAGCGCCAGCGCCATGGCGGCGGCTTTGCTGGATGTACCGGCCGATGAGATTACCGGCGCCGGCACCGGGCTGAATGACGGCCAAATCAGGCATAAGGCGGCGGTCATAGCACAGGCCTTGCAAACGCACCGGCAACGGCTGACTACGCCGCTGGCGGTGTTGCAAACCTTGGGCGGCTTCGAAATCGCCGCTCTGGTCGCAGCCTACATCAGTGCGGCCCAGCAGGGTTTGCCGGTGCTGGTGGACGGTTTCATCAGCAGCGTGGCGGCCTTGCTTGCCGCCAAAATCAATCCGGACTGCCGAGCCTGGTTTTTTTACGGTCACCGTTCCGGGGAGAAAGGTCATCAGCGGGTGCTGGACGCGCTGGCCGCCGAACCGATTTTGCAGCTGGGCATGCGGCTGGGCGAAGCCAGCGGCGCGGTGATGGCGGTTCCGGTGCTGCAAATGGCTTGCCGCTTACACAATGAAATGGCGACTTTTTCGCAAGCGCGGATAACGGTTGGCTGTTAAATGGTGAATATCGATTTTATCGGGTCGGGTTTCGCTAAATTCAACCCAACAAACCAGCAAGAGCGAGGGGCTTAAACCCCTCGCAAACCTGCCTGGTTTATAGTTGGCGATGCATTTTTGCCATGCTCATATTGGCCTCGACAGCGCTTTCATAGATGTTGATCAATCTTCGGCAATGGCCTTTTAAGTTTTCAGCTTGCTTGCCATACAGATAGGCACGAGACTCGTAGTTGTTCAACAATTTCTTATGCTCATCGACCTTCAGCTGCATGTCTTTCGCTGCCGCCTCATAGTGTTCAGCCAAAGCTTCGTGATCGGCTTTGGTTTTTGCGTCCTGTACGGCTTGGCTCATATCCATGGGATGCGGATCCATCTCCGCGCAGGAAGATAGTAAACCAAAAGTTAAAAACAGGGGGATCAGTAATTTGGTTTTCATGGGTTTTCTCCAGACTTATTCAATCGTTAAAATGACGTAACTATTCAGCGTAGGTTGGGTTAGGCGCTAGCCGTAACCCAACGCATCGGCTTATGGCGGTGCAATGGCTTCAATTGTTGGGTTACGCTCTATCGAGCTTTTATGCCCTTGAGGGTAAACCCAACCTACGCAATTGATCCGCATCGGCCGGCATTCGCTGAATAGTTACAAAATGACATTGTTTTGCAAAAAATAGTGTGTGGTTAGCTTTGCTCCTTAGGTGTTTTGAATTGATGGAAAGTAAGTTATCCATGCAGCTGCCTGGAACTTGGGAATAAGGCATCATTGTGGCGCTCGCGGTTTGTGTTTTTCCTGCATCTGCAGCACCAGGCTATACACCACCGGAAACACCAGCAGGCTGAGGATCAACACCGTCAACATGCCGCCCATCGCCGGTGCCGCCACACGTTGGGTGACATCGGCGCCGGTGCCGGTGGCCCACATGATGGGGATCAAACCGACGATGTTGGCCAGCGAGGTAATCGCGACCGGGCGCACCCGCAAGGCGGTGGCGGCTTGCGCCGTGGCTATGATTTCGGCCGAGGTGAGCGGGGCCTGTTTTTGTTCCCGTAATTTAGCCATCTCGATGTCGATAAAGCTCAACACCATTACCCCGGTTTCCGCCGCCGTGCCGGCCAGGGCGATAAAGCCGACATAAACGCCTATCGAGAGATTAAATCCCAGCCAATACACCAGCCAGATGCCGCCGATCAGACTGAAGGGGATGGTCAGCATAACAATGGCCGGCTCGGTGATATTGCGGAACGAGCAATACAACAGGATAAAAATCAACAGCAGAGTAATCGGCACCACCAGTTTTAAGCGTTTCGCCGCGCGCGCCATGTATTCGAACTGGCCCGACCAAACCACGGTGTAACCGGGTGGCAGTTTGACGCGTTCGGCCAGGGTTTTTTGCGCGTGTTCGACGAAACCGCCGATATCGGCTGTCTTGATATCCACATAAATCCAGGCATTGGGCCGGGCATCTTCGGTTTTAATCACATCCGCGCCACGGCTAAATCGAATATCGGCTACCAGGGTCAAGGGAATCTGGCTGCCGGTAGGGGTGGGGATGAGTACCCGCCTCAAGGCTTCCACGCTGTCGCGCAGATCGCGGGGGTAGCGCAGATTCACCGGATAGCGCTCCAGCCCTTCCACGGTTTCGGTGATATTCATGCCGCCAACGGCGCTCTGAATCACATCCTGGACATCGCCGGTGGTCAGGCCATAACGCGCCGCCGCTTCCCGGTTAATGTCGAAATCCAAATAATAGCCGCCGACCGCCCGGTCGCCGTAGGCGGACAAGGTGTCGGGGATAGTCTTCATGACCTGTTCGATCTCCAGCGACAGTTTTTGCAAAACATTCAGGTCTGGCCCCGATACTTTGATACCCACCGGGGTTTTAATCCCGGTCGACAGCATGTCGATACGGGTCTTGATCGGCATGGTCCAGGCGTTGGCCAAACCGGGAAAACGGATGGCTTTGTCCATTTCAGTCATCAGTTGTCGCGTGGATTTGCCTGGGTCCGGCCACTGCGCCCGGGGTTTCAGCTTGACAGTGGTTTCCACCATCATCAGCGGCGCCGCGTCGGTGGCGGTTTCCGCCCGGCCGACTTTGCCGAACACCTGTTCGACTTCCGGGAAGGTCTTCAGAATCTTATCGGTTTGCTGCAACACCTCGCGGGCCTTGGTGATGGATATGCCGGGGAAGGTCGAGGGCATGTATAAAATATCGCCTTCATCCAGCGGCGGCATAAACTCGCTGCCGATTTTGGCGATCGGATACAGGGTGGATGCCATTAGCAGCGCGGCCAATACGATGGTTGCGGCTCGCCAGCGCATGGCCAGTTTTAACACCGGGCCGTGTATCCGGTATAAAAGCCGGTTGATCGGGTTGCTGTGCTCTGGAACGATTTTGCCGCGCACAAAATAGCCTGCCAACACCGGCACCAGCGTAATCGTTAAAATCGCCGCCGCCGCCATGGCATAGGTTTTGGTAAAGGCCAGCGGGCTGAACAGGCGCCCTTCCTGGGCCTGCATGCTGATAATCGGCAGGAACGAGACGGTAATGACCAGCAGCGAGAAAAACAAGCCGCTGCCCACTTCCCGGGAGGATTGGCCGATCACTTGCCAGCGTTCTGTTTCGGTGAGTTCGGCTTTTTTCTTGGCAACGGCGGCGGCCAGATGCTTGTGGGCGTTTTCCACCATCACCACGGCGCCGTCCACCATATCGCCAATCGCCAGCGCAATACCGCCCAGCGACATGATATTGGCGTTCAGGCCTTGCCATTTCATGACGATGAAGGCCATCAGTATGCCCAACGGCAGAGTGAGGATGATGACCATGGACGAACGCAGATGCAGCAAAAACAAGGCGACCAGGGCGCAGACGATGATCAGCTCCTGAATCAAGGCTTCGTTCAGGGTGTCGACCGCGCGTTCTATCAAATGGCCACGATCGTAAACCGTGACGATCTCCACGCCTTCCGGCAGCCCCTTTTTTAGCTCGGCCAGTTTTTGGCGTACGTCTTCGATTGTGGTGAGGGCGTTTTCGCCAAAGCGCATCACCACGATGCCGCCGGCGACTTCGCCTTCGCCATTCAGTTCGGTGACGCCGCGGCGCAATTCCGGGCCGATCCGCACCTGGGCTACGTCCTGCAAGCGGATGGGCGTGCCGTTGGCATCGACGCCCACCGGTATGGTATTCAGATCGGCAATGGATTTGATATAACCCAGGCCGCGCACCATATATTCGGTTTCGGCCGTTTCAAACAAACGCCCGCCGACATCGTTATTGGAGCGCTTGATGGCGTTGACGACGCTGGAAAGCGGAATTTGGTAACCCTGCAAAATATTCGGGTCGACCTCGACCTGATATTGCTTGACGTATCCGCCGACGGACGCCACTTCCGATACGCCGGGCACCGTCTGCAAGGGGTAGCGCAAATACCAGTCCTGAATCGAGCGCAGTTGGGCCAGATCGTGCTTGCCGGTTTTGTCCACCAGCGCATATTCGTAAATCCAGCCCACCCCGGTGGCATCCGGGCCTAGCGTGGGAGTGATTCCGGCCGGCAGCCGGTCTTTTACATAATTGAGATATTCCAGCACCCGGGTGCGGGCCCAATACATGTCGGTGCCGTCCTCGAAAATGACGTAGACGAACGACAGGCCGAAAAAGGAATAACCCCTGACCACCTTGGCATGCGGCACCGCCAGCATGGCGGTGGTCAAGGGATAGGTGATTTGGTCTTCGATTACTTGCGGCGACTGGTCGGCATACTCGGTGAACACGATCACCTGCACGTCGGACAAATCCGGTATCGCATCCAGTGGCATGTTGTTGAATGACCAAAGCCCGGCCAGGGCCAGCATAATGGCGCCCAGCAACACCAGAAAGCGGTCTTTCAGGGCACTGTTGATGATGAAATCAGTCATGCCGGTGCGCTCCCAGCTCCATTTCCAGCCGGTTCGGCTGGGCGGGCGGCGATGTTGACGGTTCCAGCATTTTCGCGGTGGCTTCGCGCAGTTTGGATTCGGAGTCGATCAAAAATTGCGCGGAGCTTACCACTTCCTCGCCGGCATTCAGTCCATCCACGATGGCCACCTCGTCGTTGGAGCTCAGGCCGGTGATTACCGGCCGGGGTTCGAATTTACCCGGCCCGCGCACCACAAATACCTGGGTTTGCGCGCCGGAACGAATAATCGCTTCGGCGGGTACCACCACCGCGTCGACCTGTTTGCCGGCGTGGATGGTCACATCGGCAAACAGGTCCGGCTTCAGCAATAGTTCGGCGTTATCAAAGGCCATGCGCACCTTGATCGTGCGGGTCTTGGCTTCCGCATACGGATAGATGAAGGCCAGATGGCCCATGAAGGTACGGCCCGGTACCCCGGCCAGCCGCATTTCCACCGGGTCGCCTTGCTTTACCCAAGGCAGCTCGTATTCGTACACATCCGCATACACCCAGACTTTGGATAAATCGGCAATCATGTAGAGTTGTGTTTCCGGCGTCACGTATTGGCCTTCGCGGGCGCCGATGTCGATGACAATGCCGGCCGCCGGCGTGTGAATATGCAGGCTTTTTTTGACGGTATGGCTGTCGGTCAATTCGTGCAGCTGGTGGGCGGGCACGTCCAGCAGTTTCAAACGCTCGCGCGAACTTTTAACCAGATCTTCCGCGCCGCGCCGAATATCTTCAATCGGGCTCTTCTCCAATACTTTCAGGTTGTTTAAAGCCAGGAGGTATTCCTGTTGGCTGGCGACCAGTTGCGGCGAATAAATGCTCAGCAAATCCTGGTTCTGCTTCACCCATTGCCCGGTTTCGTCCACCCGCAGGGTTTCTATCCAGCCTTCGGTTTTGGGATGCAGACGGACTATCCGCTCTTCGTCGTAAGCGATACGGCCGACGGCGCGCACCACATGCGACAGCAAGGTTTTTTTGGCGATTGCCGTGCGCACCCCGATGTTTTGCACGGTCACGGCATCGATTTTGACGCTGCCGGCCGGCGAGGCGTTTTCCGTTTCGGCATCGGCGTAAACCGGCAGGTAGTCCATGCCCATGCTGTCCTTGGCCGGTACCGGCGAGGTCATTTCCGGGTTCATCGGGTTGCGGTAAAACAAGGGCTGTTTGGCCTTGGCTGGCGCGGGCTCGGACGGTTTCGGCGGTTGGGCCAGCCAATAGCCGCCGGCCAGTCCCAGCGCCAGGAGAAGCGGGCCGGCTATCAAGAGCGGTTTATTCATAAATATCGTCCTCGCCCACGGCCAGTTCGGTTTGCGCCAGCGCTTGCCGGGCTTCGCTAAAGGCTTTCCAGTATTGGGTTTCGAATTCGAACAGCGTAATCTGGCTGCGCACCAGATTCAGGAAGTCGACTTTGTTGACTTGATAACCGGCCAGCATCGAGGCCACGGTTTGCCTGGCTTGCGGGATGATGCCGGTGTCGAACAACACAAACTGGTCCTTGGCGCGTTGATAGTCGCTGATACTTTGGCTGATTTGCGCCCTTACTTGGTTCCATTGATCCTGTAGGGCGTATTTTTCCCGCATCAGTTCGCTGGTGCGCTGATCCACGGCTTTGTTTTGTTTGCTGCCGGCGAAAATCGGCACATTCAGACTCACGCCCAGGCTTAATAAATCGGAGCGCGCTGTGCCATCGGGCATGTTGGCGCGGGCGCCGTAGGCCGCTTCGAGGTTAAAGTCCGGCAAAATGTCTTTTTTGGCCAAATCCAGCCGCGATTGCGCGGCATGTATGCCTTGGCGTTCGCCTTCCAACAAAGGCCTTGCCTTCTCCGCCTGTTGATACAGCTGGGTTTCCTGTTTCAGCGCCGGCAGCTGTATGTCGACCGTGGCCGGTAATTGCATGTCGGCATTGGCGGGTTGGTCCAGTAAGGCATTCAATTTTGCCCGGCCGTTTTTACGCATGCCGGTCAGGCTGATTTTTTGGTCCAGCAATTTAGACAGTTCCAGTTGGGCCAGTAATACGTCCTGCTGCAAGCCTTCGCCGACTTCATATTTGGTGCGGGTGATATCGACAAACTGCTGCAGCAGATTGTGGTTGTTATCGACGATCTCCAGCGCCCGGTCCAGATAAAAAACCAGCCACCACAGGGTTTTGACATCGCTCAACAAGCGCAGGCGCGTTTCATCCGCCGTGTGCGTGGCGGCGGTCGCCTCGTAAGCGGCCGCCTCTTCGCGCAGGGCCAGTTTGCCGGGAAAGGGAATGGCTTGCGAAATACCGAAACCGATTTGCGTCATATCCACTGGCCGGGTATCGAAGCTGTCGACCGGCAGGCTCATGGCATTAAAACCCACGACGGGATCGGGCAGCGTGCCCTCTTGCGCGGGAATGGCGGCCATGGCTTTGGCACGGGCCAGCATTTGCGCCAGGTCGGGATTGTCCCGCACGACTTTTTCGGTGGCCGCCGCCAGGGTTAAAACGCTTTGTTCCGTGCCGTAGGCGGTACCGCACGTCAGCAATAGCAGGGTTATCCGGAGATAACGGCTTGGTAGTGAAACGGATGGCATGGTGATCCTCTAAAGGCACGTAGTGGCGGCGGCAATTTTGGCGATTGCACCGCATGGAAATAACGTACTGAACAGACCTTGATCTTGATGGTTCTCAAGTGTTAGGACTACCGGTCTGATCTAAAACGCTTAGAGGTCGGAAATCGGCGGCTTTATAGCCGGAGACGGAACGATGGACAGGGAATCCGGCTTTAGCAGGACATGATACAAAGCGCGGCCTTGCGCCAAAGCAAAGGCAAAGGACACGGTGACGGCGCAATCCTGGCAGGGATGAAAATTGCAAGAGCCTGGATGTGCCTTGCCGGGTTGGCAGTGGTCGTCAACCGGTGCCGCCGGGCTGCCGCCGGCATCCGCAACACCGCTTGCCGTAACGCCATGCGGCATCGAAAAGTGCGGCGCAATCTCGGCGTAATGCGCATAAGCCGCCGCCATGGGCATGATGGCCATCAACAGCATCAATAAGGCGATTATTCGGCGGTTATGCATGCGGCGGTGTTTAAAAACGGCATCGGCCAAGAAAATTAGATCGGCAAATCGTAAGCTTATTCCGCCCGAAAAACAAGGCATACAGCAAGGTGTGGACGAACATTTCTATGTCATTTGCCATGTTTAGGTAAAATGTACCTTGATTGGGCCGAAAGGCCGTTCCCATGCCGCGGTTATGGCGTGGGGGAAGGATGTATTTAAAACTGAAGTTTCCCAGTTTTAAGGGGGATACTTGGGCATGTAGGGGTATATTTGATGGGGTTTGCCACAACCAACGCAAATCTTATCAAATATATCCACAAGCCAATAAATACGACATCCAGCCTTTTCAATTTCTGGGAAACTTCAGTTAAAAAATAACAATAACTCCTCGAATAATAAAGTCTATGCGTTCTTGTTGAACGGATGGCATATAAACATAGGAAAATCAGGCATGCTTGGACATATAGAAAGTTACGACGAACGCTGTCAGACCGGCGTGGTGAAGCACGAAGGCAAGTTTTACGAATTTCATATCGACCAGTGGACGTCCGCCGAGCCGCCCAAGGAAGGCGACGATGTGGATTTCGACCACGAACATGGCGATGTCACCGAAATCGGCCCGGTCGGCGCCTATCTGGTCGACAGCCAGCCGGTTAAAAGCCACATTGTGGCGGCCTTGCTGGGCATCGTGTTCGGCGCCATCGGCTTGCACCGAATCTATTTGGGATTCTGGGGGCTGGGTATCACGCAAATTCTGGTGACCTATTTAACCGGCGGTTTCGGGGTGGTGTGGGGCTTTATCGAAGGGGTTTTGATTTTTACCGGCCATATCAACAAGGACGCCAAGGGCCGGCATTTGAAATAATTCCGCCCAACCACCCCAGCGCGGGTATAAATACCTTTAACGTAAACTCAACCGAACCATTACAGCCATGGAATCTTTACTGATTGCACTGCAATTTTTGACGCGTATTCCGGTCGATTTCCAGCTGACGGCCAACGATGCGGCGCTGGGCCGTTCGGTACTGTATTACCCGCTGGTGGGGTTTTTGATTGGCGTGTTGCTGAGTTTTCTGGCCCTGGTCCTGTCGGGCGCGCCCGACATGGTGGCGGCGGCCGTGGTATTGAGCGCCTGGGTATTGTTGACCGGCGGCTTGCACCTGGACGGCCTGGCCGATTGCGCCGATGCCTGGGCTGGCGGCTTGGGCGATGAACAGCGCAGTTTGCGGATCATGAAAGACCCGGCGGCCGGGCCGATTGCGGTGTTGGTGTTGTTATTGGTCATGCTGGTGAAATTTACCGCGCTGTTCGTGTTAATTCAGCAAAACGATTTGATCCCGTTAATGTTGGCGCCCTTGTTGGGACGTTGCGCGATTTTGTTGCTGATGCTGTCCACGCCTTACGTCAGCCCCAAGGGCATGGCGGAAAAATTATTGGCAAACCTGCCCTTTGGCGAAGCGCGCACGGTGGTAGTGATTTCGTTGGCGTTTGCCGGTTTATTCATGGGCTGGGCCAATGTATTGCTGGCTTGCGGCCTGCTGTTTTGGGTGCGTTATGCCGCCCTGACCCGCTTGGGCGGCGCCACCGGCGACGTGTACGGCGCGGCCGTGGAGTTAATCGAGACGGCCGGATTGCTGGCCGTGGTCTTGCTGTGAACAGGCACCGGTTTAGCCCCGAGGAACGGGCCGGGGTGTATCGCGCCATCGCCGAACGCCGCGACATGCGGCACTTTCTGCCCGACCCGGTGGCGCCCGAACTGCTGATGCGGATTCTGCGGGCCGCGCATCAGGCCGGCAGCGTGGGCCTGATGCAACCTTGGCGCTTCATTCGCATCACCGACCGCCAATTGCGAACCCGGATCCATCAGCTGGTGGACAATGAGCGGCAACTGACCGCCGCGGCCTTGCGGCAACGCCAGGATGAGTTTATGCGTTTGAAAGTGGAAGGCATCCGCGAGTGCGGCGAGCTGTTGGTGGTGGCGCTGCCCGACCAGCGCGAAAAACATCTGTTCGGCCGCCGCACCTTGCCGGAAATGGATTTGGCCTCGGCCGCCTGCGCGATTCAAAACCTGTGGTTGGCGGCGCGCGCCGAAGGCTTGGGCATGGGCTGGGTGTCGCTGTTCGATCCGGAGGCTTTGGCCGGGCTGTTGAACATGCCGGCCGGCAGCCGGCCGATTGCCATTTTATGCCTGGGTCATGTGGACGAGTTTTATCCCAAGCCCATGCTGGAACTGGAAAACTGGATTAGCCCGCAACCTTTGTCCGCCATGGTGTCGGAAAACGGCTGGGGCGGATGATACCGGCCGCGCTGATGGTGCAAGGCACCACCTCCGACGCCGGCAAAAGCACGCTGGTGACCGCCCTCTGCCGGCATTATCGACGCCAGGGCGTGCGGGTGGCGCCTTTCAAGCCGCAAAATATGGCGCTCAACAGCGCGGTGACCGTCGACGGCGGCGAAATAGGCCGGGCCCAGGCTGTACAGGCCGCCGCCTGCGGCCTGCCCGCCCATAGCGACATGAATCCGGTGTTGTTGAAGCCCACCACCGATACCTGCGCCCAGGTCATCATTCACGGCCGAGTATTGCAAAATCAGTCCGCAACGCAGTATCACGATTATAAAAAAGTCGCCAAACAAGCCGTATTGGCATCCTGGCAACGGCTTACCGCGCAATACCAAACCGTGGTGGTGGAAGGCGCCGGCAGTCCGGCGGAAATCAATTTACGGGCCGGCGATATTGCCAACATGGGCTTCGCCGAAGCGGTGGATTGCCCGGTGATATTGATCGCCGACATCGACCGCGGCGGCGTATTCGCGCATATCGTCGGCACCTTGGCCTTGCTGTCCGCAGCCGAACAAAACCGCATCATCGGCTTTGTGATCAACCGCTTCCGCGGCGATATCGCTCTGCTGCAATCGGGCCTGGACTGGCTGGAGGCCGAGACCGGCAAGCCGGTACTGGCCGTGTTGCCCTATTTGCACGACTTGTATCTGGAAGCGGAAGACGCCCTGTCCAGCCGGCACGCCCGCAACGACGGCGAGCAAGCGTTTACCGTGGTGGTGCCGCACCTGCCAAGTTTCAGCAATCACACGGATTTCGACCCGCTGCAACTGCATCCGGGCGTACAAGTGGTGTTTGCCAAGAGTCCCGAGACCATTCAGGGGGCGGATTTACTCGTGTTGCCGGGTAGCAAATCGGTATGCCGCGATTTGGCGCGACTCAGACAGCAAGGCTGGGAGGAATTTATCCAACGGCATGTGCGCTACGGCGGCAAAGTGCTGGGTATTTGCGGCGGCTTCCAGATGCTGGGTCGGGCCATACACGACCCACATGGGCAGGAAGGCGACGCCGGCAGCGCGGTTGGCTTGGGTTTACTGGATATGGAAACCACGCTGCACGCGCACAAATGCCTGCGCCAGGTCGGCGGCGTGTTTGCCGAACAGGCGGTGCCGGTTGCCGGTTATGAAATTCACATGGGCGTCAGCGGCGGCCCCGCGCTGGCGCGGCCTTTGTTCAAGCTGGACGGCGCCGATGATGGGGCCTTGTCCGTTGACGGCCAAATTGCCGGCAGTTATCTGCACGGCCTGTTCGATTTGCCGGAGGCCTGTAACGCCCTGCTGGCCTGGGCCGGGTATAGGCAAGCGCGGGCGGTGGATTTTAATGCCCTGCGCGAGGCCGGCATCAACCGGATCGCCGACAGTTGGGCCGCGCATTGCGACGGGGCCAAGCTCGACTCGGCGCTGGCGCGGTTTTATGCCCGGGATTGCTGACGGTTGCCGGAGGCTAAAAGCGGTTTATTCGGTTTCGGCCAGTTGTTCGGTTTCATGCGGCACGACGCCTTGCGCCAGCAAATCCAGATAGATCCGGTAACAGTTGCGGCCGACGCGCTTGGCTTGATACATGGCCTGGTCGGCGTGGCGCAGCAGCGTATACGGGGCCACGTCATCCAGCGGATAAAGCGTTACGCCGCAGCTGGCACTTATCCAGACCGGATGCACATTCAGCGTAAACGGCTCGGCCAGCGCCGAGTGTATCCGGTCCAGCGTATCCTCGCATTGTTGGCGGGATTGTAAATCCAGTAGCAACAAAGCGAATTCGTCGCCGCCCAGGCGGCAAACCGTGTCGCATTCGCGCAAATTGCTTTTGATGCGCTTGGCCACTTCTATCAATAGCTCGTCGCCCACGGCATGGCCGAAGGTGTCGTTCACCGGTTTGAAGCCATCCAGATCCAAATAGCAGATCGCCAATAAGCCGCCGGAGCGCTTGGTATGCGCGATGGCTTGGTTGAAGCGGTCCGAGAACAGCGTGCGGTTCGGCAGACCGGTCAACGGGTCGAAATGCGCCATGTGTTCCAGCAATTCCTGTTGCTGCTTGCGTTCGGTGATATCCGAAAACAGGCCGATATAATTGATGGTGGCGCCGCTTTCGTCGCGCAGGGCGGAGATGGTCAATAGTTGGGCGTAAACTTCGTTATTTTTATGCCGGTTCCAAATTTCGCCCTGCCAGTGCCCTTCTTCGTTCAAGGCGGTCCACATGGCGCTATAAAACTCGGGCGCTTGCCGGTCGGATTTCAGCAGGCTGGGTTTTTTGCCTATCACTTCGGCATGGCCGAAGCCGGTTAATTCGGTAAACGCGGCATTGACATCCAGGATGCGGGCTTCGGCATCGGTAATCATGATGCCTTCGTGGGCATCGGAAAACACCCGGGCCGACAATTTGAGCTTTTCCTCGGCGCGTTTGCGTTCGCTGATGTCCTGCACAATGCCCAGCATACGAAGCGGTTTGCCGTTTTCATTCCGCTCCACTTGCCCGACCGAGCGCATCCAGCATTTTTTGCCGGTCACGTTGATACGGTATTCCACGTCGAATTTGGCGCCGTGCCTTAGGTGTTTGCGCAATGCGTCGATGACTATCGGCCTGTCCTCTTTGCAGATGGAAGCCAGAAAGTGCGCCCATTTGGGGTTTTCCGTTTTAGGAAAACCCAGGCCGTTGCTGACTATTTCCGACCAGATATGCCGGTTGTTGACCAGGTCGAATTCCCAGGTGCCCACCCCGCCATAATGCTGGCTGACCCGCAGGCGTTCTTCGCTGGCCTTTAAGGCCAGTTCGTCGAGTTTCCGTTGGCTGATGTCCTGTAATAACACCACAAAGCGATTGTGCCCGGCTTGGTAGGCGTCAATCGCCAGCCAGCGCTGCCTGTCCGGATAATGTATTTCAAAATGCGCGGGTTTGTGTTGGGTTTCGATATTGGCAAAGTGTTGAATGCATTCGCCAAGATGGGGTAATTCCAGCCGGTTGGCGCGCTTGCCGACACATTGAGTCGCCTTGATGCCGATGATGGTTTCGAATGCCGGATTGACCATCAGGATGCGGGAGTCGATGATGCGGCCGTTTTTATCTCTTATGGCTTCATGTAAGGCAAGTCCCAGCGACATGTTGCGGTATAACAGGGCCAGATCGGCTTCGCTACGGCGGCGGGCCTTGATTTCCTTGCGCAACCTGAATACCCAGTAGCTGAAGAAAAGCAAAAGCAGCAAAGCCGTGCCGGCGTATCCGATCAGCGCCTTGCTGTCGATGCCCGGATCGACCTGTAGGCCCATCCAGCGGTTAATCAGGCTTTCCCGCCGGTCGGCCGGGATGGAATTCAGGGCTTTTTGCAAAATACTCAATAATTCCGGATGGGCCTTGCCGGCGGCAAATTGCAGCTGGTTTTGGTAACCGCTTTGGCCGGCCAGTAAATCCAGCGAGCCGATATAGCCGAGCCTGTCGTCGCCGATGACGATGGCGGGGGTGCTGACATAGGGCGGGCCGAAACTCAGGTATTGCCGCCGCTCGGGGGTTTCCGTTATGGCGGCGATCATGTCCAGTTCGCCGCGTTTGGCCATGTCCAGTATTTCATACCAGGATTTGTTCGGGATAATCTCGAATTGCACGCCCAATTTTTTTTCGATCAGGCGCAAATGCTCGGCTACCATGCCGACGTAATTGCCGTCCTGGTCTATCCATTCATAAGGCGGGAAGTTGTGGTCTATGCCTACCCGAATAGTCGGGTGTCGAGCCAGCCAATCATGTTCCGCTATCGACAGGTGCAGGGTGGGGGCGGCGGTATGAATGAAGCCGGCCAATTGCTCGTCGGAAATAACCGGGGCCAGATTTAAACCGGCGTAGGTTTCGGCCATGCGATCCAGGCCTTCCTCCGCGTAATAGCCGGCGAACTGAAATTGATGAAAATATTTGAGCTGTAGACTAAGGTGTTCCAGGGCTTGGCCGTTGGCGGGAGCCGCCGCCGGCAGAGGGGAGCTGGCTAGCAACAGCAAGGCCGCCAGAAAAAGCACGAGTTTGTTGATCATCAATGCCGGTCGAATATCGCATATTCAGGTTGATTGCATCGATGGGCATTTTACAGGCAATGGGGAGCTGTGTTGCCGGGGATTTTTAGTCAATTGAAAAATGACGGTAAAAATCTGTCCAGTCCTGTCAATTTGTGTTGACGGACGCTGTGGTAAAAAGAGACTGGAACTTGTTTTTGCCGGTATTGGCTTTGCGTTGTTGGGCGTGGTTCAAAGCCAGCTTGGCTTCATTTTGCAATTGCGTATCAGCAAAAGCTTGTTGTTTTCTGACCGGGGCTTGGCTGGCTTTACGGAAAAAACCTTCGGCTTCTATTGCCCGGTCCTGACGCAGCAGAAAATCGGCATAAAAATAGTTGGCGTCTATCCCGTCCGGATTGATTTGCAGGCTGGCTTTTAACAATTGTTCCGCCATGTCGTCGTCGCCGAACGACACCGGCCAACCCGGCAGCATGTAATACAAAGTACCCAACGTTACATAGGCGGCGCCATCCAAGGCTTTAGGATCGATACTGATGGCTTCTTCCAACAGTTTTTTGGCTTTTTCCAGGGTCGAAAGCGCGGTCAATGACGATTCGAAGGCGGCATTGGTGGATAGGATGGTGGCTTGCCAAATTTTGGGTTCGGCCGCATTGGGATAGCGGTTTACCAGTTCCGCCGCTTTTGCCAGTAGTTCGGGGTAAGCCTGTTTTTGCCGCGCTTCATCGTTTTGATAATACGCGGACGCCCAAGCGCTTTCCAGATTGGCAATCGACGCAATCAAGTCCGACGCCAGTGACTGGGCGCTAAAAAGTAACAAAAAAACAACAATAGTGGCTCTATACATACATAAAATATAGAGCATTGTTGTTTATTTTTCAATATGCAACTTAAATTATTGTTATTTATTCCAATTCTTATAGGGGTTTTGGCTTAAATTGTTGTTGTAGTAGCGCAAATCGTCTGTCACTTCCGCGCCGAGCCAGGCCGGTTTGGCAAACGATTCGCCAATTTGCGACAACTCGACTTCCGCGACTATCAAGCCGGCGTTATCCCCCATGAATTCATCGATTTCCCAAATATGACCGTGGTGATGCACGAAGTGGCGGATTTTTTCGATCAGCGGCTTGCGGCATAGCTCATCGAGAATGGTATTGGCGTCGGCCAGCGGTATTTCGTATTCGAACTCCTGCCGCGAAGTGCCTATGGTGGCGCTTTTGATATTCAGCCAGGCATGGCTGTCGGAAATCCTCACCCTCACCGAGTTCAAAGGGCTGCCGCCGAGATAACCTTGTTTATAATGCACGGCGTGATCGACTTCTTCCCGCCAACCGTCGTTCGCCAGCAGAAACTTATGCTCCACTTCTAAAGCCATGGGTTTTTCTCCATTTTGTAGTGATTTGTGATAATTCTTTATTATAATACTGGGTTATTAGTGTTATGGTCTTAGCCCCCAAGCGCTAACTCATGCTGTTCACTCACTCTGGAGAAAAAAGATGACTTTCGAATTACCTGCATTACCGTACGCAAATGACGCACTGGCTCCGCACATTTCAGCCGAAACCATCGAATATCACTACGGCAAACATCACCAAACCTATGTCACCAACCTGAATAATTTGGTTCCCGGCACCGAGTTTGAAGGCCTGTCTTTGGAAGACATCGTGAAAAAATCCTCCGGCGGTATTTTCAACAATGCGGCGCAAGTTTGGAACCACACTTTCTACTGGAATTGTCTGTCTCCAAACGGCGGCGGCGCACCTACCGGCGGTTTGGCCAATGCAATCGAAAGAACCTTCGGTTCTTTCGACGAATTTAAGGAAGCTTTCACTAAATGCGCGGTAACCACTTTCGGTTCCGGTTGGGCATGGTTGGTGAAAAATGCCAACGGCAGTCTGGAACTGGTCAGCACCAGCAATGCGGGTTGCCCCTTGACTGCCGGCCAAACGCCGATTCTGACTTGCGACGTTTGGGAACACGCCTATTACATCGATTTCCGCAACGCCCGTCCAAAATACCTGGAAGCGTTCTGGTACTTGGTGAATTGGGAATTCGCCGGCGCGAATTACGAAGCGTAATTGGACCGTTAAGCAATGACAAGGTCGGCATGACGCACGTCATGCCGGCCTTTTTTGTGGGCGTTTTGCCCCCGCATTGATTAAAAAAAAGTAACTATTCAGTGAATGCCCGCCGATGCGGATCAATTGCGTAGGTTGGGTTTACCCTCAAGGACATAAAAGCTCGATAGAGCGTAACCCAACAATTGAAGCCATTGCACCGCCATAAGCCGATGCGTTGGGTTACGGCTAGCGCCTAACCCAACCTACACTGAATAGTTACAAAAAAACAGCATTGAATTGGCGATAACCCGGGCATGAATATTCGGGTGGAGAACCGTAAACCAGATATTCTGATAAAACGCCAGTCCGAGGCCGATACACAGGCTGCCATCGCCCACTGCCGTACCCCGCGGATATCGCCGGCATGTAATCCCACCAGCGCCAGCAGGCCGGAAAACAGCAAGCTCAGCGCCGAGATCATCACCATCATTGTGCGCAGATCGAGATTCATCGGGTGAAATATCCTAGGCAATAATCCAAGTTTTTCATACGGTTCAAACAGTTAGCATATCTCAATTCTACGCCTAAATACCCGGTAAGCCGGTAATTTATATGCGCCGCCGGGCCGTATTTATCGAGCAGTGTCCGATTTACATGACGCCGCCGCCAGTGCCTTGTCGTTTTCCTGTCCCGCCCGCGCCTCATGGCGGAACATGATCTACGATTGCGGTGGTTTTTATTCCCCTTGCCAATCAAATTTTGGTTTGGATATGGAATTGTTGGCGGTTTTGCCAATCGGAATCGACGGCCGACAATGGCGGCTTAAGGTTACTCGGCGCGCAAGCTGAGCGGAACTTGATTACAAAATTATTATCCGCTGTTAACGTAAACAGCCGGAAACGGAAAACGCCGGCCCACTCATTTTTCACGCCGATTTAATGCCGAGGAACACGAAATGAAACCCTATAAAACGCCAGCGATACCCGCTTCGGAAATCACCCCCAAGACACTGTTTTACGCTCGCCGCAAGTTCATGCAGAACGCCGGCGGCGCGGCTTTGACGGCCTTGCTGCCGCAGTCGCTATGGGCCGCCGGATCTTTCGGCGACTTGAAAAAATCCCCTTACGCCGTGGAGGAGGAATCAACCCCGCGCAAAGCCATCACGTCGTACAACAACTTTTACGAATTCGGCACCGGCAAGGAAGACCCGGCCGCCAATGCCGGCGGCTTAAAAACCCGTCCGTGGACCGTGTCCGTCGAAGGCGAAGTCAACAAGCCCAAAGTCTTCGATATCGACGACATTTTAAAAATGGCGCCGCTGGAGGAGCGCATTTACCGCTTGCGTTGCGTGGAAGCCTGGTCGATGGTGGTGCCGTGGTTGGGTTTTTCGTTGGTGGAACTGCTGAAACGGGTGGAACCCACCGGCAACGCCAAATATGTCGAATTCGTCAGCCTGTACGATCCGGCGCAAATGCCGGGGCAAAAATCCGCTGTGTTGGATTGGCCGTACCGGGAAGGACTGCGCATCGACGAAGCCATGCATCCTTTGACTTTATTGACGCTGGGTTTGTACGGCGACGTGTTGCCCAACCAAAACGGCGCGCCGGTACGGATCGTCATGCCGTGGAAATACGGTTTCAAAAGCGCCAAATCGATTGTCGGTATTCGTTTGCTGGAAAAGCAGCCCACCACCAGTTGGATGAAAGCCGGTCCCAACGAATACGGCTTTTACGCCAACGTAAATCCGGATGTGGATCACCCGCGCTGGAGCCAGGCCAAGGAACGGCGTATCGGCGAGTTTTTAAAGCGCAAAACCCTGATGTTTAATGGCTATGCGGACGAAGTGGCGCCGTTGTATGCCGGCATGGATTTACAAAAATATTTTTAGGCATGTCTTTTAGAAACTTAGGCAACAAAACCGTGGGCCGGATTAAAGTCGGCGTATTTATGCTGGCCTTGATCCCGCTATTGAAACTTTGCGCCGGCGCTTATTGGGACGAGTTGGGCGCCAACCCCATCGAAAAAATCAGTCACGTCACCGGCTACTGGACATTGACATTTTTGCTGATTACCTTGACTCCAACCCCGCTCAGGCGTCTATCGGGCTGGCCGTGGCCGGTGCGTCTGCGGCGCATGCTGGGATTGTTCGCGTTTTTTTACGGCTGCCTGCACTTTTTAACCTATCTGGTGTTGGACCAATTTTTCGATTGGGACGGCATTCTGAAGGACATCGTCAAGCGGCCCTATATTACCGTGGGTTTCCCGGCCTTTTTGTTGATGATCCCGCTGGCCGTCACCTCCACCGACAACATGATCCGCCGGCTGGGCGGCAAATACTGGCGCCTGCTGCATTCCCTGATCTACCCCTGCGCCATCGGCGGCGTGGTGCATTATTGGTGGCTGGTCAAAAGAGACCTTACCAATCCCATCATCTTTGCGGTGCTACTGGGGGTTCTGTTGGGGGCGCGGGCGGTTTACCGGCCGAGGGCTACCAAGTCTTTGTATTCTAAGATTGTAAAGCGGTGACATCGGTTTGCGGAAAATTCTCCGCCGACCCGAATGCCTTTCTGATCGGACAACTTATTTGCTTCGTAGCGTTGTGCCGGCTGAAGATTGGTGTAAAACTGCGCTTCATGACGGCCTTCACGGTTTATTGCCCGGTAAATTGTTAGTCTCTTTGCCGAAGCAAACGAATTGGAGGCCTGTGCCATGTATACCGCAGCCATTGATAGAAACGCCTTGAACGGCTTATTCGACAACCAAAAAAAGTTGGACGACCTGTTCGACTCCATCTTCGACGACGACAATTACTTCATCGGTAGCGTTAGTTCATCGCAATCGGAAAATCTTTACCCGGCGTCTGGTATTGGCCGTTCATTTTCGCCCAAGCAAAGCAGGGTGAAAGAATCCCTGCTGACAATAAAAGAGCAATGCCCTTACTTTTTCGTGCTACCGATCGTGTTGGAAATTGCGGCGATTTATTTTGTTGTTACCAACCTGTTGTAGCATGTTCGCACTGCGTTGGCGGCGATCTTGCGGACTGGCTTCGGTCAAGGATGTTCGATAGGCGCTGCGGTTAGCTGGGCAACAAGGAAATAAAAAATATTTAACCTTAACTTAATTGGCTAAGGTATTGAGTTTTGACATTATCGCTCTCGGCGCGCAACAAGTTGTTGCGACGCATGGACTTGATATTCCAGTAAAAAATGAAAGAATGGCCCATCGTTAACCATAAAGTTTGGATGAGGCCAATATGAAAGTCTTATTAGCGCTGCTTACTTCACTTTTTTCTTTTGTCATTCTGCTGATCGCAGGCTTTCAGTTCATACGGCTTTTCGTGAAAGAGCTAACCGAAATGGTCGTAGAAGCGTGGCGTAGCCCCGAATTGCCGCCTTCTTGCTGATTGCGGTTTGCTTGCATAAGAACCTACGGCATCCAACCCGTTCGCAGTTAAACCGGCGTATTGAATCTGGAACGCGCGGGTTCAAGCAATTTCCGTAATCGTCATTACGGAAACCAAACCGTTTCCTGTCGGCCTGCAAATGGATACCTCATTCCGTCCCCGGCTGCATCGCATTTAAAGCCTTGTCCGCGCGCAGCTTTTCCACCATAAAGTCCACAAACGTTCTTACCTTGGCGGAGGCATGGCGTCCTTCCCGGTGCAGGACGTGAACCGGCAACGCCGGCGGTTCATGAGCGGTCAGCAATGCCTGCAATTGGCCGGCTGCCAACAATGGAGCAATCTGATAGGACAACACCCGGGCAATGCCCAGACCTCGTACCGCCGCTTCAATGGCGGCGTCATTGCTGGAGATGCACAGGCGTGATCTGGCTTTATACGACTGTGTTTTTTCTCCGCCTCCGAATTTCCATTCTGCCGCCGACCAGGAACCCGCCGCCGTGGTAATCAGGCAATGCCGATCCAGCTCATTTGGCAATTGCGGCACGCCCATTTCCTCCAAATAAGCCGGCGCGGCGCACAACACCCACCTTACTTGGCCGGCCCGGATGGCGCGCATGCTGGAATCCGGCAGTTCGCCAATCCGAATCCCCACATCCAGGCCCTCCTCAAGCAGATTTACCACCCGGTCCAGAAACATCGCCGAGATTTCCATGTCCGGAAAGCGTTGCAGGTATTCGACGATGCCGGGAATCACGTGCAGTTTGCCGAATAATACAGGGGCGGTGACAGCCAGCTGGCCGCGCGGTGCGGCATTGATGCCGGCGGCGGCTTCATCGGCTTCGTCGACATCGTGGATGATGCGTTTGGCATCTTCCAGATAGCGCTGCCCGGCGTCCGTGACCCGCACATGGCGGGTGGTCCTGCTCAGCAATTTTACGCCCAGCCGATTTTCCAGAGCGGCCACGGCGCGGGTCGCCGCCGGCGCCGACAAGCCAAGCCGCCGTGCGCCGCCGGCAAAACTTTGCGCTTCCGCCACCGCCACGAAGATGGCCATCAGGGTTAAGCGGTCCATGTATTATTCCTGTGTTTGCAATAATAAATTCTATTTTATGAGTATTCTTCCGATAAATAAAATTGGCTACAGTAACGTCACCTGTTTAGCAGGCAACAAAACCGATCGTTCACTATAACTGGAGCATAACCATGAACCGTATTAACGTCGTCACCACGGAAACCGCCAACAGCGAGCAAAAAGCCTTGCTGGATGCCATTCAATCGCAATTAGGCATGGTGCCCAATTTTTTAAAAGTATTCGCCAATTCGCCGGCGGCTCTGCGCGCCTTTCTGGGTTTGCACGGCATAGCCAACGACGGCAGCCTGGATCCGCAAACCCGCGAGCGCATCGCCGTAGCGGTTGCGCAGCAGAATGCCTGCGAATATTGCCTTTCCGCGCATACGGCGATAGGCCATAAAGCCGGCTTAAGCCATGACGAGATAAGCGAGAATCGGGCCGGCAACAGCCGGGACGCCAAAGCCGCCGCCGCGCTGAAGTTTGCCCGCTCGCTGGTGGACAATGGCGGCGATGTCACCACGGCCGAACTTGGCGAGCTGCGCCATGCCGGTTACGACGATGCGGAAATCGTCGAAATCATCACTCATGTCGGCATGAATATACTCACCAATCTGATCGGCAAAGCCAGCCGGGTGGCGATCGATTTTCCGCGAATCGCCTTGAAACAGGCGGCTTAATAGCCGCGCTGAAAGCCGGAGCGGGCCGCGGTTCGCCCGCTCCGGCTTTAATTCTTGAATTTTTTGGAGCATCGCCATGGCCAGTGCATTTGCCGATATTGCCTTTACCCCCAGCGTCAAAGCCGCGCAGAGTTCCTACGGCAGCCGTCAAGCCAATCGCGGTTTCGAATTGGCCGAGGATCCCCGCAATAGTCTGACGCCGCGCGAAACAGCGTTCATCGCCGAACGCGACAGCTTTTATCAAGCGACGGTGTCGGAGTCGGGCTGGCCGTATGTGCAGCATCGCGGCGGCCCGAAAGGCTTTTTAAAGGTGCTGGACGAACGCCATATCGGCTATGCCGATTTTCGCGGCAATGTGCAGTATCTGAGCGTTGGCAATCTGAATGCCAATGAGCGGATCTCGCTGATTTTGATGGATTATCCCAACCGGAGGCGGCTGAAAATATGGGGCCGGGCGCGAATTGCGCATGAAGCCGATGAACCGGATTTGATTGCACGGCTCGAAGTGCCGGACTATCGGGCTAGGGTCGAACGCGGCCTGCTGATAACGGTGGAAGCCTTGGACTGGAATTGCCCCCAGCATATTACCCGCCGTTATTCGGAGGCGGAAATGCAGGGCCTGCTGGCGGCTGTTTTGGACGAAAACCGGTTGTTGAAGGCGCAATTGGCCGAATTATCGGCTGGACATTAACGAAACAGGCGTTGCCCGGCGTTAAGGGCCCGGGCGATTAGGCCTACAGTCTGAGAGCCCGACACACGGTGCGGGCCCGGTATCCAGGCGGTTGCCGAGAAACCGGGGGGGAACCAGCGGGATTCACTGCTGGCGAATAGCGAAAATCTCCACTTGCCTGGAGATTTTCAGCCAACCCAGTTTATCTTTCCAACAGATCGAATTTACCGGCTTTGCCGTTCCATTCGTCGGCATCCGGCAGGGCGTCCTTCACTTCGGTAATGGTGGGCCATACCTTGGCCAATTCGGCATTCAATGCAATGAAATGCTCTTGGCCTTCGGGGACTTCATCTTCGGCATGAATGGCGTTGGCCGGGCATTCCGGTTCGCACAGGGTGCAATCGATACATTCGTCCGGATCGATAACCAGAAAATTCGGGCCTTCATGAAAGCAATCGACTGGGCAGACGTCAACGCAGTCGGTGAATTTGCATTTGATACAGTTCTCGGTGATTACAAAAGCCATAATGTTCTTCCAAGGTTAGGTAAATGAACAAGTTTCCCGTTGTTGGAAACTTTATGCTTGAAAAAGAAACTGCCGCAACGGCGGCAGAGTGCTGAATTACATGAGTCCCCGGCGGTTGAAGCAGGCCGATGCCCGCTTCAAC
>Ga0207952_1000172_pt1 | contig 66195 bp, 54 predicted proteins | sample SubbioR12Aug_8Ca_FD_184831 | JGI IMG/M metagenome (GOLD analysis project Ga0207952, IMG submission 184831) | Serpentinite rock and fluid subsurface biosphere microbial communities from McLaughlin Reserve, California, USA - CR12Aug_8Ca (SPAdes) | ecosystem: Environmental > Terrestrial > Deep...
TGGCAACCCGGGCGGCATCGGCGACGATCCCGATGCAGTCAACCTCACCGGCACGCTCTCGGGCTCGGGCGGCGACGGAACGCTGACCTGGGCGCTGAGCACCGCCGGTGCACCGGGCGGGTTCAGCTATGTTGCCAACGGCACCGGGCTCAACGTGTTCCAGGGCGCGACCCTGGTGATGCAGGTCACGCTCAACACTACCAACGGGGCCTATACGGTCAGCCAGATCGCGCCGATCGATCACACCGCGCTGGGCAATGAGAACAACACCGCGTTCACCTTCGGTTACACCGTCACCGACCAGGACGGCGACACGGCAGGCGGCACGCTTGGGGTCAATGTCGACGACGACACCCCGACCCTGGGCGTGGTGCAGAACCAGCAGACCGACAACAATCCGGCGACCAGCCCGGCGGTTGGCACCCTGCACTTCTCGGACGGCGCTGACGGCACCGGCTCGACCATGACGATCACCGCCAACATGACCGGGATCACTTCGGGCGGGCGGGCGATCCTGACCCAGCAGGTTGGCAACGTGCTAACCGGCTATGCCGACAACGACAGCAGCGGCGGGATCACCGGCGGCGACACTGCGGTGTTCACCCTCACCGTCAATCCGGCAGCGGGCACCTCGGGGCAATATGTCTTCGATCTGATCGCTCCGCTTGATGGTGCCCTGGTCAACGTCTCGGTCGGATCGGGCAGTTCGTTCGGTGTCGGCCCGAGCAACTCAGTTACGGTTTCGGGAGGCACTCCGGTGCAGCCGCTGACCATCGTTACCGGCTGGACTCCGACTGGCGGCTTTACGGCAGCAGAGCTGGCGGCCTGGCAGGCGGGTGGCATTCCGACGCTGACCCAACAGTCGAATGTCAATGGCTCAACCGCCGGTTGGGGCCTGGGCAACAACAACTTCGATTCAGGCGAGTTCCTCCGCTTCGACTTTGGCGTGGTGGACGACTATGACGCCGGCGGGGCCTATGTACCGCCCGTCGCCGGTCCGTTTGCCAATGTCAGCTATGCGACCTTTGGCTTCACCAATTTCGGCGGTGGCGATACGATCATCCTGGTCGCGCACTACACCAACGGAACCACCGCGAGCTTCACCCGCGTTGGCGGAACCGATCCGAATACCTATACGATTACCGCACCTCCTGGATTGCAGATCGCCTGGGTCGATACCTACATGTCGAGCGGCTCGATCAAACTCGATCTCACCGATCTGGGCGTAACCAATACGGTCGTGGATCAAACGATCCCGTTCACGCTGCAGCTGACCGATGGCGATGGTGACACCACCACAACCAACAATTTCACGGTCCGCGTGGGTGGCAGCCTCGTTCCGTTCACTCCCGCTCCGCCGGTTGTGCTCGACCTCGACGGCGATGGTGCGGAGTTCCTCGCGGTTTCGGCCGGCGTCACCTTCGACTATGATGGCGACGGCACCGGTGAATCCACCGCCTGGGCCGGTTCTGACGATGGCCTGCTGGCGATCGACCTCAATGGCGACGGCGTGGTCAACAATGGCTCCGAGCTGGTCTTCGGCGGCAATGGCCAGACTGACCTTGAAGGCCTGGCGGCGCGCTATGACAGCAATGGCGATGGCGCCCTCACCGCTGCCGATGCCGCCTTCGCCCAATTCGGCGTGTGGCAGGATGCTGACAGCGACGGCGTGACCGACGCCGGCGAATTCCGCAGCCTTGCCGACATGGGAATCACCAGCATCGCTCTGACGTCGGACGGTGTTGAATACGGCGCAGCAGGCGGGGACGTTACCGTTCACGGCCAAGCAACCTATACCATGGCCGATGGAACCACTGGCAGACTTGCCGATGTCAGCTTTGCTCGTACCGGCGAGCCACGCTCTGCCCGGTCGGCTGAGCTCGTGGCGGCCAGTTCGGTGGCGGCGGCAGGCCTTCTGGCCCAAATGGCGATGGAGCATGCCGGTGCATTTGCCCAAGAAGGAATGGCACGGGACGAAATGGCTTTGACCATCGCTTCCGATCCCGGCTTGTCCGATACATCACCGCTTCAGGCCCAGGGCAAGGGCGGCGATGTATTTGATCCGGTCATGGAACCGCTCGCCAAGCTTGCGCCAAAACCAACCGGCTCGTTCGATCATGGCGAAAGCTCGGCGATGCAGGGCGGGATTGGCCAGGTGACCGACCACTCTGCCGATCTGCATCAGGCTTCCGGCAACGACAACTCCAGAAGCGCACTGTTCAGCAATGACCATGCGTCCTCGGGGATGTTGGGCCAGGCTTCGGTGCCCGGAGCAGGGGCGGCTATCGCGGCCCACCCTGCGGTCGCAGCCGCCCTTGCCGACGGTGCCGGCGCGCAAGCGGTGGACAGCATTGTCGATCACTTTGCGCCGGACTCGGCCGGACCGATGGAACTGGCCGACAATAAAGACGGCTTCGACCTGTACGGCCTGCTCAACATGAACATCAACGGCGGCGGTGAGGGCGCAATGCCGCACTTCTCTGTGATGAACGAACTGGATCATGATCAAGTCAGCGCGCTGACTTGATCGCGATATCACCTGAATTGCTTGGACAACCTGGGGACCAAACAATGCGACTGAAAACAAAATTGCTAACCGCCACGCTTGTGGCCGCAGTCGCAGCCATACCGGCTGCGGCTTCGGCGCAAACCAGCGCATCCGACTTGATGGCCATGTCGGTCAACGAGTTGAACGGAGAGATTGGACAACGCTACAATGCCGCCCTTGCGCTTAGCTTGGACAACGGCACGGTTGCGGCAGACAATCCGCGTTATGTCTGGGCGCTGCAAGCCAAGGCCCAATGCGGCATTGCGCTCGGTTTCCTCAAGAGCAACACCAAGGATCCGGTCAGCATCGGCAAATGCGTTGATGCTGCGGCCCGGATGAATACGCAGCTGACCAGCGCGCCAGTGACACCACCAGTGGTCGTTGCGCCTTCGGCTTGTCCCGAAGAAATTGCCGGCATCGTCTTCTTTGAATGGGACAGCGCCGAAGTACCCGAAAGCGCGATGCCGACCATCCAGTCGGCTGTTCAAAGCATCGCAGCCTGCGGGAAGAAGATCTCAGTTGCCGGTCATACCGACCGCTCGGGTTCGGATGGCTACAATGATGCCTTGGCACTCCGCCGTGCCGAAGCTGTTGCCCGGCTGCTCAAGGCGCAGGGTGCTTCCAGCGAAAATCTCGAGGTTTCGAGCTATGGCGAACGGGAGCCAAAGGTTCCCACTGCAGACGGCGAACGCAGTCCGCAGAACCGCCGCGTCGAAATCACCGTGAAGAATTGATCTGGGGGCCAGGACAATGACCATTCGAAACATTCTATCCGCCGGAACTGCCATCCTGTTGGCCAGCACCGCTCATTTGGCATTGGCTCAGGACGCGGCAACTGTGCCGATGCCGGGCGCCATCCAGTCAACTCAGGCTGCACCGATCTCGATGAAGGATGCGATCGCCATCGCGGTCAGTTCAAACCCCGAGATCGCGCAGGCACAGTACAACAAGGAGGCAATCCAGTTCGAACGCAAGCAGGCTCAGGGGCTCTACGCACCGCGCGTCGATCTTGAAGCCTCGGCCGGCATTCGCCACCTCAACAACCCGCTGCGCCGGCTCGCGGGCATTCAAAACGAGGAACTCTACCCCGTCGGCGGAGAACTGCGCGCGGAATGGACCATGATCGACTTCGGTCGCCGCAAGGGTGAACTGCACCGCCAGGCCGCACGGGTCGATGGTGCCTCGCTGCGCGTATTGGAGCGCTCGCAGTTCATTGGTCTGCAGGTCTCGCGTGAGTACCTGAATGTTCTGCTTCAGCAGCGCATTGTTGCCGCCAGCAAGGACAATGTGTCCTTCCACGAAGCCTTGGTCAAAGATCTCAGTACCGGTGTCGAACAGGGTTCGATCTCGATCGCGGATCAGCAGCAAGCCCAGGAACGCCTGCAGGCATCACGGGTTCGGCTGGTTGAAGCGGAGCAAGCTCTTGCCGAAGCCAAGATCTCGCTGCGCCGACTGACCGGGCTTGATATCGATTTCGTGCTGGAACCGCCGACCCTCTCGGAAGCAGTTCCCGGCAGCGTGACCGATGCGATTGGCCTTGCCCGCACCGATAATCCGCTGGTGCGTGAAGCCGAAGCCGATGTCGATGCTGCCCATGCCCTGGCCAACAGCGTCAAGGCTGATCAACTGCCGCGGATCGGCGTGGACCTGGTCGGCCGCGCCGGTCATGATATCGATGCAGTGAAACATGGCACCCGCGATGCCCAGGCTCGCGTGTTCCTGAAGTGGAACCTGTTCTCTGGCGGCATCAACAAGGCGAACTATCAAGAGATGGTCCGCCGGGCGAGCGAAGCGCGCTACCGCCTCTACGATACCGTCCGCCGGGCCGAAGAAGATACTTCGCTGGCCTGGTCACAAATGCAATCGCAGTCAAAAGTGACCAGCGAACTTGAAGTGCAAAGCCGGGTCAGCGATGATCTGCTGCTGTCGTATCGCAGCCAGTTCAACGTTGGTCGGCGCTCGCTGCTTGACGTGCTGGACGCCCAGAATTCGCGCTACAACACCCAGGTTCGCCTGGAAACGGCGCGCTATTCGGCAATGTTCGCGCGCTACCAGGTTCTGGCCAGCACCAACCGCTTTCTGGGCGCGATTGGCGTGGCTCCAGCAGCCGGCGCGGGTGAGAAGGAGCGTGAACGCTTCAACTATGGCCCGCCCAAGCCGGCCGAACTGGAATACCGCAAGATGCCAAACTGAGGCATCCGCGCGGGGTCCTTGCTGGCCTGGTTGAATACGACGGGAATACAACTTTATGGCCACTGGGCCTCAAACTACCACAATGCCGGGCGACCCGCTGATCGCGGCCATCGCCCGGCTCGCGGAGCACTTTGGCGTTCCGTTTGCCATGGGCATGTTGTCCGGGCTTGCGCTTGATGACCAAGGGCGACTCCCGCTCCATCAGCTTGAACCCGCCCTCGAAGTCCTTGGGCTCAACTGCTTTCCAGAAGAAAGCAGGCGCCTGCCGCGCCGGGCCACCAGTTACCCCGCGGTGATCGCGCTGGCCGACGGCTCGATCGCCGTGGTTCACGAACTTAATGGCCGGGATGCTCTGACCTGGCGTCCGGGATCGACCGAGAACCGCTGGGAAGCACTGGCTTCGCTTGAGGGTGAGTTCAACGGCTGGATCGCAACGGTCCACGGCGACCCTTCGGCCCTGCGCGAAGCCGGTCAGCCTTGGGACGTGGGAGCCCGCGCGCATTGGTTCTGGAGCGAGATCGTCAAGTTCCGGCACCGGTTCCGCTGGGTTTGGGTATCGACCCTGCTGATCAACATCCTTGCGCTGGCGCTGCCGTTGTTCTCGATGAACGTCTATGACCGGGTGATCCCCAACCGGACGCAGGAAACGCTGTGGGTTCTGGCGATCGGCGTCCTGGTTGCCTTTGCGCTGGACTATATGCTGCGCCGGGCGCGCTCGGTCGTCCTCGACGATCTGGGCCGCGAGCTTGATCTCAAGCTTTCGCAGAAGATCTACTCCAAGGTCCTTTCCGCCCCGCTCGCGGATCGCAAGGGACACACTGGAAACCTGGTCGCGCGGGTCTCCGAATACGGCGTGGTCCGCGAATTCTATGGCTCCACGACAGTCATGCTCTTGGTCGACATGATTTTCCTGGTGCTGTTCGTGGCCCTGATCGCCTGGATAGCGGGTTGGCTGGCACTGGTTCCGGTGATCGCCATGGCGGTGATGGCCTTGGTCGGGCTGCGCCTGCGCAGCCAGGTGGTCGATGCAGCGCGAGAATCGCAGGCCGACTATGGACTCCAACAGACCCTGCTGGTCGAATCGATCTCTGGCCTCGAAACCCTGAAGAGCATTTCGGGCGAAGGCGCGATGCTGGGCCGCTGGCGGCGCCTGTTCGAACTGGGCAGCCATTCCCAGCAACGCCTCAAGGACGTCAGCACGACCGCGATCAGCCTGGCCTCCACATTTCAGCAGGTCTCCAACATCGCGCTGATCGTCGGCGGTTACTACCTGTTCGATGCCGGCAAGATCACGATGGGTGCAATCATTGCCATCGTCATGCTTTCGTCGCGTTCGTTGCAGCCGGCAGCGCAGCTGGCCTTCCTGCTGACTCGCGGCCAGCAGGCCCAGCAGATCCTGGATTCGATCCAACGGCTCTGGGAAGCCGACGACGAGCGCCGCATGGGCAGCACTTCGCTGACGCCCACCGTGCGTTCGGCCAACATCAAGCTTGAAGCGCTTGAATTCTCCTATCCGGACGCTTCGGTGCCGTCGCTCAAGGACGTCAACCTGGTGATCCGTCCCGGCGAGCGCGTGGCGATCATCGGCCGGGTTGCCTCGGGCAAGTCCACGCTGGGCCGGATCCTGTGCGGGCTCTATCAGCCCAGTGGGGGCGCGCTGCTGATCGACGGGATCGACAGCCGCCAGTACCGCCCGCAAGACTTGCGCGATGCTTTCCGGTTTGTCGGGCAGGACGCCAGCCTGTTTTCCGGCACGATCAAGGACAATCTTGCACTCGGGGCCGGCCAGGTGCCCGACGAGCGCTTGATCGACGCCTTGCGCGAAGTGGGGGCAGACCAGTTCCTCTCGCAGGATTCGGGCGGCTTCGATCGCGGGGTCGGAGAATCCGGCAGCCAGCTCTCGGGCGGGCAGCGCAGCTTCCTTGCGCTGGCGCGGGCGCTCGTTCGCCCGTCCAAATTGCTGTTCCTCGATGAGCCCACCGGGGCCATGGATATCCAATCGGAGAAACTATTTGTCGAGCGGCTGTCCCAATCGCTGACACCCGATCGAACACTCGTTATTTCTACCCATAGACCTGCGCTTTTTAGCATCTGTGACCGCCTCATTGTCCTCGACAAAGGGCAGATTGTCGCGGATGGCCCAAGGGATGACATCATCAAGTCGGCAGGAATAGGAGTTCGATCATGAACACCGCTGAATTGACCCTGCAGGGGTTGCCCGGCGCGGTCCGGCACCGCTCGAGACTGGAACGCTGGCTGCTCGTCGGCATTGTCGCGATGATCGCCGCGCTGGCACTGTCGTTCGTCCTCCCCCGGTTGACCGGAGCTGCTGCCGAGCCGCAGGCTGCTGAAGCCGACAGCGCCAAGGCCAATCTCGCCAAAATGGGTCCGATCGATACCATTTCGGTCGATGACAAGGCGCAGATCGTGGTTGAAGGTGCCGATGCCCAGGTCGGCAATGCGGCAATCCCCTTTATCGATACACCGCTTGGCCAGGTCCAGGCCTTCGGCATCACTGCCGCCAAGGCCGAAACCTATGCAACCGCGCTGCAGTGCCTGACCCAGGCGGTCTATTATGAAGCAGCGGTCGAACCGCTGCAGGGCCGCCGCGCGGTAGCCCAGGTCGTGCTCAACCGCGTACGCCATCCGGCCTATCCCAAGAGCGTCTGCGGTGTGGTCTATCAGGGCTCAACACGCCGGACCGGTTGCCAGTTCAGCTTCACTTGCGATGGCGCATTGCTGCGCACCCCGGCCGCAGGTCCCTGGCGCGAAGCCCGCGCGGTAGCAGTCGCCGCGCTGGCCGGTTATGTCGAGACCAGTGTTGGCACCGCAACCTTCTATCATGCCGACTATGTCCTGCCCAAATGGGCCTACGAGCTTGGCAAGATCACCCAGATCGGCCGGCATTTGTTCTACCGGTTCAATGGTTCATGGGGCAGCGCAGCAACCTTCAACGGTCGCTATGCCGGGGTGGAATCGATCCCCGCACTGGATATGGCGGCGCTGCGTGACCGCGCGCTTGAAGACGGAATGCTGCTTGAGGAAGCAGTTCCCGCCTTCGTCCCGGGCCTGACCGTCGCGCCCGACGTGACCGATCGCCATGCCGAAAGCGATGTCGGTGGGCGGATCGACATGACCAAGACCTGGCGTCCGTCGATCCCCGATCCGGTTTCCGGCAACAGCCACCTCAAACAGACAGTTGCGGCCACCAAGATGTCCCAAAGCAACGACGCTGTCGCGATCAAGGGCGAAAGTGGTTTGGCGGCGGAAGATGCCAACGGCACGGTGCCATGAGCCAGGGCGGTATGATTTCCCGAATGAAGGACCGATGGCATGGCTGGGATTCCAGCCGCCGGCTGATCGCGGTCTGCCTTTTTGGCATTGTGCTGCTGGCGCTGTGGGCAGGCCTTGCCCGGGTTGACGAAGTGACCCGCGGGGTCGGCAAGGTCATCCCCTCCAGCAAAGTGCAGCTGGTGCAGGCGGTTGAGCCCAGCGTGGTGGGCGCAATCATGGTGCGGTCGGGACAGCTCGTCCAGAAGGGCGAACTGCTTGGACGGCTCGAAAGCGCCCAGTCCCAGTCGCAACGCGGACAGTTACAGGTCGAGAATGAGCGGCTCAGCGCTCGTGCAAACCGGCTTGCCAATGAAGGCGGCGGCGCCGGCGGCGGGTGCACGGCAGGCATGGCCTGCGCCGACGAAGCCCAGCTTGCAGCCGCCCGTCAGGCCACTGCCGCCAGCCGTCAGAGCGCACTTGCCGCCGCAGTCGAGCAACGCCGCCGCGACCTGTCCGAGGGCCTCGCCACGGTGGCCAGCCTGGAAAGCTCTGCGCGCCTGGCCCAGCAGCAGGTCGATACCCTGGCCCCGATGGTAGCCAAGAAGATTGTTCCTCAGACCGAACTTCTTGCCGCCCAGCGCGAACTTGTCGACGTCCAGGGGCGCCTGGCGGCCGCACGGCAAGGCGTTGCCCGCGCGCAGGCCTCGATCACCGAAGCCCAGGCCCAGCTTGGCGAGGCGCGCAACGACTTTCGCCAGCAAGCGCTTAACGAGCGCAGCGAAGTGGCCACCCGGCTTGCAGTCAACCAGGAAACCATCAAGGGATCTTCGGCCGAATTGCGCGCGCCGGTGACCGGCTTCGTCAACGATGTCCGCGCCAACACGGTCGGCGGGTTCGTCAATGCCGGCGAAAAGGTCATGCAGATTGTCCCGCAGGGCGACAAATTGCTGATCGAGACCCGCGTCACCCCCAAGGACATTGCCTTCCTGAAAGTCGGCGATCCGGCAGTGGTCAAGGTTACCGCCTATGATTTCTCGATCTATGGCGGGCTCGACGGCAAGGTCACCAACATCAGCGCGGATTCGATCTACGACGAAGTCGAGCGGGAAGCCTATTACATCGTCATGGTTGAAACCGAGCGCGCCTTTATCGAGAAGAACGGGCGCAAATTGCCGATCATGCCTGGCATGGTCTGCGATGTGGAGATCATTACCGGCAGCAAGTCGATCCTGAGCTACCTGTTCAAGCCGGTGCTGAAGGCGCTTGGTCAGGCCATGACCGAGCGGTGAGCGGGCTTCACGGTTTCAATAACCGTGAATCGCCTTCGCGTTCTGGTTGAACGACAGGATCGGCCGATAATCATAGCTCTGCTGGGCATCGAGCACCTGATCGGTGGCGTTGTCGAGCAGCCAGTACCGGCCATCAATCTTGACCACCAGCATCGCGTGATCCGCCGAACGAACAAGATCGCGTGCGATCACCAGATGCATGTCCTCGCGCTTGACCCCATAGGCTGCAAGCATCTGCATCTTGACGATGGCAATGTCTTCGCAGTCGCCGGCGCGGCGGCGCAAGGTTTCGCTCGCGGTCGCCCAATGATCGGCCTGGCCATAGAGTTCACGATCCTCGACATAACGGATCGAACCGTTGGCCCAGGCATTGATGGCATCGAGTTCGGGCTTGTGGACACCGTCCGCCGAGCGGGAAATGCCGATGAGCGCCTTGCGGCCAAGGCCGCTTGAGCGCACGCGGTTCCAGTCCCGGTCAAAACTGGTTCGTTTGACCGTCAAACGCTTGCTGGAGAGAAAGTCATCGCCAGACGATGCCGGAGAAATCAGCACTGTCGGTCCGAGCGGCGGAGCAACTTTGTCGAGGTGCGTGGCGAAGCCCAGCGACGGTTGGCAGGGCTGACTGCTCGCTGCGCTCAGGTTGCTGGCCCCAGCGCCAGGTTCGGGCCTGGCGGTTACGGCAATGGCCGTGATCTGCGGTGCTGCAACTGGCGCCGCGCCCGCTTGCTGTTGGCGAATCAGATCAAGCTGGCTCACCTTTCCGCCAAGCAACGCTGAAGTCTTGCTGAAAGACGGCGTTGCCGAAACGGGAGGCGCATAGCTTGCAGGCGCAGGACTTCCTGCCTGGCAAACATCAATCCCCGCGAATGCCGAGGACACGGCTGCGGGAATGGCGATCACACTGATGCTGGCCTGAGCCGGCTGCGCCAACAGCGCAGCGCTCGCCAGAGCCATGCCGGAGATGAGAGACCTGCGTACCATGCGGCCCATTTATTGGGCGCGTCATCAAGGTTGCGTGTAGCTTACTGGTTAACGCCAGACGAACGAACGGGGCCAAACGGAGCGCTTCGATCCACGGGATTGCCGGGCAGTAGAGCGATACGGAGATGGCCAATTCCGGGCGATCCCTGCACTGGCGCAGGAGAGCGGCAGCGCCGGAAGCGAGCCAGCACGCGCCTCAAGCAATGTCCCAGGAGATCGGCGCCGCCCTAGTCTGCGCTAAGAACGATCGTATCGCCAGCAGGATCGTACCGCACGTCAATTCCCGCAGCCCGCAGTTCACGGAAACTGACGTAAGCATCCGCGCCCGCCGAAGCGTTCAAGGCGGCAAACAGGTCGGGATCGAGCCGCCCCTCAACCACCGAAAGCAGCGAGCCAACCCGAACTGAGAGGATGGCATCGCCGCCGATCCGGACATCGATGTTGCCTGCCGGGCTGTCATTCAACCGCACAGCAACCTGGTGAAAGATGAACTCCCCGACCACCCGATCAGGCAGCTTTGACTGCTTCCGGGATTGGGAACCGTTCGCTCGCGGCTGCACCAGACCCGCGCGTTCCGATCGCTTTGCACCTGCAAGGCCTGTCGAAGAAGACGCATCTTTCGCTTTGGGGTCCAGTTTGAATTTGATCGGCTGCAACACAAGCGGCGCGGGCCCAGCGTTGTGGTGCGCATCCATGAGCACCACAGGATTGGCCGGTGGTTCAACCACGGCGGCCGGTGCCTCGCGAGCAGCTGGTGCGACGGCTACAACGAATCTGGCCTGATCCGACTCATGCGGCGGAGCAACCGGTTCGGCAACCAGTGTGGCCAAAGCGGGCGGGCTGACAGCCCATGGCTGGGCGGTCGCGGGAGCCGCAACGCCAATTCCGAGCTCCGCCACAGCTTCGACATTCGCCAGCATCGGCGGCGGGACAGCCGGGGAAATTGCAAATGCGGCGGGTTCAAGCGCGCCGGGTTCCACGGTCTGACTGACTTTGGCCAGGGCAGACCCCGTTTCGGTTTCGACTGCGAGGCCTTCACGCAGCACTGCCGGGGCTGCAGCAGCGGCTGTGGAAGCATTGGGGTTGGCCTGCGCCGATTGACCGGCACTGGGCATGGCAAAGCCGCGTTCGGTTGCCTGTTCTTCACGCCCCAATTCTGGCTGCGCTGGCACGGGCGCAGTGACAAGCCCGCCTGGAGCCGCCGATCCCGACGATGGCGGCGCGCTGGCGATGGCGGCAAGGTCCACTTTCGCGGGTTCCTGCAAGCCTGGGTCTGCGTCCTGATTCGGTTCGGAACCGGTTTGGCCCAATTGCGGCCGGAACCGTTGCCCCGCCTGCGCCTGCTCGTCCAACTTCATCGCCGAGATGAATGCGGCAGGCTCCAAGCCGGTATCGGCAGGGGCCAGCCGGAGCAGCTTGGCCTGGTCAATGTCGGTGGCAGTCCTGTTGGGGGCGAACTTGATCTGCAACCGCGGTTCCGCTGCCTTGGCCGCGGCATAGAAGCCGGCATCGAAACCTGATTTCCGATCAATCCGGCCGGCTTCAGAATCCTGCTGCAGACCGCCACCGGGCTGTTCAAGGTACAGGTATGAGCCAAACCCGCTTGCCAGAAGCGCGGCCAGCAATGTGGGCTTGAAGGTCAAGTACTGACCACCAGACACGCCCGAATATGTCAGCCACAAACTATGCACGGATCGCCCCCGGAAGCTCCGAGTCGCGATCTAAACACAATTGACGCCGATTCTCTACAACTCCCTTGCAGTCCAATTTTCAAGGAGTTGCTTGGGTGATCACTCAGCTGCTGCGATGCCAGCTGCGCCGCGAACGCCGCTTGTCTGGCCAAAGCATCAGGGGTTCGCCCGGGCGGCCTTTGCAACCATGCCTGCGGCTACCGCGCAAGGCTCAGATCGTAATACAAAGGTATTTCATTTCAACGTATTCGTCGATTCCATAGCGCGATCCCTCGCGCCCCAGGCCCGATTGCTTGACCCCGCCGAACGGCGCGACCTCGGTTGAGAGAATTCCCGAATTCACGCAAACCATGCCGCTTTCGATCGCCTCGGCGACCCGCCAGACCCGGCTGAGGTTCTGCGAATAGAAATAGCTCGCGAGGCCGAATTCGCTGTCGTTGGCCATGCGAATCGCCTCTTCCTCGGTCTCAAAGCGAATCACCGGCGCGAGCGGCCCGAAGGTTTCCTCGCTGGCAACGAGCATAGCCTGAGTGACGCCTGCCAGCACGGTCGGCTCGAAGAAGGTCCCGCCCAGCGCATGGCGCTTGCCGCCCGCCAGCAGGGTCGCGCCCTTGGCCAGCGCGTCGGCAACGTGCTCTTCGACTTTCGAGACAGCATTGGCATCAATCAGCGGGCCCTGTTCGGTTCCGGCGTCCATCCCGTTGCCGACCTTGAGCGCGGATGCCGCGGCCGCCAGCTTGCCCACGAACTCATCGTAAACCCCGCTCTGCACGTAGAGCCGGTTGGTGCAGACGCAGGTCTGGCCCGAATTGCGGTACTTCGATGCCATGGCCCCGGCTACCGCTGCATCGACATCGGCATCGTCGAACACGATGAACGGCGCGTTGCCGCCCAGTTCCAGGCTGAGCTTCTTGATCGTGTCCGCGCTCTGGCGCATCAGCAGGCGGCCGATCTCGGTCGATCCGGTGAAGCTGAGCTTGCGGACCTTGGGGTTCGAGGTCATCTCCCCGCCGATCGCGCTGGCGCTGCCGGTCACCACCGAGAGCAGTCCCTTGGGGATCCCGGCTTCTTCCGCCAGAACCGCCAGCGCCAGCGCAGAGAATGGCGTCTGCGCAGCCGGCTTGATCACCATCGGGCAGCCGGCGGCCAGCGCCGGGCCGGCCTTGCGAGTGATCATCGCGTTGGGGAAGTTCCAAGGGGTGATCGCCGCGGTCACGCCGATCGGCTGCTTGAGCACCACGATCCGCTTGTCAGCCATATGCCCGGGGATGACATCGCCGTAGAGCCGCTTGCCCTCTTCGGCGAACCATTCGATGAAGCTGGCACCATAGGCAATCTCGCCGCGCGCTTCGGCCAGGCTCTTGCCCTGCTCCATGGTCAGGATCCGCGCCAGCTCTTCCTGGTTCGCCGAGATCAGGTCGAACCATTTGCGCAGCACGCCCGCGCGATCCTTGGCGGTCCTGGCTTTCCACGCGGGCATCGCCGCCTCGGCCGCGTCGATCGCCCGGCGGGTTTCTGCCGCGCCGCATTTGGGGACGGTCCCCAAATGCTCGCCAGTGGCCGGATTGGTGACCGCGATGGTCTCGCCGCTATCGGCGTCCAGCCATTCGCCGCCGATGTAGCATTGCTGGCGCAGCAGCGGTGAAATGGGCATGCGGCCTCTCCCTTACAGCGCCTGAAGCAGCGGCAGCGCCTCGTCGAGCGCCTTGCGGATGATGCCGACCATTTCGTCGATCTCGGCGGTAGAGATCACCAGCGGCGGGCACATCACGATGGTGTCGCGGATCCCGCGGACCATCAGGCCGTTCGCGATGCAGCGATCGCGCACCACCGGACCGGCGTTGCCTTCGGCCCCAAGCCAGCGCTTGTTGGTGCCCTTCTCGGCCACGATCTCGACCGCGCCGAGCAGGCCAATCGAGCGCGCTTCACCCACCAACGGATGGTCGTTCAGCGCGGCGAGCGCTTTGGCCAGATACGGCCCGGTCTCGCTGCGGACCCTTTCGACCAGCCCTTCGCGCTCCATGATCTCGATATTGCGCAGCGCCACCGCGGCGCAGACCGGGTGGCCCGAATAGGTGTAGCCGTGGACGAAATCGCCGCCGGTCTTCATCACCTCGATGATCTCGCTCGAGACCGCGACCGCGCTGATCGGCAGATAGCCCGAGGACAGACCCTTGGCCATGGCGATGATATCGGGCTTTACCCCCATCGTCTCGTGGCCCCACATCTGGCCGGTGCGGCCGAACCCGGCGATCACTTCGTCGCAGATCATCAGGATGCCGTACTTGCGGCAGATCGCCTCGACCTGCGGCCAATAGTTCGCGGGAGGAATGACCACCCCGCCCGCACCTTGGACCGGCTCGCCGATGAAGGCCGCGACGTTCTCGGGCCCGACTTCGAGGATCCGATCCTCGATCGCCTGGGCGCAGGCGCTGCCAAATGCTTCCGGATCTTCGCCAAAGCCTTCGCCGAACCAATAGGGTTGGCGGACATGCTCGACCCCCGGGATCGGCAAGTCGCCGATCGGGTGCATCGCCTTCATGCCGCCCAGCGAAACCCCGGCCACGGTCGAACCGTGATAGGCGTTCCAGCGGCTGATGAAGACCTTGCGCTTCGGCTCGCCCTTCAGCTTCCAGTACTGGCGGACCAGGCGGAAAATCGTGTCGTTGGCTTCAGAGCCCGAGCTGTTGAAGAATACGTGCGGCAGCCGGTTCTGCGTCAAGCTGGCGATCTTGTGGGCCAGCAGCACCGTTGGCGGGTTCGCGGTCTTGAAGAAGGAGTTGTAGTAGGGCAGCTCGCGCATCTGCTCGGCGGCGACCTCGACCAGTTCCTCGCGGCCATAACCGACATTGACGCACCACAGGCCGGCCATGCCATCGAGAATGCGGTTGCCGTCGCCATCGTGGATATAGCAACCTTCGGCATGGGTGATGATGCGGCTGCCACCCAGGTTCTCGATCTCTTGCCAGTCGGCCTGCGCGGGCAAGTGGTGGGCAACGTCAAGGCGCTTGAGTTCGGCGATATCGTAATTGCGGGGCATGGTGTTCTCCCTTGGTATTGAGTCTGAAACTGGCGTGCGGGTGGGCACGCCGCTTCAGGGAGAGAAGCCGGTCCGGGCCAGGAAGCGATTGGTGCGGGTGACGCGGGTGTTCATACCTCGCCCCGCATAGCACGGCCGAGCAGGCGGAAGAAGGCCGCGCTGTCGGAATTGGCGCTGGCGTCCCATTCGGGATGCCACTGGACGGCGATCACTGGCGCGCCGTTGGGCCGGGCGGAATAGGCTTCGATCAGGCCATCGGGCGCGCGGGCTTCAACTTCCAGTCCGGGCGCCAGCTTGCCGACGCCCTGGTAGTGGACCGAATTGACCTCCAGCGCATCCTTGCCGAATGCCGCGGCCAGCATCCCGCCCTCGCTGAGGTGGACCGGGTGCAGATGATCGAACATCGCATCGAACGAGACGCCATCGGGGGCATGGTGGCGCAGCAGTTCGTCGCTGGCCGATGTGTCGCGCCGCAAGGTCCCGCCTAAGGCGACGTTGATTTCCTGAAAGCCCCGGCAGATCCCGAACACGGGTTTGCTGGCATCAATCATCCGCTCGACCATGCTGAGTGCGATGGCATCGCGGCCTGGATCGAACGGACCTTCCCCGCCCTCATCTTCATAGTGGTGCGCTTCAACGTTCGAGGGACTGCCCGTCAGCAAGATTGCATCAAGCCGGGGCGCGACTTCGTCCGCGCTCATCAGATCGGGCAACGACGGCACGATCAGCGCAGCGACATCGGCGTGGACCATCGCCGAGCGGATATAGCGCTCCATCACCGCTTGCGCGGGTTCCACGCCAACGGTGCGCTGGCAGGCGATCACGCCAAGGACGGGGCGGCTGGTCATAGTCTCAATGCTTCATCATCACGTGGCGCGTGGTCATATAGTGCTCCAGGCAATAGACCGACAGGTCCGAACCATAACCCGAACTTTTCACTCCGCCATGCGGCATTTCGGTGACGTTGACCGAATGGGTGTTGATCCAGGTCACCCCATATTCCAGCCGCGAGGCGAAGTGCGAGGCCTTGCCGACATCGCGGGTCCAGACCGAGCTGGCGAGGCCGTATTCGCAGTCGTTGGCCCAATCGAGCGCCTGTGCGTCCTCGTCGAAGCGGGTCACCGAAACGACCGGGCCGAACACTTCCTTTTGGACAATCTCGTCGCTGTGGCGCGCGCCCGCGATCAGCGTGGGGGCATAATAGAAGCCAGGGCCTTCAGGCACATATCCGCCGGTCACCACTTCGGCCGGCGTATCGGCCGCAGCGCGGGCGACGAACCCATCGACCCGGTCGCGCTGGCGGGCGGTGATCAGCGGACCCAGCGCGGTGCCGGCTGCCATCGGATCGCCGATCGTGATCGCTTCGACTGCGGCTTGCAACTCTGCCACCAGCCGGTCGTGAATGCTGGCATGGGCATAGACCCGGCAAGCGGCAGTGCAATCCTGCCCGGCGTTGTAGTATCCGCCCTCGGCAATCGCCTCGACCGCAGCGGCAATGTCGGCATCGGCCAGCACGATCACCGGGGCCTTGCCGCCGAGTTCAAAGTGCGTGCGCTTGATCGTCGGGGCCACCGCCTCCAGGATCTTGCGGCCCGTGGCGACATCGCCGGTCAGCGAGACCATCCGCACTTTGGGGTGCGCGACCAGCCGCGCGCCGACACTGGCCCCGCCGCCGGTGACCACATTGACCACGCCTTCGGGCAGGAACTCGGCGCAGACCTCGGCCAGCCGCAGTGCGCTGAGCGGGGTATGCTCGCTGGGCTTGAGCACCACCGCATTGCCGGCCGCGATGACCGGCGCGATCTTCCAGCTGGCCATCATCAGCGGGTAGTTCCACGGCGCAATGCCAACGCAGATCCCCAGCGGATCGCGCCGCAGCATCGAGGTGAAGCCGCTGCGATATTCTCCCGCCGGAACCCCCGGCACGGTTCGCGCGGCCCCGGCGAAGAAACGGAACACATCGACCGTATTGCCGACGTCAACGGCCCTGGCGGTGCCGATCGGCTTGCCGCAGTTGACTGTCTCAAGCGCAGCGAATTCATCGGCCAGCTCCTCGATCCGGTCCGCGATCTTGAGCATCCGCAGCGAGCGTTCCTTGGGCGACATCCGCGACCACACCGCGAATCCGGCCTCGGCCGCCGCCACCGCGCTATCGACCTGGCTGCGGCTGGCGCTGGGGATCAGGGCTATCTGCTCGCCCGTGGCAGGATTGAAGACCGGCTCGGGAGTTTCCTCGCCGTCAAGCGGACGTCCGGCGATGAACTGGCCGCGGGGTTCGTACATGGTGTGATCTGCCTCTCTGGTTGCCGGGCGAGCCTAGCCCCCGGCGCGGGCGGGGTGAAATACGAAATGGAAAGCGATAGCTATCGGAAAAGTCGATGCCTACCCACACCCGTTCGTCCCGAGCGCAGTCGAGGGACCGCGTCAAACGCAACCCCTCGACTGCGCTCGGGGCGAACGGACTTGGTTCTAGCTCAGCAGCACCACCGGGCTGTCGGCGCGCCAGTGCATCGAGACGCGGTCGTCCCAGGTGAAGTCTTCCTGGTCATGGCGTGACAGGTTGGGCCGCGAAACGCGGATCATCGCGCCCGAATCGAGCTTTATGTCATAAAGCGTGATGTCGCCCAGATAGCTCATCCCCTTGATCGTCCCGCGGGCCAGATTGTGCTCGTCCGGTGCGTCTTGTGCGGCGGCGCGGATCGCCTTGCCCTCGCCCGGCACGTGCAGGTAAATCTTTTCGGGCCGCAGCGCGACCCAGACATCGGCACCATGCGGGCCGGTCACCCCGTGATTGAGATAGACCTTGCCCAGCCCCGGGCAATCAATCGCTGCACGGTCCGGCTCATCCAGCGTCAGCTTGCCTTCGAACAGGTTCACCGAACCAACGAAATCGGCGACGAAGCGGTTGGCCGGGAATTCATAAAGGTCCGACGGGCTCGCCAGCTGGGCCACCTCGCCCTTGTTCATCACCGCGATCCGCCCGGCCATCGACAGCGCTTCGTCCTGATCGTGTGTCACGGTGACAAAGGTAATCCCGACCTGGTCCTGCAGGTCGCTAAGCTCGAACTGCATCTGCGCGCGCAGCTTGGCGTCAAGCGCCGAGAGCGGCTCGTCAAGCAGCAGCACCTTGGGCCGCATCACCAGGCTGCGCGCGAGTGCGACGCGCTGGCGCTGCCCGCCTGAAAGCTGGTCGGGCTTGCGGCTGCCCAGCCCGTCAAGCTTAACCAGCTCGAGCGCCTCGCGCACCCGCGCCAAGGCCTCATCACCGCGCACGCCGGCGATCTTCAGGCCATAGCCGACGTTCTGTTCCACGCTCATGTGCGGGAACACGGCATAGCTCTGGAACACCATGTTGACCGGCCGCTTGTTGGGCGGCACCGCGGCCATGTCCTGCCCGTCAATCAGGATCGTGCCCGAGGTCGGAATCTCGAACCCGGCGATCATCCTGAGCAGCGTGGTCTTGCCGCAGCCCGATGGCCCCAGCAGCACGAAGAATTCGCCCGCCATGATATCGAGGCTGACATCGTCAACCGCCGCCACCGGCGAGCCGGGGTAGCGCTTGGTGATGTTGCGAATCTGGATAATCGGTTCGGCCATTCAGAGGCTATCCTGGCAGAGAGGAAGCGCCGTGACGGAGCCGAATTTGGCCCAGCGCAAGGCGCGAGGAGGGAGCAATGCGGGTCCATTGTGACTGACGAGCAACGAAGCGCTGGGCCAAATTCGGCCCGCCCCGAAGGGGTCGTACTTGGAGACTTGCTGGAGGGCATCGTGACGCTTGCACGGGGCCACCGGCCCGCACTGCGCGCCACTCCTACCCAGCAAGTCTCCAAGTACGATCACGACGTTTCCTCCCTGCCAGGATAGCCTCTAATGGGTTTCCGCGATGCCTTTGACGCCTTGCAGCTTGAGCGCCACGGCGGTGAGAACGATGGTGAGGATGATCAGGATGGTCGAAGCCGCGTTGACCTCGGGCGTGACCGAGAAGCGCACCATCGAATAGACCTTGACCGGGAAAGTGATCGTATCAGGTCCGCTGGTGAAGAAGGTGATCACGAAATCGTCGAGGCTGAGCGTGAAGGAGAGCAGCGCCCCGGCGATCAGCCCCGGTCTCATGTGCGGCAGCAGGATGTCGCGGAAGGTTTGCCATTCGCTGGCACCCAGGTCCTTGGCAGCCTCTTCCTGTTCGCGGTTGAAACTGGCCATGCGCGATCGCACCACCATGGCGACGAAGGGGAAGCAGAAAGTGATATGCGCAATGGTGATCGCCGAAAGGTTGAGCGGCCAGGGCAGGCCGGTCGGCCAGTCCATCCGCGCGAAGAAGATCAGCATGGCCACGCCCAGGCAAATCTCAGGCACGATGATTGGCAAGGACATGACCCCTTCGACCGCGCTCTTCATCGGAAAGCGGAACCGCCACAGCATGACCCCGGCGAGCGCACCCAGGATCACGCTGAACACGGTGGCCAGCAAGGCGATGGTCAGCGAATTGACCATCGCCTCGACCAGCGATTCGTTGGCGAAGGCCTTTTCGTAGTACTTGAACGTGAAGCCCTTCCACACGACGTTGCGCTTGGAATCGTTGAAGCTGAACACCATCAGCAGGATCAGCGGGGCGTAAAGGAACAGCAGCGTCGCCCCAAGCCAACTGCGCATCCACAGCTTGCGAGTGTACTCCAGCGGAGCGATCGGCTGGCGGTTGAACAACGCCATCAGTGCGCCCCCACCTTGGCGCGGCTGCCGCGCAGCGATTGCAAGGCAACCAGCGCGAACATCGCATAGATCAGCAGGAACGACAGCGCCGCACCAAACGGCCAGTCATTGGCACGCTTGAACTGGCGCTCGATCACGTTGGCGATCATCTGGCTGTCGGTGCCGCCCATCAGGTCCGGGGTCAGGTAGGCCCCCAGCGCGGGGATCAGCGTGATCATTACCCCGGCGGCGATGCCAGAGCCGGCCAAGGGGACAACGATCTTCATCAGGGTGCGAAAATGTCCGGCCCCCAGATCGAGGCTCGCCTCGATCAACGACTTGTCGAGCCGGTCGAGCGCCGAATAGAGCGGCAGGACCATGAAAGGCAGGTGGACATAGACCAGCCCCAGCACAACCGCGAAATTGTTGTAGAGGAGCTGCACCGGGGTCCAGGCCTCAAGCGGTTGCAGCCCGACCAGCGTGCGCAGCCAGCTCGCCCCGTCCCACATCGCGCCCAGGCCCTTGTTGGCATAGCCATTCTGGCCCATCAGCATCATCAGCGCATAGGTGCGGATCAGGAGGTTGGTCCAGAACGGCAGCATGATCGCCAGCAGCAGCCACGGCCGCCATTTCTCTGTGGCGAAAGTGATCGCCATCGCCACCGGAAAGCCCACGATCAGGCAGATGAAAGTGACCAGCGCAGCGACCGCCAGGCTCTTGAGGAAGATCGAGAGATAGAGCCATTCGGTCGCGCGCTTGTAGTTATCCAGCGTGCCGGTGATCTCGATCGCGGCCGGACCGACGTTCTGGCCAAAGCTGTAAAGCCAGACAATGCCCATCGGGACCAGGAAGAACAGCACCAGCCAGAAGATTGGCGCGCTGACAATCGCCGCGAACGGACGTTTGTGCTGGCGCCAATCTTGCAGCGGTCCGGCCATCGATCAGGCTGCCCGGACGCGGGTGAAGGCCTCCTCGTACTTCGGCTGAAGCTCGGGATTGAACTTCGCGTACTCGCACTTGGCGAGCACCTCGGCCGCCGGAAACACCGCCTGATTGTTCTTGTAACTATCGGGCATCAGCGCCTTGGCCGCGGCATTGGGGGTGGGATAGAGGATCGTTTCGGTAATCTTCTTGCCCACTTCGGCGTCGAGCAGATAGTTGATGAAGGCATGGGCATTCTTGGGATGCGGCGCGCCCTTGGGAATGCACAGATTGTCCGAATTGAGCTGACTGCCTTCCTTGGGGATGACGAAACCGATATCCGGGTCTTCGGACATGATCTGGGCAATGTCGCCATTGTATTCCAGCACCAGATCGACTTCGCCCTTGAGCAGCAGGTCCTGGCCATTGTCCTCGTGGAAGGCCTTGATGTTGGGCTTTTGCTTGATCATCATCGCTTCGATCGCCTTGATGTCCTCAGGCGTGAGGCTGTTGACCGATTTGCCAAGGTATTTGCCATAGAGCCGGAACATGTCGCCCGCCTCTGACAGCACCGCGATCCGGCCCTTGTACTCGTCGCTGTCGAACAGCACCTTCCAGCTATCGGGCGGCGAGCTGACTTTCGACTTGCGATAGCCAATCCCCAGCGCCAGCCAGGTATAGGGCATCGAGTACTTGCGCTTGGGATCGTAGGGCACGTCCTGATATTCGGGCGCGGCATTCTTGAAATTGGGGATCAGCGAATGATCGAGCGGAACGATCATGTCCGCCGCAGCCATCCGCTCGACAAAATCGTTGGAAGGCACGATCAGGTCATAACCGGGGTTGCCGGCCCGCAGCTTGGCGAACAGTTCGTCATTGCTGGCGAACAGCGTCATGTTGACGTCGACCCCGCTGGCGCCCTTGAAATCGGCCAGGGTGGTTTCGCCGATGTAGGTATCCCAGTTGTAGAAGTTGAGCTTGGGCTCTTCGCCGGTACCGCCGATCTTGCCGTCCTTGGCCCCGCTTTCAGGCTTCGAACAGCCCGCCAGGCCGCCAAAACTGATCCCGATCGCCGCCACGCCCAGACCCTGCAACAGCGAGCGTCGGCCCAGCTTGTTTCCACCAAAAGTAGTGTTGCTCATCTCAGCAATCCCTTCGCCCGTTGTTGTCCCTTGCCGATGCTAGCCGGGTTTGCGGCGGCTGCAAGCGGATCGGTGCAACAAATACCGCTATCGCATCGCATGCCAGTCGATTATGCGAACCGAGAGGTATCGACAAAACCGATGAACATCACTTTTCGCCAGATCCGCTACTTCATCGCCGTGGCCGAGGCGCGCTCGGTTTCGGGCGGGTCGAGCGCGGTTGGAATCTCGCAAAGCGCGGTGACCGATGCGATCCGCACGCTGGAACTGGAAACCGGGGTCACGCTGTTCCACCGCCATGCCAAGGGGGTGACGCTGACCCGCGAGGGGCACCAGTTCCTGCGCCACGCGCGTTCGATCATCGGGGCCATATCCGACATGGCCGGCGGGGTCGGCCGCGAGGAGGACCAGACCGAGGGCCGGGTGCGGATCGGGGTGACCCCGGTGGTGACCGGCTATTTCCTGTCCGACCTGCTCTCGCGCTTTCGCAAGCTGTTCCCCAAGATCGAAATCCAGCTGGTCGAAGACAAGCGCAGCTATATCGAACACTTGCTGGTCAATGGCGAACTCGACCTGGCACTGCTGATGGTTTCCAACCTCGAAGAGCGTAGCGCGATCGACCACGAGGTGCTGCTGCGCAGCGAATGCCGCGCCTGGCTCGCCCCCAGCCACCCGCTGTCCGACGTCGATGGCCTCGCGCTGGCAGACCTCGAGAACGAGCCGGTGGTCGCGCTCCAGCTCGACGAGCTCGAAGGGCTGATCGACGGAATCTGGGGCAAGTTCGACCACCCCCCGCGGGTCGCCTGGCGGACCAGTTCGATGGAAGGCGTGCGCTCGCTGGTCGGTACCGGGGCAGGCATCACCCTGCTCCCCGACCTGGTCTATCGCCCCTGGAGCCTCGACGGCGACCGCATCATCGCCAAGCGCACTCGCGAGTCACTGCCGACGGTGGACATCGGCATCGCCTGGCGGCGGCTGACCCGGCACTCAGAAGCAGCGAGTTTGTTTATGGAGACGGTCCATCAGCTCAGGAAGTGATCACGCGTTCCTGAGGTACCACGCGTAATCCAGCTCGGTCACCTCAGCCATGAAGCGGGCCATCTCCACACCCTTCACCGTGGAATAGTGCTTCACGAAGCGCTCGCCCAGGTACTGCTTCATCAGTTCCGAAGTCTCGAAGGCCTCGATCGCGGCGGCCCAGTGGTTGGGCAGGCGGATGTCGGCGCCTTCGGCTTCATAGCCGTTGCCGACCACCGCCGGGCCGGGATCGATCTGGTGCTTGATCCCGTGGAGCTGCGCGGCGAGCACGGCCGCCATCGCCAGGTAAGGGTTGGCATCGGCCCCGCAGATGCGGTGTTCGACGTGGCGCGAGTTGGGCGAACCGGCCGGAATGCGCAGTGAGACCGTGCGGTTGTTCACGCCCCAGGTTGCCGCGACCGGCGCATAGCTGTTGGCCTTGAAACGGCGGAACGAATTGGCGTTGGGGGCAAAGATCGCCATCGATTCGGCCAACATCGACTTCATGCCGCCGATCGCGTGGCGCAGCAGCGGGGTGCCTGCGGGATCCTCGCTGGCGAAGGCATTCTTGCCATGCTTGTCGTTCATAGAGATGTGCAAGTGCATGCCGCTGCCGGCAGTTTCGGCGAAGGGCTTGGCCATGAAGGTGGCTTCGAGCCCGTGGGCCACGGCCACGCCCTTGACCAGCCGCTTGTACATGATCGCGTCATCGGTGGCGCGCAGTGCGTCGGCCTTGTGGCGCAGGGTAAACTCGAACTGGCCGGGGGCATATTCGGAGATTCCGCTTTCCAGCGGCAGGTCCTGCTCGTCGCAAGTGGTGTAGAGATCGTCGAAGAACGGCTGGAGGTCTTCCATTTCGCGCAGGCCGTAAACCTGGATGTCGCTGGAACGATGCCCGGTGACCATCCCGCGCGCCGGGACCGGCTTGCCGTCTTCCAGATCACAGAGATAGAACTCCAGCTCGACCGCGACCACCGGGGTCAGGCCTGCTTCGGCGAGGCCATCGATCACCTTGCCCAGCACATGGCGCGGGTCGAGATCGTTGGGGGTGCCGTCGAGCTCATAGAAACTGGTCAGGAACTGGGCATAGTTCTCACCCAGCCACGGTGCGCGGACCAGGGTGCCGGGGACCGGGTAGACATAGCGATCAGCATCGCCGTCTTCCCAGACCAGCCCCGTCTCCTCGCAGTCGCGCCCGGTGATATCGACCACCAGCACCGACCCGGGCAGGAACCGCCCGCTTTCATAGACCGCTTTCACCTCATGCTGGCGCAGCCGCTTGCCGCGCGGCACCCCGCACATGTTGGTGAAGATGATATCGATCGCGTCGATCCCGGGGTTGGCCGCGAAGAAGTCCTCGGCTTCCTGGGCAAGCGCGCGTTGGTTCGAGCTGATAGCAGTCATGGCAGTCATCCGATCAGAGTCTTGAGGCAGTCGTCGAGCACTTCGGCCAGGCGGTCAACCTGGCTTGTGGTGGTGGCGGGACTGACCAGGGTCATATTGTGGAACGGCGCGATCAGCACGCCGCGGTTGATGAGGAACAGGTGAAGCGCGTGTTCGAGCGGCCCGTGCATCTTGGCGCGCGCCTCGGTGCCATTGCGGGCCGGCACCGGATCGCAAATGAATTCGCCGCGCGAACCGACGTGGGTGACATGCCAGTTGAGCCCACGTCCTTCGATCACATCCTTGGTCTTGGCCGCGAGTTCTTCGGCCAGTGGCAGCATGTGGGCATAGGCTGCGGGGGTCATCACCTCGGTCAGGCAAGCGCGCATCGCGGCGAGCGCGAGGGCATTGGCCGAAAGCGTAGTGCCGATCCCGGAGTGGCCTTTCTCACCCTCGTCGCGCAGGCGCTCCATCCGCGCTGCCACTTCGGCGGCAAAGCCATAGACCGCGCAAGGCACCCCGCCAGCGACCGGCTTGCCCAAGACGAACAGGTCGGGCAGCGGGCCGTAAGTGGCAGTGTGGCCGCCATAGCCGGTCGAGATTGTGTGGGTCTCATCCCAGACCAGCAAGGTGCCCTGGCGGGTGCAGGCCTCGCGCAGCGCCTCCAGGTAACCGGGCTGCGGCAAGACCATGCCGACATTGGTCATCGCCGGTTCGGCCAGCACGCAGGCGACATCGCCCTTGGCCAGCGCCGCTTCCAACGCTGCAAGGTCGTTGAATTCGATCACCACCGTGTGCGCCCGCACGTCATAGACCTGGCCGACCAGGCTCTTCCTGAGTTCAGGCACCCCATCGCGCAAATCAACGAACACGTCATCAACCGCGCCGTGATAGCAGCCGTTGAAGACCAGCACCTTGTCGCGGCCGGTGATCCCCCGGCACCAGCGGATCACCGCGCGGTTGGCTTCACTGGCGCTCGAAGTAACCTGCCAGAACGGAAGCTTGAACCGTTCGGCCAGTTCATCCGCCACCACCACCGCGTCTTCGGTGGGCAGCATATAGGTCAACCCCCGGCTCGCCTGCCGGGCGATTGCCGCGGCGACCGGGGCGGGCGAATGGCCGAACATCGATCCGGTATCGCCCAGGCACAGGTCGTCATAGCGGTGGCCATCGACATCCCACAGCTCGGCCCCTTCGGCGCGGTCAGCGAAGAACGGGAACGGGGTGCCCCAATCGAGCATCCAGTGGAACGGCACGCCCCGGTGCCAATGCCGCGCGGCGGCCTGGCCCAAGGCAGCCGACTTGGGATTGGCCGCGACGAAGCGTTCGCGTTCGGTGGCGATCATCGCGGCAATGGCGCTATCCGAAATCACAGCCGGTCCCTCATCGCATAATAGAGCATGCCCGCCACGTAGAGTGGATGGCGCAGCCATGGCCCGCCGGGGAATGGACGGCGCGGCAGGCTGGCGAACAGGTCAAACCGTTCGGCAGCCCCTCGCATCGCCTGAGCGATCAGATCTCCGGCGAGCGTGGTCAGCAGCACCCCGTGGCCCGACCAGCCGTGGGCAAAGAAGCTGTTCCCGATCCGCCCGAACTGCGGCAGCCGGTTGAGCGTGACGCCGACCAGCCCGCCCCAGGCGTGGTCGATCGCCACGCCCTTCAGCTGCGGAAAAACCTGCTCCAGATAGGGCCGGACAAAGCCCGCGACATCGCCGGGCGGACGCGGGCTATATTTCTCGCCCCCGCCGAAAATCAGGCGATGGTCGGCGCTCAGCCGGTAATAGTTGAGCACGAACTTGCTGTCCGAAACCGCCGCGCCCGATGGGATCAGCGCCTTGGCCGTCGCCTCGCCCAAAGGCGAGGTCGCGACATTGTAGTTGGCAACCGGCATAGTCATCGCCGCCAGATCGGGCACCAGCTCGCCCATGAAGGCATCGCAGGCCAGCACCGCGTGGCGGGCCGTGACGCGGCCTTGTGCGGTATCGACCCGCACCGGTGTGCCGTGATCGACAGAAATCGCCGAACTGCCCTCGAAGATCTGCACGCCTGCCGCTTCCGCCGCCTGGGCCAGGCCCAGCGCGTAGTTGAGCGGATGCAAGTGCCCGCCGTTCATGTCGATCAGCCCGCCGTGGTAGAACGGGCTGGCAACGAAATCGCCGACATCCCCCGCGCTGACGATCGAGGCGCCCTGATAGTCCAGCAAGTCCTGGAGCAGCGCCAGCTCGCGGCGCATGGCATCGAGGTGTCCGGGCTTGGCGGCGGCGTGGAAATGGCCCTGGCGCAAATCGCAGGCGATATTGTGCCGCTCGATCCGCTTCCGGACCAGATGCCCGGCTGAATTGGCCAGGCTGATCAGCCGCGCGGCGCGGTCGCGTCCGAAGCTCTTGACCAGATCCTCCGCGCCCCAGCGCATCCCCGGGATCATCTGCCCGCCATTGCGCCCCGATGCCCCCCAGCCGACACGGTGAGCCTCAAGCAAGGCCACCGAAAAGCCCGCCTCGGCCGCATGGAGCGCCGCCGAAAGGCCTGTAAAGCCGCCGCCCACGACCACCACATCGACCGACAGGTCGCCGCTGAGTGCGGCGCGTTCGGGGGATGGATTGGCACTGGCCGCATAATAGGACGGCGCGTGGGGTTCCACGACTACACCTTCAGCAACAGGTGTTCGCGCTCCCACGAGGAGATCACCGACTGGTAGGCGTAAAGCTCGGCATCCTTCATCGCCCAGAAAATCTCGAAGAACTGCTCGCCCAGCAGATTCTTTACCGGCTTGCACTGGTAGAACCGGTCCAGCGAGGCTTCGAGCGTGCGCGGCAGGGTGCGCGCGCGGTTATAGGCGTTGCCTTCCAGCATCTTGGGCGGGATCATCCGCTCAACCATGCCGATGTAACCGCAGATCAGCGAAGCCGCGATCGCGAGATAGGGGTTCGAGTCTGCCCCGGCCAGCCGGTTCTCGACCCGGCGGTCCTTGGCTTCGGACACCGGCACCCGGAACCCGCAACTCCGATTATCGGCGCCCCAGTGGACGTTGATCGGCGCAGCGGTATCCGGGCGCATCCGGCGGAACGAGTTCACGTTCGGGGCGACCAGCGGCAGGATCTGCGGCATCAACCGCACCAGCCCGGCGATATGGCTGCGGAACAGCGCGGTTTCCTTGCCGTTCTGGGCCGAAAAGACATTGCGCCCGGTCTCGACACTCAGCACCGATTGGTGGATATGCATCGCGCTGCCGGGCTGGTCGGCCATCGGCTTGGCCATGAAAGTCGCATAGACCCCGTGCTCCAGCGCGACCTGGCGGACGATCCGCTTGAACAGCAGCACCTGGTCGGCCAGGGCCAAGGGATCACCGTGGATGAAGTTCACTTCCAGCTGGGCGGCCCCGGCCTCATGGATCATCGTATCGATGTTGAGCTCGGCCTTCTCGCACCAGTCGTAGATTTGCTCGATGATGTCTTCGTATTCGCTCAGCGCTTCCAGCCCGAAGGCCTCGCTGGCAGTCTCGGCCCGGCCCGAGCGGCCCGGCGGGGGGGTGAGCGGGAAATCGGCGTCAAGGTTCTTGGAGACGAGGTAGAATTCGGCCTCGGGCGCGATCACCGGCTGCCAGCCCTTGGCTTCATAGAGCGCCAGGACTTTCTTGAGGATCTCGCGCGGGGCGATGTCGACCGCTTTGCCGCCGGCCTTGTAGGCATCGCAGATCACATAGGCCGTCGGGGTCTTGTAACCCGGCGCCTCGCGCAGCGTCGAGGCATCGGGCACCAGGAACACGTCTGGATCGAAATCGGGCACAATGTGCTCGACATCTTCGGGGTAGCCGCCGGTGACGGTCACAATGAACACGCTGCCGGGAATGCGCAGGGTCTTGTCGGCCAGCGATTTGACGAACTTTGTGGCGGGCAAGACCTTGCCGCGCTGAATCCCGTTCATGTCCGGGACAATGCACTCCACCTCGGCAATGCCGCGTTCCTTGATCCAGCTGGCAATATCGGTGGTCATGAAATGTCTCGAGTCAAAGTGGTGTGCCGGGGCGGAAAGCCCGCCCCGGCTAGCCCTGACTTATCAGAAGCCCCACTTGAGCGATACGACGCCGGTCGGCCCGCCAAGGCCGGTCACGTCACGGGCGGTATCGACATAGTCGGCCGAAAGCGTCGCGCCGTTGCCCAGATCGACGCTGGCACCGATCAGCCAGTCCTTCTTGTGATCGCCAAAGGCACCGTTTTCGTAACCGAACGTGCCGTGAACCGAGAATGGCCCCTGACCCAGCGGCATGTCTCCCGAGATGTAAACATAGGTGTTGTCAGTGCTGCCGATATTGCCCTGCTTAGGCGCATAGGCGGCACCAACGCGGACTTCACCCGGGCCGACGCTAGTGCCGACCGAACCGAAAAATTCGATGTAGTTGAGGTTGCTGTTGCTGACGTAGGAATAGTAGGTCGCCCCAGCGTTGATGTTCGCGCGGCCGATGTCCTTGCTGTAGCCAGCGGTCCAATCGACCTCCAGGTGGTCGGCCTGGCCATCGGCCAGCGCTACGTTTGAAGCCCAGGCCGAAGCGTAGAGCCCGCTTTCGTGCTCGACGGTCAGCGAAGCGGTGAGTTCCGGGTTTTGGTTCGACAGCGACAGGCCGCGGAAGCGGTAGTCGGTCAGCAGGCCGATTTCGCCCGAGATGTCGATCGGCCCCGACGCTTCTTCGGCTTCTTTTTCCTGGGCATGGGCAAAGGACGGGAATGCGGCCATCGGCAGAGCGATGGCGGCAGCGGCCAGCAGAGTCTTGAGCTTCATAGGTGATCCCTCATTATCGTTGTTCGGTTGGAGGAGGACCGCCTTTGCGCTGGACCTGCGGACCAGCCCGTAAAGACTGGCGCGACCCCGCGATGCCCCGACAAAACCCCTTCCAGACCACCACCTTGACCGCTTCTGCGCAAAAAAGCCAATTGGATTTGTTCGAGCTATGGCTATCGACTTTTCCGATAGGTTTATTCCTTGCGATCCGAATGGCATCCCCGGTAGGTGGTGCCTATCACGCGGGTGCCGTGCCGCGATGGGAGCAAACATGACCGAGCCTAACGATCTGTCCGCCTTCTGGATGCCGTTCACCGACAACCGCGGCTTCAAGGCCAACCCGCGCATGTTCGTGGCGGCAGAGGGGATGCATTACACCGCTTCGGCCGGGAACAAGGTGCTCGATGCGACCGGCGGGCTGTGGTGCGTCAACGCCGGTCACGGTCGCACCCGGATTGTCGAAGCGATCCGCCAGGCCGCGGGCACGCTCGATTTCGCACCGACGTTTCAACTGGCGCACCCGCTGGCGTTCGAGGCTGCCTCGCGCCTGGCGCTGCTGATGCCCGAGCCGCTCGACCGGATTTTCTTCACCAATTCGGGATCGGAAAGCGTCGATACCGCGCTCAAGATCGCGCTGGCCTATCAACGCGCGCGCGGCCAGGGCACCCGCACCCGCCTGATCGGGCGCGAGCGCGGCTATCACGGGGTCGGCTTCGGCGGAATCTCGGTGGGCGGGATCCTGGGCAACCGGCGCCAGTTCGGCACCCTGCTGACCGGCGTCGATCACATGCGCCACACGCACGACCTGGCGCGCAATGCCTTCAGCCGCGGGTTGCCGCAGCACGGCGCCGAACTGGCCGACGATCTGGAGCGGATCGTCGCGCTGCACGGGGCCGATACCATCGCGGCGGTGATCGTGGAGCCGGTGGCGGGTTCGACCGGCGTGCTGGTCCCGCCGCAGGGCTACCTCCAGCGGCTGCGCGCGATTTGCGATGCGCACGATATCCTGCTGATCTTCGACGAAGTGATCACCGCCTTTGGCCGGGTCGGCACTGCCACTGCCAGCGAACGCTTTGGCGTGACGCCCGATATCATCACCATGGCCAAGGGGCTGACCAATGCGGCGGTGCCGATGGGCGCAGTGGCGGTGCGGCGCGAGGTCCACGATACTGTGGTGGGCAGCGCCGGTCCGGGGATCGAGCTGTTCCACGGCTATACTTATTCGGGCCACCCGCTGGCGGCCGCCGCCGCAATTGCCACAATGGATGTCTATGCCGAGGAAGGGCTGTTCCAGAAGGCGATCGAGCTGGAAAGCTATTGGGAAGACGCGGTCCATTCGATGAAGGGCGCGCGCCATGTAATCGACTGCCGCAATGTTGGCCTGATCGGCGGGATCGAACTGGAACCACGGCCCGGTTCGCCGACCAAGCGGGCGATGGAAGTGTTCCACCGTTGCTTCGATACCGGCCTGCTGATCCGCGTGACCGGCGATATCATCGCGCTGTCACCGCCGCTGATCCTGGACAAGAGCCACATCGACGCAATCTTCGGCAAGCTGACCGAAGTGCTGGCGACGATTGACTGAACAGCCTGCCGGGCTGGTTGATCGTTAGATCAGCCAGCCCTGGTGCGGCAGGTCGGTGCCCCAGCGCTGCAACCCGCTGTCGGGATAGTCTTCGAGCGCGTAGAGGCCGCCGAAAGTGCCTTCTTCGACGGCGGTTCCCTTCAGCGCGTCTGCCATCGTCGGCACGTCCTTGGTCCCGGATGCCCCCAGGCCATCCATCACCGGCGTCACCTTGGGCGGGTCCATAACCGGCGCTGCTTTGGGTGCTTCGGCTGTGGCTGCAAGGATGAAATCGCTGGCGGTCAGCTGGCTCATCGTGATGTTGTTCAGGATGATAACATCGCCGTTGGCCATCTGGATCGCGCCGTTGGCACCGCCCTGATAGTAGCGCGCCTGGACCTGTGCGAAAGTCATCCCGTAGGCTGACAGGTCGATCTTGTCCTGGCCCCTGACAAAGTCACCGATGGTGTCGGTTCCGGTGCCAGACTGGAACACGAACACATCGTTGCCGCCTTCGCCAAACAGCACGTCGTTGCCCTGCATTCCGTTCAGCGTGTCGCCGCCAGCGCCGCCAAGCAACCAGTTGGCCGAGGCTGAACCGGTCAGGATGTTGGCCAGTTCGTTGCCGACCCCGTAAGGCGTCGAACCCTGCAAGGTCAGGTTTTCGATATTGGCGTAGAGGTAGTATCCATCGCCAACAATATTGGCGAAAACGGTTTCAGTGCCCTCGCCGGCCTGTTCGAACACCAGGTCAGAGCGATTATCGACATAGAAGGTGTCGTTGCCGATGTTGCCATAGAGCCGGTCGGCCTCGCCGCTGCCGTCTTCGCCGTGCAGCACATCGTCACCATCGCCGCCGACCAGCAGATCGGCCCCGGCCCCGCCCCAGAAGGTGTCGTTGCCAGCCTCGCCATACAGCTCGTCGTTGCCGATGCCGCCGGTCAGGGTATCCGCGCCGAGCCCGGCAACGACATAGTCGTCACCGCCATCGCCAAACAGCTGATCGTCGCCTTCCAGTCCGAAGATTCTGTCCGCCCCGTCACCGCCATCGATCCGGTTGCCGACCGAATTGCCGATCATGAAATCGGCGCCGCTGCCGCCGCGCGAGTTTTCGATAATCGTGCCGCGTGCGATCGCCAGGTTGCCCAGGGCACCGCCGATGTTGGAAAAGCTCTCTTGCGTAAGGTTGATCAGCTGGTTCGACGAGAACCCCGAATAGTCGAGCGTGTCGGTGCCGCCATTGTCAACGATCGTCACTGCAACCGAGCTCTGCCCGACCGCCGCGGTGAAGATATCGCGGCCGGAATTGTTGTTGAAGCCATAGGTCGTATCGCCCGTGCGGGTCGCCGTGGACCCGCCGCCGTACAGGTTCCGAACCGCGATGATATCCGCGACCATCGGGGTTTCGGCGAAGGCCCGGCTATAACCCAGACCGGCGAAATAGGTGTTCTCGCGCTGGTCGAAGTACGACATGATCGTCGTCGCCCAGGCATCGTTGAGATAGGACGCGTCCTGGGTGTAATCGGCGCTGTTGTTATAGGGTCCGGCGTGGCCCAGCCCCAGCGCGTGGCCGATTTCATGGACATAGGTCTGGAACGAATAGGACCGGATCGTCGTGCCCGAAGTTGCCAGCCAGTCGGTTGAGACATTGACCTGCGACGAGGTGATGAACGCGCCTGAGCGGGTGCTGGTGGAAAATGCCCCGGCCTCGCTGTCATCGAAGGTGATCTGTCCGCCCGTGGCCACTTCGTTGAAGGCAATCCCCAGCACGTCGGTCCACAGATTGAGCGCTTCGCGGGCGAGAAACTGTCCTTCGGCAGTCAGCGCAGTCAGGTTGACGGCAATTGTCCCGCCCGGCTGGACATCGAAATTGCGCGAGGTGCCGCCCCAATAGGTGTTGGTCAGCTGGGTTGCGATCTGGTCGTAGGTGAACAGCGCAAGCGGCGGCGCCACGTCGGCGGTGACCCGGTAGGCTCCGCTTTCACTGTCGGCCCAGCCGCCCAGATCGATGTAATAGGTGCCCGTCGTGGTGGCGGTGAAGCGAATCCGCGAATAGGTGCCGGCGCTGTCATCGTTGTAGGCCAGCAGATTGCCGCTGGCATCGCGCAGGAACAGCGCGGTGTCCGGATCGGCCGCACCGCCGGTTGCCGACGTGGTGATAAGATAGGTCTGCCCGGCGGTCAGCGTGACCGCATACCAGTCATGATCGCCGGTCGCATCGAGCGTGCCATTGACCGAAGAGCCGAGCGTGATCGTTCCGGTAGTCGCGGTCGAAGCGGCGATCGAGTCGGCGGTCGGGCGGCTGACCGAGAGATAGAAGCTGCCGGTATTGGTCTGGTAGCCCGAAACGTCGAGGAAGAACGTCCCCGAACTGGTGGCCGTCCAGGTGATCTCCGAACGCAGCAGGTTGTTGGCGGCATTGGCATCGTCGTTCTGGAGGATCAGAGCGCCGGTTGAATCGCGCAGGGTCAGGATCGAATCCCTCAGCCCTTGCGAGAAAATGGTCGTGAAGGTGTAGGTCTGCCCGGCAACGACGGTGACCTGGTACCAGTCGCTATCGCCCGAGGTATCGATCGCGCCGCTGACATATCCGCCAACCGCTACTGTCGCGGTCGAGGTGATGCCGCCCGGCACGGTGTCTTCCGCGCCGGTATTGCCGCCCGGCAGGCTGACCGGATCGCCCGTGCCCTCAAGCTTGAGGCAGGATCCGCAGGCCAGGCAGCAGCCCGGATCGTGATCCGCAGGCTTGGCGGCATCCACCGTAACCGCGCTTTGCCCGGCATTTCGTCCGCCGCCAAAAGGCATGGCATCGACGTCCCAGAGCCAACCGGAAGCCAGTTCATTCGCAGACCCGAACAATCGCATTCCCTAGTTCCTCCCGGTCACCCTGCGGTGCGAAGTACTTCGGCCACATCTTTGGCCAGCAAGTCAATTTCGCGCAATTCCAGCTTCTTGTCCATCACGTCGACTGCAATTGCCGGATGTTTTCTTACCGCCCTGCCAAGACGCGAGGTAAACGCGGCTTCCACGCTTGCCGGTGCGTCCAGCCGGACTTGAATGGTGATCCAGCGCCCCTTGCCAGGCAGGGGCGCGGCCGACACAGGAATCAGGCGCACTTTCAGCGCAGGCTCGATCGCGCGGACAAAGCGGGCGCAGATCGCCGCGCGGGTCAAGGCTGGCGATCCCTTGGCCTTGCCGGTCAAGGCGCAGTGGAATTCCACTGCCGGCCGGAGTGGCGCATTTGCAGCGTCGACTGGCTCAGGCATGACCAATGCCGCTCCTCCCAAGGATAGCGCTGCCAGCACCGAAATCAGCCCTGCGCGAACTAGCATGAAACACCCCTGGCAGGCCTGATGATCCCGTCAAGCCAGAGCTAGACGCAGCGGTATTGCCATAAGGTGAATGATGCGCTGCGGCGCTTTTCAGCGCGCAAAGGTCGTGTTGGTAATGTCGAGTGCTTCCGCGCAGGCGCTGCAACCCGGGCGCAGCGCCAGGGTGTGATTGCAGGACTGGTGAGTCAGCAGCAATGGCGGTCCCTTGGCGTCGGCGTACCAGCGATCACCCCAGTGCAGCAGCGCCAGGAGTACCGGATAGAGATCGCGGCCTTTCTCAGTCAGGCGATACTCAAACCGGCTGGCATGCGCCGAATAGGGCATGGCGCGGATGATCCCCTGGGTCAGCAGCCGCTCGATCCGGTCGGACAGGATGTTGCTGGCCATCAGCGTATCGCGCTGGATGTCGTCGAACCGGTGAATGCCCGTAAAGCAGGCGCGCACCACCAGCGTGGCCCAGCGATCGCCGAACAGCTCGATCACCGAATCGACCATCATCCGGTCGCCGCGTTTGGCGGTCACGCTGGGCATGCGGCGGCGGCCATAGACCGGGGTGACCTGACTGAGGCCTGGCCCCGGCTCCCAGCTGACCGCGCGTGGGTCGATCGGATCGTGGCAGTTCTCGCAGAGCGCCTGCGGCACACTGGCCTGTCCGCAGGTCCGGTGGTGCAACGTGACCTTGTAGGCACGGTCTCCTGGGGCCCACAGGTGCTGCCAGCGCAGGATCATCAAGGCGACCGGAAACAGCTCACGCCCCTTCTGGGACAGCCGGTATCCGCCGCGCAGCTCTTGCGGCTTTTCAAGGACACCAGCTTCGATCAGCCGGGTCAGCCGGTTGCTGGCCACCGAACGGGCCAGGCCGGTTTCCTCGACAAATTCGCCGAACAGGTGCCGCCCGAGGAAGGCCTGCTCCAGGATCAGCAGGACCGGAACGTCGCCCACCACCTCGAGCGCGCGCCAGATCGAGCAGGCCCTGATCGTTTGGTGCTCCATCCCGGTCTCGTCTCCGGCGTTCAGCGACTGGCCGCAATCACCCGCGGCTCAAGTGGATAGGGCCGATCACGCACCTCGGCAATCCGCAAGCCATTGTCTTGCCAGGCCGAGGCGAGGGCCGGTCCCGCAAGCAGTGTGCCTGCGGGACCGGGTGTGGATCAGAACTTGCCCTGGACCTGCACCGCGATGTTGCGGGTCCGGTCGAAGATCCCGGTGTAGGCCACGCCGGTGTTGCCAGTCAGCGTGGTCGAAAGCGGCAACTGGCCTGCGGTCAGCACGATCCGCTGGTTGGTCAGGTTGCGGCCGACCAGCGCGATCTCCCACTGGCCGTCGTCTGCGCCCACCGCGATACGCGCGCCCAGCTTGGCATAGGGGGCCTGCTCGGTGAAGGTATCGAGCACGTTCCCGGCCCGGTAGCGGCTCGAGAAATCGACGTTCACATTGGCGGTGAACTTCATGTTCTCAGCCACAGGCTGGTTGAAGTCGATCGCCGCGCTGCCCGACCACTTCGGCGCGAAAGTGGCGCTGGCCCCGGTGTAGTCGCAGAAATTGGGCGCGACGTTGGGGGTGAAGCCATAGGGGCACTGGCCCTGCTTCCAGTCGGTGTATTTGAAGTCAAGATAGGCCACCGAGCCGCTAAGCTGCAGGCTGCGGCCGATCCCGACCCGGGCTTCGGCTTCGATCCCCTGGACCTTCGCGGCCGAGGCGTTGTTGACGTTGAAGCCGATCCCACCGTCAAAGACGTTGGTCTGCAAGTCCTTGTACTTGGTGTGGTAATAGCTCAGCGCCAGCTGCACGTTGCGGCTCTTGTACTTCAGCCCGCCTTCGAAGTTATCGGCCTTTTCGGGGCGGAACTGGAAGGCGCCCGGGAAGCCCGGTGTGGTCGGCAAGGCGTTCGAACGAATGTCGAACCCGCCGGCCTTCACCCCGCGCGCGTAAGAGCCATAGAGCATCAGCTCGGACGTCACGTCGAACTGGATATTGGCCATTGGCGTGGTCGAGTTTTCGGTGAAGCTGCCGCTGATCGAGTGATCGACAACGCGCAGCGCCGACCAGACCGCGCGAACGTTGGCGATCGGGAAAATGTTGGTCGGTCCTTTGACGATCACCAGGTTGCGGTCGCCCGACTTGGATTCGCTGTTGAAGCGCACCCCGGCGGTGATCCGCAGTTGTTCGGTGATGGACAGCGTGCCCTGGGCAAAGGCCGACCACAGTTCCGAGGTCTGCTTGAACTGGCGTTCGCTGCGGGTATCGGCCAGCACCCGGAACGGCATCGGCAGCGAGTTCATGAAGCTGCCGAAGATCACATAGTCCTCGGCGCTCAGCCGCGAGGACTGGTAGTAGCCGCCGATGATGTATTTGAACTTGCCGTTGTCGGGCGAGGTCAGGCGCACTTCCTGCGACAGCTGGTCGTAGGTTTCGGCCTGGTTGGTGGCATCGAGGATGTTGTGCTGGATGTAATCGACGTCCAGCCGTTCCTTGGCCGAATAGTGGACATAGCCCGAAGTCAGGTCGATCGAGTGCTCGCCCGCGGCGATCTTGACCCCCAGAGTGGTGTTGAACACCTTGGTCCGGCTGTCAAAGCCGCTGTTCTGGCTGCGCCAGTCGAGATTGGTCTCGACTGACGAAAAGAACGGGTTGGTGGCATAGGTCCCGCGTGCGGTGAAGTTTTCACGCGGCTGGCCCAGCGTTTCAAAATCGGCATATTCCATCTTGAGCGAGGCTGCGACCGGGCCGCTTTCGGCCTTGAGCGTGCCGCGGAAGAAATAGGTGGTGGCGTTGGGATCGTCGCGGTTCAGCGTGGTGTTGAACATATAGCCGCCAAACTTGCGGTAGTAACCGACCACGCGCATCCCGGCATTGTCGGAGAACGGCACATTGACCACGCCAGTCAGCTGGGTTTCGCGGTGCTCGAACTCGTAGGAGGCAATTCCCTGCACTTCGACATCGCGGCCCGGTTCGCGGTTGACCACGCTGATTGCGCCGGCGATCGCGTTCTTGCCAAACAGCGTCGGCTGCGGCCCGCGCAGCACTTCGATCCGCTGGACATCGACGATCGGCATGCGGATCAGCTGATCGCGGCCATAGTAGACCCCGTCGATGAACATCGCGGCGGACTGTTCGAAGCCCTTGTTGTCGCCCGAGGAGATCCCGCGGATCGAGATGCGGTTGGCGATCCCGGTCTGGGTGATGCGCAGGTTGGGAACGCTGGAGGCGACCTGTTCCATGTTGGCAGTGCCCATGGCCGCAAGCTTTTCCCCGCTGACCGCCGCAATCGAGATCGGCACGCGCGAAATGCTTTCGCTGCGCTTTTGCGCGGTGACCACGATCTCTTCCAGCTCGCCTTCCTCGACAGGAGCCTCGGCATCCTGAGCGAAGGCGAGCTGCGGGCAACCCAGCGCGGTACCGGCCAGAATTGCGACCAAAATCTTTTTCATGAAAATCCTCCCCTCGTGCAAGCCCGGCCCCTTACGCAGGGCTTTCTTGCTTGTCACGCCAGAATAACCCACATAAGTTCGCTTATGCAAGTCAGAATCAGAAAGGCCGATTGACCGATGGGCAGACTGCCGCCCGCCCTGACCCGGAACCTGCGCCTGCCGGCTATCGCCGCGCCGATGTTCCTGGTTTCCGGGCCGGAAATGGTGATCGCCGCCTGCCGCGCCGGAGTCATCGGCTCGTTCCCGGCACCCAATGCGCGGACCGCTACGGACCTTGAGAACTGGGTGACGCAGATCGAAATGGCGCTGGCCGGGGATAACCATGCCGCGCCCTGGGCAATCAACCTGGTGGTCCATCCATCGAACGATCGTTTCCCATCAGACCTAGAATGCGTTGTGCGTTACAAGGTGCCGCTGGTGATCACCGCACTGGGCAGCCCGGCACGGGTGGTCGATGCGGTCCATGCCTATGGCGGGCTGGTCTTCGCCGATGTCAATTCGGTCGGCTTTGCGCGCAAGGCGGCGGCAGCCGGGGTCGATGGGCTGGTGCTGGTCGCGGCTGGCGCTGGCGGGCACACCGGGCAGACCGCGGGCTTCGCCTTTGTCGAGGAAGTGCGGCAGTTCTGGCAGGGGCCGATCGTGCTGGGCGGGGCAATCTCTACCGGCCAGGCGGTGCGCGCCGCCGAAGTGCTGGGGGCGGACCTGGCCTATCTCGGCACCGCGCTGATTGCCGCTGAGGAAAGCCTGGCGATGCCCGAATACAAGGACATGGTCGTGGCTGCCGGGGCCGAAGATATCGTACCCTCAAAGGGCATTACCGGCGTCACCGCCAACTGGCTCAGGCTCAGCCTGATCGCGGCCGGGCACGATCCCGCCAACATGCCCGAGGACAAGCAGCCCAATTTCGAGAATGCCCAGGACGATGCCAAGGCCTGGAAGAATGTCTGGTCGGCCGGCCAGGGGGTTGGCGCGGTTAAGGCTGAAGAACCGCTGGCGCAGATTGTCGCGCGGCTTGAACAAGAATACGACGCGGCATGCAAGCTGCCGCGCTTTGCGATGAAGGAGTGAGGCTATGACTGTGGAACTGGTCGGAACCGTGCGTTCGACACTGAAGAACACCGATCATCCCTATATGCAGGGCGCCTGGCGGCCCAGCTTCAACGAATGGAACGCGATTTTCACGAACGGCGACGCCGAAGTGATCGGCACGATCCCCGATGACATCGACGGGGTTTACGTGCGCACCGGCGAGGTTCCGGTCCACGAGCCGATCGGGCGCTATCACCCCTTCGACGGCGACGGGCAGATCCATTCGATCAGCTTCAAGAATGGCCGCGCCTCCTATCGCAGCCGGTTCGTGCGGACCAAGGGCTTTCAGGCCGAGCAGGAAGCCGGACAAGCGCTGTGGGCGGGCCTTATGGAGCCCCCGCACAAGAGCACGCGGCCCGGCTGGGGGGCGCAGGAATGGCTCAAGGATTCAAGCTCGACCGACGTGGTAGTCCATGCCGGCAAGATCCTCTCCTCGTTCTACCAGTGCGGCGAGGGTTACCGGCTCGATCCGTTCACGCTCGAACAGTTCGGGACCGAAGGCTGGGTCCCGCTCGACGGGATTTCCGCGCATACCAAGGTGGACGAGGCGACCGGCGAGCTGTTGTTCTTCAACTATTCGAAGCACGCCCCCTACATGCATTACGGGGTGGTCGGGCCGGACAACAAGCTCAAGCACTATATCCCGGTGCCACTGGCAGGACCCCGACTGCCGCACGACATGGCCTTCACCAGGAACTACGCCATCGTCAACGACATGCCGCTCTACTGGAACCCCGAACTGCTCGAGCGCAATCTCCACGTGGTCCAGTTCCACCCCGACCAGAAAACCCGCTTCGGGATCATCCCGCGGATGGGCCAGAGCGAGGACATCCGCTGGTTCGAAGCCGAGCCGACCTATACGCTGCACTGGCTCAACGCCTGGGAAGAAGGCGACGAGATCATCCTCGACGGCTATTTCCAGGAAGAACCCCAGCCCAAGTCGCACCCCGATGCCCCCGACGGGCTGGAACGGATGATGGCCTATCTCAGCCAAGGGCTGATGAAACCCAAGCTGCACCGCTGGCGCTTCAACCTGAAGACCCGGCAGACCAGCGAAGAGCGGCTCGACGACCGGATTCTGGAGTTCGGGATGTTCAACCAGAAGTACGCAGGCAAGCCCTATCGCTATGCCTATTCGGCGGTGCCCGAACCTTACTGGTTCCTGTTCACCGGATTGGTCAAGCATGACCTGGAGACCGGAACCAGCGAGGAGATCAGCTTCGGCCCGGGCCGCTATGGCAGCGAAAGCCCCTTTGCCCCGCGCGTGGGTGCCAAGGATGAGGACGACGGCTACCTCGTCTCGTTCATCGCCGATGTCGAAAATGACCGCAGTGAATGCGTGCTGATCGACGCCAAGAACTTCGCCGCCGGGCCAGTCTGCCGGATAGTTCTGCCCGAACGGTTCTGTTCGGGCACGCACTCGGTCTGGGCCAATGGCGACGATATCGGCATGGGGCCGAATACCGTGCTGGCCGGCTAGGCGATGATCCTGGCAGGGGAGAACAAGCGCCAGGCATATCGAGACAGCGGCTGGTGGGGTGACAAGACCCTGGCCCAGATGTTCGAAGCCAATGCGCAAGCACACGCCGACCGGGTGGCGCTGGTCGATGCGCCCAATCGCGCGGACTTTGCTTTTGGCGAGCAGCGGCGGCTGACCTATGCCCAGATGCGCGAGGAGGTGGACCGCTATGCCGGGGCCTTGCTCGCGGCAGGGATCGGCAAGGATGACGTAATTGTCATCCAGCTGCCCAATATTAGCGAGTTCGTTTCGCTGTACTTCGCAGCGGCGCGGATCGGGGCGATTGTCAGCCCGGTGGCAGTCCAATACCGCAGCCATGAGCTTTCGGCGATGTTCGGCATCGTCGAACCCAAGGCCTTCATCTGCGGCACCCGGATGCACCACGCCGATCACCTGGGGGTGGTGCGGCCGCTGCTGGGCGATGCCATCACGCTGATGACTGTCGGCCCCGATGCGCCCGGCGATGCGATCGACCTGTGGACCGAACCGGCCCGCGCCGAACTGCTCGCCGCACACCTGGCTGCAACCACAGTCGACGCCGACGATGTCTTCACGATCTGCTGGACATCGGGCACCACCGGCATTCCCAAAGGCGTGCCGCGCAGCCACAACCACTGGGTCGGGATCGCACCCGGAACTTACGGCCCCGCGCGGCTGCAAGACGGCGATGTGATGCTCAACCCCTTCCCGCTGATCAACATGGCCTCGATCGGCGGAATCACGATGAGCTGGCTCAGGATCGCAGGCACCATGGTGCTGCACCATCCGTTCGATCCGCAAGTCTATCTGGGCCAGATCGCGCGCGAACGGCCCAGCTTCACCATTGCCCCGCCAGCCGTGCTCAACATGCTGCTGCAGAACGAGGCGCTGCTGGCGCAAGTCGATCTCTCAAGCCTGCGCACGATCGGCTCGGGCTCGGCCCCCTTGGCCCCGGCGATGGTCCAGGGTTATCAGGAGCGGCTGGGTCTGCCGGTGATCAACATCTTCGGATCAAACGAAGGCATGACCCTGATCACCGGACCCGACGATGTCCCCGATCCGGTTGAGCGCGCGAGCTATTTCCCCAACGGATTGGATCTGGTGCCGTTCTATGGCCAGACCCCGCAGCGGATCATGGCAAGCCGCCTGGTCCCGCCCGAAGGCGGCGAGGTAATCACCGCCGAGGAAGTGCCGGGCGAATTGCAGATCCGCGGCCCCGCCGTGTTCGAAGGCTACTGGAAGGCCCCCGAACAGACCGCCGCGGCCTTTACCGATGACGGCTGGTTCAAGACCGGCGACCTGTTCCAGAGCGAACAGGCCGGGCGGTTCCTGCGCTTTGTCGGGCGTTGCAAGGACCTGATCATCCGCGGCGGGGTGAACATTTCCCCCGAAGAGATCGACCAGCTGCTGAGCGGGCATCCCTTGCTGGCCGAAGCCTGCGCTTTCTCGCTGCCCGATCCGGTGCTGGGAGAGCGGGTCGGGCTGGCCTATGTTCCGCGCGGGGCGGACGATGTGCCGCTCGAAGCCGTAACCGCGTTCCTGCGCGAACGCGACATGGCGGTGTTCAAGCTGCCCGAACGGCTGTTCCGTTTCGACACGCTGCCGCGCAATGTGACCAACAAGGTGATGCGCAGCGAAGTGCGCGACCTGGCGCTCGAAATGATGGAACAGGGAGACAAACCATGACCGCGGAAGTCTATGTCCTGGGCGGGGCCCAGAGCGATTTTGCCCGCAACCTCGAACGCGAGGGCGGCGGCATGTTCGAGCTGTTCCGCGATGTCGCCGAAGCCGCTTTCGCCGCGACCGGGATCGAACCCAAAGAGGTGGAGACCGCCCACGTCGGCAATTTCGTGGGCGAACTGTTCGCCGGGCAAGGCCAGCTCGGCGGGTTCTTCGGCCACGTCCACCCGGACCTGGCTGGCGTACCTGCCTCGCGCCACGAAGCCGCCTGTGCCTCGGGCTCGATCGCGCTGCTCGCCGCCGGGGCCGAGATCGAGGCGGGCCGCTATGGCCTGGCGCTGGTGCTGGGGATCGAGCTGATGCGCAACGTTCCCGGCCAGCGCGCCGCCGAATATCTCGGCTCGGCCGCCTGGGCCGGGCGCGAGGCGCAGGAGGCCACGTACTTGTGGCCCTACATGTTCTCAGACGTTGCCCGCGAGTATTCCGAACGCTTCGGGCTGGACCGCGCGCACCTCAACGCGATCAGCGAGATCGCCTTCAGCAATGCCAAGCGCAATCCCAATTCACAGACCCGCGGCTGGGCGATCACGCCTGAGCACCTGAGCGACAGCAACGACGAGCTCAACCCACCGATCGAAGGCAGCTTGCGCAAGGCCGATTGCGGACAAGTGACCGATGGTGCGGCGGCAGTCTTCCTCGCCTCGCGCGAAGTGGCCGAACGCTATGCCAAACGGCGCGGAATCGCGCTCGATGCGATCCCCCGCATCAAGGGCTGGGGCCACACCACCGCGCCCTTGCTCTACTCCGCCAAGATCAGCGCCAGCCGCGGCCAGCCTTATGTCTTCCCCTCAGTCCGCAAGGCGATGACCGACGCGCTGGGCCGCGCGGGCATGGCCGATGTCTACAGTTGCGACGGGGTCGAAGTGCACGACTGTTTCTCGATCACCGAATATATGGCGATCGACCATTTCGGGATTACCCCGCCGGGCGAATCATGGCGCGCGGTAGAGGACGGCACGATTGCGCTGGGCGGCAGGTTGCCGGTCAATCCTTCGGGCGGGCTGATTGGCCTTGGCCATCCGGTCGGCGCGACCGGGGTTCGCATGATCCTCGACGCCTGGCGGCAAGTGACCGGCAATGCCGGCGATTACCAGGTCGAAGGCGCGAAGAACTTCGCCACTTTCAACGTCGGCGGCAGCGCCACCACTTCGGTCAGCTTTGTGGTCGGCGTCTGAGCGGGTGAACGACGTTTTCCTCTACGATGCATTGCGCACCCCGCGCGGTAAGGCGCGCGCCGATGGCGGACTGGCCGCGCTGACCCCGCCTGAACTGGTGGGTGTTCTGGTCGATGGTTTGCGCGACCGCTGCGGAGAGGCCGCTGCCGACCCCGGCGCACTGCTGCTCGGCTGCGTCACTCAGGCCGGGGCGCAAGGCGGGCATCTGGCCCTCACCGCCAAGCTAGAGTCCGGCCTGCCCGACAGCTGCGCCGCGCAGACGCTCAACAATTACTGCTCCTCGGGCCTCAGCGCGATCGGCCATGCGGTGGCCATGATCGCTTCGGGGCAGGAGCGCGCGGTGCTGGCCGGCGGGGTCGAAATGATGAGCCGCGTGCCGTTCCTCTCCGACCGCGCCGACTACTACACTGCCACCGACCTGCCCCCGCACCAGCGGTTCCTTCCCCCGGTGCTCGCCGCCGACCGGCTCGCCCAGGCCGAGGGCATCACCCGCGCCGAACTCGACGCCTGCGCGCTGACCTCACAGCAACGCGCTGCCGCGAGCGACCGGGACCCGGCGCTCCAGGCCTCGCGCCTCGCCGCGGGCAGTCTGACCGGCGAGGAGTGCCCGCGCCCCACGACCAGCGCCGAATCGCTCGCCGCGCTGCCCGGTGCTTTCGGTTCCTTGCAGCAAGATTATGCCGAGGCCTTGGAGGGCGCGACTTTCGCGCCGCTTCACACCCTCAGCCACGCCCCACCGGTCTGTGATGGTGCGGGTCTGGCGCTGGTCGGCACCGCAGGTCTCGCCGCCAAACCCCGCGCCCGCGTGATGGCCTATGCCGAAAGCGGCGGCGATCCCGCTGCCTCGCTCACCGCCGGCTTCGCAGCCATGGACAAGGCCCTCGCCCGTGCCGGACTGGGTCTGGCCGAGATCGATCGGATCGAATTCATGGAAGCCTTCGCGGTGACCATCGCCAAGTTCCTGCGCGACCGCGCGCCCGATCCGGCACGAGTCAACGTCAGCGGCGGCCACCTCAGCAAAGGCCACCCGATGGGTGCCACCGGCGCAATCCTCACCTCGGCCCTGCTCGACGCGCTGGACGCATGCCAGGGCCGCTATGGGCTGGTCGTTACCACTGGCGCGATGGGCGTGGGTGCGGCAATGGTGGTGGAACGGATCTAGGAAGGGATCGGCCGTGCCAATGACTGACGACCATCGGCAAAGGGCTCAGGTCCTCGGGGGAATCGCACTCGCTTCGGTCCTGGCCTGGCAGACTGCGCTTGGCAGCCTGGTCCTCTACCCGTTCACGATCCTAGCAACCTGGTTCCATGAAATGGGCCACGGCATCGGTGCCATGCTGACCGGCAACCAGTTTGAACGCCTGGTGATCTACGCCGATGGTTCGGGGGTGGCCCAGTCGCTGCGGCCTGTGGATGGGCTGGCCCTGACCGACGCGGTGATCGCGGCGGCCGGCCCGCTCGGCCCGGCGGCGGCGGGCGCACTGCTGATCGTTGCCTCGCGCAGCCCGAAAACCACGCGCATCGCCTTGGCCGTGCTTGGCGCCGCGCTGGTCCTGTCCACCGCGATCTGGGTCCGCTCGCTGGTCGGCTGGCTGGTCCTTCCGGCCCTGGGACTGGCGATCCTGCTGATCGCACTCAGACTGTCCCCGCAAGTCCAGCAATTCGCCATCCAGCTCCTCGGCGTGCAGGCCTGCATCAGCGTGTGGAAGCAATTCGACTATCTGTTCAGCCCCGGCGGCATCGTTGGCGGGCAAATGCAACGCTCGGACACCGGCGCCATCGCCGATGCCCTGTTCCTGCCCTACTGGTTCTGGGGCGCAGGCATCAGCGCCGCAATCCTGGCCCTGCTGTGGGGAAGTTTCAGAACCGCCTTCCGCAGCTGACACGGCGCGTGAATAGAGAAATGGTGCCGCTTACAGGATTCGAACCTGTGACCCCATCATTACGAATGATGTGCTCTACCGACTGAGCTAAAGCGGCACTCAACTTGTGGAGGCCCGAGCCGGAATCGAACCGGCATAAACGGATTTGCAGTCCGGTGCGTAGCCATTCCGCCATCGGGCCTCTCTGCAAGGCTCGGGCCACTAGCTTAGCCAAACCGGGCGCGCAAGGCGATTCAGAGTCTTTCCAACCTAGATTGGCCCTTCGTGATCGCCGCAGGAAGCTTCTCGGCAAGGAGCCTTGTGCAGGGCGGGCTGGTAGCCCGTCCAAGCAAGACAACGCTGTCCGAGGGGCTTCCTGCGGCAACCCCTCCGGGGCGGGCCGATTTTGGCCGATTGCTGCGTTGCTCGTCGGTCACTATGCGATGGCATGGCTCCCTCCTCGCGTCTTGCACTCGGCCAAAATCGGCTCCGTCACGAAGGGCCAATCTAGGTTGGAAAGACTCTAAGCTATGCGGCTGAAGCCTACCAGACGCCGCGCGGGGTCGGCGGTGTCGAGCCGGACCTCGATCCGGTCGCCGGGGTGAACGCTGCGCGCGGTGGTACGGGCGACCACCGGCAGATCGCAGAGCTGGATCCGGGTACCGGCCTCATCGAGCTGGGTCACGACGGCAGCGAAGTGCTGGCCCTCACGGCCGGCCAGGATCGCGGCTTCGGCCAGATCGACCACCGCGCGTTCGACCTGGCCTGCGCGGGCGCCGCTTTTGCCCATAACCGGGCCGAGTTTGTCGAAGGCTGCTTCGACTTCGGCTTCGACCGCTTGGCCATTGGCGAGGCTGAGCGCGGCGCGGATCACATAGCGGTCGGCCAGGCGGCGCAAGGGCGCGGTCATGTGGCAATAGGTCGCCGCCATCGCCGCGTGCCAGGGCTTCACGCCTTCTTTGTAGGGCACATAGCTGGCTCCGTTTCCGGCACGGCGGATTGCCAGCATGAAGGCGGCGGCGCGCGGGTCCTGCGGATCGAGAGTCTTTTCGAACTGGGCCAGGCTGGCCTGCTCCGGCCAATCGAGGGCGAAGGCGCGCGCGGTATGGCGCAGGCGGGCGACGGCGCGCTCGTCAGGGCCCGCCATCACCCGGAACAGTCCGGTCTTCGCGGCAAAAAGCGCATCGGCCACCGCGAGATTGGTGGCGAGCGAAAGCGCGGCGTTGCGGCGCTCGGCCTCGGCCAAAGGGCGCAGCCGCAGCGTGAAGTGGCCCGCGCCGTCGCGCTCGACTTCCTGTTCGGGCGGATCGACCCGCGCCGCCCCGCGCGCATCTTCGGCAGCAGCAATGCGGCGCGCGAGTTCGGCGAAACCGGCGGGCAGCTGGTCCTCGGTGGCAGTTTCATAGCCCAGCTTGGCGCGGCTGTGGATCACCGCGCGCTCGACGCCCTGCAAGGCCACCGCGCCATCGGGCGCGACGCGGGTGGTGAAGACCACGGCGGCGCGCGGACCATCGGGCAGCAGGCTGGCGGCGGCTTCGGACAGAACCTTGGGATAGAGCCCGGCCTTGCCATCGGGCAGGTAAAAAGTCTCACCGCGCGCCCAGGCCTCGGTGTCGACCGGATCGCCATCGGCCACGAACCACGGCACGTCGGCGATGGCATAGTGGAGCAGCATGTCGCTGCCTGCCGCCTCGATCGCGAAGGCCTGGTCGAGATCGGTCGAGCTGGCCGGGTCGAGCGTGAAGAATGGCGTAGCGGTGCGGTCGGCATGGTCGCTGAGCGGGCGCGCAGCAGCTTTGCGGGCTGCTTCCTCAACCACGGGCGGGAATGCGGCGGGCACCTTGAACTGCGCGCGGATCGCGGTGAGGCCTTCGGCGAGCAGACAATCAGGATCGCGCAAGGCCTTCATAAGTGTGGGCTAGCCTGCTGCCCGGCACTTGCCAAGCCAATGCCTTTTCAGCATGGCGCTGGCACGGCATTGACGGCAGAATTGGCAGCACGGTAAGCCGCGCCCCGTCACGCCGAAAAGAGGAGCCCAGAAAGATGAAGACCCGCGCCGCAGTCGCCTTCGCGCCCAAGCAGCCGCTCGAGATTGTCGAGCTGGACCTCGAAGGTCCTAAGGCTGGCGAAGTGCTGGTCGAAATCATGGCGACCGGGATCTGCCACACCGATGCCTACACGCTCGACGGACTTGACAGCGAAGGGCTGTTCCCCTCGGTGCTGGGCCACGAAGGCGCCGGGATCGTGCGCGAAGTGGGCCCCGGTGTGACTTCGGTCAAGCCCGGCGATCACGTGATCCCGCTTTACACCCCCGAATGCGGCCAATGCAAAACCTGCCTGTCGGGCAAGAGCAACTTGTGCACCGCGATCCGTGCCACGCAGGGCAAGGGGCTGATGCCCGATGGCACCTCGCGCTTCAGCTACAAGGGCCAGACCATCTTCCACTATATGGGCTGCAGCACCTTTTCCAACTTCACCGTGCTGCCCGAAATCGCGGTGGCCAAGATCCGTCAGGACGCACCGTTCAAGACCAGCTGCTACATCGGCTGCGGGGTGACCACCGGGGTTGGCGCGGTGACCAAGACCGCCAAGGTCCAGCCGGGCGATAACTGCGTGATCTTCGGGCTCGGCGGGATCGGGCTCAACGTGATCCAGGGCGCCAAGATGGCCGGGGCCAACGTCATCCTGGGGATCGACCTCAACCCTGACCGCGAGGAATGGGGCCGCAAGTTCGGGATGACCCATTTCCTGGGCACCAAGGGCATGAGCCGCGAGGAGATCGTCGCCAAGATCGTCGAGATCACTGATGGCGGGGCCGACTATTCGTTCGATGCCACCGGCAACACAGAGGTGATGCGCACCGCGCTCGAATGCTGCCACCGCGGCTGGGGTACCTCGATCATCATCGGGGTGGCCGAAGCCGGCAAGGAAATCAGCACCCGCCCGTTCCAGCTGGTCACCGGGCGCAACTGGCGCGGCACGGCATTCGGCGGGGCCAAGGGCCGTACCGATGTGCCGCAGATCGTCGACATGTACATGGATGGCAAGATCCAGATCGACCCGATGATCACTCACGTGATGGGTCTGGAAGAAATCAACACCGCCTTCGACCTGATGCATGCCGGCAAGTCGATCCGCAGCGTCGTGGTGTTCTGATGTTCAGCCACATTGCCATCGGCGCCGACGATATCGATGCCGCCAAGCGTTTCTATGACGCGGCGCTGGGCGCGTTGGGCGTGCCAGCCGGTGAGATCGATGTGCGCGGGCGGCTGATCTACATGCACGCCGGTGGCCGCCTGCTGATCACCCGCCCGATCAACGGCCAGCCGGCCGCAGGCGGCAATGGCCATACGCTTTCGTTCCTCGCCGCTTCGCCCGCCGAGGTCGATGCCTGGCACGCAGGCGGCCTCGCCAATGGCGGAACCTCGATCGAAGACCCGCCGGGCGAGCGCCGCCCGCCCGATGGCCGGGTGCTCTACCTCGCCTATTTGCGCGATCCTTCGGGCAACAAGCTCTGCGGCTTTCACCGGATCGCATGATGGAACAGCAATCGAGCACCCGCGCCCACGGCGGCACGCAAGGGGTCTATACCCACCAGTCGGAGGTCACTGGCACGCCAATGACCTTTTCGGTCTTCGTGCCGGACCATGCCGAGGGCGCTAAGCTGCCGGTGCTGTGGTATCTCTCGGGACTGACCTGCACCCACGCCAATGTCACCGAGAAGGGTGAGTTCCGGCGGGCCTGCGCCGAGCACGGGATCATTTTCGTCGCGCCGGACACCAGCCCGCGGGGCGACGATGTGCCCGATGACGAGGGCTACGATTTCGGCAAGGGCGCAGGCTTCTATGTCGATGCGACCCAGGAGCCTTGGGCCGCGAACTTCAAGATGCGCAGCTATGTCGAGCAGGAACTGCCCGCACTGGTCGCAGCCGAGTTCCCGATGGCCGACATGGGCCGTCAGGGGATCACCGGCCATTCGATGGGCGGACACGGCGCACTGACCATCGCGCTGCGCAATCCCGGCCGGTTCAGATCGGTCAGTGCCTTCGCCCCGATCGTCAGCCCGCTCAATTGCCCCTGGGGCGAAAAGGCGCTGGGCGGCTACCTTGGCGACGACAAGTCGGCCTGGCGCGAGTATGACGCTTGCGCGCTGATCGAAGACGGTGCGCGCCTGCCCGACTTTCTGGTCGATCAGGGTGAGGCCGACAATTTCCTGCACGAACAGCTCAAGACCGGGCTGCTGGTGATGGCTTGCCGCAAGGCCGGGATACCGGCGACGATCCGGATGCAGCCGGGCTATGACCATTCGTACTACTTCATCTCCAGCTTCATGGCCGACCACGTGAAGTGGCACGCGGCGCGGCTTTAGGGCTGGCCGGAAAACCAGTTCCGTTCGAACCACAGCGCCAGGTTGACCAGCGCGATCAGCACCGGGACTTCCACCAAGGGTCCGATCACCGCCGCAAAGGCGACTGGCGAGGCAATCCCGAAGGTGGCAATCGCCACTGCAATGGCCAGTTCGAAGTTGTTCGAAGCCGCAGTAAACGACAGTGCTGCGGTGCGTGAGTACCCTGCGCCCAGCGTCCGCCCGGCGGCGAACGCCAGCACGAACATCGCCACGAAGAAGATGACCAGTGGCAGAGCGACACGCAGCGCATCAAGCGGCAGAGCCAGTATCTCGCCGCCCTTCAGGCTGAACATGGCGACAATCGTGAACAGCAACGCGATCAGCGTAACCGGGCCGATCGCGGGCAGGAAGCGGCCTTCGTACCATTCAGCCCCGCGCGCGCGGATCAAGGTGCGGCGCACCAGGAACCCGGCCAGGAACGGGATGCCCAGATAGGTCAGCACGGCCCTGGCGATGGTGCCGAAATCGATTTCGACCACTTGCGATTCAAGCCCCACCAGCGGCGGCAGGAACGTGAGGTAGAACCAGGCATAAGGAACATAGAACAGGATCTGGAACAGCGAGTTGAACGCCACCAGCCCGGTCACATATTCGCTGCTGCCCTTGGCCAGCTGGTTCCACACCAGTACCATCGCGATACATGGAGCGATCCCGATCAGGATCAGCCCGGTCATGTATTCGCGGTGTTCGGGCAGCAACCAGGCAGCCAGCGCAAACATGAAGGCCGGGGCCACGATCCAGCACAGGATGAACGACAGCGCCAGCATCCGCCAGTCGCGGAACACCTGGCCCAACGCCTCATACCGGACCTTGGCCAGCGGCGGGAACAGCATCAGGATCAGGCCGATGGCGATCGGGATCGAGGTCGACCCCACGCTCATCGCACCCAGCGCCGCTGGTACGGCGGGAACCAGCGATCCCAGTGCGATCCCCAGTGCCATCGCGGCAAAGATCCAGACGGTCAGGTAGCGGTCGAGGAAACCCAGCCGGGCAGGGGCCGCTTCGCTTGCAGTGGTCGCCATCAGGCGGCTCCTTCCATTTGCCCGATCCGGGCCAGTTCAGCGCTGGCCGATGCCCGGTCAAGCGCGTTCAGGTTCAGTGCCAGAAAGGCCCGCACCCGCATGTCGAGCAAGCGCCAGGTCTCCTCGAACGCCGCATCGACCTCGGCCTCGCTGCCTTCGACGTCAGCTGGATCCGGCAAGCCCCAGTGTGCGCGCAGCGGTGCGCCGGGGAATACCGGGCAAGCCTCGCCCGCGGCATTGCCGCAGACGGTGATCGCCAGATCGATTTGCGGGGCGCCGGGTCCGGAATACTCGTTCCAGCTTTTCGAGCGGAACTGCGCCGGATCGATCCCCTTGCGGGCGAGCAGCCGCAGCGCGCCGGGATGCGGCACGCCCTTGGGTTTGCTGCCGGCGCTATAGGCCGCGATCCGGCCCTGCCCCAGATGTCCGAACAAGGCTTCGCCCAGGATCGAGCGGGCGGAATTGCCGGTGCACAGCACCAGAACGGAAAACATCGTCAATGTGCTTCGCCAATCGGTTCGCGGATCACCGCCTCGCAGGGTTCGCCGCCGCAGCAATTCTCTGAAAGGTAGGACAGCAGCGCGTTCATTGCGCCAAACTGGGCGGCATAGATGATCGAGCGGCTCTGGCGGTGCTGGCTGACCAGCCCGGCATTGCTGAGCTGGGCCAGGTGAAAGCTCATCGAACTGGGCGGCACCCCCAGCGCTTCGGCCAGGGTCCCGGCCGAAAGGCCTTCAGGTCCGGCCTGGACCAGCAGGCGGAACGCCGCCAACCGGTGCTCTTGCGCGAGCGCGCCAAGCGCCCGAATAGTCTGGTCGGCCTGCATCGTATTCCCCAATGATTCGACATTTATCGAAATATCGAATCATTGGGGTCATCGTCAAGCCTCACGGATCGACGAACAGCCCTTTGCGCTTTTCCATCTGGCTCATCACCGCCTCGATCTGGTTCTTGGTCCCGATCAAGGCCTGCTGCTCAATGCTTTCGGCCATCAGGATCTCATCGACCGAGGCGTGGAGGTAGGAATTGAACAGCCGCTTGGCGGCGCGTTCGGCATGCGGGTTGCGTTCGGCAATCTCGGCGGCGATGGCATTGGCGCGGGCCAGCGGGTCGGAATCGACGATCGTGGCGAAGCCGTATTCGTGGGCCTGGGCACCAGTGAATTCGCGGTTGGTATAGGTCAGTTCGCGCAAGCAATCGTCGCGCACCATGCCGCGCCACAGCGCATAGCCGGCCATGTCGGGAACCAGCCCCCACTTCATTTCCATCACCGCCAACCTTGCATCGGGCGCAACCACGCGGATGTCGGCACCGCTCGCCACTTGCAGCCCGCCGCCAAAGCAGACCCCGTGGACCGCGGCGATCACCGGGACCGGCAGCTTGCGCCACAGCATCGCCACTTGCTGGGGCTGGTTGGCATTGCCATGAGTGCGCTCGGTCAGCGGCGCGCGATCGTGCCGGGCGGTGTTGGCCATCGAAGTCAGATCCAGCCCAGCGCAGAAGCTGCGCCCCTCGCCCGCCAGCACCACACAGCGCAGACCTTTCAGATCGTGCAGCACATGCCCGGCATCGATCAGCGCCGCGAACATGTCGGGATCGAGCGCGTTCATCTTGTCGGCGCGGACCAGGCGGACCTGGGCGACACCGTCATCACCCATGGCAATGCGGACCCGGTCGGACGGATTGACAGTGTATTCCATGGCGGTGCGTCCTTGTGGCAGTCTTGTGGCGATCAGAATGTGAGCTGTTCCTTGCCCATCCTGAGATAGCCGTCCAGCGCCAAATTGCCGTCCAGCGGCAAGGCCGGGCGCGAACCGATCGCCAGCAAGCAGTACGAACCGTCCGGCAAGGTTTCGACCAGTCCGTCAACGCCTGATGTGCGCAGCTTGGCCCGCAGGCGGCTGACATGGACCGCCAGGCTGTTGGTCTCGGGCCGGAACGACAATCGCCAGACATCGTAGAGCAGCTCGTTCGCGCTGACCGCTTCGCCGGGGGTTTCGGCCAGCCGCCACAGCAGCGCAAACTCGCGCGGATGCAGCCCGACCGCGCGCCCGGCGACATAGGCCTCGCGCGAGAGCAGGTCGAGCTTGATCGCCCCGTGGAGCCGATAGCGCGGCAGCGACTGGGCAAGCTGTTCGAGCCGCAGCACCCGCGCCTCAATCTCATCCAGCGAGGGCCCGCAGCCCAGCGCATCGCCGAACCCCAGCCGCAGCATCCGCGTGCGTTCGCTCGATTCGTCGACCTCGAGCATCATCATCCATTTGCGCTGCGCCGGATGGGCACCGGCCAGGCTGAGCCACTGCGCCAGCGGCAGGTGATGCGGCAAGCCCAGCAGCACATGGGCTTCGAACGGAGCGGTGGAGCGCGAATCGCTCAGCAACTGCCAGCCCAACCGTCGAAGGTCATAGGCGGCAGGGATCGGTTCAGCCGAAAACCAGCGAAACAGCCGCACAAAGCCCTCTCAAGGAGATCGCAAGTCAGCCTTGCCCCTTGCACTGGCTGCACAATTCCAGCTGCCCGCGCAATAGGGGACAAACCTCAAGCCAAACCTGAAGTTTACCAAACGCTAGGCCGCCGAGGAATTGACCCCCATGCTTTGCAAATAGCGGCGAACATTGCGTGCGGCTTGGCGCAGCCTTTGTTCGTTTTCTACCAAGGCGATACGCACATAGCCTTCGCCTTCCTCGCCGTAACCCACGCCGGGGGCAACCGCGACTTCGGCATGGGTGAGCAATTGCTTGGCGAATTCAAGGCTGCCCATCTCCTTCAGCGCAGGCGGCAGCGGGGCCCAGGCGAACATCGAGGCCTTGGGGCTGGGAATCTCCCATCCGGCGCGGCCGAAGCTTTCAACCAGCACATCGCGGCGCTTTTGATAAAGCACGCGGTTGGCCTCGACGATATCCTGCGGGCCGTTGAGCGCGGCGCAGGTCGCGGCCTGGATCGGGGTGAAGGCCCCGTAATCGAGGTAGCTCTTGACCCGCTTGAGCGCAGCGATCAGCCGCTGGTTGCCAACCGCAAAGCCGACCCGCCAGCCGGCCATCGAGAAGGTCTTCGACATCGAGGTGAATTCCACCGCGACATCCTTGGCACCGGGTACCTGCAGGATCGAGACTGTGGGATTGCCGTCATAGTAGAGCTCGGAATAGGCGAGGTCCGACAGCACCCAGATCTTGTTCTCTTTGGCCCAGGCGACCAGCCGTTCGTAGAACGCCAGATCGACCGTCTCGGCGGTGGGGTTCGACGGATAGTTGACGATCAGGATCGAGGGGCGCGGCACGGTAAAGGCCATCGCCCGGTCCAGCGCGCGCCAGTAGTTCTCATCCGGCGTGGTCGGAACCGAGCGGATCGTTGCGCCCGCGATGATGAAGCCGAAGGTGTGGATCGGGTAGCTGGGGTTGGGCGCCAAGACCACGTCGCCAGGCCCGGTGATCGCGGTGGCGAGGCTGGCGAGGCCTTCTTTCGAGCCCATCGTCATCACCACTTCGGTTTCAGGATCGAGCTCCACGCCGAAGCGGCGGCCATAGTAATTGGCCTGCGCCTTGCGGACGCCTGGAATGCCGGAGCTCGCCGAATAGCCATGCGCGTCGGGCTTTTGCGCAACCTCGCACAGCTTGTCGATCACGTGTTGCGGTGGGGGCAGGTCGGGGTTGCCCATGCCCAGGTCGATAATGTCCTGCCCGGCAGCTCGCGCGGCGGCCCGCATGCCGTTGACTTCGGCGATGACATAGGGCGGCAGTCGCTTGATGCGATAGAAATCCTCGGACATTGGACCTTTCCAGGGTTGGGCGCGCCAGGTCGGCACGCCGGCCTTATCGGGGAAAGGGGCCGCCAGCGCCAGTGGGTTTTGTGTGCAGCTGCACAACAAGCCTCGCGATTGCCGCGCCAAACGGCTATGAAGGGCCGCGAAGGAGCCTTTCGATGAGAGACCAGACGGCCCCAAGTGGCAGTAGCGGCGGCAGTGCCGGCGATATCCTCTCCGCAATGATGCAGGCCCCGCAGCAGCTGTTCACCCAGTTCATGCCGGATGGCGCGGCCTCCGGCGATGCGGGCCAATGGACCGAGGTCGCCCAGCGCATGCAGGCGCTGTGGGCGCAGTTCCAGCAGGAACAGGCCACCTCAGCCGCGGGCAAGCTGCCGATGCTGCTGGCTGATCCGGGCAATTTCGCCGGGATCATGCAGGGCTGGCTCAAGATGCTGCCGCTGAGCCAACCCGAAAGCCAGAAGCGCTTCTGGGAGGAAAGCCTGGAGCTGTGGCAGGGCGTGCTGGGCCAGTACGGGATCGGCCCCAAGGCCGGTGAGGCAGGCAGCGAAGGCCCGCAACTGCCGCGCAAGGACCGCCGCTTTGCCGATCCCAAATGGCGCTCGCAACCGTTCTATGCCCTTGTCCACCAGACCTACCTGCTGCTGGCCGAACAAGTCATGGCCATGGCCGAAAGCGTCGATGTCGGCGATCCGGCCAAGGCAGAACAGCTCAAGTTCGCCGCGCGCACCCTGGTCGAAATGCTCAGCCCGGCGCATTTCCCGCTGACCAACCCGCTGGTGGTCGAAAAGACCCTGGCGACGCGCGGCGAGAACCTGGTCAAAGGGCTGGAACACCTGCTGGCCGATCTGCGGCAGGGCCAGCTGACTCACGTCGATCCGCAGGCTTTCCGCGTGGGCGAGAACATCGCCACCACTCCCGGCAAGGTCGTCCACGAAACCCCGCTCTACCAGCTGGTTCAGTACAGCCCGACCACCGACAGCGTGCTCGAAGTGCCCTTGGTGATCTTCCCGCCGTGGATCAACCGCTTCTACATCCTCGACCTGTCCCCACAGAAAAGCTTCATCCGCTGGGCGGTGGAACAGGGGCTGACCGTGTTTGTGGTATCGTGGAAGTCGGCTGACGAAAGCATGAAGGACCTCGTCTGGGACGACTACATCCGCGCCCAGCTGGATGCGATCGACCATGTCCGCGAGCGCCTGGGCGTCAAAAGCGTCCACACCATCGGCTATTGCGTCGCTGGAACCACCTTGGCCGCGACGCTGGCGGTGCTGGCCCGGCGCGGCGCGGCGGACAAGGTCAAGAGCGCGACCTTCTTCACCGCGCAGGTCGATTTCGAACTGTCGGGCGAGCTCAAGGTGTTCATCGACGACCAGCAGCTTGAGGCGCTGGAAAAGCTCTCGGCCGAAAAGGGCTATCTCGACGGGCGCTATATGGCCTTCACGTTCAACCTGCTGCGCGGGAACGACCTGATCTGGAACTACGTGGTCAAGAACTACCTCCTGGGCGAAGACTATCCGGCGTTCGATCTGCTGCACTGGAACGGCGATGTCACCAACCTGCCCGCGCGCTGGCACATGGACTACCTGAGGGACCTTTACCGCGACAACAAGCTGGTCGTACCCGACGCGCTGAGCGCCGATGGCACCCCGATCGATCTGACCCGAATCCAGACCCCGGCCTATGTGCAGGCGGGCCGCGAGGACCACATCGCTCCGGCCCAAAGCGTCTGGAGGATCATGGACCACTTGCGCGGTCCCAAGACCTTCCTGCTGGCCGGATCGGGCCATATCGCCGGGGTGGTCAATCCCCCGTCGGCCAAGAAGTACCAGTACTGGACCAATGAGCAGCCGGCGGCGAGCCTCGACGAATTCATCGCCGGGGCCAGCGAAACCCCGGGCAGCTGGTGGCCGCACTGGATCGAATGGATCCGCCGCCAGGACCAGGCCGAAGTGCCCGCCACCGGCAAGCGCGGGCCCGGCGGCAAGGGCGATTCGGTGATCGAGGACGCCCCCGGACGCTATGTGAAATCGCGGTAGAAGCGAAGCCTCACCCCTCCCCGTTCGTCCTGAGCGAAGTCGAGGGACCGCCGCAAACGCAACCCCTCGACTTCGCTCGGGGCGAACGGGGAGGGGGGTGGTCGCGGGTTGAAGAACCTCTAATTCGTTGTATTATCAACATAACCTGATTTATGCTGCATTGCACAAAAACCCCTTGACTTCGCAAGTGCAATAACTATTTTGTGCACTGCAACATGAGCCGGCACCTCGCCGGTTCTGTCAGAAGGATTTGTGACGATGGCAAGTGCCCCCGAAGCGAAGATCGATGCTGCTGCCGAGAAGGCCTATGCCGAAGCGGCTGCCAAGGTTGAAGTGAAGACCGCGCCCCAGGCCGAAGCCCCCAAGGCTGCTGCCAAGGTCGCCCCCACGAAGGCTGCCCCCAAGGCCGCCGCGAAAAAGCCGGTTGCCGCCAAGAAGGCCGCTGCCCCCAAGAAGGTCGTGAAGAAGGTTGCTGCCGCCAAGGCCCCGACCGCTGCCAAGCTCAAGGACACCATCATGACCAAGACCCAGAACGTCGCTGAAGATTTCACCGCCAAGCTCAAGGAAGTTGCCGCCGACGCGCAGACCCGCGCCAAGGACGCTTTCGAAAAGGGCCAGACCTACGCCGCCGAATATGGCGAATTCACCAAGGGCAACGTTGAAGCTCTGGTCGAATCGGGCAAGATCCTGGCCGCTGGCCTGCAGGACATGGGCAAGGGCTACGTTGCCGAAGGCAAGACCGTGCTCGAAACCGTGACCGCCGACGTCAAGGAACTGGCCCAGGTCAAGTCGCCGGCCGACTTCTTCAAGCTGCAGGGTGAAATCCTGCGCCGCAACTTCGACGCCGCGGTTGCTTCGACCTCGAAGCACTCGGAAATGGCTCTGAAGCTGGCGAACGACGCTTTCGCGCCGATTTCGACCCGCGTCAGCCTGGCCGTCGAAAAGGTCAAGCAGGCCGCCTAAGGGCAGCCTTCCCTCGCGGGCGCGGCGTCCCCCCTCTCCCCGCCGCTTCCCGCGAGCCCAATCCGGACCGGACAGCCCCCTTGCTGTCCGGTCCGTTTTGTTTTTGGGATGAGAACACTTGTCCTTTACCCTCAGAGTGGGATAATTCGGCCCGATGCTGAGCAAACTTGCCCTTTCCCATCTGACGATCCGCGCTGCCGACGATGACGACAGCGATGGCGGCGGCAAGGACCAGCTCGGCGTCGCTACCAAGACCCGCGCCAAGCCCAAGAAGCCCAGCCAGTTCAAGGTGCTGATGCTCAACGACGATTACACCCCGATGGAATTCGTGGTGATCGTGCTCAAGCGGTTCTTCCAGATGGACATGGAACAGGCCACCCGCGTGATGCTCCACGTCCACCAGCGCGGCGTCGGCGTGTGCGGGATTTTCCCATACGAGATCGCCGAAACCAAGGTGAACCAGGTGATGGACTTCGCCAAACAGAACCAGCACCCGCTGCAATGCACGCTGGAGAAGGCGTGACCCGCCCGACCCATTAGCGCTTTCGCCAAGCGCCAAGGGCGGTTATGGCTCGGACCAGGAACCAGAGCGCCCAGCCCCAGTGAAATCCATTCCCGCCATTGATCGTTACATTTTCCGGCTGGTGCTGGGGCCGATGCTGGCGGTGTTTGTCATCGCGGCTTCGCTGCTGATGCTCGACAAGATGCTCAAGCTGTTTGAATTTGTCGGCAATGAGGGCGGGCCGATTTCGGTGGTGTTCCGGATGCTGGCCAACCTGCTGCCCGAATATGCCAGCCTGGCGATCCCGCTGGGGCTGATGCTGGGGATCCTGTTCGCTTTCCGCAAGCTGGCGACCACCAGCGAGCTCGACGTGATGCGCGCACTGGGCCTCAGCTATGCCCGGCTGCTGCGGGTGCCCTATGCGTTGACGCTGGTGCTGGCGGCGGTCAATTTCGGGATCGTCGGCTATCTCCAGCCCTATGCACGTTATTGGTACGAACAGCTCGATTTTGAGCTGCGCTCGGGCGCGCTGGGGGCTTCGATCAAGGTGGGCGAATTCACCACGCTGGAAGACAAGATGGCGCTCAGGATCGATCAGAGCCGCGAGAACGGTCGGCAGCTGATCGGGATCTTCGCGCGCTTTTCCTCGCCCAGCGGGCAGGTCGCGACGATCTCGGCGCGCGAAGGCACGTTCCTGGCGCTGAAGGACAGCCCCGACACGATCGTGCTGCGCCTGACCCAAGGCCAGATCGTCCAGGACGAACCCGGGCAGCCGCCCCGCGTGCTGAGCTTTTCGCGCCACGACTTGCCGATCGACTTGCCCGCGATCGAAAAGTTCCGCCAGCGCGGGGCCAAGGAGCGCGAGTACCTGTTGCCCGAACTGCTGCGGATCGGCTGGAGCGATCAGGCCAGCGAGACGATGCGCAACCAGACCCGCGCCAGCTTCAATTACCGGATGGTCGAAGTGGTGATGATGCTGCTGCTGCCGCTGCTGGCACTGGCACTGGCGGTACCGCCCAAGCGCTCCAGCTCGTCGCTCGGCATGTTCCTGTCGATCGTGATGGTGGTCGCCTATCACAAGGTCAACGAATATGGCCAGGCCGCCGCCGCGCAGGGCCGGTTCGATCCCTTGCTGATCCTGTGGGGTCCATTCGTGGTCTTCGCCTTGCTGATCCTGTGGATGTTCTGGCGGATCGCTTACGTTCCCGGCGGCCAGCCGATCGGGGGGCTGGAGAGATTCGCGGCCAACCTGGGCAAGCGGGTGGCGAAACTGTTCAACCGCGACAAGCCGGCGGAGGCCGCCTGATGCTGAGCGAGTTGTTCCCTTCGCGCACGATCACCATGTACCTGGCGCGGTTGTTCGTGACCCGGATCATCGGCGTGCTGATCCTGCTGGTGCTGGTCTTGCAGACCATGATGCTGCTGTCCGAAAGCGGCGATATCCTGGCCGTGCCCGGCAATGGCGAGGCCGAACTGTGGTACTACGTCTCGCTCAACGTGCCGCAGCTGATCGCGCGGTTCCTGCCCTATTCGGTGCTGCTGGCGACGGTCTTCACCTTCTGGCCGCTCAACCAGAACAGCGAGGTGATCGCGATGCGCGCCGCCGGGCTTTCGGCGCACCAGATCCTGGCACCCTTGCTGCTGGTCGCGGGCGCGGTCTCGATGATCAGCTTTGCCTTTAACGAAACCGTGGTCGCCCCGCGCACCGGGGTACTCAAGCAGTGGAGCCAGGCGCGCTACAAGCCGCTGCCCAAGGAAACCGGCGTGCGGCTCAACGTCTATGTCCCTGATGGCGGCAATGTGCTGACCGCACAGAAAGTCAGCGGCCAGGGCGCGGCGACCAAGCTGGAAGGCGTCACCTGGTACCGCCGCGATGGCGCGGGCATGGTGACCGAGCAGTTGCGCGGGACCCGCGCCAGCTTTGCCGCGCCCGGCTGGAAGCTGGAAAACCCCGCCAAATTCGATGTCACCAGCACCGCGCAAACCGTATTGCCTGGCCCGGTTGTGATCGCCCCCGGGGTCACTCCGGCGCAGCTGGCGATCGGGCGAGTCGATCCCGACGGGCAGAATTTCATCGCGCTGGGCCGCTCGATCAAAGCGCTCAAGGCTTCGGGCAAACGCGTGACCGAGCTTGAGGGCAAGTGGTGGCACAAGTTCTCAGGCCCGCTTTCGGCGCTCCTGATGCCGCTGCTGGGATCGGTCGCGGCGTTCGGCCTGGCGCGGTCGGGCAACCTGTGGATCCGCGCGGTGATCGGCATGGCGCTGGGCTTTGCCTACTTCGTGGTCGACAATGCGGCGCTGGCGATGGGCAACTTCGGCGGCTACCCTCCGCTGATCGCGGCCTGGGCGCCGTTCATGCTGTTCCTGCTGGTGGGCGAGACCGTGCTGGTCAAGACCGAGGAGTAGGAGCGCGCAGATGGCCTATCGACCGAGCGAGAAAGAACTCAACGCAGCCTACGCCAAGGGTTATGAAGACGCGAAGAAGGGTCGCTTCAACCCGCCCAAGGGCGATAGCCTGGTCGATTTCGTCTTTGCCCCGATCGACAAGCTGGCCGGATCGCCTTCCACTCGCGAGCGGGCCGATGCGCTGGCCTCGGCCTATCGCGCCGGACACGCCGCCTGGGGCAACCGCTAACGCCGCATCATCGTCGAACGCGCAATCCGCCCGACCAGCGGCAGCAGGCCCGGGTAATTGGCCCCCTGATAGGTCGATTTCGGGCCAAGATGCTTGCTCAAACGCCGGTGTGCTTCGCCCAGCGAGTGATAGGGCAGGCTGGGCAGCAAGTGATGCAGCGCGTGATAGCGCAGGCCGACCGGGGCCCACAGCGGGGCGAACGGTTCGGGCGGGGGGACATTGACCGAATCGAGGTACTGCGCGGTCACCGTCATCGGCTCGCCGTCGTTCTGCCACAGGTGCGCGACCAGGGTGCGGATCTGGTTGAACACCGCGGTCGCCGAAACCACCGCCAGGGCGATAGCCAAGGGCTGCCAACCCAGCCAGCGGGTGCTGGCGAGCAAGGCCCAGGCCCAGACCACCGCGCCCAGTTCCTGCCAGAACACCATCCGCGCGAACTGTCCCTCAGGTGCCCGGCGGCGGAAATCGGGATTGATCGAGAGCGAGCTCGCGCGTTCCCAGACCAGCTTGCGCAAGGGACGGATCACCGCGCCCAGCGGCACCAGCAAGGCGCAGCGGATCAACAGGCCGATGGGCAGCAGCACCGCGATCAGGATGAAGGCCGGCAAGGACCACGGCTTCATCAAGGCCAGCGGCAGGTATTCCGGATCCTCGATCGTGCCGTATTTGGTCCGCGCGTGGTGCAGTGTGTGGACCCCTTCGTACATGAACGAAGGCGTGAGCATCGGGATGCCGACCAGCAGATTCCACGCGAACCGGAACCCCGGCAGCGCGGTGCGGTGAATATGGGTCAGCTCATGAATGAACAGCAGCGCGCGGTAGAGGAAGAACACCGCCAGACCCCCGCTGGCCCAGGCCTGCCAGCCTGGCAGCAGAATGGCCCCGGCAATCCCGGCATAGCCGATCGCGGCCGAAACCAGCATGTCGGGCCAGTAAATTCCCGGCCGCGCGGCCGAAATGTCGCGGGTCAGTTCCACCGCGGCGCGCAACATTTCCATGTCGTCCGGAATCTGCGCGTTGGGCAGCGGGGCTTCGATCTTTTCCTGCACGGTCATCAAGTCATTCCAAAACGTTCTGGCCAAATCGGTCCGGCTTCGCGTAGTGGCGGGACCAAACGCGGGTCTCCTTGACCTTGAACAAAGGCAGCATCGTGGCACAGGCAGAAATAACCGTCACTCCGGTGAACGACAAGGCCGGACTCAAGGCATTTATCGATCTGGCCTATCGGCTGGGTCGATCAGACCCGAACTGGGTCCCGCCGTTGCGCTTTGAGGTGGAGGAGCTGCTGACGCCGGGCAAGAACCCGTTTTTCGACCACGCCGATGTCCAGCTGTTTCTGGCCAAGCGCGGCGATGCGGTGGTCGGGCGGATTTGCGCGCATATCGATCATTTGGCACTGGCCCAGCCAGTGGAACAAGGGATGGGTCCAGGCACCGGCAACTGGGGCCTGTTCGAAGCCGAAGATGCGCAAGTCGCCGCCGCCCTGATTGGCAAGGCTGAAGACTGGCTGCGCGAACAGGGCATGACCCGCGTGCTCGCTCCCATTTCGATGTCGATCTGGGAAGAACCCGGACAACTGACCAAAGGCTTTGACCATCCGCCAACAGTGATGATGGGGCACCAGCCGGAACGCTACCAGCACCATATCGAAGCCCTGGCCTACACGCCGGCCAAGCTGCTGCGCACTTATGAGCTGGACATCACCCAGGACTTCCCTCCGCTGATCCAGCGCATTGTCCAGTCGGGCCAAAAGAACCCGAAGATCAATATCCGCAAAGTCGACAAGTCCAAGTTTGACCGCGAAGCCGCGATCATCCTCGAAATCCTCAACGACGCCTGGTCGGACAATTGGGGCTTCGTTCCCTTTACCGACAGGGAAATCGCCTATGCCGGCAAGAAGTTCAAACCGATCGTACGCGAAGACCTGATCATGATCGCCGAGTACGAGGGCGAGCCGGTGGCCTTCATGATGACTCTGCCAAACCTCAACGAAGTGCTGAAGCCGATGGGCGGTACATTATGGCCGTTCAATTGGGCCAGGCTGCTGTGGTGGCTGCGCAAGCCCGTTTGCAGGACAATGCGGGTGCCGCTCATGGGCGTGCTCAAGAAACACCAGGCAAGCCGCCTCGCCAGCCAACTTGCCTTCATGATGATCGAAGCAATCCGGCGCAACTCCACCACCAGATACGGCGCAACACGCGGTGAGATCGGCTGGGTGCTCGACGACAACCAGGGCATGAACGCAATCGCCGATGCGATCGAAAGCACGGTCAACAAGGAATATACGATTTACGAAAAGGCGCTGTAGGGCGCCGTCAGTCTTGCTTTTCGTCCACCGCCGTCGTCACCGCGACGTCCATCGTCACATTGCCAACGGTGCGCATCAGATCGGGCAGCATCTCGACCGCGACCAGCAGTGCGAGCGGCGCGATTGGCACGCCCATGGCATTGGCGATCGGGCCGACCGAGATTACGAAGCTGAGCGTGCCGGGCAGCGAGACCGAGCTGAGCGAAACCAGGAAGGCCACTAGCACGCCCACGGCCAAGGCCCAGACCGACAGCTCGGTTCCGGTCAGGTAAGCGGCATAGATCGCCACCCCCATGTTCATCGCCGGGCTGGTCCCGCGAAAGATCGCGACCGCCAGCGGCAGCACGAAATCGGCAGTCGCCTCGCGCACGCCCAGCTTGCGGGTGGCGGCCAGCATCGCGGGCAGGCAGGCGAGCGAGCTCTGCGTCGAGAGCGCCACGGCATAGACCGGCAGGATCGCCCGGCCAAAAGTGCCCAGCGGCCGCCGCGCGACCAGCAAGGCCAGCAGGAAACCGCCCACGGTCACCACCAGCCCGGCGGCGCTGACCACCAGGATATAGTGCGCCAGCGCCCCGATCGCGTCGGTCCCGCTGCTTGCCGCCAAAGTCACTGCCAGGCCGAAGACCCCGATCGGCGCGAGCATCAGCACCCAGCCGATCACCACCATCATCGCCGCGGCCAGCCCTTCGAACACCGTGGCCAGCGCCCGGCGCGGCACGTCGGCGATCCTTGTGGCGGCAACGGCCAGCACCGCGACGAACAGCACCATCGGCAGCATCGAACCCGCCGCCGCGGCGGCAAAGATATTCTCTGGCATCATCGCCAGCAGGATCTCGCTGAAGCCGGGGACCTTGGTGCCCTCGGCCGCGCCGCCGCTCAGCGCGGCGACCGCGCGTTCGGGGATCGGGAACAGTTCGAGCAATGCCGGGATCAGGATCGCGGCCATGGTGCCGGCCGCCAGCAGGCAGGCGAAGAACATGCCCACCGCCCGCCGCGCCAGCTTTCCGCCCCCCGCCGCCGCCAATGTCTGCGATATCCCGGTATAGACCAGTCCCACCACCAGCGGGAGGATGGTCAGCTGCAGGGCCCGCAGCCACAGCTGGCCCGCAGGTGTCGCCACTTCGAGAATGCTGGCCAGCGCCGGAGTGCCGTGCAGCAGCACGCCAACCGCAAAGCCCAGCACCAGTCCGGCAAAGGTCAGCGCGGCAGGAACCCTGATTTCCGGAAACTTCGCTGCCTCGCTTGATGCCTGCACTTTCAACGCTCCCCGAAAATTGCATCTTGTCCGCGTGACTTTAGCGGCGCAGCGGGACATAGCAATTCCTGAACACTTTGCGGGTTATGGGCAGGTCATGGGACGCAGCTATTTCGGAACCGATGGCATCCGCGGCAAGACCAACGCCGGGGTGATGACCGCTGCCACCGCGATGAAAGTCGGGCAGGCGGCCGGCACGCATTTCCTGCGCGGGGCGCACAAGCACCGCGCGGTGATTGGCAAGGACACCCGGCTTTCCGGCTATATGCTGGAAAACGCGCTGGTCGCAGGCTTTACCAGCGTGGGGATGGACGTGGTGCTGACCGGACCGCTGCCCACCCCCGCCATCGCCATGCTCACGCGCGAGCTGCGCGCCGATGTCGGCGTGATGATTTCGGCCAGCCACAATCCGTATGAGGACAACGGGATCAAGCTGTTCGGCCCTGACGGCTTCAAGCTGTCCGACGAGGATGAGCTGGCGATCGAGGCCTTGCTGGGCGAGGAGCTGGCGCTGGCCGCTTCGCCGCAGATTGGCCGGGCGCGGCGGATCGACGACGTGCGCGGGCGCTATATCCACGCGGTCAAGGGCGCGCTGCCCGACGATGTGCGGCTCGACGGTCTCAAGATCGTGGTCGATTGCGCCAACGGTGCAGCCTATCAGGTTGCCCCCAGCGCGATCTGGGAACTGGGCGCCGAAGTCATCGCGGTGGGGGTCCAGCCCAACGGCATCAACATCAACGACAAGTGCGGTTCGACTCACCTTGCCTTGGTCAAGGAAACCGTGGTCGCCAGCGGGGCCGATATCGGGATCGCGCTCGATGGCGACGCCGACCGGCTGATCGTGGTCGATGAGCACGGCCAGACGGTCGATGGCGACCAGATCATGGCCCTGATCGGCACGCAACTGGCCGCGCGCGGGGAGCTGCGCGGCGGCGGGGTTGTGGCCACCGTGATGTCCAACCTGGGGCTTGAGCGCTTCCTGCAAGGCCAGGGCCTGACGCTGGAACGCACCAAGGTCGGCGACCGCCACGTGCTCGAGAAGATGAAGGCCGATGGCTACAACGTCGGCGGCGAGCAGAGCGGGCACATGATCCTGCTCGATCACGCGACCACCGGCGACGGCACGGTCGCCGCGCTGCAAGTGCTGGCCGCGCTGGTCCAATCGGGCAAGCGGGCAAGCGAGCTGCTCCACTTGTTCGATCCGGTCCCGCAGCTGCTCAAAAACGTGCGTTTCGCGGGCGGCAAGCCCTTGGATGACGCGCGGGTCAAAGCGGTGATCGCCGATGCCGAGGCGCAATTGCTGGGCAAGGGCCGACTGGTGATCCGCCCTTCGGGGACCGAGCCGGTGATCCGGGTGATGGCCGAAGGCGACGATGCCGGGCAGGTCGAAACGGTGGTCGATGCAATCTGCGACGCGGTCAAGGAAGCTGCGGCATGAGCCTGGACATGCGCCCCGATTGCGAAAAATGCGGCGTGGACTTGCCCGCCGAGCTACCCGGCGCCTTCATTTGCAGCTTCGAATGCACCTTCTGCGCGGAGTGCGCCGATGGTCTGGACGAACGCTGCCCCAATTGCGGCGGTGAACTGCTCGACCGGCCGACGCGGGCGAGGCACTTGCATGACAAGCATCCGCCGAGCTCAGTCCGAAAATTCAAAGGCTAAAACCAACCTCCGTTCGCATCGAGCGAAGTCGAGATGCCGCGCACCAGTGTCTCGACTTCGCTCGACACGAACGGAACTAGGGAGCAAATAGGACCCATGCCCCCGCCCCGCATCCTCACCATCGCCGGGTCCGACAGCTCGGGCGGCGCGGGGATCCAGGCCGACATCAAGACCATCACCGTGCTGGGCGGCTATGCGATGAGCGCGATCACCGCGATCACCGCGCAGAACACGCTGGGGGTGGCCGCGGTTCAAAACCTAAGCGGTGAATTCGTAATGCATCAGATTGCCGCTTGTATCGAGGACATCGGATGCGACGCGATCAAGATCGGGATGTTGGGCAGCGAGGACATTGTTCGCCATGTTGCCGCTGCCCTGATCGCCGCCCCCGAGATCGCTGCGACATCCAATTTGGGCTTTGCTAAAGCGCCCCATCCGCCCGGTTTGACTAGATTTCCAGTTGTTCTGGATCCGGTGATGGTAGCAACCTCAGGTGCGCTGTTGGCTGATCAAGTCACCATTGATTCCATGAAAGCTCGCCTCTTTCCCATTGCGACCCTGCTTACACCCAACATCCCTGAGCTTGGGGTCTTGACCAACTGCGAACCGCAGACAATCGCCGAGGTCCGCGACGCGGCGATTGAACTCGCCAGAGCATTTGACGTGCCAGTGCTCGCAAAAGGCGGGCATCTGGAAGGCAACAGGATGGTCGACTTGTTGGTTCACCCTGACAGCCACACCTTGAGTTTTGAGGGTTCGCGGATTGATACACCCCACACCCACGGCACCGGCTGCACGCTATCGAGCGCGATCGCGACCTACCTGGGGCGCGGGCTGCCCCTGCCCGAAGCGGTTGACCGGGCGCGGCTGTTCGTGCGCAGCGCCCTGCGCGCGGCACCGGGCTTTGGAGCTGGATCAGGGCCGTTGGGGCATGCCGAGGCGCGGGGATAATCCTCCCCGAGCTTGTCTCGGGGAGGTGGCAGTTGCGCAGCAACTGACGGAGGGGG
>Ga0207952_1000173_pt1 | contig 66053 bp, 53 predicted proteins | sample SubbioR12Aug_8Ca_FD_184831 | JGI IMG/M metagenome (GOLD analysis project Ga0207952, IMG submission 184831) | Serpentinite rock and fluid subsurface biosphere microbial communities from McLaughlin Reserve, California, USA - CR12Aug_8Ca (SPAdes) | ecosystem: Environmental > Terrestrial > Deep...
GTCATCAAGGAGAAATGGCGAACTCCGATAATACATTAGCACATTTAAATTGGATGATGTTAGATGGCGAGAACCTAGAACTGGTACAGGAAAATAGTGGCTTTGTTAAAGTACCTATGATAGATGTAGGCGAGGGAAAAGTGTTATTACAAGCCGAGGATGGAGAAGATATAGAAATCACAAGAAGTGGTTATATTTACATTTTCGTTAGCAATAGTGCTAATGTACCCATGAGGTTCGATGATTTGTTTATTGAAAGAACACGAAGTGCTTTGCTTGAAGAAACACATTACTACCCGTTCGGACTTATAATGAGTGGAATAAGTTCTAAAGCTGAAAGTACACTTGCTAATAAATACAAATACAACGGTAAAGAAGAACAACGCCAAGAGTTTAGCGATGGTAGTGGGTTAGAGTGGTTAGATTATGGACATCGTATGTATGATGGTCAGTTGGGTAGATTTTTTACACAAGACAGGTTAGCTGACAGTTTTCCCATCTTCTCACCATACCTATATGCAGGTAATAATCCCATCTCTTTTGTAGATGTCATGGGAGATAGTGCATGGTCTGTAACAAGAGACTGGAATGAAGATGATGCAGCTGCATTTGCATCATTTATTCAAACTAAAATCAAAGATTATGAAGGGAAGAAGCTTGATTGTGCAGATCTTGCTGTAGCGTTGCTGGTTGATTATGCCAGTGCAAATGGCTTGTCCTTGCAACTAACTACAACTAATGGCAAGAAAACTTTTGACTCTAACTCTGATGATTTTACAAGTACCAAACAATTTAAGAGTTCAGCACAGCAAGGAATTTTTGCAAAAGATATTTCTGCAAATACAAATACCGTAGATAAGAAAGATGCACAAGCTGGTGACATGGTTCTTTTGACAAAACCAGCGAACCATATAGTAATATATGACCAAGTAAATCCAAAAAAGACTGTAGCCTATGGAAATTTAGCTGGAAGGAATCCATTGCCAGTTGTTATAGGAAGATGGGATTGGACAAATATTACTCAAGATAACAATGGTACTGTATATAAGTACAATCCTGATACGAAGCATGCCCATCGTTGGAAGGTCTTACAGAGGAAACAACCATAACGACTCAAATCCATGATAATGACAAAGATACTTTTAATAATATTGTTTCCTTATTTCCTTTACGGTCAAACAAATTATATACAAATCAACGGCTATAGTGACCAGCGAGTCATTGAAAAAATTAAAGGAGAAAATAGAGGGAATAGAAAATTTCTGATTTATCAACCCTATTCTGATTCTTTGTTTACCAGCATGTTGATTATGCAAAATGTTGACAGTGATTCATTCTGGCTAATAAGCAATGATTCTATACTAAAAAAGGGAAGCATAAAATCAAAGAAAATCTTTTGCTACAAAGCTTTTTTAAAGACTGGAGCTACTAAGAGGGAAGACAAGCTAAAGTTTGTGCCACCGCTCATTGGAGGTAAAGAGACCGCATTGGTAATATATGAAGACCCTCTACGTAGATTTTACTTTGAGTATGGCAAGAATATTACAGGTTATTTTCCTGATGCTACAAGAGAAAAGTTCAGAAAAGAGTGGCTTTCTATAATTGAGTCGGAACTCAATAAGATTTTGGAAGACCCAGCTCTACGAACCATGTTGCTTCGCTAGTTTTATTATCTTGGCTTTGCCAATAAAAATATTTATAAATAACATTACAAAAACCTGTATTTTAGTTTACAAATGTTCTTTGAAAAGTGGTTACATTAAAAGTCGTTCGGACTTACAATGAGTGGGATTAGTAGTAAGGCTGAAAGCACACTTGCCAATAAATATAAATCCAACGGTGGAACAGAATTGGAGAGTAAAGAATTTAGTGATGGAAGTGGACTAGATTGGTTAGCTACTGATTTTAGAAGCTATGACCCACAGATAGGACGTTTTCATCAAATAGACTTTCTTGCAACACTTTCTTTAAATCAATCACCTTTTGCATTTGTAAATAATAATCCTATCAACTTCATTGATCCTTTAGGGTTAGACACTTTGAAACTAAACGACGATGGGTCTATGCCTACAACAAGAGCTGATGGTTCGAACTTACAGGATGTGGATGTTATTTTAGGTGAAAATGGGCAAGTAGCAAATTACTATAATGGTGAAAGTTGGCAAGCTCCTGAGGTTTTAGAGGAGGTCGTGGTATCAAATAATTCTCCAGTAAATATCCAGTATGGTGCAAATGCTAATCAAAGAGCCGTTACTGAACATTCTTTGGCTATTCTAAGAGATATTATGAAGGAATCATTCAATCCTACTATAACTATTACAAGTACTCAGCGAACCCCACAAGATCAAGCAAGAGCCATGTATAACAATATAATTAGTCGAGGTGTTCAATATAACTTAAACTTATATGGTGCTAATGGAGATAGGGTTGTAAATGTAGCAGCAAATAGAAGAAGGCAAGGGAAAACCCGAGAGGAGATATTATCTGCAATGGCAGCAGAAATAAGGCGAATTGGACCAGGTCGAGTCTCTCGACATTGCGGTGATCCAAATGTATTGAATGTACTTGATATATCACCAAGTTCATTACTGAATAGAAGGGCATTTGTACGAGAAATTAGAGAAAGAGGAATATTTTTGTTGCAACCACCTGCGGATCCAGCGTATCATTTAGAAATACCACAACTATAAAGAAAAAAATATGATGAAAAATATAATCCGTTTTTGTTCGATTATATTAATATTATCGGCTTGTAATAATGCTGAAGATTTAACTGAAAGTAAGGATGCTGTAATTAATAAACATATAGACACCGTTCAAGAAAAGATAGCCACTGTACTAAATTCACAGATTAATCAAGACACATCTTTAGCCAATAGAATATTAGGAATATGGGCATTAATTGGACAAGATAACGCTTCTTTTGACATACAGAAGAATAAAATTTATTACCCTGAGTACTCTAAATCTTACAAGTACCAAATGAAAAAAAATAGTCTTACAATAAAGTATGATGATTATATTGATAGTTTTTTAGTGGAGACTAAAGGAAGTGATACTCTTATTTTAATTGCGGAGGACGAAAAGCAGGTTTACTACCGATTTAAAAGATAATAATCAAGTCTCAAATGGTTCATAATTTGCTTCTTATTAACCCAGCTCTTTCGCCGTTTTTGGTGTTCATTTCACCAACAACGGCAAGATTGCAAGGCGAACTAACCACTGCTACATTGTTGTCTTACTAAACTCTTATTTTAGTTAAAGATAAAAGCTGGTATCAACCCTACATAAATGCTATCCATTCCCTTTTCATACATACCCACGTATATAAAGTTTGAACCGGATAATGTTTTTCCTTTTTCGTTAGCCAATGCTTCCAGTTCTGTAAAGCGGTGCTCATTTAAATATTTTATAATTGTGACATCACTGTCTATAGGGTAACTATACTTTTCAACTTCTTTACTTAAAAAAAGGGTTTTATAAAACAATTTTGAAGTATCGTTGATTATCATTTCACCATAACTGGATTTTCCTCCTTCAAAACTTACCATGTCTAAAATAATAAATCTATTAATTTTTGAAGTGTCTGTCTCTACTCCAAACAAAAGAGCAGCTTTTTCTCTTATTGCATAAATACGACTATCATACGACTGATATGAAGAACCTGCTTTTATTCTTGCTTCTTTTTGATGCTTTTTATTGATTATTTCAATCACAGATTTATTACTCTTACCTACTTGCAATTTATGACTACAAGAGATTAAAAGACTTACTCCGAATATTATTTCTATCACTCTCATAGGGGTTAGGATTTTGGCTTTCTATAAATATAACGATTATCATTGGGAATGTGCTTAGGAAAACTGTTCCCGACTGGGGTAGAATTGCCAGCTGGGTAATAAAGACTACGAGATTTATTATCTAATATTCTTGTTTCCGATACAGGTGTGCCATCCCCATCTTGAGAGTAGTGAGTACGAAGAGGTATGCCTTGTTGTGCTCTAATATTATTTTCTACATGTGTAGCGTATATTTCAGATTGGGACAATTTCCGGTCGCCTGATTCGGTAGGTATAGTAACCCAATTGCCAAACTTAACTCCTTGTGCATTAGCAAGACCATGTGACATCTCATGCCCCAATGTTACACTAAATGGCAATTTTTGGCTTCCTTTTTCTGTAGGAACTGATTGATCTGCACTAGAGTTCACATATAAGGTGTTTCTATCTGTAACATTATTTCCTGAGTATGAACGTATCTCAATATTATCACTTCCAGTTGCTGCATCTCCAATAAATTTAGCTCCAAATTCTCCACCTGTTCGTATTTCATCTAATGCTGCACTTATTTGTCCTGCAAACTCATTATCTCCTGAATATAAATTACCATCAGTACCAACTAATCCCCATTTATCGCCTACTTGTCCATAATAATAGTTTTGAAATGCCCTGGTTTCTGCATTCACCATTATCTGAACAAAAATGCTATCACCGTTTACATCAATATTATTAATAGGATTGTTTGCACCATATTGATAAGGACTAAAAGCATAATATTTTTCAGCAAATCTATCTTGTGTAAAAAATCTTCCAATTTGCTGGTCATACATTCTTGCTCCATAATCCAACCACTCTAAACCACTGCCATCAGAGAACTCATGTTTTTGTTCTTCCTTGCCATTGTATTTATATTTGTTCGTTAAGGTGTATGCTGCTTTAGAACTTATGCCACTCATTATAAGTCCGAACGACTTTTAATTTTAGAATTTTTTAATTACTTTTTCAAAGAACATTTGTAAATTAAAAATACAATTTATTGTAATGTGATATTAAAATTAATTTATTGGCAAAGCCATAAGAATAAAACTAGCGAAGCAAAATGATTCGTAGGGCTGGGGGCTAATGTTGTTTATTTATCATTACATCGATTTTTTTAAAATTTATAGTAGCCTCATAATCATCATCAGCTCTAACATACTTATTCAAAAAAAAATAATATGAGATTGAATTGAACTCATTTAATGTTAAATCACCATCAATTAAAGTGTATAAATCTCCATTAAAAACACAATATCTTTCAATAAGCCCTTTGATTCCTTGTTCATGATAAAGTCGTTTTATATTCGGCTCAATCACAAAACTTCGGGAAAAATATAAATATATTTTAGGATTCTTTGTTTCAAGCTTAATCTTCTGATTCAAAGCCTTAAATAAAAAATTAGAAAATTTTATATACTGGTTTTTATACGAGGTTTTGTAAACATTTCGCAAATTCTCAAAGTTGGATTCATATATACTATCATTATTTCCAATCACATAGACAGATGTAAAGCTAATACCATCAGGAGGTGGTTCAATTAAAGTCAGTTGAGATATCTTTTCCAATAAAGGTAGATCAAAGTGGCCTTTTTGTTGAGGTGAAGTACAATGACAAAAAAACAATAATCCAATCAATATTACCTTCTTCATTTGCTAATTATTTTTTTTGGGTTTATTGATAATTTCTCCATTAGGTCCGATTTGCCCTCCACTATCCAACTTTGGCATTTTATTATTAGGAGGGTTGTTTAATAATTTAGGGTCAATTATTCTGCCGTATTTCGCTCGATGCTTCAATTTTTCTATATCACGTGCTAAGTTTTCTAAAAAAACAGCCCTTATCTCTGCTGGATTATTTTGGTCATTTACTTTAGTATCATCACCCATATTCCCAATATCATAGTCGTATTGATGCCTCATTTCATGTACAACTGTAGTTAAATCAGATATGCCTATGCCATCAAAGTCATCGCCTCTTTTCTTGTCTAAATTAAATGTAGTTTGGGTGCTTATTATGACTTCCTCATGTTTTGTAGGATCATTTTTGTTTGGTACAAGTTTCCAATGTTTATCAACATTATTTCTTGAACCTTCTTCAACGTAATGCTTAAGACTTGAATTTTCTAAATGATGCAATATTCCTTTAAGCTTTTTATTGTTTGAGTTTTCAATTTTACGATAGGCTGATAAGACCCGGTAAATTGTCTTACTTAACGACTCTTTACTTGGGTCATATCTTTGTCCATTCGCATGCCAAAAATTACCTCCTCTATAAGTTAATTGCTCTTGAACACTTCCATCAGAATTTCTAACTAAGAAGATTATTTCTTTACCATCAGGGTCAATAGCATTGATTGGATTATTTGCGGTATAATTATATTGAGAAAGTGTAAAATATTTACTTGCTAGTGGGTCAGTGACCATCCACCTTCCTATCTGGTTATCATACATTCTCGCTCCATAATCTAACCATTCAAGACCACTGCCATCACTAAATTCATGTTTTTGTTCTTCCTTGCCATTGTATTTATATTTATTGGCAAGTGTACTTTCTGCTTTAGAACTTATCCCACTCATTGTAAGTCCGAACGACTTTTAATGCAACCACTTTTTCAAAGAACATTTGTAAACTAAAGATACTATTTATTTTAATGTGATTTTTTATTTTTTTATTGGCAAAGGCAGAATAATAAAACTAGCGAAGCAAAATGCTTCGTAGAACTGAGCTAATTAGGATTTATTAAATAAAGTTTATTAAAACTTGTTAATTTTGACCCTCGATATTCTATAATCATTAAGTGATTCTGCAAACCTAAATTTGGTCTTGAGGTTGCTTTTTTATTCCAATTTCGAAATTTCAAATTATCCCACTTCCAAAAATTAGGTTTAAAAATCCAACTTTTTGAAACTGCTTTAATAGAATCAATAATATCAGTCCAAACTGCATCATCAATTTTAAAATCATTTCCAACTCCAAGTATGGGACTATAGCTTTCATAAATAATTTTACCAGCGGTATCTATTTGAAAAAAACACGTAATATAAATATTGTTGAATCCTGAATTTTCATCAAGAACTTTTTCGAAAAATAAATTACTTATTTTAGGCTTAACAAATTTTTGAAATACTTTTTTTTGAGATGAAAAATTAATTTCAGATTGCGAGTAACTTAACTCTATTAATATAAAGTTTAAAAAAAAGAAAGAAAAAATATACAAATTGATATTTTTCTTGATTATATTATAAAGTTTTAAGCTGTTCTTGAGTTTTTTCATATATTATATCAATGATTTCTTTAAAAAATATTTGTTTTCTTAATTCTTTTTTGTTATAACCTGGTTCAGAAAAATCAGCAATCATTAATCTATTGGCAGCATCGTAATTAAAACCATAAGCACGTTCAATATTATTGCTTTTAGATTTCCAAATAGAGCCAGCAATATTTCCATTCAACATAACATTTGTATTTGTACCATTACTAAACCCATAATCGTAGCTTAACTGCATACCAAACCATCGTTGTTGTTGAGCATTGTATTCAGAAGTATATAATGGATTTGCAAAGCCACGATTGATGCCTGTAAGCCAACCTCGAATATTATAAGTATAATCGAGTGTTTCAACTGGTTCACTGCTCAGCATATCATTGCCTAAAGTTTTTTTAGTGAGTTGCCCCAATTCATTATACGTGTTATTGGATACTAATTTTAATCCTTGATAATTGATGTCTTTTTGAATGCTCATTAATCTACCACCATCATCATAATTCATTACTGTTGATATGGTTAAATCTTCTTTATTGGGTCTAGTATGTTTGGTATAACTGCGTAAAACTTTTCCACTAAAATCGTATTCATTAGTAATGGTATTTGTACCACCACCATATTGTGTTGAAATGTTTTGGATGACTCTTCCTTTATCGTCATAAAAACTAATGTTATAAGTATAATCTGTAGTGCCTAAGACATTTACTTTAGTACCTGTAACCTGACCTAAAGCTGTGTTGTTTTGGATTAATTCACATCAAAAATATAGGAAAAAAATATTGAAAAATCAATCATTGAAAAATTGCGTAAAACTACGTAAAAATCATGCGTAGTTTTACGCATTCAAATACGTAATTCTACTGATTATTCTTACTTAAATTAAACTAATTAAAATTTGAAAATGTTGAATTGTCTGAGTGTATTATATCTAAGTAAAAATAATTTGAGAATATTACTAGAACATTAAATAATAAAATTATTTGATTGTATGCAAATTGTATGCAAATGGATAAAATAAAAAAGGGTCTCAATTTCTTGAAACCCTTGCTATCATTGAGTGGACCCACCTGGGCTTGAACCAGGGACCCCCTGATTATGAGTCAGGTGCTCTAACCAACTGAGCTATAGGTCCTGCAATGTTTTTGATTTATTGCGACTGCAAAAGTAATGGATTGCAAGTAATTTTTGTTTGAATAGTGCTAAAATAAAATTGAAATTATTACGCTATTCTTTAACAAGTTTTCTCAAATATAATTGCACAACTAGTAAATCCTTTTTAATATTGCGTTTTAAAATTAAGTTATGAGTCAACATCAAGAAAATACAACCTACGTAAAAAATTTTACTTTAACAGCATTCTTATCATTCGGCATTTTGCTTGGTTTGTTGCTTCTATTATCTAAATGTCATGGCAATTATATGTCTGGTCATTCAGAACATCATAATACTGAACAAACTCAAGGAGCACATCACTAATTAAACTAATGCAATTTCAAAATTAGAAAGTTGTTTAAATTGATTTAAACGATCATTAATATCTCCGTTTTTCAATTCTTGCAGTCTTTGTGTACCAAATTTTTCAACACAGAAACTAGCCATTGCACTACCTAATACTATTGCAGTTTTCATATTTTCGAAACTAATATCATTTGTTTTAGCTAAATGAGCTACAAATCCACCTGCAAAAGTATCTCCAGCACCGGTTGGGTCAAACACTTCTTCTAAAGGTAATGCTGGAGCAAAAAACACTTCATTTTCATGAAACAATAAAGCTCCATGTTCGCCTTTTTTAATGACTAAATATTTAGGGCCCATAGTAAGAATTTTTTTAGCTGCTCTTACTAAAGAATTATCTCCACTTAATTGACGTGCTTCACTATCATTAATCACTAAAACATCAACCATACTAATAGTTTTCAAAACTTCATCCATCATAATATCCATCCAAAAATTCATTGTGTCTAAAACTATAAGCTTAGGTTTTGTTCTTAATTGTTCTATTACACTTCTTTGCACTTTAGGGTCTAAGTTTCCTAACATTAAAAATTCACAACCTTGGTAACTTTCAGGCACTACAGGTTCAAAATTTGCTAATACATTAAGTTCGGTTACAAGTGTATCTCTGCTGTTCATATCTAAATGATATTTTCCGCTCCAAAAAAATGATTTCTCATTTTCTTTAATTTGTAAACCTTCGAAAGAAACGCCTCTTGCTGCTAATGCATCTAACTCAGATTTTGGAAAGTCTCCACCTACAACACTAATCTGATTTACTTTACAAAAATTACTAGCACACCAAGCAATATAGGTTGCAGCACCACCAATAATTTTATCGCTTTTACCAAAAGGAGTTTCAATAGCATCAAACGCCATAGAACCTACAACAACTAAACTCATATTATTTTATTTTGATGGCAAAAGTAACTGTATACCTAGTTCAAAAAAAATAGCCTTGCAAATTTGCAAGGCTATTGTAATTATTTTTCTTGAATTAATAAGCCCAAAGACTTTGTTCGTAACTAAAGATTTTATCTTTAATCTTATCGCCTTCTAACAATCTGAACAATGGATCTTTAATGTATTCCTCAAGTTTTTGATCTCTGAAGTTATCTAATGTAGATTTTACAATGTAGTAACTAAACAAATGATTTTCTAAATAATCTTCCCAAGTCATACGTGCACCCATATTCTTAGAATTATACACTTGCTTTTTAGCTAATGTATTTCTTAAATCTGGATAGTAAATCCAGAAATAAGGATAATGTGGCCCGTCGTAAACTTTTCCTTTTAAAATTAAGGGTCCCATTGGTGCAATTCCAATAATTCTGTGTACCAATTTAGCCGCTTCTTTGTCGAAAATGATTTCTTCTTTTACCATGAATTTGTATATAGAATCAACCGGGAATTCTTTTTTACGAATTTCTTTTCTAATAACATTTCCATCTAAATCTAATACGTCTGAAGTATCTACACCGCCAGAGAATTTAGTTTTAAAAATTTCAATGTCTTTATAAGGTAATGTAAATCTTTCATCTTCAAAAGCAACAATAGAATCTTCAGTTACTGCTTTGTAAAGTATGGCAAAGAACAATTGATTGCCATTATCTTCTGTAGTATTGTATCGGAAAGGTGCATTAATTTTTTCACGTGCATCAATTACTTTCCAAAGTTTTTGACGATAAACCGCATCATCTTCACGAATATGATCATAAGGAAGTGGAGTTCTTTCTTTTTGGTCAGAAACAATGGCACTTTCTGCTCTTAAAGATTTTCTTACAGGATCCATAAGAGGATCGTTTCCTTGATTAGATTGTATTACTTCAATTGGAACATTTGCATTTCTATTTCCACCTGCAGGGGGTTGAGCTTGACCTTGTTGACCACCAAATGGGTTGTTAGCTGGTGGCTGATTACCATTAGTTCTTGGAGGCTGAGCTTGACCTTGTTGACCACCAAATGGGTTGTTAGCTGGTGGCTGATTTTGAGCCTGAGCACCAAATGGATTATTAGCAGGAGGTTGTTGAGTTCCTCCACCTCCTGTAGTTGCAGCAGGCTTTGTGTCGTCTTTGCCAAATGGATTGGCATTGGTTGGTGTTGCAGGTTTCTTTGCAGGAGCTTTTTTAGCTTGTGCCATAACATCTTGACTCAATACTATTGAGCAAAAAACCAAAGTAGCTGCAAATAATTTTATTGTTGTTCGTTGCATAATCATATTAATTTGACAAATTAAAAGCCATAGAAGCCGGTAGCTTTCTTCTTCCATCTGGACCCTCTACAGAAATATCAGTAATTAATACAGAAGAACCTGGTCGGCACATTTCTATATAACCTTTAACTTCTGAAGTAAAATAAGCACCATTTACAATGGCAAATTTTGGACCTGTATTTTCAAAACCTTTACCAGTACATACAATAGTATAAGAAGATACGTTGAATTTTACACCTTCAAAAATAAAATCTCCCATATCTGCTCTAATACCAACGTTTGCTTTAAAATTATTTACAGAAACCGTACCACCACCATAATTACCAATCATTGGTGTTGGGTTAGGAATTCTTTTAACAGGAAATTTAAATGGAGTGCTTTTACCATCTACACTTACATTAACAGTTGCCATGCCAGCAGTTGCTGGATTTGCAATGTATAAACCAGAGTTATCTGCTCTAGTAATAGTACCATTATCAATAGTTGCTGTAATAGCTTCAGCACCTTTTGTTCCACCACTCATTCTTATTGGGTTATCTAAACCTAAGTATAAAACATTAACTTTTTCAGCACTTGCAAATACACCTGTTGGTGAACCCACAGTAAACTTAATTTCTTTTTCAACTGAACCTGTAGTTCCATCTGGTTTTTTGAAAGAAATGATTACTTTTTTACTATAAGTTCCAGGATTGTTCACTTTAGTTTTGTATTCAGCAACACCCTCTGCATTTAATGGAACAGATGCACCATCTACAGTTACTGTAGGTTGAGCATTTTTATTAAAAGCTCCAACACCACCTGTAATTACTAATTCTTGACCTGGCATTAAGTACTGTGAACTTTGACTGGCAATAGCTTGGAATTGGTCGTAAACCACTTCTACTTGACCTACTTGCTTATGGCAAAATTCAATTACTTGTGCAGCACTATTTCTTATATCGTTCTCAAACTTGCTCAAAATAGTAATGGCTGCAATTGTTGGAGTCATATGGAAATAGGTATCAGACCAAGATTTTCCTTCTGGTGTAGTTAAATCAATTGGTAATGAATGTTCTAATTCTTTACGAATAGCTGGATCAAGATTTAAAAATTTATCTTTTATTGCCTGTAAACTATTTTTTAACGGTTCACCTTTTCCTTTTCCTTCAGGAGGTGGAGCAGTGAACAATCTTGTTGCAGCTTCTAAATCATCTTCTTTAAACTGTTCTTTGCCATCAACTAATTGTAATCCTGCTTCTTCTTTTAATTCTTTTTTTAATCCTTCTAATTCAGCAACCATTGCATCGGCCATTTGTTTTGCCTGATCTGCTTTAGGTTTCCAGATGGCAGCTTTCTCTCTAGTTTCACCTTTTTCTAAAAGTTTGGTAAGAGAAAGTAATACTTCGGTATTTTTTTGTTCTACTATATCACTAGCAGTGTTTAAACTTCTGTCAACGGTTTTAAATGCATTCAAGATTTCAGATGATACGTTTAAGGCCAATAATGCCGTTAGTACCAAATACATCAAGTTGATCATCTTCTGCCGTGGCTCTTTAGGTAGAGACATCTTTATTTAATATTTTAAGATTTACTAATTAATTTCTTTTCTCAGCTTTAATAAACTAGGCTTGTCTTCCACCTTGCATAGCAGAAAGCATACTACCATATACACTATTTAACTTAGTTAAGTTACCAGCTAAAACAGTAATTTGTTCTTTTGCTTTAATTGCATCATCAGTTGAATTACCCATAGCAGCAGTAGTTTGAGCTAATTTGCCATAGAATTGATTCATAGTTTTTAAATGATTGTTACTTTCTTGTAACTCTAATTCGTAAACTGTATTTAAAGATGATAAGTTTTTAGCTAAAATTTGAACTTGGTTGTGGAACTGTTTTGTTGTTTCACTAGCAGCATTGAATGAATTAAAAGTACCAGCCGCAGCATTAACTGAAGTTGCAATTGCAGCCATTGCTACTGAAGCATCTTTTGCTTTTGCACCAAAATCGCCAGTAGATTTAACTACATCGCTAACTTCACCCATTTTTTCTACAGTTGTTCCTAATTTTTGAAAACCTGCACTTAATTTACCTAAATTAGCTGGTGTAATATCAGCTTCTTCAAGCATTTTTTCCATGGTTTTCAATGGAGTTTCCTCAACACCTTTTTTAAGACCAGGAATATGAACTTCATGATCGTCCATTGCAGGATAAATTATGTATAAAACACCATAAGCCAAGAAAACCAAAGCCTCTGTTGTTAAACCAATTTTTAACCATAAATCTGCATCTGGAGCATGTAAGATTTTTCTTAAAGCACCCCAAATTACAATTGCTGCTGCAACAGATACAAATACATCTACGATTTTACCAACTTTGGCGGGAATTTTTGCTGCCATGATTTTCTAGTTTTTATGATTGTTTTTTGATAAAAATTTTATAAGTTCTTATTATTTATTTTGTCATTTTTGGTGATAAATCAATAACACATCTAAATCCAATATAAGATTTAGCAGTATCTTGATATTCAAATGCTCTTGTTGAAACTTGTAAATAAAAAGCTACATCTTTCCAACTACCACCACGAATGGTTTTGCGTTTCATGTATGGAGGATCTGAATCTTTTGCATCATATCTTAAATCTGGATTCATTTCATTAAAGAAATTATAAGAACCTTCATTATAATAAGTGCTAGTCCATTCTGCTACGTTTCCACACATATTATATAAACCATAATCGTTTGGCCAATATGCATCTGCACGTACAGTATAAAAACCACCATCTTCAGCATAATTACCACGACCAGGTTTAAAGTTTGCTAACAAACATCCTTTTTTATTACGAGGATAGTAGTTACCCCAAGGATACATACTGTTTGTTCTTCCACCACGAGCAGCATATTCCCATTCAGCCTCACTTGGTAAACGGTAATTACTCTCAATGGCCATGCCTTTACTTTGTAAAAACTTGTTTTGCATAGCAGTTCTCCAATGACAGAAAGCTTTTGCTTGTTTCCAACTTACACCTACAACAGGGTAATTTCCAAATGAAGGGTGAGCAAAATATCTTTTAGTCATGGGCTCATTATATGCATAAGAGAAATCTCTCATCCACACTAAAGTATCTGGATAAATTTTTACATTTTCTCTAGCTATAAAATTTTTACGAGCCATGCCATAGTTTTCTTTCTTGGCAGCTTCAGATAAAACAAACTCTTCGTAACGATATCTGAATTTTTCAGGATCTAATTCAACCATTCCATATAATCTATTATCTGGAGCTAAAACTAATTTATCACCTAATTTTTCTAAATTCTTAGAATCAAATTTTAAAGATGTTTTGGCCTTAACCCAATCAATTGCTTTAACAGAATCTCCTGAAACACCTGTAGATCCACCTTTAACAAAACCTAATTCGGTTGCTGCAAGAGAATCTCTTACCCACCAAACAAATGAACGGTATTTGTTATTGGTAATTTCAGTTTTATCCATCCAAAAACCAGCAATGGAAACTTGACGATTACGTTGATTAAAGTTAAAATTCATATCCTCATCACTTGGACCTAAATGGTAGGTTCCAGGAGGAATATAAGACATAGCGGCCGGAGCACCCATACTTTTTTTAGCTAAAGGAGCTGAGCCTCTTACTTGGCCATCACTCATGTAAGTGTCTACACTAGAGTTCTTACCTTTTTTAGAACAAGATGTTACCCCTACTAAGGCTACACAAGTAAGCAATACAAAAAAATGTTTCTTCATCATTTGCGGTTCTGTTAAATATAAATGGTGACGACAAAAATAATGACATTATTCAGACATATCCAAATAAGAAATTATTTAATAAAATTTATTGAGTAAAAAATTTTGCGATAGACGAGAGTTATATTGTGATAAGCATGTTATTAACGACGAAATCGGTTGCAATATATATGAATTAAGTGTTATATAAATGCAAAAATTTTTCGAAATTATTTACAGGTGCTTTACAGGTTTTATGCTCACAAAGATAATATTGCAAATTTGAATTATTCCCCTTATCCTTCAGTAAAGGGATATTTGTTGCAGATGTTTGATTTGTAATTAATACAATAATATTAGGAAAATAATGTTGATGGAATAATTGAATTTCAGTTAAAGCCTGCTCACCTGTAATCACAACTTGTTTATTTTGATGTATATATGATTGCATTACTATTGACCATGCTCCAAAAGAAGTAGGATATTTTTTAATAGCATGATGCAACCCTTTTAGCATTTTTTCAGATAGTGCCAAATACTTTTCCTCATCAAAAACAACACTTAAATATTGTAAGCTAAGTGCAAAAATGGCATTTGCAGAAGGGGTGGCTCCATCGTAAACATCAACTTTTCTTACTAAAATATTTTTTTGATGAGCAGCTGTAAAAAAGAAATAATTAGATTGATGATCAGAAAAATTTTGTATCACTAATTCTGAAAGCTCTTTTGCTTTTAATAAATAATTTGAATTTCCAGTAATTTCTTGTAATTGAATTAATGCCCAAATTAAGTTAGTATAATCTTCTACATAAGCCTCCTGATAAGGTTTATTATTTTTATAACAATGAAATAATGATTCATTTGTCAACATTATTGATAGCATAAAATCCATGTTCTTTATGGCAAGTTCTCTGTACTTCTCATTACCAGTTGCTTTAAAAGCTTTAGTACATGCTATATTCATTAATGCATTCCAAGAGCAAAGTACTTTATCGTCTAATAATGGTCTTATTCTATTTTTTCTAGCTGCTAATAACTTTTCTTTACAATCATTAATTTTATTATACAATTCATCGTAAGAAGTTTGCTTTTCTGCTGCGATTTCATGTAAAAAAGATTTTAAGTAAATGATATTAGTTTCTTCCCAATTTCCATGATCAGTAATATTAAAAATGGCACAAAACAATTCAGCATCTTCTAGTAAAATTTGTTCAATTTCTTTTTTAGTCCAGGTATAAAATTTACCCTCAACACCTTCACTATCTGCATCTAAAGCACTATAAAATGCAAACTCATTACTCATCATTTCTCTTTGAATAAACTGAAGTGTTTGATGAATAGTTTCTGAATAAATTTCTTTTTTGGTAATTTGATAAGCTTCAGCTAGGGTTGCAACTATCAAAGCATTATCGTATAACATTTTTTCAAAATGAGGGGCAAACCATTTTTCATCTGTGCTATAACGAGCAAAGCCTCCTGCTACATGATCATAAATTCCACCTAAAATCATTTTATCTAAACTTAATAATGCATGGTGTAATGCTTTTTCATCTTTTGTATAATGACAATGCCTCAACAAAAAAAGTATAGAAAATGTTTGTGGAAATTTTGGAGCACCTCCAAAACCACCCCATAATTTATCTGCCTTATTTAATAATTCTGCAGCAATTGTGTTTAAGTTAGATTCATCAATAACAACATCGCCCTCATTTTTCAATTTACTTAAACTACTTGCATTTTTTAAATAAGTTGTCAGTTGTTCAGCCTGTGCTTCTATCTCATCTTTACGTTCAGTAAAAGCTTTATAAATGAGTAGTAAAGTTTCTCTCCATGATAATCTGCCATGTGTATTTTTAGGAGGAAAATAAGTACCCCCAAAAAAAGGTTTTAAATCTGGAGTTAAAAAAACATTCAAAGGCCAACCCCCACTGCCTGTCATAGCCTGAACAGCATCCATATAAATATGATCTAAATCTGGTCTTTCTTCTCTATCAATTTTAATATTGATGAAATGCTCGTTCATAATTTGAGCTATGCTTTCATCTTCAAAACTTTCGCGTTCCATAACATGGCACCAATGACAAGAAGAATAGCCAATACTAACTAAAATTGGTTTGTTTTCTGTTTTTGCTTTTTGCAAAGCCTCATCTCCCCAAAAAAACCAATCTACTGGGTTATGGGCATGTTGTAACAGATATGGTGATGATGCATTTATTAATTGATTGGTGTGTTGCATAATTTTAATAGAAAGCTAAAGATAATTTTTAAAAATAAAATGGGCAACGTTTGTTGCCCATTCAAGTATTAATGTTGATGTTGTTATCTATTATTTATACTCATTTTAGTTTCAATATTTTTTTTGTATTGTTTTACAGCTCGGGCAATACTTTCTGAAAGTTCTTTTTGTCCGGCTGCACTGTTAAGATAATCTTCTTCATCTGGATTACTGATAAACCCTAACTCAACTAAAATTGCAGGCATAGCTACAGCTTGTAAAACCCAAATACCTACTGCTCGTTGCTTAGCATCTCTGTTAACACGACCAACTTTTGTAAATTCGTCTTGTACTGCATAAGCTAAATTTCTACTTCGTTCAGTATATTGTTGCATTCTTAAAGAAATGGCTGCTATTTGTTCTGGATCATCTAAACTTTTTTGTTCCATCATCATAGAACTATCTGCATATAATGGATCATTTTCTTTTAGAGCATTAAATTTATCTTCATTTTTATCAATTCCCCATATATAGGTTTCGGTTCCTTTAGCAATACTTGGAGTGGTATAATATTCGTATTGTGCTACTTTTTTACTAACAGTTTTTTTACCTTTTTTTACTTTAACTGTTTTATAACCTTTAAAAACCCTTCTTGTAGTTCCTCTTGATGAATTACAATGAATAGAGATAAATAAATCTCCTTTTGCTGCATTGGCCTTATCGGCTTTTACTCTAACATGATCGTAAATGTCTGTGGTCCTTGTCATGTAAACTTCAACATCTGGAATTTCTTTCTTAATTTCTGCCTCTAACAATAATGCTACACTCAATGAAACATCTTTTTCATGTGAGTACTTTCCAGAAGCTCCATAATCTGAACCTCCATGTCCGGCATCAATTACAATTTTTTTTAAGCCTTGTTTTTGTGTAGGAGGGAAAATTGAAGGAATACTGTTTGTAGCAGCAATAGAAACTATTGCAAAAACTAAAAACAAATAAGTTATTTTTCGTGTAATCTTCATGAAACGTTAAAGTGTAATATTAAAAAACTGCAATAAAACCACTTGCCTATATTTTTGTACCCAATAAAATGATGAGTGAACTTTTATAACGATAAATATAGGTGGCGTATTATAACAATCTTAATAATTGTTTGCTCAGGTTTGCAAGTAAGTCAAACTCATGCACAAAAAGCCCTAAATTCAAAAAACTTAACAAATAGTTTAGAAAAAAAAAGTACTTCAGCAAATTCAAATACTGCACTTACAAATTCTGATACAAGTAGAAAAGAAATTGCTCTCTCATCTAATTCATCAATAAATAGAAAAGATTCTACACTTATCTCTACCATCGACTCTATTAAAATATCAAAAGATTCTTTAGATGCTCCTGTAAAATATGCAGCAAGCGATTCTGGTGTTTTCATTATTTCAACCAAAGAATTCTTTTTATATGGAAAAAGTAAAGTTGAACAAAAAGATATGGTATTAGATGCAGGTGTTATTAAATACGATGGAAGTAATCAAAGCATTTTTGCATATGGTGCTGTTGATACCACTGATAATCCTTTGAATAAAACTAAAATGCAAGATGGTACCAACACCACTTTTAGCGATACCATCTCTTTTAATTTAAAAACTCAAAAAGGACGAACTGTAAATTCTTTTTATAATGAAGGCGAAATTTTTGTCAATGCTCAAGTGCTAAAAAAGGTTGATAAAGATATTTTTTATGGTTGGAGGGGAAGATTTACCACCTGTAATTTAGATGTACCACATTTTGCTTTTAGAACTCGGAAGCTGAAAATGATAAATAATAAAATTGCAGTGAGTGGTGCAGCATCTCCGGAGTTTGAAGGAGTGCCTTTTCCTATTGGAATTCCTTTTGGAATTTATCCTTTAAATAGGGGCAGACATTCAGGTGTTTTAGCTCCTCAATTAATAACTACAGAAGATTTTGGCATAGGCTTGCAAGGTTTGGGCTATTATAAAGTTTTGAATGATCATTTTGATGTTACCCTAAAAGCAGATTTATATTCTTATGGTGGTTGGAGTGTTAACGTAGCACCTAAATATATTGTTCGTTATAAATATTCTGGCGGATTAAATATTACTTTTCAAAATTTAAAAACCTTGAACAGAGGTAGTTTTACTAAAGAAGAATTTACACAATCTAAAACATTTGATGTAAACTGGACTCATACTAGAGATAATAGAGCAAGACCTGGAACATCGTTTGGTGCTAATGTTCATTTTGGCAGTACAAAATTTAATCAGAGTTTTTTAGGAAATCCTCTTATCAATTTTAATAATAGAATTAACTCTAATATTAACTATACTAAGAATTTTAATAATGTAGCTAATTTAAACTTAAATATTAGTCACGATCAAAATGCTGCTAATCGTTCGGTTAATGTACAGTTGCCTAATATTGGTTTTAATGTAATTACACTTTATCCTTTTGAAAAGAAAGAACGCATAGGAAAAGCCAAATGGTACGAAAGTATTGGTGTGGGCTATGGTGGTACTTTTAATAACTCATTAAGTTTTTACGATTCTGCCATATCCATTAAACACCTCTTAGATACTATGCAATGGTCGGCTACTCATAATATTCCAATTACATTGGCTTTGCCACCTTTAGGTCCAGTAACTATAGGGCCATCTGTTTCTTATAGTGAAGCTTGGTACGATAGAACATTATTTAGACAATGGAATGATGCTACTAAAAAAATTGACTCCTCAGTTCAAAAAGGATTTACAAGAAGACCCACCACAAGTTTTGGTTTAACCATGAGTACCAGAATTTTTGGAACCTATCTTTTCAAAAAATCAAAAAGCATAAAAGCTATTAGGCATGAAATTAGACCTTCAGTTGGCTTTATGTATACACCTAATTTAGACACACGTTTTAATTATAATTTACAAATTGACTCAAACAAAAATTATGTAAGAGTTTCTAGGCTTACTGGTGGATTAGTTAGTAATGAAGCATCAAGCGGTAGCATCACTTTTGGCATTGATAATTTATTTGAAATGAAAGTGAGAGATAAAAACGATACCACACCAAATGCTACAAAAAAAGTAAGATTGATAGATGTATTGGGTATTTCAAGTTCTTATAATTTAGCAGCAGATAGTTTTGCTTTAGAACCTTTCAGTATTCGATTAGGTACTAATCTTTTTGAGAAAATCAATATTTCTGCAGGGGCAACTTTAGATCCCTATAAAGTTGATGCTACAGGAAGAAGAATTAATCATTTAATGTGGTATGGAGATCAATTTAAATTAGGAAGAATTACAAATGGCAATGTTGCTATTAGTACTCAATTTAGAAGTAAACCTAAAGACGAAAAATTGGCTGATACAAAAAAACTTCCTAACGATCCTTTCATGACTCCAGATGAACAACAAAGACAATTAGATTTTGCAAGGGCTAATCCTGCTGAGTTTACAGACTTTAATATTCCTTGGAGTTTAAGCCTACAATTTTCTTACAATTTTACCAGACAAATTAAACCAGATTATTCTGGTTTCACTACAAATGCATACAGCAGTTTAGGCTTTAATGGAGATTTTAACTTAACCCCAAGATGGAAAATGGGTGGAACAGGAAATTATGATGTTACTACAGGAAAATTACAACAACTTAATTTTTTTGTAACAAGAGAATTGCATTGCTGGCAATTAAGTATTAATGTAACTCCTGTAAATATTTGGCGTTCGTTTAGCATTACCATTTCTCCAAAATCTGGTATGCTCAGAGATTTAAGAATTAATAGAACACGCCAATTTAGTAATCAATAAATTTTAAAAAAATAATTGTATTTCTAATCAAATAATTAATCTTTCAATTATTTTCGGAATAAATATTTTATATGAAAAAGCCAATACAAATTTTAGTAGTAATGATATTTTCATTTTTTACAACTATATATGCTCAAGATTTAAATCCAGCTAATAGAACTAAGTCTGCATTAAAACTTACACAAACTGCTTCTTTCAAAATGTTTTCTAAATCTGAAATAATGGGTCAGGAAATGGAAAACAATTTCAAATCAAATACAGTATATAACATCGAAATCACTCCAACAACTGAGCAAGGTGCAATTGCAGAAATAAAAATAATTGCACAAAAAATTGAATCTGAAGCTATGGGTCAAGTAATGAGTTATGATTCAGAAAAACCTGAAGAGGGTAATACAGAATTAGCAGCTGATGTAAAGGATATGATGAAAAATACCATGAAAATTACTTTAGATAAAAATGGCTTTATCACATCAGTAAAAGGAAATGAAAAGTTAACTACTTTAAAGAGTGATGTTGAAAATAAATATGAAATAGGAGAACTTTTCGGTATGTTTTTAAAACTTACTAATACTGTTAAACCTGGAGAAAGTTGGGAAGAAAAAGAAGATAAAAAAGAATTTAAAGCAACTAGCAAATACACCTACAAATCATTTGAGAATGGAATGGCAAATATTGAAAAAATAAGCACAGTAACTATTAATCAAAAAATGGAACAAATGGGTATGCTAATGTTTTCTACATTGGAAGGCACTGTTGTTGAAAATATTGAAGTAGACCCCTCTACCCTACTCATTAAATCTAGAACATCAATTAGTAACTTAACTGGATATGTTGATGCAAGTGGTAAAAAAATGCCTCTATCTACTTTTTTTACTACTTCTGAAACAATACAATAGAACTACATATTTTTTTAATTTTCACAAACCCAAATACTTATTTTCTTTTAAAAATCTATTAAAATTATCTATACCTATTTCCCTCGAAGAAAAAACAGAAAACGCAGAAATAATATATCATTATTCTCCGAATTCACTTTCTTCTGCGGGTATATTAATATAATTTAATACCACAAGTTTGCCTACATATAATAAATCACTTTTAACTATGTTCTAAATTCGTACTTTCATTAAAATATTTACCAATAAATTGTCAACCCCACAACGATATATTGCACATTTCGATTTAGACTCTTTTTTTGTAAGTGTTGAAGTCATTAACAATCCATCTCTTGCAGGAAAAGCAGTAATAGTAGGAGGCTCAAAAGATAGAGGTGTGGTAACAACTTGTAGTTACGAAGCCAGAAAGTTTGGGGTTCGTAGTGCCATGCCAATGAAACAAGCCATGCAACTTTGCCCTCATGCCATTCTAGTTAGAGGTACAAGAGGCATGTACAGTAAATATTCGAATTGGGTTACAGATATTATTGCATCGAAAGCTCCTTTATACGAAAAAGCCAGCATTGATGAATTTTATATTGACCTAACAGGGATGGATAAATTTTTTGATGTATTACAATGGACCATTGATTTACGTCAGCAAATTATCAATGAAACTCAACTTCCCATTTCATTTGGTTTAGCTAGTAATAAAATGATTGCAAAAATTGCAACCGATGAAGCCAAGCCCAATGGATTTTTATTTGTAAAACCAGGAAGTGAAAAAGAATTTTTAGCTCCATTACCTGTTAATAAATTTTCTGGTGTTGGAGAAAGTACTTTTAAAAAATTGAAGTGGATGGGCATTCATTTAATTGGCGATATTTTAAAACATAGTGAACAAAGCCTAGAAGATGAACTTGGCAAATGGGGTAAAGATTTATATAGAAAAGCTCAAGGTATTTCTAAAAGTGTGGTTTCTATGGGTAGAGAAGCTAAAAGTATTTCTAAAGAAAATACATTTATTGAAAATATTTCTGATGAAAATACTCTAATTATTGAGCTAGTAAAAATGGTAGAAAAAGTAGGTTATGAATTAAGAAACGATGGTATGCTTACGGGTTGTATTGCAGTTAAAATTAGATACCCAAATTTTGAAACTACTCAAAAACAAACTACAATTGATTTTACTTTGAGCGATGAAGTATTGATAAAAGAAGCCATAACATTATTCAAAAAACTATGGCGTAAGCCGCAACCTGTAAGGCTTTTAGGCGTTCGGTTAAGTGAATTTACCAATCAAACTTTTCAAGGAAATTTGTTTGAAGATCATACAACTCAAACCAAATTATATTCAGCTATCGACGATGTTAAAAACAGATTTGGCAAAACTTCGTTACAAAAAGCCAGAACTATTAAGAAAGAAAAATAAATACTAACAATTATAAATTTCGTCTATAACTGCTGCACAGTTTTCCAAAACCACTTTTCTTTTTAAACTCATTTTAGGTGTCATTTCTCCACCTTCAATACTCCATTCTTTTGGTAATAAAGCAAACTTTTTCACTTGTTCTACGTGATTAAACAATGGATTATATTTATCAATGATAGATTGATATAGTTCAATGACTTTAGGATTTTTAATAATAGTTTCGTTAGTTCCAAAATCTATATCATGTTCCTTACACCAATTTTGTAATGCAGTAAATGATGGAACAATAAGAGCAGAAACAAATTTTTTATCGGCTCCAACAATTAAAAACTGTTCTATAAAATGACTTTCTTTAAACTTGTTTTCTAAGGGTTGTGGAGCCACATATTTTCCTCCACTAGTTTTAAATAACTCTTTTTTTCTATCGGTAATTTTTAAATATTTATTATCTACCCAAACACCAATATCTCCTGTATGTAACCAACCATCAATAATGGTTTCAGCAGTTAAATCTGATCGTTTATAATAACCTTTCATTACAGTACTTCCTCTAACAATAATTTCACCATCTTCTGCAATCTTTACTTCTATACCAATTATAGGCTCACCCACTGTGCCAAATCTTCTTCCACCTTCTGCTTTTCTGTTTACACTAATTATTGGACTATTTTCAGTTGGTCCATACCCTTCATAAATAGGCACTCCAGCTGCAGTAAAAATTCTAAGTAAATGAATTGGGCAAGCAGCACCTCCTGAAACTATAAATTCTATATTTCCACCTAATGCTTCTCTCCATTTTTTAAAAATGATTTTATTAGCAATCTTTAATTGTAAATTATACCACCATCCTCCATCAACAGCTACATCATATTTTTTTGCTAAGCCAACTGCCCAGAAAAATAATGATCGTTTAATACCTGTGAGTTCTTGTCCTTTAGCCATTATTTTCTCATACACTTTTTCAAGTAAGCGAGGTACACAACTAAAGCCAAATGGTTTCACTTCTCGAATATTATCTCCAATAGTTTCAAGGCTTTCAGCATAATAAATACTGATACCACTAAACAAATAAATGTAAGTAATAACTTTTTCGAAAATATGATTCAAAGGTAAAAAGCTTAAGGCAATGGCATCAGATCTATCTTCAAAAGGAAAACTTTGTTTGCCATATTGTAAACAAGTGTATAAATTACTATGAGTAAGCATTACACCTTTTGGCTTTCCAGTAGTTCCAGAAGTGTAAATTAAAGTGGCCACATGCTCAACGGGAATTTCTTTTTTATGTGCAGCGACTTGTTGTAGCTGTTCTGTTGTAATGTTTGAAGTTAACTCGCTCCAATGAGCACATCCTTCAACATGATTAAAACTATAAATCTTTTTTAATGATGGAATATTAGGTTTAATTGCACTAATTTTTTGAAACATTTCCTCATCACTAACAAAAATGTATTTGGCTTCAGAATCGTTTAAAATAAACTCAATTTCTAATGAATTAGTGGTTGGATATAAAGGCACCAAAATAGCACCACTTTGTTGCACAGCCAAATCGGTAAATACCCATTCTGGTCTATTATTACTAATGATAGCAATTTTATCGGCACCTTCGGCTGTATAATCTTTTCCATTCATACCTAATTGTAATAAACCTGCAGTTAAATTATTTACAGTTGCAATGGTTTGTTCAGCACTCGTGGTTTGCCAAGCACCGCTAACTTTAGCACCAAACATGTTTGGTTTATTTCCAAACTTATTGAGTTGAAAGTCTAGGGCGTCGAATAATCTTTTTATTTCCATAATAAAATATTAAGCTTTTTATAAGCAGCAAGGGAATAAAGATATTTGTTTTATAAATATTAGAAAAAGCAGAAGCTATTTATTATTAAAATAAAGTGGATTTAAGTTTAAAAAAACTAAAAAAGCAAAGCTTCCTATAATATCTGCAATAATATCTCCAACATCAAAAGCACGATTATCTATAAAATTTTCTTGAACAAACTCCATTCCTATGCCATAACAAGAGCATAAAAAAGCAATGAACCAAAATCCGGTTTGTGCTTTATTTTTTTCATAAAAAAAATTACAGACTAATAAACAAAGAATAAAAAATAATACTATATGCACTAGCTTATCTAGCTGCAGATTACCAAACCAATGAATAGTAGGTAATTTTTTTCCAGGAATACAGAGCAAAAAAGTAACTAAAACAAGCCATGAAATTGCAAGTAATAAAGTATAACTATTTTTTTTCAAGGATGATTTGTTATGGGTTTAGTAATCCATTTTTTCTTCTTTCATTTCACCTGTTTTACGTTTAGATTTGAGAACATCTAAAATTTGACGTTGTCTGGTGCTATCTGTTTTTTGAGAAGAAATGTTTAATCTGTTTTGAGCCATATCATCTTCAATCTTTCTCTTCTTTTTTATTAAAGCAACAGAATCTTCCTTTAAATTATCTAATTTTTTAATGGCTTTTTTCATGGCTTCTTCTTGCTCTGCAATTTGCAATTCTAGATCATAAGCTGCTGAAAGATTTTTTAAACCATTCATATAGGTTTTAGTTTTATCTAAAAGTCTATTTTCTTCTCTTTCGCCAACAAAATGTTCAAAGCCTTTACTCATTAAAAAAGTTACGTTAGAAACATCTTTTTCTTGTCTGCTTTTTCTTTCTACTAAAACATATATATCATAAGTTTCATTGCCAAATTCTGGCATAGTTACACCAGCATAAACCATATAGTCTTTTTGCTTACGACCTTTATAGCCTAGTTTTTCAAAGTTTTTATCAATTGCGGCTCTAACTGTAGTTTCAATAAAAGGCACTTCACAAATAATACCAGGAACATCCATTTTATTGAATTGAACAACAGTAAATCTGCTTTGAGCAAATAGCATTGATACTAATTGAAGACAGACAATTGATAGTAATAATTTTTTCATACAATTAATTTGACTATCACAAATCTTTTAAAATTTTAAATACAAAGTCTTGATGTGTTTAAAAATCTGGTTGCTTTGGTTTATTACACATTATAGCATCTATGCGTTCTTTAACTTCTTCAGTTATTTTTTCAACTACTTCTAGAGATTTTAAATTATCGAGTAATTGTTCTTTTTTAGTTGCTCCCAAAATTGCAGTGGTAACATTTTTGTTACTGATACACCAAGCAATACTTAATTGAGGCAAGGTTACCCCTAAGTCATCTGCAAGTTGGCCCAACTGAACTACTTTACTTACTTTGTCTTCAGTTACCCATCTTTCTTTTAACCAATCGAAACCTTTTATGCCTAAACGAGAATCTTCTGGAATGCCTTTATTGTATTTACCTGTTAAAAGTCCAGTTGCTAATGGGCTCCAAATGGTTGTACCCATACCCACACCATTAAAAATTCCTAGAAATTCTTTTTCAATTTTTTCTCTTTCAAACATGTTGTATTGAGGTTGTTCAACTTGTGGTGGAATTAAACGATAATCTCTAGCAATTCTATGAGCTTCCATAATTTCTACACCACTCCATTCACTAGTACCCCAATACAAAATTTTACCTTGTTGAATTAAGTTATTCATGGTTAACACCACTTCTTCAATGGGTGTGCTTTTATCTGGACGATGACAGAAATATAAATCTAAATAATCTGTTTGCATTCTTTGCAAAGCTTCATGACAAGCTTCTATCAAATGTTTTCTACTTAGCCCTGTTTGGTTAGGTTTATTGTTATCGCCTCTCCAACCAAAGAAGGCTTTACTACTAATGGTATAGCTGGTTCTATCCCAATTTTTAGCTTTTAAAACTCGACCCATCATTTTTTCACTTTCGCCTAAAGCATATACTTCTGCGTTATCGAAAAAGTTTACACCATTATCGTATGCAATGCCCATTAATTCATCGGCCAAACTATCATTAATTTGTTTGTGAAAAGTTACCCAACTACCAAAACTTAATACACTTAACTGCAAACCAGTTTTACCCATTTTTCTATATTCCATATATTTTAATTTAAAAATTTTTAAAGAATCAAAGATAAAAGATTGAGAATTGTGCTGATAAACAATATTTATCAATACGATTTTAATTGAAGTAAATATTTTAAAAAATAATTGTACAAAAAAAAGATAACTTCTGGGTTGACTTTGTAAATTGAGGCCGAAATAAAAATTATATTACACAAACACTATTTAATAAACTTCTACTTAGAACAACCAAAATCTATATTCAGCGACTTGAAAATGTAAAATGCGATATTCAACTTTCGACAATATATAGAATGTTTGAATTTCATCTTGGAAAAATAAAATTTAATGTTTGGATAGATAACATCAATTTTAAAACCTTCTACAACATTCCTTAACCTAAACACATTTTAAAGTAGGAATGGTAATGAATAAGTTAATTAAAATTTATTTTTATAGAATAAGTTTTAACTTTATTTTGCACATTATTTAAAGCCGCCTATTTGCTAATTGCTTAACAATAAAGTATTAACAACATGAAACTAACCTCTTTATTTGGTTGTATTATATTAGTATTAAACACAAATATTGCATTTTCACAAACCCAAAATAGCAATGTAAATGTCAAATTTTTAGTTGAAGGTGGTGTTGAGTATGGTGGGGATGAAATTCTTAAAGTATTTTTTACAAATGGGGGCGACCAAACTATGAGAGCTGGCCAAGGTGGTTATGTTTCAATTGGTGGGCAATTTGAGTTTTCTGCCATTAAAAATTTTATGCTACGTACCTCTATTGGATTTAAGTATAATACTACAGCTGCTAATAATGCTAATATTAGGCTTACAAGAATTCCCATTACTATAATGCCAAACTTGCTGTTAAAAAATAATTTTAGATTAGGCTTAGGTGTATCAACACATCAAAGTGTAAATTTCAAAGGTGATGGATTTGTACAAGATATTAAATTTACGAGCTCACTAGCACCTAGATTTGAAGTTGGGTACAAGTGGATATCGCTTACTTATACATCTATGAAATACAAAGCTGAAAACGGTAAGGAATTATCTGCAAATTCATTTGGCATTTCATTTAGCCATGCGTTTTAAAAAGAAATAGCCAATTACACTTCCCTAATACATCTTCTTAAAAAGTATATGGGTTAAAAATGGAAAGTTGTATTTAAAAACTAATATTGCTTTTCTTAGCCTAAAGATGCAAATCGATCATTTACAATTTTACTGTTGCCCAATAACTCAAGAGAACTTAGAATTAACCATTCTTAAAAAATCAACTAAAATACTTGATGGCATTGAGGTTGAAATAATTGAAGAAGGCATTTTAACAAGTGGTATTTGTTTTTATCCCATTATAAAAAGTATACCCAGATTAATAGTTGAAGCCGTTTATGATTATAGAAATTTCTTACTAACACATCTTAAAAATTTTGAACAGAAAGAAAAAGTATTGCTGTATACTTATGGCAACATTATCAAACAAGCAGCAAGAAAAAATAAACGAACCAAAGAAAGTTTTGAATTAGAATGGAAGTTTTTCGATTATGAAAAAGATAAAACATGGGATGCCTCACCACAAAAAATGTTGGACAGATTTTTATTGGAAACAGATGAATCTAATACTAGCATTCAAAATAAATTGATTTTAGATGTTGGTTGTGGCAATGGATTATTAGATGTTTTAATAGCTAATAAAAAAGCAACTGTTATTGGTTTTGATTTTAGTTTAAGCATTGAAAAAGCGTTTGAACAAAATACCAATTCAAAAGTAATATTTGTTCAAGCCGATGTGCAACATCCTCCATTCAAAAAAAACATTTTCGATATTGTTCATGCCAGTGGAATTCTCATACACACCAACAATACTGAACATAGTTTTAATTGCTTAACTCCTTTAGTTAAATCTGATGGCAAATTGAGCTGTTGGTTGTATCATCCTAGAAAAAATTTTATACATAACTGTTTTAATTTTATTAGAAAATTTACTAGCAAACTTCCATTAAAGTTACAAATTGTATTCCATGCAGTTTTTCTATTTCCGATTAGTTTTATTATTAAAAAATTAAAAGGTAATCAACAAAATTGGAGAGAAATGATGGTAGATATTTTAGATTGGATGACTCCTGAATTTAGATGGGAGCATACACATGAAGAAGCAAAAAGTTGGTTTATAAAAAATAATTTTTCTTCCATAAAAATTACTACCCAAGAGTTATTTGGTTTTAACATTATTGGTATAAAGCACTAAAAAACAGAAGGCCATTTCGAACACTAAGTGTTGAAACAGCCCTCTTGTTAACCAAAACCAACAATGAAAAATTTTTTAATTCCCTCCTATTCCACCACCACCAGAGCTTACACGTTTACTTTCATCTTCAGCACCTGTTGTTCTTTGTCGTGCAGCTTTAACTGTACTCTTTCCAAATCTGTAACTAAAGTTTAGTTTTAATTGCTGACTCTCCCAACGGAATGAAGCATTTAAAAACTGACCGGCAAAATCACTTGTACCTCTCCAATACATAGTTCTAAAAATATCTGTTACAGATAATTTAATATTTCCTTTACCTTGCATAATTTGTTTTTGAACACCCAAGTCTACATACCCCATGGCTTTACTTACAAATGTTCCTTGCTGTATAGATGGAGTACTTACCCAACTGCTTAATTCCAATGTATATCCTTTATTCAGTTTCAAAGAATGTTGCATGTACAAATTAGCGGTATAAGCATCTAAATCGACAACTCTACCGGTTCCAAAATCAGCTTTATAATGTGAGTAGTTGGCATTAATATTAAAATATGCAGAGTATTGTTTTATTTGTAAGGGATAACTAATATTTAAACTTACAATATCTTGTGTAGCTAAATTCTTTTTTGTTATAAAACTCTTCGATTTTTCTGCAGTATCTATGAGTTGAGTAAAAACACTATTTACACGACTATAATTTAAAGTTGTATTTAAAGTGTATTTATAAGTATTTGTTATACTAAAACTATTGGTGTATTGTGGTGTTAACAAGGTATTGCCTTTTTGAAATGTATATTCATCTAATTTAAATTCAAAAGGATTTAAGTCTTGATAAGCCGGACGATCAATTCTTCTACTATAACTAAGACCCCATTGACTCATTGGATTTTTATTGAATGTAATGGCTGCACTTGGAAATAAATCGGTGTAATTTCTTTTAAATGTTGAATCGTAGCCAACATATCCATTACCATTTTTTTGTCTGCCGGTTGATTGGCCTGTAATATTACTGTTTTCAACTCTTACACCCAATTGCACCATAAAACCTTTGTACTGTTTATTAAAGTTCAAGTATCCTGCATTTACATTTTCTTTATAATCGAACTTATTGCTACGAGCAGTATCAAGGGTTTTTGTGCTGCCAATAACATCAAATCTTTGAAAATCATTAGTAGTGTTTACAAATGAAACTTTAGTACCAAAAGCCAACTTACCTCCTTTAAAGGGTTGTTCAAAATCTGCTTTTATATTGGCTATATTGATAATACTTGGAGAAATCATATTATAATTTCTACTGTATAAAAAAGCATTGTTGCCATCGAAATAGCTATTGGGTTGTTGTTGATTATTGTTAATATCGAATCGGCCATAATTTGCATCAATATTAAGCTCTCTGCCACTTGTGTCTGTATGTCTGTAGTTAGCATTAAAATTGATATTGTTATTATGCCCTATAGATGAATTATCGGCAATCAATGTTCTTACTAAACTGCTATTGGGTTTATAATAAGTGGGGGTAGAGCTAAAGTTTTCCATATTATTTGCCGAAAAACTTCCATTAACAATAAACCCAATGGTATTATGCTTATTGATGTAAAAATCAGCCCCAGTTTTAAAATTGTGAGATGCTCCATTGTTTAGCATAGATCCTCTTTGATCGAAAATGGTGTCTAATACATCTCTATAAATGTTCATCTCATTTATGTTAAGCCTTTTATTATAGTTGTAAGATCCAAATAGATTCGTTTTCTTGTTTCTATTATTTAAACTCAATCCAGCATTGTATTTTGCATAAGTTCCAATAGCATAACCTGCATTGGCATTACCATTAGTGCCAAATGCTTTATTCTTTTTTAAACGAATGTTGATGATACCTGCATTACCAGCAGCATCATATCTTGCAGATGGATTCGTGATAAGTTCAATGGCTTCAATTTCGTTTGATTGCATAGAACGAAGAAAGTCTGCCAAATCTTTTCCTGCTAATGGAGATGGACGACCATCGATATAAATCTGAACACCATTTTTTCCACTCATAGAAATATTATCATCTCTATCAATCATAACACTTGGAGATTTACGTAACAATTCAAATGCATCTGTACCTACAGCATTAATACTTCCCTCAATATTAAAAATGGTTTTATCTGCTTTTACTTCAATCATTGGTTTTTTACTTGTAACAACTACCTCGTTCAATTGTTTACTTGCTTTAATTAAATCAATTGTAGAAATAGTATAAGTTTTACCATCGTAATCAAAAATTGCTGATTGACTTGTTGCAAAACCAATATTACTTACCACAACAAAATATTTGCCCTGATTAATATTATTAAATGAGTATTGGCCTTCTTTATTTGTAATGGCAACTTTAACAATTGATGAATCCTTAGCTTTATTTAAGGTGATTGAAGCTCCTAAAAGTCCTTTGCCACTTTCATCTTTTATTGTACCATTAATTTCTTGTGCCGAGCTTAATAAACTTGTTAGAGTTAGTAAACTAATAAGTATAATATTCTTCATAATCGAATTCTTTAGTAATGTAAAAATGTATGATTAATTATTTTAAAATATAACGATTTCTATAAGAGGAAAGAAATAATTTTGAATGGTGAATATTGATGAATATATTTATTTGAATTCAATTAACTACACGAAAGCAATTTAATTATGACTCAAAATACATTTTCTGTTACTGGAAACATCGTTGACATTTTAAATAAAAAAATATACCCTGCAGAAATTGTTGTAGAAAACGATTTTATCAAATCAATAACTCCTATCAACCAATCAACCAATCAACTATTCAACTATATTCTTCCTGGTTTTATTGACTCGCATGTACATATTGAGAGCAGCATGTTAGTACCTAGTGAATTTGCTCGTTTAGCAGTTGTTCATGGAACTGTTGCAACTATTAGCGACCCTCATGAAATTGCAAATGTTTGTGGGTTAGCAGGTGTTGACTTTATGATTAACAATGGTAAAGAAGTCAACTTTAAATTCAATTTTGGAGCACCAAGTTGTGTGCCTGCAACAGTTTTTGAAACTGCAGGTGCAGCATTAAACAGTGATGATGTAAAAAAACTTTTAGAAAGAGATGAAATAAAATACTTGAGTGAAATGATGAATTTTCCTGGGGTTTTGTTTAAGGATGATGAAGTAATGAAGAAGATAGCTTATGCTCATCAATTAAATAAACCAGTTGATGGTCATGCTCCAGGTTTAAGAGGTGATACTGCTAAACAATATATAGATGCTGGAATTAGTACAGATCACGAATGTATTACTGCAGAAGAGGCTTTAGATAAACTAAAGCATGAAATGAAAATTATTATTCGTGAAGGAAGTGCTGCTAAAAATTTTGAAGCTTTAATTCATTTGCTGAACGAATATTCAAACTTAATTATGTTTTGTAGCGATGATAAACATCCTGATAGTTTAGTTCTTGGTCATATTAATCAGCTTTGTGCAAGGGCTGTTGCAAAAGGAATAGATATTTTTAAAATTTTACAAGCAGCATGTATTAATCCAATTTTACATTATAAGCTCGATGTTGGAATGTTAAGAGTGGGCGATAAAGCCGACTTTATTGTTGCTGAAGATTTAATCAATTTCAATATTATTCAAACCTATATAAATGGCTCTTTGGTAGCTGAAAGAGGTCAATCATTCATTCCTTCAAAAAAAGTATCCCCAATTAATCAATTTAATTGTAGTCAGATTTCAGAATCTGATCTTTTGATTTCAACTGATGAGTTTGCAGAAACTCAAGTTCCAGTTATTGTTGCATTAGATGGTCAATTAATTACAAACAGAATTGATATTGATAAAACATTGCTGCTTGAGAATGATAAACTTGTAAGTAACGTAAAAGAAGATGTTTTGAAAATGGTGGTAATCAATCGCTATCATAATGCACCTATTGCCAAAGCTTTTATTAAAAATTTTGGATTGAAAAAAGGAGCATTGGCATCAACTGTTGCACATGATAGTCATAATATTGTAGCTGTTGGTGTTGATGATGAAAGTTTATGCAAAGCCATCAATAAAGTAATTGAATGTGAAGGAGGTGTTGCGGCAGCAGATCATAATCAAACCCAAATTGTTCCATTACCAATAGCTGGATTAATGAGTGCAGAAGATGGTTATAAAGTAGCCTCTGACTATACTAAAATTGACCATTTTACTAAAGCTGATTTAGGTAGCACACTACTTTCTCCTTTCATGACTTTAAGCTTTATGGCACTATTAGTAATACCCCATTTAAAGCTCAGTGATAAAGGATTATTTGATGGAGATGCTTTTAAGTTTGTTTAATTGCATTTCTTCCTTTTTTTAATCAATCTAAACTATTAAAATATAGCTGGTTTGAACATAATTTTTGTTCAAAAAAAACGTTATAGCTATTAACTTGATAGCCGTACCTATGCACAAACTGTATCCATACAGTTATAAAAATATTAAAATATGGGCCCAAATTATGCTCATGGCTTTCTTGTCTATACAAGTTACTGCACAGAAACCGTTAAGATTTTCTGAACCTAATAATACTAATGGGAACAATGCTTATGTCTCTTATTCTAAAGATAAAACTTCAATTAAACCAAGAATTATAGCATTTGATAAAAAAGGAATTTATACAAGAAAGGATAAATTTATTGGTTATACTTTAAGGTTAGAAAATAATTTAAGACAAGATCAGAATGGTGAAATAGCTTTAAAAGTTGTGAATCAGTCTGGAGTTGTATTACATCAAGATGTTGCTAGTTTTAATATGAGAAAAAAGGGTGAGTTTGAAAAGAATTACTTTTTTGATGGTAAACAAATTCAACCTGGTTACTATACATCAACTATGTTTATTTCATCTGCTCAATATGCAGATACCATTAGTTATACTTTTGCTTTTGAACCAAACACTGCTACCGCATTAGTGTCAAATGCTCCTTCAGACTTTGTAAACTTTTGGGATCAAGCTAAGCGAGAATTGTATAACACCCGAGCAGATATTGCCATAAGACCAAGACCAGATTTATTCAGAAAACATTACAACACTTTTGAAGTAGAATTTCAATCAACAGACAAAGCAATTATCTATGGTTGGTTAACTGTTCCTGCAAATAAAAGTCCACAGCCTGTTTTGTACATTATTTCTGATTACCAAGGAGAGTTAATTCCAGAATATAGAAAAGATGTAGCAGTATTATCTATTAATACCAGAGGTACAGGAGCTAGTAATCAGCACTACAATTTTGGTTACGACCAATTGGGTTTATATAATGTATCAGATAAAAACAGATCTTATTTAAAAGGTGCGTATTTAGATGGGTTAAGAGGTTTAGATGTTATTATGCAAGCCGCAAACGCCAACTTTTTAGATACCAGAAAAATTGTTGTTCAAGGAGCAGGATTAGGAGCTGGTATTGCTGCTTGTATAGGAGCTATTGATTCAAGAGTGATAGGCATTGTAATGGAAGCCCCTAGTTTTATTGGATTTAATAATTTGCTCAATAGTAATAGCCAAGGTTTTCCGGCTTATATGTTTAATAATTATATAGCTCAACGCAAAAGCACCAGAGAAAACTTAATAAATAATTTGGAGTATTTCGATCCTATTTATTTTGCACCTTATATCAGCAGTAGAATTTTAGTAGGCTTTAGTTCAAACAATAGCAATACCCCTGCTCAAAATGTATTACAATTTATTAATCAATTAAGAGTTCATAAAAAAGAAAAATACGAATGCAAAAACTGTGGAAATAGTTTAAATAAACGTTTTTATGGTTTTAAAGAAACATGGTTGAAAGAAAGATTTGGACAACCATAGAAAATAATTAAACTTTATAAAATAAATTCAATGAAAAGCAACATATTAAAAATCTTTGCAACCCTTTTTTTAAGCATCAGCTTTTTACAAACTGTGAAAGCTGGTTTTCCTGTAGGTAATGGAAGATGGTTGCTTTCGCCAACATATACCCGATATTTTGCAGATGGCTATTGGGATAATACGGGCATCTTTAACAATTTTGAAAATAAAGGAAGATACCAATCTGATTATTTTGGATTGTATGGTGGAATTGGAATTGGAAGAGATGTTGATTTAGTATTCAACATTCCATTTGTACAACAGCGTTATTTAGAAAATGGCCAAATACAAGAATCATTACAAGCCGTTGGAGATATAACAGTTGGGCTTTCATATTTTTTAAATCATTTCGATTATTATAAGCATTTATCAATAACTGGATCATTAATTTTCCCAGCATATCCATCTATTGAACAAACCTATTTACTGCCTGGTTTTAATTCTACAGGTGGAGAAATAAAAATGGGATTGGCAGGTACTAATACCAATACCTTAAAAGATACTTATTATGATGTAGAAGCAGGCATTAGAACCTATTTTAATGCAGGCGGACCAACCATGTTTTTTGCAAATGCTACTTTGGGGGTTCCTTTTAATGAAGATTGGAAATTAAGTGGAACATTTAATTTAGTAAGCTCTAATAGTAGTACAGGTTTTTTAACACCTACAAATATTTTTATCAATAGAGATTTTTCTTATTTACGTGGTAATATTTCATTAGGTAGAAGAATCAATAGAAATATAACATGGTTTGCAAGCATTTTTAGAGATTTTACAGGTAGAAGTATTGGTCAGGGTCAGGGTTTTTCTACCTATATGGTATTTAAATTCTAAACTAATTCTAGTTCAATTCAACGAACACTTATTTTTGCTTAATGTCTTTCTTCAAAATTAATTGGGATGCACTAGGCGTAACTGTTTCTGTAGCTTGTGCTATTCACTGTGCCATTTTACCTTTAGCTTTAAGCAGTTTACCGCTTTTTGGGGTTGATATTATTGAAAATATATATTTCGAATATGGCATGATTGCTTTGGCATTTGTTGTAGGAGCATATTCCCTCTATCATGGATTTAAGAAACATCACCACAGATGGCTACCTTTTATTTTATTTTCTCTTGGCATTGTATTCTTATTATTGAAACAAATATTTCATGACTTTCATCTTTGGCTTTTAATACCTGCAGTATTTTTTATTATCTATGGTCATTTTTTAAATTTCAGATTTTGCAGGCATCATAATCATGCTCATAAAGACGATTGCGATCATTAATCTTTTATTTCCATACAAATTTCAACTAATATACTATTAGTAGTTTTTGGGTGTAAAAAAGCTACCAATTTATTGTCTGCTCCATGCTTTGGTGTTTCATGAATCATTGTAAATCCTTCAGCTTTTAATCTTTCAATTTCAGCATAAATATCTTCTACCAAAAAAGCTATGTGGTGAATGCCCTCTCCCTTCTTTTCAATATATTTTGCAATAACACCATCTGCAGTTCTACTTTCTAACAATTCAATCTTACTTTCTCCAGTTTTAAAAAAAGCAGTATTCACTTGTTCGCTTTCAACAATCTCTGTTTTATAACACAATGTATTTAAGAGTTTTTCATACAATGGAATGGCAGTTGAAAAATCTTTTACAGCAATGCCAATATGTTCAATTTTTATCATTCTTTTTTGTATTACGATTAATGGAAATTCAAATTTTTTAGCAGTTAATTAACCCAAAAATAAAGCTCCTCTGCTTAAATTTGCAGTTGACAGAAGCTAAAAATATAAAACACATGTTAAAACTACCCGTTTATTTAGATAATAATGCTACAACCCCAATGGACCCAAGAGTGTTGGAGGCTATGATTCCTTATTTTACAGAGCATTTTGGTAATGCTGCTAGCCGTAATCATCCTTTTGGTTGGGAAGCAGAAGAAGCAGTTGATTATGCTCGTGAACAAGTAGCAAAATTGATAGGTGCTGATCCTAAAGAAATTATTTTTACATCTGGAGCAACTGAAGGAGACAATTTAGGCATCAAAGGTGTTTACGAAATGTATGCTTCTAAAGGCAATCATATTATTACAGTAACTACAGAACATAAAGCAGTTTTAGATACTTGTAAGCATATTGAAAAATTAGGTGGAGAAGTTACTTATTTAAGTGTAAAAGAAGATGGACTAATTGATTTAAAAGATTTAGAAGCTGCTATTAAGCCAACAACCATATTAATAGCCATTATGTATGCTAATAATGAAGTGGGTGTGGTTCAACCTATCAAAGAAATTTCGGCTATTGCTAAAAAGAATGGTATTCTTTTCTTTTCAGATGCCACTCAAGCAGTAGGTAAAATTCCTGTAAATGTGATTGAAGATGGAATTGATTTAATGACTTTTACTGGCCACAAAATGTATGGTCCAAAAGGAATTGGTGCTTTATATGTTCGTAGAAAAAATCCGCGTGTAAAAGTTACTGCCCAAATGGATGGTGGTGGCCATGAAAGAGGCATGAGAAGTGGCACTTTAAATGTACCAGGAATTGTAGGTTTTGGTAAAGCCTGTGAACTGTGTATGTTAGAAATGGAAAAGGATGCTAAACATACATCAGCACTTAGAGATAAATTAGAAAATGCATTATTACAAATTGAAGAATCTTACGTAAATGGTAATAAAGAACATCGTTTGCCACATGTTAGTAATATTTCTTTTAAACACGTTGAAGGTGAAGGTTTATTAATGGGATTTAATAAAAATATTGCATTAAGTTCTGGTTCAGCTTGTACTTCAGCTTCTTTAGAGCCTAGCTACGTTTTGAAGGCTTTAGGCTTAGGGGATGATTTAGCACATAGTAGTTTGCGTTTTGGCTTAAGTCGTTTTACTACTGAAGAACAAATTGATTATACCATTGAACAAATTACAAAAACAGTTCTGAAATTGAGAGATATGAGTCCTTTATGGGAAATGTATAAAGAAGGAATTGATTTGAATAGTATTGAGTGGGCACACCATTAAACAATGTAAAAATTTTGACTGACGATTTACGATTTATTGTCATTCAAAATCAAAAAAAAATCGTATATTGTAAATCACTAAATAAAAAAAATAATCATGGCATACTCAGATAAAGTTATTGATCATTATAGCAACCCTAAAAACGTAGGTACGCTAGATAAAGCCAACAAAAATGTTGGAACAGGATTAGTTGGTGCTCCTGAATGTGGAGATGTTATGCGTTTGCAAATTGAAGTTGATGATGCAACTGGTATTATCAAAGATGCAAAATTCAAAACATTTGGTTGTGGTTCTGCAATTGCTTCTTCATCTTTAGCTACTGAATGGTTAAAAGGTAAAACTGTTGATCAAGCAGTATCTATTGATAATATGGATATTGTTGAAGAGTTAAATCTTCCCCCTGTAAAAATTCACTGTTCTGTTTTAGCAGAAGATGCTATTAAAGCAGCCATTAATGATTACAGAAAAAAGAATGGTTTAGAAGAATTAGTTTTTGAAGAGAAAGGAGTACACTAAACAATTATTAAATTTATCAATTCGATAATTCGATAATGATTACATTGGCGAATTGTCAAGTTGACTAATTGTTGAATTATGGTTTCTACAGAAAATAGTATTTACATATCCGATAAAGCAAAAACTAAAGTTTTAAAACTTATGGAAGAAGCTGGTGTTGCAAATGACCCTACATACTTCTTAAGAGTTGGTGTTGTAGGTGGTGGTTGTAGTGGATTAAGTTACAAACTAGATTTCGATAATGAAGTAAAACCAATGGATCAGGTTTTTGAAGATAATGGTTTGAAAATAGTAACAGATTTAAAAAGTTTTTTATACTTGGTAAATACAGAACTAGATTTCAGCGACGGATTAAATGGAAAAGGATTTTATTTCAGCAACCCTAATGCTAGTAGAAGTTGTGGTTGTGGAGAGAGTTTTGCAGTTTAAATAATTATAAATTGTAAATTATCTATTGTAAATATGGCAAACAACTTTTTGAAAAATAAAAGCTTTGCTTTTGCTGTTAGAATTGTTAATCTCTACAAATATTTGAATGAAGAAAAAAAAGAATTTGTGCTTTCTAAACAACTTCTTAGATGTGGTACTTCAGTAGGTGCAATGATTAGAGAAGCAGAGCATAGTGAAAGCAAACCTGACTTTATACATAAACTATCCGTTTCCCAAAAAGAAATAAATGAATCCTTATATTGGTTAGAATTACTTCAAACTACCCAATATCTTACTCAAGATCAATATAAAAGTATTAATAAAGATACTTTAGAATTAATTAAACTAATTACATCATCTTTGAAAACTCTTAAATCGAAATAGAAATCTCATTTTATAACTTACAATTTAAAATTTACAATTATGTTCACTCTTTCTCCTTTACCTTATACTCATGATGCTTTAGAGCCTCATATCGATACATTAACCATGCAAATACATCATGGTAAACACCATCAAGCTTATGTAGATAATGTAAATAAAGCTATTGCTGGTACTGATAATGAAAATAAAACTTTAGAAGAATTAGTTGCCAATGCTGGTGCAATTTCTGCTGCTGTTAGAAATAATGGTGGTGGTCATTGGAATCATACTTTCTTTTGGGAAAGTTTAGCACCAAATGCTGGAGGTACACCAACTGGTGATTTAGCTACAGCAATTGATACAGCTTTTGGAAGTTTTGAAGAAATGAAAAACAAGTTTGCGGCTGCAGGTGCTACTCGTTTTGGAAGTGGTTGGGCATGGTTGGGTGTTAAAGATGGAGCTCTTACAATTTGTTCTACTCCAAATCAAGACAATCCTTTAATGGATGTTGCAGAATGCAAATGCACACCAATTTTAGGTGTTGATGTTTGGGAGCATGCTTATTATTTAAAATATCAAAACAAACGTGCAGATTATTTATCAGCCATTTGGAATGTTGTAAACTGGACTAAAGTTGCTGAACGCTTTGCTGCTGCTAAATAATTAATAATATTACCTAATTCAAAATCTCCTTAGCACTAAGGAGATTTTTTTTGCTCTAAATTTGCTTTATGAAAAAATTAGGATACTATTTATTATTCTTTGTAGTACTTGTGGCTATTTTTTGGGTTTTACTTTCTCAATTTACACCTTGGTTTAACCAGAGTGCTATTAGTAAAAGAAGTACTGTTAAACCTTTTGTTTTTATAAATCAAGATAGTGCTAGTTTTACGAATGCTGATATGTTAGGCAAAGTATGTGTAGTTGAATATTTTTTTACTACATGTGCAGGTATCTGTCCAAAGATGAATAAAAACATGAAAGAAATTTATGAACAGTTTAAAGATGAAAGTAATTTTTTAATTGTTTCACATACTTGTCAGCCTGAAATAGATTCTATTCCTCTATTGAAAGCATATGCAGAAAAAATGCAAGCTAATACCAACAAATGGGCTTTTGTTACAGGCAGTAAAGATAGCTTATATAAAATGGCACGTTTTAGTTATGGCTTAGATGATCCTAAAAATGCTGTTGAAAATATTGCAGATGATTTTATTCATACTCAATTTTTTGCCTTAGTAGATAAATCAGGAAATGTAAGGGGTGGTGTTTATGATGGCTTAAAAAAAGATGAAATTGAACAACTAAAAAAAGATATTAAGCAATTGTTACATGAAAAGAATCCAACAAAAATTTTCAATGGTGTGTTTAGCAATTAATTTGAAAAAGACGATATCAATAGTTTAGCTTTTTTCTCGCCAATTACTTTTGCTAAACTTTCTAAATTTTGTTCTTTTATTTTTTTTATAGATTTAAATTGTTGCAATAATGCAGTAATAGAATTTGGACCTAATCCATTGATGTTTTCAAGTTCGTTTTTAATAGCACCCTTACTTCTTTGACTTCTATGAAAAGTAATACCAAAGCGATGTACTTCATCTCTAATTCTTCTAATTAGTTTTAAACCTTCACTATTCCAATCAAGTTTTATGGATTGCTGATCTCCTTCAAAAAACAATTCTTCTTCATTTTTTGCTAATCCTATTAAGGTGAATTTTCCCTTTAATCCTATTTCATGAATTCCTTCCAAAGCTGCACTAAGCTGGCCTTTACCTCCATCTATAATCACTAATTGAGGGAAATTTTTACCCTCTTGAATATATCTTTTATAGTGCCTCATAACTGTTTCTTTCATTGAGGCAAAGTCGTTTATACCACTAACAGTTTTAATATTAAATTTTCTATAATCTGGCTTATATGGAGCTGCATTTCTAAAACACACACAAGCACTCACAGGAAAACTTCCTTGAAAGTTAGAATTATCAAAGCATTCAATATGAGTAGGTAATTCTTTTAGTTGAAGTTGATCTTGCAGTTCTTGTAAAATTTCTTGTAAATCTTCTGGTGTTTTATTGATGATTTGATTAATTTTTTTTCTTTTCAATTCAGCCTTAAAATAATTTACATTCTTTAAACTCAACTCTAATAATTTCTTTTTATCTCCTGCTTTTGGAACTATTTGTTGAATATTAGTTTGCGGATAATCTACTTCAAAAGGCACAATAATTTCGTTACTCATACTATTAAAAGCATCTCGAAAATATGCAATGGCAAAACTTAAAGTTTCTGCTTCTGATTCATCCAATTTAGTTTCTAATTGTTGTGTATGTGTTTGTACTATGGTTCCATTATTTACCATTAAATAATTTACATAAGCAATATCATCTTCTTTTAAAATACTAAACACATCTGCATTAGTAACATTTTTACTTACTACTACAGATTTTGCTTGATAGTTTTGTAAGTGTTCAATTTTCTTTTTTATGAATTCTGCTTTTTCAAAGTTGAGAAGTGCAACCTGTTGCTGCATTTCAGTTTTATAATGTTTAATAACATTACTTACATTACCCTTTAAAATTTCTTTTAAATGTTGCAAACCTTCAGCATATTGTTTTGCTGTTTGAAAACCTTGGCAAGGACCATTACAATTGCCCAAATGATACTCTAAACAAACTTTAAATTTATTAGCATTGATATTTTTGTCGGTTAAATTTAATTTACAATTCCTCAATGGAACATATTGTTTAATTAAACTCAATAACTCTCTTACATAAAAAACAGAAGTAAAAGGGCCCAAATATTCTGAACCATCATTGTATTTTTTTCTTGTAAAAAACACTCTTGGAAAAGGTTCTTTTTTAATAACAATATACGGATAAGTTTTATCATCCTTTAGGCTAATATTATATTTTGGTCGGTATTCTTTAATTAATGCATTCTCCAATAACAATGCATCTTGTTCAGTATTAACAATGGTGAATTCAATTTTGTTAATGCGTTGAACAAGCTCAACTGTTTTAAAACTTTGTTGATTTTTATTAAAGTAAGATGATATGCGTTTTTTTAAATTCTTTGCTTTACCAACATATATAATATTATTATTTATGTCGTAATATTTATATATACCAGGTTGTTGAGGCAGCTCTGATGCAATATTAGCAAAGGTTTCAGCGGTCATTACTTATAAAAAAGAAATTTAATTTTTAATATCGTTCCAGTTAATATATGTTTTTTCTATGATTTCTTTTTTTGTTGGAAGGGTTGTGGTTGAGCTAATGGTTAAACTTCTTCCTGCATTCCAAAAATATTGTTGTTGATTTATTGTATCTGAATTTTTATGATTAATTACAATGTAAATACTTTTCAAATTTTTAGTTTCAATATCTAATAAAGTAGTAATACTTTTTATTGGATTTGAAGTTGAAGTTGAAGTAGTAATAAAACTAATACTTTCAGTAGATAAATCTTCGAATGAAATTTCTTTATACTCTTTATTATTGATTGAAATATTTAACAATGGTGCAATTATTTTTTCAAACTCAGCTCTACTTAATGCAGTAGAATCTTTTTTCTTTTGGTTGATTTGTTCTTTGATACAATATAAGTAGTATGGCGTTTTAATTACTTCATCTGCATCAGCTTTTAATAGCTCAATTACTGGTGCAAACTGAAAACTATCTTTAACTATGCTTTTAGATTGTTCACTTTTATGTTGACAAGAAACTAAAAAAAATACAAGTCCAATGAATGCAAATATTTTTCTATTCATTGTTCAAAAATATTATGAACAAAATTGTAATTTGTAAAAATTAATGCAAAGGTTTTGTAAACCCTATTTTAATACCATAATCTACACGATACTCTTTAATAGGATATAAATCGTTATAAGTAGGCAACTGCTGAAATCTTATTTGAGGACCTAAAAACCATTTTAAACTTTTGGTACGCATAGTAAAAAACATTGCAGCACTTGTATTGATATTAAAATTTCTCACAAATGGAGATGCGTCAGTATAATATTTATAATCTGTAGATACTATGAAATTGTTTCTATTTAAAGCTAAAGTTGGCTCAACTGAACCTGTTAAACTTAAACCCCATTTTGAACCCTCATAAACATTCCATTCTAAACCTATTGGCACCGAAACCTCGTATAATTTATTTTGCAAATTTGTTTTAGCCCCAAGAGCGTTTTCAAAGTTTGTACTATAACCAGAAATAGTAGATAAAGTACTAAGTTGGTTATTACGTACAAAACTAATATTAGCTTCGCCATATGCATTGTAAGCATCAATATTATATTGACGAATATTAAATTGTATTCCAGTTTTAATAAACAATTTTTTAGTAATTGGATAGAGTAAAGTAGCACCAATCTCAGCACCAGTCATTGGCTTATGAATTACAACATCGTTTACATTTTTGCTTAAAGCAACTCTATCTGAAAGTGCTGATATATACCTTGATCTAGTTTTATCGTCTTCCAATGTTCTATAACTGTTTGATAAAGTTGCATAATATTGAACTTGCCATTTACTTTTTGCAGTTTTATTAATTGTCTTCTTGCTGTTTAGAAACTCATCATTTAATTGAAGTGTATTAATTGCAAATTGAGAACTATTTTTTATTTGGATTGAAGGTTCTAATAATTGATTAGTTACTTCTTTAGTATAAACAGATTCTATTGGCTCAAAATTAGTATTCGAAACTACTGAATGTGAAACAGGTAATGTGTTATGAATTGATAAAGTTGAATTCTCATCAACATTATTTACTTTATTTTCTACACTACTAAATACTTTTTGAGAAGTTTGATTTACCTCACTTAATTTATTTGTTGTTTTAATGTGAGAATTAACCTTAATTGTTTTATCATAAAAATTTTGAGTATAAAAAATAGGTGAACCTACTTTTTGCTGAGTTTTAACAGTTGCAACTCTTAAATATTGATTTGTTGTTTTAGTTATTGAAATTTTCTCTTTTGGATAATTAATAATGGTAGAAACAGTTAAAGCTAAAACAATAAAGACAAATATGGTAATTAATGCAGGCCATCTAGTTTGAGGCTGAATATCTTTTCTTATATTTTCCCAAACCTTTTCTGAAGGATACATACGATACCTGCTTGCTTCACTAAGAAGCAACTCTTCAAAATTTACAGGTGTATTTCCTTTATTAAAAATCATAATTAATTACTCAAATAAGCTAACCATTCAACTCTATCGACATCAGGTTTAATGAGTCGTTTCTTTATTAGTATACTTTCTAATACATGTTTACCACGTATATATTGGCTTCTGCTTGTACTTTCACCTATCTCAAGCATTTCACCTATTTCAGAATGGCTATACCCTTCAATGGCATATAAATTTATAACCGTTCTATATCCAATTGGTAAAAGTCTTAAACACTCCATTACTTGCTTTCCAAGTAATTTACTTGCAATACTTTCTTCCCGAACTTCTAAATTAAAAATTGAATCCAAAGAAACTTGATCCTCAAATTTTTTATTTTTTTTCAAATAATTGATACATGTATGAACAATAACTCTTTTCATCCATCCTTCAAAATTTCCTTTATTTTCAAAACTTGAGATTTTAGAAAATATTTTAATGAATCCTTCTTGTAACATATCTTCTGCATCCTGACGGCATGAGGCATATCTATAGCATATACCAAATAGAATTCCACTATATCGGTTATATAACTCTCTTTGTGCTACAGCACTGTTATTAATACAATTTTCAATTAAAGCCGTTTCTGACATGTACTGGAGTAAATGAATGGCTAATATATAAAATTAATTTGAAGAAACAGCATCTTTCGTAATCCTTCTACACAATAAAGGATAATTTTTTTTCTAAAATAGAAACGGAAAAAGATTTATCACAAAATAATTCACCATCAATTTGTGCAAAAGTCGGTTGAGTACACTTTATTAAAATATTCTTACTTAGATTATGATGAATAAAAGGTAAATGAAGATGTTTACCTTTTTCTATTTTGGGTAAATAGAACAACCTTTTAAAAACATTTAGTGGACTACATAAAAGAACATTTAACAATCCATCAGATATATCAGCTGTTGGTGTAATATGAAAACCACCACCTGTTCTAGAAGAATTGAAAACAGACATCAGTAAAAACTTTGAAATTATCTTGTTATTATTAAATTTAATTTCAAAAGTCTGCTCTTTAAAATTAAATATCTTTTTTATTACAACTAACAAATATCCAAGATGACCACCAAGCCATCTTATTTTATCCATACTTTTCAATATTTCACCATCAAAGCCAACTCCAATACCATTAAGAAAATATTTTCCATTGCAAATACCTACATCAACTTTAATGATATTACCCTTAATCAATTGATTCAGTTGATAATTTAATGAAACTTCTCCATAAAGTTTCCAAGCAAAATCATTACCAGTACCTCCTTTAATAATAGCAATAGGGATTTTAATATCGAGATATTTATTTATAAAATAGTTTAAAGTACCATCCCCACCAATAATCCAAATACAGTCAAATAATCCAAAATCAATTGGCCAGCTATCAATAAAAGATTGATGATTTATGTTATGTTGAAGTAAAAATGGTATTACTTCATCAAGAACAGTTAAACCTTTTCCACCACCCGATTTACGATTAACCAATAACGCTATTTGCATATTTTACAATAGTAAACAATTAATTAATTGAATGAAGTATAGGCATAAAAAAACCTCAACTAAAAATAGTTGAGGTTAATAAATATGGCAGCTACCTACTCTCCCAGGAAAACCCAAGTACCATCGGCCATGAGGGGCTTAACTTCTCTGTTCGGAAAGGGAAGAGGTGAACACCCTCGGCAAAACCACCATAAAAAGGTCAATGTTGAAATTTATATTACAATTATTATACTACTAAACTTCATATATTATAAAATAAATTTTTACATCAATAAGATCATATTGGAAAAGCTCATAATCAAAACCATTCACCATTTCAGGGCTTTTAAAACCCAAATGAATGTAATAAAAAAATAAAGCATACGGGCAATTAGTACTACTTGGCTTTAATGTTACCATTTTTACACCTATAGCCTATCAACGTCATAGTCTTTGACAGCCCTTAAAAGTAAACTCATCTTAAGGAAGGTTTCACGCTTAGATGCTTTCAGCGTTTATCCTGTCCGTACATAGCTACTCAGCATTGCACCTGGCGGCACAACTGATACACCAGCGGTACGTACGACCCGGTCCTCTCGTACTAAGGTCATGTCCTTTCAATTTACTAACGCCCACCACAGATAGAGACCGAACTGTCTTGCGACGTTCTGAACCCAGTTCACGTGCCACTTTAATGGGCGAACAGCCCAACCCTTGGGACCTTCTCCAGCCCCAGGATGTGACGAACCGACATCGAGGTGCCAAACCTTACCGTCGATATGAGCTCTTGGGTAAGATCAGCCTGTTATCCCCGGAGTACCTTTTATCCTTTGAGCGATGGCCCTTCCATACAGAACCACCGGATCACTTTAGCCTGCTTTCGCATCTGCTCGACATGTATGTCTCACAGTTAAGCACCCTTATACTAATACGCTCTACGTACGATTACCAACCGTACTGAAGGTACCTTTGCGAGCCTCCGTTACTTTTTAGGAGGCGACCACCCCAGTCAAACTACCCACCATGCAATGTCCCCCCTGAAGGGTTAGGTTCTAAGCAAACGAAGGTTGGTATTTCAACGACCGCTCCACACTACCTGGCGGCAATGCTTCAAAGCGTCCCAACTATGCTACACATCGTTTGCTCAAAATCAATGCAAAGTTGTAGTGAAGGTTCACGGGGTCTTTTCGTCCCGTGGCGGGTAACCGGCATCTTCACCGATACTACAATTTCACCGGGCTCGCGGAGGAGACAGTGTTCAACTCATTAGACCATTCGTGCAGGTCGGAACTTACCCGACAAGGAATTTCGCTACCTTAGGACCGTTATAGTTACGGCCGCCGTTTACTGGGGCTTCAGTCAGAAGCTTTGGATTACTCCGAACATCCTTCCTTAACCTTCCAGCACCGGGCAGGTATCAGGCTCTATACGTCATCTTTCGATTTTGCAGGGCCCTGTGTTTTTGTTAAACAGTTGGTTGAACCAATTTACTGTGACCGTATCGCTACGGTACGCTTTATCCCGAAGTTACAGCGTTAATTTGCCTAGTTCCTTCTCCGCGGCTCACCCGAGCGCCTTAGAATACTCATCCCGTCTACCTGTGTCGGTTTGCGGTACCGGCTGCTATACTCGCTTTTCTTGGCATCGCCTTCATAACTACGCTTCACCCGAAGGATCCACTCAACATCCGTCTGTCTATGTTACCACAGCAATGCGTCACTTTTAATGTATAGCAGGTGATGGAATATTAACCATCTTGACATCAGCTACCCCTTTCGGGTTTGCCTAAGTACCGGACTAACCCTGATCCGATTAACGTTGATCAGGAAACCTTAGACTTTTGGCGAAGGAGTTTTTCACTCCTTTTATCGTTACTTATACCTACATTTTCTTTTGAAACTGCTCCAGCAATGGTCGCCCATCACCTTCAGTGCAAGTTTCAATGCTCCCCTACCACTCTAGCAAGCTAGAATTTAGAATTTCGGCTCGTAGTTTGATGCCCGATTATTTTCCGTGCAGGATCTCTCGACCAGTGAGCTGTTACGCACTCTTTAAATGAATTGCTGCTTCCAAGCAAACATCCTGGCTGTTATAGAAATCCCACCTCGTTTGATCAACTTAACTACGTATTAGGGGCCTTAATTGCTAATCTGGGTTATTTCCCTCTCGGCCATGGACCTTAGCGCCCACAGCCTCACTGCCGCAGATATTTATTAGCATTCGGAGTTTGTCAGGGTTTGGTAGGCGGTGAAGCCCCCTAGCCCAATCAGTAGCTCTACCTCTAATAAACTTCTATATACGACGCTGTTCCTAAAAACATTTCGGGGAGAACGAGCTATCTCTCAGTTTGATTGGCCTTTCACCCCTATCCACAGGTCATCTCAAGACTTTTCAACGTCAATGAGTTCGGTCCTCCATTTAGTTTTACCTAAACTTCAACCTGCCCATGGATAGATCACAAAGTTTCGCGTCTGCCCCAACTGACTAATCGCCCTATTTGGACTCGCTTTCGCTTCGGCTCCGTTAATTACGAACTTAACCTCGCCAGTTAGGAGCAACTCGTAGGTTCATTATGCAAAAGGCACGCCGTCACATATATTTCAATGCTCCGACCGCTTGTAGGCACACGGTTTCAGGTACTATTTCACTCCCCTGTTCGGGGTGCTTTTCACCTTTCCCTTACGGTACTGGTTCACTATCGGTGTCTGAGGAGTATTTAGCCTTACCAGATGGTGCTGGCAAATTCGGGCAGAATTCCTCCGGTTCCGCCTTACTCAGGATACTGCTCGTCCTACTCAATTTGTACTTACAGGGCTATCACCTGCTATGGCTCAACTTTCCAGAAGATTCAGTTTGATGAGTATTTCTAAATGCAGTCCTATAACCCCACTTTGGCACGCCAAAATGGTTTGGGCTTTTCCCTTTTCGCTCGCCACTACTTGGGGAATCACTATTGTTTTCTTTTCCTCCCGGTACTTAGATGTTTCAGTTCTCGGGGTTGGCTTTCCGACTTACGCCGGAATAATATACCTTCAGTATATTAGGTTGTCCCATTCGGAAATCTACGGATATAATGCTCGTGTGCAGCTCCCCGTAGCTTATCGCAGCTTACCACGTCCTTCATCGCCTCTCAGACCCTAGGCATCCACCATGTGCCCTTAGTTGCTTTAAAAAATTTGAAATTGTAGTTGTGTTTCCACTACTACTATATTTTGATTAAATTTTGCTTTTCCAATATGTCAAAGAACTTTATCAATAAAATTGATATTGTAGATGTTTTGATTATGAATCATAGGTCAAAAACCACATCTTATTAAAACTTAATATATAATATGAGGAAAAAGTGGAGGATATCGGAGTCGAACCGATGACCCTCTGCGTGCAAGGCAGATGCTCTAGCCAACTGAGCTAACCCCCCATATTTTATAGTAGACCCGACCAGAGTTGAACTGGTGACCTCTACATTATCAGTGTAGCGCTCTAACCAACTGAGCTACGGGTCTAAGGGTCATTACTTATATTAAGAAATATGTAAAGAACTTAAAAGATTGAAAGATTTGAAAGTAATAGCTATGTTAAAACATTCTCTAAAAGGAGGTATTCCAGCCGCACCTTCCGGTACGGCTACCTTGTTACGACTTAGCCCCAGTTACTGATTTTACCCTAGGCAGATCCTTTCGGTTACCGACTTTAGGTACACCCAGCTTCCATGGCTTGACGGGCGGTGTGTGCAAGGTCCGGGAACGTATTCACCGTATCATTGCTGATATACGATTACTAGCGATTCCAGCTTCATGGAGTCGAGTTGCAGACTCCAATCTGAACTGAGAGAAGGTTTTTGGGATTAGCTTCATATCGCTATGTTGCAGCCCTTTGTCCTCCCCATTGTAGCACGTGTGTAGCCCTGGGCATAAAGGCCATGATGACTTGACATCATCCCCTCCTTCCTCACGTCTTACGACGGCAGTTTCAATAGAGTTCCCAGCATTACCTGTTGGCAACTATTGATAGGGGTTGCGCTCGTTGCGGGACTTAACCCAACACCTCACGGCACGAGCTGACGACAGCCATGCAGCACCTTACTAGCGGTGTATTGCTACACTATAAGCTTTCACCTATATTCCACTAGCATTCTAGCCCAGGTAAGGTTCCTCGCGTATCATCGAATTAAACCACATGCTCCACCGCTTGTGCGGACCCCCGCCAATTCCTTTGAGTTTCAACCTTGCGGTCGTACTTCCCAGGTGGATTACTTAATGCTTTCGCTCAGACACACACAGTGTATCGCGTATGTCGAGTAATCATCGTTTAGGGCGTGGACTACCAGGGTATCTAATCCTGTTTGATCCCCACGCTTTCGTGCCTCAGCGTCAATATATGTGTAGCCTGCTGCCTTCGCAATAGGTGTTCTATGTCATATCTAAGCATTTCACCGCTACATGACATATTCCGCAAACCTCCACAATATTCAAGATAAATAGTATCAATGGCAGTTTCGAAGTTAAGCTCCGAGATTTCACCACTGACTTACCTATCCGCCTACGCACCCTTTAAACCCAGTGAATCCGGATAACGCTTGCACCCTCCGTATTACCGCGGCTGCTGGCACGGAGTTAGCCGGTGCTTATTCATATAGTACCGTCAAGTGAGCAAGAATGCCCTTTTTTCGTCCCATATAAAAGAAGTTTACAATCCAGAGGACCTTAATCCTTCACGCGGCATGGCTGGTTCAGACTTTCGTCCATTGACCAATATTCCTTACTGCTGCCTCCCGTAGGAGTCGGGCCCGTGTCTCAGTGCCCGTGTGGCTGATCATGCTCTCACATCAGCTACTGATCGAAGGCTTGGTGGGCCGTTACCCCGCCAACTACCTAATCAGACGCACACCCATCATCAAGTGCCGAAGCTTTAATATCTTATAGATGCCTATAATATATATTATGGGGTATTAATCCAAATTTCTCTGGGCTATTCCCCGCTTGAAGGAAGGTTGTGTACGTGTTCCGCACCCGTTTGCCGGTCGCCAGCAAGTATTGCTACTTCTGCTGCCCCACGACTTGCATGTATTAAGCCTGCCGCTAGCGTTCATCCTGAGCCAGGATCAAACTCTCCATTGTAAATGAGTTTGACTGACTTTAACTTCATGTGAAATTAACGTTAGTTATAATTAAATTGATGCTTGTAACCTTACATAGAATTTAGTTTTGTATCTAAATTTATGCTGCTATTACTTTCAAACTTTCAAAGAACTTTTATCAGAATTGAATTAATAAAATTTACTAATTCTTTAATGATTTTGCAGATGATAAGATTTTGAATCTTAAGCCTTTTGCTTCATCTTTTTTGTAAGAACTTGTTTCTTTTTTTGACACCCTTTTTTAATTGGGAGTGCAAAAGTAGAAGTATTTTTTAAACTACCAAATATTTTTTTTATTTTTTTGAAATATTTTTTACTTGGTTTTGAAGAATTATTTAAGAGCTGTTTTGAATTTTTAAATTCGGGGTGCAAACATATTGTAGTTAGAATTGTTGGCCAAATTTATTTTGAAAATTCTTTTCTCTTTTTCCTCGTTGTTTTTGTTAAAGAACTGTGCTTTTGATGTGTTATTTTTCAGAAGCGGAGTGCAAAAGTAGAGGGATATTTTATACTGCCAAATATTTTTTCAATAATATTTTTAATTTATTCTGAAACCCTTTGTGGATAAGGTTTAAATTTTTAAAAAAATATTCATATAGGTTGAATAAAAATAAAAACTAAGCAAAAGAGCATCGGTTGAACTGAATACTGAAGTGCTTATTAATGTGAATTATTTCAATCTGATTCATCTGCAATAACAAATCAATTACAATTTCAACTTTCAAGTCGTTAATAGTTTTTAATACCTTCTACTTATTCTTCATTCAAAAAAACAAAAAAACATACAAATTGAAACACTGACTTGCACAATGAAATACATTTGAACCATGAAAAAATTAACGATGGCTATTTTGTTGCTTGTTAGCCTAGATATACAAGCACAAGTAATCTCTGGTCCTATGATTGGACATACTGATTTAAGAACATCTACAATTTGGATGCACTTTACTAATGATGTAAAAGAAGCCAAGCTAGTTTTTTATAAGCATGGAGATACCAAAATGCAAACATCATCTTTCAATATTAATTCTGGCCTTTTTAAAACTGCTACAGCATTACTGTTTGATTTAGAACCTGGCTCTACATATAAGTATTGCGTTTTGGTTGACAAAAAAAAGGATACTATAAAAACTGGAACTATTACCACACAAACACTTTGGCAATGGAGAGAAAAATATATGAAAGTTCCAGATTTTTCATTTTTAACTGGTAGTTGCACTTATTTTAATGAACCAAAATATGATAGACTTGGTAAACCTTATGGCAATGATTCTTCTATTTTTGAAAGTATGGCTAAAGAAAAAGCAGATTTTATGCTTTGGCTGGGTGACAATTGGTACACAAGAGAAGTAGATTATTATAGTGAATGGGGATTACATGATAGACCAGCTCGTGAAAGAGCAATACCCATTTATGCTAACCTTTTAAAAGCCATGCCTAATTATGCCATTTGGGATGATCATGATTATGGTTGGAATGATGCAGATAAAAGTTACCCCTTAAAAGAAACTAGCAGAGAGGTATTTAAAAAGTTCTGGTGTAACCCATCATATGGTCAGAATAATGAAGGTATTTATACTAAGTTTACTTGGAATGATGTAGATGTATTTTTATTAGATGACAGATGGTTTAGGAGTAATGATGGAACAAAAGATTCAATTAATGGAAAAGTAAATTTAGATAAAAAGATGTTTGGTAATGTACAAATGGAATGGTTAAAGAATGCCTTATTACAAAGTAATAATAATAACAATATTACTTTTAGAATTATAGCAACTGGTAGTCAGGTTTTGAACCCAATGAGCCCTTATGATTGCTTTAGACATTACAGTGCAGAATATAATGAGTTAATGGATTTTATAAAAGAGAATGACATTAATGGTTTAGTATTCTTAACTGGTGACAGACACCATAGTGAAGTGATTAAAATTGAAAGACCAGGAACATATCCGCTCTACGATATAACAGCATCGCCACTTACATCTGGTTCACATAAATTTGGTAAGGAAGAAAAAGATAACCCATATAGAGTTGTAGGGTTAGAAGATATGCAAAATTATTCTAAAGTAAGTTTTAGCGGAGAAAGAAAAAACAGAATAATGAAAATTGAATTCTTTAACCCTAAAGGAGAAAAACAAATTGAGTGGAGTGTTGGAATTAAAGATTTAAAATCTCCTAAATAAAGTATAATATTTATTATTTTAAACGGCCTTTTAAGGCCGTTTTTTATTTAATACAAGAAAATACTATAATTTCAAATGTTGAATTTTATAACTTAAATAATTCAAGTTGGAAATTATGAAAAAAGTTCTTCCCCTAATAATAATCATAATTACATTTTTCAATGGTTGTATTAAAAATGAGATAACTGTAAAAAATATTATTCCTCCTAATGTACCATTTGATAATGCAACAAAAATAACAACAGTTGTAACTGGAACGATAATAGCTCAAGATGGCAACCCATTGGAGAATGTAGAAGTGAGCATAGGCTCTTCAACAACCTACACAGATATTGACGGAAATTTTATTATTTCGAAAGCTACATTAAGCGAAAATGCAGGTTTTATAAAAGCTTCAAAGTTTGGTTATTTTACTGGTAGTAGAACTATAATGGCTATTGCAAATTCGGTGAATCATGTTTTCATACAACTCGTAACTAAAACTAAAAGTGGAAGTTTTGTAAATGCAAATGGAGGAACAATAAATATTGCAACTGGTGGTTCAATAATTTTTCCTTCTAATGCTGTTGTTACAAAATCTGGCACAAACTATACTGGTACTGTAAATGTTTCTGCCTATTTTCTTGACCCTTCGAGTGAACATTGCTATAATGAAATGCCTGGGGCTTTGAGAGGTATTAATTTAAATAACGATGAACAAGAGTTAACCACTTATGGAATGATGGCAGTTGAGCTGAATGGAACTAATGGTGAAGCATTACAATTAGCTCCAAATAAAAATGCCATTATTTCTTTTCCAATAGTATCCGCAACACAAGTAACTGCACCGGCATCAATCCCTCTATGGTTTTTTGATGAAACAAAAGGTATGTGGGTAGAAGAAGGCTCAGCAACAAAAGTTGGAAATACTTATGTTGGTTCAGTTTCACATTTTACTTGGTGGAATTGTGATTGGGGTGGTGGACCAATAACCTATACTTCTACTTTTATTGATCAAAATGGAAATGCATTATCTAATTATCGAGTTTACTATATAACAAGTAGTGGTTGGGGTGGTGGTGGTGGAAGTGGATTAACTGCTAGTAATGGTTCATTGAGGGGTACTATTCCTATTAATCGACAAATCATCGTTAAAGTAATGAGTAATTGTTCAAACACAGTCTTATTTACCACAACTGTTGGACCTTTCTCTCAAAATACAAATGGTGGTACTCATGTAGTAAATGTACCAAACTCAACAGTCACTATTATAGGAACAGTAAAAGATTGTAACAATAATTTAGTTGCAAATGGCTATGCTTTGATTAGATACAAAAATAAAATCTACTATACTTATATTTCAAATGGCTTATTCACTAACACTATATTTAATTGTAGCTCTAATTATTCTGGTACTGCATTGGTTGATGTTTTTGATTTAGCTACTCTTACAAAAAACTTGAATCCAATTACTGTAAACATTAATAATGCTGGAACCTATAATATAGGACAAGTTGCAGCATGTGGTTTAAAAGCAGGTGTAAGATATATTGCCAATTTTGTAAACCCTAATGGTGTTGGCTTATCACAGTATTATGTAAGTTTTACTGGTGATTCTACTATGACTACTTATCCTTCAAACTCAACTTTAAATACTATTATTCAAGCCAATAAAGCTTTAATAAGAAAGGTATATGTTTTAAATAGTTGTGGAACTTATGTACTGGCAGATTCAACTCTTATTGGTCCATATGCTGCTGATTTTAATGCAGGAACAGTTACAATTACTGCTCCTCCAATTCATACATTAACCATAAGCGGAACAGCAATTGATTGTAATATTCTTCCGATAGCAAGTGGGGTTGCAACAATTTTTCTTGATGGAAAAACATATAATACAAATATTATTAATGGAAGTTTTAGTCAATTAGTTGAAAAATGTTATAGCCCCTTTTCAAGCAGTTTTGCAATGATAAATATTTTAAATAATGCTAACCAACATCAAAATGCTACACCTTATTTAATACAAGTATTTAATGCAAATGTAAATACAGGAAACCTCTTGGCTTGCAACACCAGTAATTTTGAATTTTTGAGATTCACATTTAAGGGTTCTGTAGATAGTTATACAGATTCCTTAGATGCTTCAAGAATTATTCCTCCTGGTGGTTCATCGAATTATACCACTACTATTAAAAGAACGGTTAATAATCCAACATCAAGTTTTAATCTGAATTTTAATGCTGCAACAACTGGTACATACACAACTACATCTCTTGGAAACAGCATTAATTTAACAGCACAGAACATTAATTATTTTAATAATAACACAAATAATATTTTCATTAACATTAACGAATATGGAAATGTTGGACAATATATTGGTGGAACATTTAACGGCACATTAGCAGATTCACTTAATGTTACTCAAGGGTCAAGTATTTTTGGCTCGTTTAGAATTATTAGAAGACAATAAAATTATTGCAAAGTATTCATGGCTTTATGATAACTCATCATAAAAATGGCACCTAAGTTTTTGTAAGGAGGTATATAGTCGTCGAACTTTTCTTTAACCTCTGCTCTATTAGAAAATTTTTGTTCTAAGGTTTTCCAAACAGTTGGCCAATACAAGTCTTTACCTTGTTTTAGCTGCTCCATAATTATTTCTATTAACGCACTATTAATAACGCCTGTACCTATTTGTTTACTGGCAATGACCTGTGCTGTTGGAGAAGTATTTAATACTTTACTTAAACTAAAATATCCACCACAACTACCCAACAAAACCAATTTTGCATAGCTCGTAATTTGATTAATGCTGGCTTTTACATAATAACTATGACCACGATGTATGGCTAGGGTTGGATAAATGTTCATGGAATCTAAGTACTGATATAATTTAGTTTGTGCTGCATCATCTAACCCATCTTCTTCATTTAATGGTTTATTGGCATATATAGTTATAGGTGTTCCACTAGTCGAATTCACTTCTATCCATTCGGGCTTATTGATAATTTGCCATCCATAAGATTTAAAATTATTAACGAAATTATTATACACATTTTTACCATCTTTATCTCCATAGAAAAATTGCTGTACTTGTATTCTGCCTTTACTATCTTTCAATTGCAGATTACTAATTTGAGTAACAGAAGGCACATTAAATAAATTTTGAACATTATTCTTTTTAGTAGAATCTATAGAAGTAAATATTTGATACAATAATCCATAAATTACTTTTCCTTTTTTCTGTTCGGTATTTTTAAACTGCTGATAATTTTTTACAACTTCGCTCAGAATAATATTTTTAATTGTGCTGTCTTTAATACTGGCATAAGAATCGGCAACATTTACCGCCTCTTCTAATCCATAATATTGATCTAAATGGTTGGTAAAACTCTTCATTAAATTTTCAGCTACCGGCTGATCCATTTTACTCAAAAAGTTTTCAAGCATGTTAAAAGAAGCACACATTTTAATAAACTTTCTATAATAAGCATAGTGTACCATTTTAAAAAGGCTATCTGTTTTAATTTTTCCTAAACCTTCTATTATTTTAGGATAAATTCCATTAATAAAACTACTCGTATACACTTCCTCCTCTCCCATAACTGCCAAGAAATACAATTCCTGTGGATTTAAATGTTGAATTTTTGCAAATCGTATATTAGGATTTGGTTCATCATGTAAAGCATTAATGGGTGTTATATATATTTCTATAGCCTTAGCTCTTAACTTATCAATGAGTGTTTCAAATGCATATACTCTTTTACCTTGTTGCTTCAGTAATTCGTATCGTTCTTGAGTTTTTACTAATAACTTATAATAAGCTTCTTGATCGTCTATAGTTTTTCTAATGCTATCGATTGAAATTTGGTTCAATAAAACATCGTCTAAAAAAGGAAATAAAAATCTGCCATCTTTAGAAATAGCCATTTCAACAATTGCAGCAACCATTGGATGTTGTATTGCTCTTATTGTATTGCCTAATGGTGTGTTGGCAGAAGCATAGTTGTATAACTCTTGTGGATTTAGAAAGGCAAAATCTATAATTAAACTATCTGCTTGTGGTAAATTTGGATAGTTTTTGAGAATTTGCAAGGTTTTTGAAGGATTTCGTTTACAAAGCTTATATACAAGAATAAGTTTACTAGTATCAATACCTTTATTATTTTCTAAGGCAAAATTTGAAATTAAAATAGTGCCCACTTCTAACTCGTTTTCGTCTACAATGCTTACAATACTATTATTAGAACGATGTAATTGCATAGCATCATCAAATGCATTAATTAGGTTAACCAAATAAACTTTATTAAAAGTTTGATCTTTATAATGATCAATAAAGCTTTGCAACATTTCTTCTATTCCACGTAACCATTTATACTTTTCTGTTTCTAAAAAGCTAGGGTCTGTTTCAATGGTATACTGTAAAAAATCTATTTTGTTTTTTAAAACGGCTGTAGTGTATAAATTAAAATCATTATTATCTGTTGCAAAAAAAACAGAATCCTTTTTACAGGTTAATCCTAATATATTTCTTTGAGCCACATCAATTTTATCGTGAAAAATTTTTCTGATGGTAGGAATATTGGGAGCATCAAATTTCCAATTTTGTGCATTTAATGCACAACTACTTAAAATGTAACATATAAATACTAAAACATTTTTTATCATCTAACACAAAATTACATGAACAAGTGGTTAACAATTACTTAATATTAATAAAGATGTTCTTTAAAATGTAATCTTAATTTTGTGTAAATTAAATTAAGAATGGATACCGAATCAAAAAAGATCTTGATTGCTGATGACGAATCGGACATTTTAGAAATTATTGGATTTAATTTAACCAAAGAAGGTTTTACCATTTATACTGCAAAAGATGGTAATGAAGCTATTCTTAAAGCTCAACAATTACAGCCACACTTAATTATTTTAGATGTTATGATGCCTTATAAAAATGGCATTGAAGTATGTAGCATTTTAAGACAACACCCCAGCTTAAACGAAGTACCTATAATTTTACTGACTGCAATTAATGATGAACAAACACATATTAAAGGATTAGAATCAGGGGCCGATGATTATGTAAACAAACCTATAAGTCCAAAGGTTTTAGTCAGCAGAGTAAAATCATTATTAAGACGAACCAATATTACCAGCATCAATAATATTATTGAAATTGGAGATTTTATTATTGATTCAGATAAATTTTCAGTTTCACATAATGGAGAAATAATTATTCTAGCTAAAAAAGAATTTGAATTATTCAGGCTCCTAGCCTCCAAACCTGGAAGAGTTTTTTTAAGAGATGAAATCTTAAATATGGTTTGGGGAAGTGAAATTATTGTGGGTGATAGAACCATTGATGTACATGTTAGAAAAATTCGTCAGAAAATTAAAGTAGATTGCATAGCTACTGTTAAAGGTGTAGGTTATAAATTTGAAGTATCATAACTTTATAATGTTTAAAACAAAAAACCTTTCTCCACAATATTTAAGTTTTATAGCTGCCATATTTATTTCCTTAGTAGTTGGTTTTATTTTTGCTATTGTTACTAATGACTTTTTATTATCTGCAGCAATTTTTATTGGTTTAGTCATTAGCATTTTTCTTTTTTTAAGATATATTTTAAATTGGTTTATTTATAGAAAAATTAAACTCATCTATAAACTTATTTATACTACAAAAGCCAATAAAAAAATTGAATCGTATTATAAATATATCTTACCTAAAAAAAGTATAGATGAAGTAAGTGATGAAGTAGAAAAATGGGCAGTACAACACGCTACAGAAATTGAAATTGCCAATAGAAATGAAGTGTTCAGAAAAGAGTTTTTACAAAATCTTTCACATGAATTAAAGACTCCCATTTTTGCTATTCAAGGATATTTAGAAGCAGTATTACCTGAGTTTGAAACAGAATCTATAAGCAAAAGATTTTTAAATAATGCATTTAAGAATGTAGAACGCATGGTGCATTTAGTAGATAATTTAGATGAAATAAGTAGATTAGAAACTGGTGAACAACCTTTACAAAAAACCAAATTTGTAATTCAAGATTTATGTAACGAAGTTTTTGAAGATTTATCTATAAAACTACAAGAAAGAAATATTAAAGCCAGTATAAAACAAGGTTGCGAAACACCTATAAATGTTCTTGCAGACAAAGAAAAAATAAGACAAGTACTCACTAATCTTGTTGTAAATGCTTGTAAATATGGCAAGCAAGATGGTACTATTTATGCAGGCGTTTATAGAACTGATGATACTAATGTGTTAGTAGAAATTAGTGATAATGGCATTGGCATTGCAGAAGAACATTTATCTAGAATTTTTGAAAGATTTTATAGAACCGATGCAGGCCGTAGTAGAAATACAGGTGGCAGTGGTTTAGGATTAGCCATTTGCAAACACATTATAGAAGCACATGGTAAAACTATTTTAGTTCGTAGCACCCCCAATGTGGGCACAACTATTGCTTTTACATTAGATGCAAAATAATTAATGCTTTCTAGTAAAATTACTGGTATCAAAAGCATAATGAGTTCCATTTTTAAAGTCGTAAAAACTTCTTGCTAAAAAAGTGCTGATATGAATGGTTTTAGTCAAGTTGACTTGTTTTTCATTTTCATTTTTTAACATTAATAATCTAAAACCCAAGCCCTAGTTCGTGTCTCGAAACTATAAGCCTTTGTTAATAACTTCCTTTAGCTTGGGTCATTATTTTTTTACAAACTAAATAATTAAAAGGAGACGTTATCACAAAAAAATATTTAGCATTCATCTTTTATAAATAATAATAGCCACTTTATAAAGTGGCTATTAAAACTAAAAATAAATTTTACTGTAAAGAAAATTTAGTCCAGCCTTTCCACCAAACATCACCAACATTACAAGCACCTCTGTAACTAACATTGGTAAAGCCTGTAGTTAATTTAGGTATGGTAAAAGCTGCTCCACTAGCTGCAGGAGAACTAGCATTTGCAGGATTAAAATCAGGATTTGAATAATTAAACGGGGCTACTAATTGTACATCAGTATTTGCATTAAGCATTGTATTGTTATAAGCAGGCGTATTAACCCAACTTATGATTGAAGCCTTTGTTGCACCAGTTGGAGCAGTTGCACTAGCTGCATAAGAAATGGCATTATTAGTTGGACCAGCAATAATATTATTTCTAAAACTTAAACCTCCATTAGGTTCTAAGTTTAGGTCTGTAGGTGTACCTTTTGAAGCATCAATTAATAATGCATTTGATGAACCACCATTCCAACCAATAAAAATAGAATTTACAATACTTTGTTCAGAGTTTCTTCTAATTTGAGCACCAGCTAAAAATAAACTGTTACCTACAGAGGTTGGCGTTGCTTTAGGTCCAATAGCAGTTATATTACTAAATATAGCACTCGTTCTTTGAGGTAGAAAACTTGTACCAACTGCTGTTAAAAAAGTTTTTCTATCGGAACCATTAGCATCATTATCACTTTCAAAAGCTTCACTTTTAGAAATATCTGCAATAGCACTATCTCTTAAAGCAATACCAAATTGCACTTTACCAGTAAAACCATTATCAACATCAAAATCATCGTCTAAAGTTCTATAAGAAATTAAATGATTACAATTTACAGTTCCACCAAACCACTCAAAACTATCATCATTAGCAAAAGAAACTTGCACATAATCTATAATTGTTCCATTACCTACACCACCCATTGTTAAGCCATTAATTTCTTTATCTGGCAATACTGCATAACCTGCATATTCTATTCTTACATATCTTAAAATACCTGAATTATCTGCAGGGTTAGATGCTAATCCATCGCCATATAAACCAAGCCCTTCAGCATTATTAATACCTCCTTCTATCTCACCAATACCATCAACCCCGTTAAATGAATTATTAGTAGGTGCTTTACCCAAAATAATTACACCAGCCCAATCTCCCCTTTGTGGTATTACCGCTTCTGATGTAAAAATAATAGGATTAGAAGCGGTTCCATCTGCCATAATTTTTGCTCCACGACATATAATTAGTCCACCATTTTTATTCAACTCTCCTACAATTTTTGTACCTGGCTCAATGGTTAAAGTTGCACCATTGGTTACATAAACAAAGCCTCTTAATTTATAAGTAAGCCCAGTTTTTAAAGTTCTATTTGCAGTAATTTTTCCTTCTAAAATGGTATTATCTGTAATAGTTGAAGTTGAGGGTTCATCGAACACTACTTTTCTACAGCTTGTAAAAAGTAAACCAATTGATGCGATTAAAATGAACAAGTTTTTCATTTGTAGTTTTTTATGATTTTTATAATTTAATTAAAATTGTAACTGAATGATAAGCTGATATTTGTTCCAAACTTTCTTCTAATAGCTGTTGCATCAGATGCATCGTATTTACCATTATCATTGGTATCGTGATAGTAAAAAGCAGTTTGGTTAAGAATATCTGAAATATTTAATTTAATTTCTGCTTTATCCTTCAATACTTTTTTTGCAATTTGTAAATCGAATAGTGATCTTGGATTTTCCCAAACTGGTGGAAAATCATTATTACCTACATATAAAATTCTTCTTCCAATTCTGTTAAATAATAATGTAGTGTTTAAGCCAATTTTTTGTAAATCGTATTGAATGGAAGCATTAATTAAAAAAGGACTTTGTCCTTGCATGGGCCTGTTCAACTGCGTTCCTGCACTTGTAACTCTATTGTATATATAAGAAACATTACTTTGAATAGTGAAGTTTTCAAGAGCTTTAGTAAAATCTAATTTTTTTCTGAACTCTAATTCAGCACCATAGCCTTCTGCTTTATCTGCATTGATATAATTGAAAGTACTTGAACTTCCTGCCCCTGTTTGATTAAAAAATAATTCAATTGGGTTTTTAAATTGTTTATAAAACAACCCTGCTGTAAAGATTTCTCCTGCTCTTGGATAAAGCTCGTATCGTAAATCGAAATTGGTTACTTTAGTTCTTTCAAGTATACTATTACCAGTTACTGTTGCTCCTAAGTCAAAATCAAAAAACGCAAATGGACTCAATTCTCTAAACTCTGGGCGAATGACTGTTTGTGAGCCCGATAATCTTAAATTAGATAAGTTATTTAATTTATAAGTGATATTGATACCCGGTAAAAAATCGTTTACAATAGTGTGAATAGCATTAGGATCTTTCTCTCTACCATTATTCATTTTTTGATCATACTGTTCTAATCTAACCCCCCAAGAAGCTTTTAATTTTCTAGAAAATTGATTATCGAATTGAATGTATGCTGCATTTAAAATTGTTTTGGCTTGATATCTATATTGATCTCCATAAATTTCGTTGAAAGCAAATTTGTTGTTATACCCATTACCAAAATTTTGAGGACTAAAAATTGTATGCTCGTCCAAACTTCTCAATTGAGGATTATCAATGGGCAAGTAGATTGCAAAAGGACGAGAATCAAACAACCTATCTTTTACTTGTAGTAAATAACCTGCTTTTATAGTTTGATTAAAATTAAACTCGTTAAAACTTTTGCTCAATTCTCCACCAGCAGAATAAATATAATCACTCAGTGTTCCAAAATATCTACTACCACTTTTTTGCGATGTTTTAGAAGCAGATACTAATAATAAATAAGGCGAATTAGGAACTACAACATTCTGATTGTATTGAATACGTCTTTGATCTGGTACATATTGATCTAAAATATTAAAACTACCAAACCATTTTAAACGCATGTTTTGTTTAGTAAGCTTATGTTCGCCTATTAATTGCACATTATAAAATGTATTGGCTTTAAATGCTAACTCTGTTGCACGAATATTTTCTCCATTAATAGGATCGTTCTCAAAGTCTTTACCAGTACGCATCGTAGCATAATTACTGGTGTTAATATTTAAAATATTTTTTAATGAGATTTTACTGTTATTACCTAACTGCAAAGTGAAATTGGCTAAAGCACCCATTAAAACATCTTGAGAATATTTTTGATTGTAATAATCAAAATTCAAACTTGCATCTGTACCTGTAATAGAATAAATACGGTTATCGTTTTCTAATCTTTTTGGAGAGATATTATAATTCAATGCTAAAACAGCTCCCAGTTTATTATTACTTTTTCCAAGATTCTTTGTAAAGCCTCCAGAAATCTGAAAACTTTTACTAATTAAAGCAACAGATTGGTTATTGGTAGTTTCAGTACTCCAAATATTATTAAATGTTTTACCGTATTCGGTTTTTTGTGTTTGATCTAAATTATTGAAAGCATTTTTTAATGGTACACCATTAGGTATAGCTCTTGTACCATCATCAAATCCTAAAAAATCATACTTACCACCACGATAAGTATAAAAATCTCTTCCTATGGTTTGAGTATTGAAACCTGTTGAAAACTGAATATTTAAAAAGTTTTTTGATGGAATATCTTTTGTATTCACTTGAACCAATCCACCAGCCCACTCACCAGGTAATTCAGGAACAAAAGCTTTATTGATAATAATATTATCTATAATAGATGAAGGAAAAATATCGAATGAAAAAGTTTTTCTATCAGGCTCTGTACTACCTAACATAATACCATTAAGCATGGCAATATTGTACCTATCGGCTAAACCACGTACTACTAAATACTTTCCATCTTGAACAGAAGTTCCTGGAATTCTTTTTAACACTTCACCTGTATTTTTATCTGGAGATCTACGAATAGCTTCTGCAGAAACTACTTGAGCAACTGTATTGGTATTTTTTTGAAAACTAATTAAAGCATTAATGCTTTCTTTTCTTGATGATGAAGAACGAACCACAACATCATCTAAAACCTTAGCTTTATTTTGAAGCAAAATATTTACTTCGTTCACTTTACCTTCAAAAACTTCAACATCAGTAATTTTTTTGGTATTGAACCCAATAGCTGTTATTTCTAAAACATATTTTTTTGCTGTTGGTAATACCAAACTGAAGTCACCATCAATATTGGTTATTGCACCCATTTTTCCACCAATAACTTTAACAGAAGCACCTACTACAGGTTCATTGTTTTCATTAACAATTTTACCTGTTAGTTTTGCTGTTTGCTGAGCTTGAACTTGAAAGAAGAATAAAGAAGTAATAATTAAGAATAGAATTTGTTTCACTGATTTTAATTTTCAGTGCAAAAATCTACCTATGAGATTACCTTAGTGTTAGCTGAACATTAATAATGCTTAACACAAGGTTTACAATAAATTAATATTGGAGAATACTAAGCTTCTTTATTGGCTTTTCGTCGTTGTAATTCTTTTTTTATTAAACCTAATTCTCTGCCTGTTTGTTCACCTACACTACTATTTTCTTGAGCCCTACGCATTAAATAGGGAACAACATCATTAATAGGACCAAATGGTAAATACTTACTTACACTACAACCAGCATTGGCTAGGTTAAAAGTAATATTATCGCTCATGCCATAAAGTTGAGAAAAATGTACATGAGCATGATTTATGGAGATATTTTTTTCTTGCATTAAAGCAACTGCTTTTAAATTGCTTTGTTCATTATGTGTAGCAACTATTGTTGCAATAGAGTTGATGTTTTCTAAACAAAATTCTACTGCTGCATTAAAATCTTTATCTGTGCTTTGTTTGTTGGGTTGAATAGGATCGATGTATTTTTTCTGAGTTGCTCTAGCTCTTTCTTTTTCCATATAAGCTCCACGAACCAATTTCATTCCAAGTATAAAATTTTGTTGTTGAGCAATATCATGAGAAATTTTTAAAAAATTTAATCTATCATGACGGTATAACTGAATCGTGTTATAAACAACAGCTTTTGTTTTATTAAACTGTTGCATCAGCTCCATTACTAAACGATCTACAGGATCTTGAATCCAAGTTTCTTCAGCATCAATTAAAACACCAATATTTTTCTGACTAGCCACATCACATATATGATAAAGTCTGTCTTTCACTCTTTCCCATTCTGCATTTTCAATTTCATTATCATGAATACCACTTCTTAAACGAGGGGCCTCATTTAAAGTTTCTAATAATTTAAAACGAGCTAATCCTGTAACTTTTATACTAATAAATGGGATGTTGGGTTGTGTAGCAGCATATTCTATTACGTCAATAAATTGCTGAGTGGCTTGGTCAAAATTAGCTTCGCCTTCTTTTCCTTCAACTCCATAATCTAAAATCACTTGAACGTTAAATTCTTTAAGATTATCAACCACTCCAGCAGTTTCTTGTAAGGTTTCTCCACCAACAAATTGTTTAAAAATGGTAGATCTAACTAGGCCATTAATAGGCAATTTAATTTTTAAAAAGAAAGGCGTTAGTCGTGTTGCAATAGGTACAAATAAAGGATAACGCATGGTGCTAAATAAAAATTTAGCCATTTTTAATTCCTTAGTGGATTTGTAAGCAAAAGCAATTTTTGTATTATCGAATGAGAGATTCATAGAAATTTCATTAATGAGCAAATATCGTTAGAGGTGTTTAGAAAATAAAATAAATACTAATGATTGTTAGCATTTATTGGCTAATGGTTTAAATTTTTAAGTTCGAAGTTTGAAGAAACACAACCCTTAATCCCTTGCCTGACGTCAGGCAGGCCTCTCGAGAGGGGAAATAAAAAATCCCCCAACAATAAATGCTGAGGGATTTGTATTTTGGTTTTTTTGGAATTTTTTATTAAGAGCCTTTCGGTCACTACTGACTTTTCTGTCTTTCAGACTCTACTAGCTTTTAAACAAACCAACTTATTTACTTTTCAACTTTTCTTTTTCTCTCCTTATACTTTTTTGCTCCATAAGCAGCCCCAGCTGCTATTAAAATAGATGCTCCTCCATCAAATGGTACATTCAATGGATCGGGATCATCAGGTAAAGATTCTACTTCTTCCATATTA